>Ga0334892_1000145_pt1 | contig 111510 bp, 100 predicted proteins | sample GraSluR3_MG_4_FD_207213 | JGI IMG/M metagenome (GOLD analysis project Ga0334892, IMG submission 207213) | Sludge microbial communities from methane-producing bioreactor in Wageningen University, Netherlands - Granular Sludge_15_04-R3 | ecosystem: Engineered > Bioreactor > Anaerobic >...
GGATGAATGGTTTGGTAGAAAACGTTTCGCCCCGGTTATGCTGAATGAGCCTTAGTTCTAAATCCTGGCAATAGCCTTTATAGAACCGGTTGAATTTTCTGCTAAAAAGAACATAGGCATAAAATTTCATCTTGTAATATTTTGATTTTTGTGGGCTCGAACCTGGACTCCCCGCCCGAACGTACCGTATTCGAAAGGTACATTCAAATCTACACACTTTCAAAAACAGATCAAAAGAACAGCTTAAATGAATTTACGTTCGGTACGGGCGGGTTCTGATCCAGAGTCAGACGTGTTGCCAATTACACCACGGGACAATTTGGTTTGCAAAAATAGCACAATTGTGTCAAAGAGAAATAACCTTTCTTAAAAATTTTCGTCCGGCGGCAGTTTTGAAGTATTTCTCACGGCTTATGGCTTCTTCTCTGGTGTTAAAAGTTTCAAAATACACCACCTCCCAGGGGATGAATGGTTTGGTAGAAAACGTTTCGCCCCGGTTATGCTGAATGAGCCTTAGTTCTAAATCCTGGCAATAGCCTTTATAGAACCGGTTGAATTTTCTGCTAAAAAGAACATAGGCATAAAATTTAGCCCTGTTTTCTGCCAAACCCGGCGGCTTCTCCTTCTTCGCGCATTTGGGCGTAAAGCTTGTTGGCAAAAATAAAATCGTTCAGTTTTTCGTTGCCCGAGTGCAGAATTTCTTTATTTGTGCCCTGCCAGCCCACTTCTCCCTTTGAAATAAACAGCACCGATTCGCCAATTTCAATCACCGAATTCATGTCGTGGGTGTTGATAATGGTGGTCATTTGAAATTCTTTGGTGAGGTCTTGAATGAGCTTGTCGATAACCGTCGCTGTTTCCGGGTCGAGGCCCGAGTTTGGCTCGTCACAAAACAGGTATTTCGGATTGAGTGCAATGGCCCGGGCAATGGCTACCCTTTTTTTCATCCCCCCGCTGATTTCACTTGGGAAAAGCCTGAAGGCAGAAGGTTCGATGTTCACATGGTCGAGGCAAAACTCTACGCGTTTTTGTTTTTCTTTTACCGACATGGCGGTAAACATATCGAGTGGAAACCGCACATTGGCCGCCACCGAAAGGCTGTCGAAAAGTGCGCCCCCCTGAAAAACCATCCCTATTTCGCGCCTGATTTTTTTTCGCTCTTTGTTATGCATCTTCACCAGGTTACGGTCGTCGTACCAAATTTCGCCTTTATCAACCTCGTGCAAACCCAGAATGCATTTCAGCATTACCGTTTTCCCTGAACCGCTCCGGCCAATAATCAGGTTGGTTAGCCCGGGCGAAAATTGTGACGAAACATTTTTTAGCACCGCAACATCATCGAATGATTTATATATGTTTTTAATCTCAATCATGTCAGTAAAAGTCGGGTTAATATTAAGTCGAACAGCAAAATGAGGATATTGGTATTTACCACAGCCTTGGTACTTGCCGAGCCCACCTCCAGCGCACCGCCCTGCACATAATACCCGTAATAGGCGGGTACCGATGCCACAATGAAACCGAAAAACAAGGATTTAATAAGCGAGAAGGTTACGTAATAAGGGTAAAACAGCCATTGTATTCCGGCAATGTAGTCTGTAACGGATACCACACCGGTGACGGGTCCGGTAACCAGCCCGCCCAGAAGCCCGAAAAACACACTGATAATGTACAGAAAAGGAAATATAAATACAACTGCCACAATTTTGGGTAATATAAGGTAGCTTGCCGAGTTTATTCCCATAATCTCAAGCGAATCGATTTGCTCAGTCACTCGCATGGTGCCAATTTCGGAAGTAATGTTTGAACCAATTTTACCAGCCATAATCAGGGCAATCATGGTGGATGAAAACTCAAGAATTAATGTGTCGCGTGTTCCCAAACCAATCAGTGTGCGTGGGTAAATGGGATTTGCCATGCTGTAGGCAAACTGGATGGTCATAATGCCTCCAATAAACACAGAAATGATGATGACAATCCAAACCGAATTTACTCCCAGGCTGTCAATTTCGTGGAACAATTGCCTGAAATACATTTTGTGTTTCTCAGGACGCCTAATCACACGGCTAAGCAATTGAAAATACCGCCCTGCATGGAAAAAGAATTTCATTCCGTCAATTTTTCATGGTTACACTTTCCCTGCATTTTTTCCGTTAAAGAATTGGCATAAAATTACAACATTAATGACTGAAACAAAACTTTCGGGGATAAATGGTGAAAAGTAACCTGTTTTAAATTCCTGCGTAGTTAATATTGGTTCGTTTTAAAATTATATTTTTGCATGCGAAAGAAAATCAAAAAGAATGGAAAATAATTACTGCGTAATCATGGCAGGCGGGGTTGGAAGCCGGTTCTGGCCGTTAAGCCGCCAGGCCAAACCCAAACAATTTCTCGACATACTTGGCACCGGACGTACGCTGATTCAGCAAACGTTTGACCGTTTTTCAAAGTTTATTCCGGTTGAGAACATTCTGATTGTAACCAGCGCGAGGTATAAAGATCTGGTTCAGGAACAGTTGCCCGAGTTGAAGGAAGACCAGATTCTGCTCGAGCCCTTCAGGAGAAACACTGCTCCGTGTGTTGCCTATGCATCCTACAAAATTAAAACCCGCAATCCCGACGCCAATCTTATTGTTGCCCCCGCCGATCACCTCATCATTAAAGAAGAAGAATTTATAAGGCAAATAAAAAACGGTATCGATTTTATTACCAATAACGATGCCCTGCTCACACTTGGTATTAAACCCAGCAGGCCCGAAACCGGATACGGTTACATACAGGTGAAAGAAAAGGAGGATTATAACGACTTCGACAACCTGTACAAGGTGAAAACATTTACAGAAAAACCGGATCTGGAAATGGCAAAAGTTTTTGTAGAAAGTGGTGAATTCTTCTGGAATTCCGGAATTTTCCTCTGGTCGCTGTCGGCCATATTGGCAGCTTTCGATACGTACCTCAGCGATGTGTCGTCGCTTTTTGCCAAAGGGATAAAGCTGTATAATACCGAAAACGAAGTGCATTTTATTAATAAAACTTACTCTGAATGCCAGGGCATTTCCATCGATTACGGCATCATGGAAAAGGCACAAAATGTTTTTGTTCTTACAGCAGACTTTGGCTGGAGCGACCTGGGAACCTGGGGATCGCTTTACGATAACAAGCAGAAAGATGATGAGGGAAATGTAATTCTGGGAGAAAATGTGTTAACCTACGACATACGGAATTGCATTGTAAACCTGAGTAAGGAAAAGGTAGCTGTGCTGCAGGGACTGGATGGTTACATCGTTGCCGAATCGAACGATACGCTGATGATTTGCCGGAAAGAAGACGAACAGCAGATTAAACAGTTTGTTACCGATGTGCGCATAAAAAAAGGCGATTCGCTGGTGTAATCTCAATTCGCCTGCAAAAAAACCGGTTTTTTAAACCAGCAGTGCAGCGGCGATGGTAAGGTCGGCAGGCCAGGTAATTTTTATGTTCTCGCGATTTCCCTCTACCAAATAAATGGAAGCTCCGGTGTTTTCCAGTACCGAAGCATCGTCGGTAAATTTTTCGGAATATTTTTGTTCGTAAGCCTTTTTTATCAGCTGTACTCTGAAAGTTTGCGGTGTTTGCACCAAATAATACCGGGTGCGATCAACCGCTTCACTTTTTCCGCCTGAAACCCTTCTTACCGACTCCGACGGCAAAATAACCGGAAGGGCATTGCCATGGGCAAGCGCTGTTTGAAAACAATTTTCAATGGTCTTTGCTGAAACCAGTGGCCTGACCCCGTCGTGGATAAACACAATTCCTTCATCGCCGATTTGCTTCAGGCCATTTTTCACTGAATGAAACCGTGATTTACCGCCTTTAGCAATGGAATGTTTGATGTTGAACCCGAACTTTTTGCAAAGCCTCTTCCATGTGTCTATCTCTTTTTCGGGCAAAACCAATACGAATTCAAAATCCGGATCAGCCTTTTTGAAAGCCCGGAAAGTATGCATCAACAGCGGTTTTCCGTTCAGTTCCATAAATTGTTTGGGAAGAGGGGAGTGCATGCGGCTTCCACTGCCGGCGGCCACAATAAGGGCAATCTTTTTCATCTGGTCTTGAAAAATGAGTTACTTTAGCATAAAAGTAACCAATTTTAAACAAAATGGAAAAAGTGCTGCAATTTCTTCGGGATTTATCGGAAAACAATACCCGTGAATGGTTCGATGCCAACCGCGACAGATATCAAGAAAGCCGGGAAAAGATGTTGTTTTTAACCGAATTGCTGATGAACGAAATCAGAAAATTCGATCCCGAAATTCCGGTTGCAGACCCCAAAGATTGCCTGTTTCGCATCCATCGCGATGTACGGTTTTCGGCTGACAAACGTCCGTATAAAACCAATTTTGGCAGTTTTATTTCGGCTGGGGGGCGCAAAGGCGAATACCCCGGTTACTACTTTCACATTGAGCCTGGCCAAAGCTTCGCCGGTGGGGGAATGTATATGCCGGGTGCAGATGCCTTAAAATCCATCCGCAAATACATAGCACGGTTCTCCGAAGAGCTTACCGGAATTATTAACGAACCCGTGTTTAAAGCCGTTTATCCCAAACTGTATGACCATCAGCTGAAAACTGCACCCAAAGGTTTTCCAAAAGACCATGAATACATTCATCTGTTGCGTTACAAATCGTATGTGTGCGCCACTGCAATAGATGACAGCATGCTGGACGACGGAACTTTTTTGGAGAAAACGGTGGAGGCTTACCGGCTACTCAATCCGTTTAACGCATTTTTAAGCGATGCTTTAAAAAATAATAAAATTGATTGAATGATGTTTTTATTCAATCTGCATTCAATCAGGCTCCATCCCGTAAAGAGCATTATTTTTTGCGGGGTGGGATATCTGCAAAACAATTCTGCCGTTTGTCACGCTTTATCTGGGAATTGTTTTATTAATTTGTGAGGAAAATTAAATACTATGTACGGCCAAATTAAACAAGATTTGCAAAAAACCCTCGAGGAGCTGAAAACGCAGGGTTTGTTTAAAACGGAGCGAATTATTACTTCGTCGCAGGATTCGGAAATCCGGGTTTCAACCGGGGAAACCGTGCTGAACTTTTGCGCCAACAATTACCTGGGACTGGCCAGTCACCCCGAGGTGGTGAAAGCCGCTCAGGAGGTAATGAACTACTGGGGATTTGGGTTATCTTCGGTAAGGTTTATCTGTGGCACTCAGGAGATTCACAAGGAACTGGAACAAAAGGTTTCTGAATTTCTGGGCACTGAAGATACCATTTTGTACTGCGCCTGTTTCGATGCCAATGGCGGCGTGTTTGAACCGCTGCTGGGCGAAGATTCGGCCATTATTTCCGACGAGCTGAACCACGCTTCTATTATCGACGGGGTGCGGTTGTGCAAGGCGCAACGTTTCCGCTACAAACATTCCAACATGAAGGAACTGGAAAAATGCCTGAAAGAAGCTTCGGAAGCCAAATACCGGCTGGTTGTTACCGACGGTGTTTTCTCCATGGACGGTGATTTGGCCAGGTTGCCCAAAATTGTTGAGCTGGCCGACAAATACGATGCGCTGGTAATGGTTGACGATTCTCACGCCTCTGGGTACATTGGCAAACACGGGAGAGGCACAGCCGAACATTTTGGGCTGCTGGGGCAAATCGATATCATTACCACTACTTTTGGAAAAGCGCTTGGCGGCGGTAACGGTGGCTGCACTTCGGGCCGGAAAGAGATAATTGAGATGCTGCGGCAACGCTCGCGCCCGTATCTGTTTTCAAATACATTGGCGCCTGCTACTGTGGGAGCTACCATGAAAGTGCTCGAGATGCTGGGCGAATCCGCAAAACTTCCGGCAAAAACCATGAAAAATGCCAAGTACTTCCGCAAAAAAATGCAAAAAGCCGGATTCGACCTGGTGAAAGGCAATACGGCCATTGTTCCGGTAATGATTTACGACGAGCCGCTGGCCATTAAATTTGCCGACCAACTGCTGAAAGAAGGCGTTTACGTGATTGGTTTCTGCTATCCGGTTGTTCCCAGGGGAAAGGCCCGCATTAGGGTTCAGCTCTCGGCCGCACACAGCACTGATGAAATTGATATGGCTGTGGAAGCCTTTATAAAAGCAGGGAAAGAGCTGAATATCATTTAATGCCCGGAATACTGAGCATGGATAGATCATTGGCGGCTTTTTCGGCTTTCCGCTTAAACTGGGCGGCTGTAAGGGTTTTTACCAGCACGGTTACCTGTCCTCCTTTTCTTCGGGTTTGAAATTGCAAAACATTGATTTGAATGCCCTCATCCAGCCTGATTTCACGGAAAACAGGCTGGAACTTTTCAGATTCTATTTTCCGTAATCCGCTGAATTTGATAGCAAAATATCCCTCCATTCCCTGGTAATAATACGTTTTGTTTTTAGGGTTAAAGGCTGCTTTCGACAATGTGGTGTGGCGTGGTTTTTCCTCAATCCATTTTCCGGTTTGCTGCGGAAATTCAACCAGCAGCCGGTAGGTGCCGGCATCGAGATAACCGAACGATGCCTTTCCCTGCTCGCCCGTTTGCTTATAAGCAATCAGGTGGCGACCCTGTCCGTCTTCCAGGTATAAATCCACACCCGGGGTGCGTTTTCCTGAGAAAAACGGAAGAGTAATCACCAGGATGACAAGTAGATGCTTCATACAGAGAGTCAGGAAACTTCGCTTTTACGGCGCATTTCGGATGGTAACCATTTCTATATCGTCTTTCAGTTTATTCACCATTTTTTCAAATTTTTTTGGCTTTTGAGCTCTCATTTCCAGCGTAAAACTGGCATTGTTGCCACTCACTTCAAATTTCCCGATTTCCACCACTTTTACATTGTTGTCGTAAAAAAGGTTGTAAACCGGCGTGACATTTTTATTAGCCAAACGTTTGATTTTTGAATAGTTAATGGTAAAAAAACCTTCGGCCTCACGCAAAAAATATTGTTTTTTGTCGTTGTGGTATCCCACCTGTAGTTCGCAGTTGATATCGTCGCGCCCGCGCATCAGTTTTCCCGATTGTTGCGGAAGAGTAATTTCGATGCGGTAAAGGCCTCCGGTGAGGTGCGAAAAAGTAGCTTTGCCATTGTCTCCGGTTTGCATAAAGGCTGCAGGCTGGTTTTGGCCTTCCTGCCTGATATAAATTTCTGCACCCGGAACCGGTTCGCCCGGAGAAAAAAGAAACCCGATGATTCCTAAAATACCTACCAGACCTGAAAGTAATATCGTTTTCATAATTTAAATTTTTGCTTACCCAAATATCTGTATTTTTTTCAAAAAAAGCCTGATTTTTAGAAATCCGAATGAATTTTTATGAACTTTGTTTCAGGTTTTATGAAGAAATGAGCGCCATGCCGGCATCGTGTTCGTATTTTTTCAACTGCTTTTGAAATTTGTTTTCCGAAAGTGTTGCCAATCGCAAGGATAATTTTCCGTATTTTCCTGTAACTTCAAATTTGCAAACCGCAACCCGGGCATTGGTTTCTGCAGATTCGGTTTCATGCATGGGCGTAAGGTTCGATTCCGACAGATTCTCTGCATCAGAAAATTTCACCAGAAAATTACCGGAAGGATTTTGAAAAAAAAGCATCATTTTTTTACTGTGATAACCAACCATAAAATTGGCCGAAGCGCTCACTTCGTTTTCCACAGCAGCGTTTTTCTGAACCGGTATTTCAAGGTAAATTTTGTAAACACCTTTGTCGAGGTAGGCCAAAGTAACACTGCCCGATTCTCCCGTTTGCTGAAAAGCAATGAGTTTTTTGCCCGGTTCCGTTTCAAGCCATACCTTGGCGCCTGTTACCGGGCTGCCTGGTTTTGAGCTAAATAGTCCAAAAAGAAAAGTTTCTGAATTAATTATTTTTGTTTTCATATCTGTTATTTTTGTTTGATTACATTATAGCAAAAATTTTTTGTTTTTCAAAATAAAGAAACCTTTAAACAACTAATATTCAGAAGAAAAATAAAATACCTGTAATCAGCCTGCCGGGTGTTGCTTTTCTAAACATGAGAATTTTTCCTCTATCTTTGTTCCAAATTATTCAAAATGAAGGAAAAGCTTTTTGGAAAAACGCTGGCTGAATTACAGCAGGTTACGCGGGAATTGGGGTTGCCCGGATTTACAGCCGGACAAATGGCCGACTGGCTTTACAAAAAAGAGATTTCGACCATTGAGGAAATGACCAACCTTTCTAAAAGTGCCAGAGAAAAACTTTCTGAAAAGTATGAAGTTGGATTAGTGGCTCCTACCCGGGTACAGAAAAGTGAAGATGGGACCAAAAAATATTTATTTCCCACCACCGGCCATAAATTTGTGGAAACGGCCATGATTCCCGAACGTGACCGCAATACGGTTTGCGTAAGCTCGCAGGTGGGCTGCAAAATGGGTTGCTTGTTTTGTTTTACGGCCAAACAGGGTTTTCAGGGGCAACTCACTGCCGGCGAAATTGTGAACCAGGTAAAAAGCATTGAAGAAGCCGGCGAGGTTACCAACATCGTTTACATGGGCATGGGCGAACCGTTCGATAACCTGGTCGAGGTGCTGAAAAGCCTTGAAATTTTAACTGCTGACTGGGGTTTTGCCATGAGTCCGCGCCGGATTACCGTTTCCACCATTGGCATTATTCCGGGAATGCTCACTTTCCTCGAAAAAAGCGAAGCCCACCTGGCTGTAAGCTTGCACACACCGTTTAACGACGAACGTCAGAAACTGATGCCGGTACAGGTAGCCTATCCGGTTGACGAGGTGGTGAATGAAATAAAAGGCTGGGATTTTGGCCGGCAGCGGCGCGTGTCGTTCGAGTATATTTTGTTTGAAGGGCTGAACGATTCGCCCCGGCATGTGAAGGAACTGGCACGATTGCTCAGCGGATTGAAATGCCGCGTCAACCTCATCCGCTTTCATCCGGTACCGGGCACACCACTGAAAAGCCCGGGCGAAGAAACCATTCAGCGGTTTAAGGAACAGCTCAACCAAAAAGGAATTTTAACCACCATTCGTGCTTCCCGCGGTCAGGATATTTATGCGGCGTGCGGGTTGCTTTCGACCAAAGAACTAAGCACCTCATAAAAAATAGAGTAAAGTGATTATCAATCCAAATATGAATACTGAAGAATTGCAATAGGTGTAAAAACACCCGTTGTATTATAAGATATCCATTATGCAAAGAAGTTGGAATATTGAAACCAGAAAATAGAAATCAATGTTGTTTAATTCAATCGATTTTGCGATATTCTTGCCCATAGTATTCATCCTCTATTGGTTTGTTACAAATAGAAATTTAAAAGTTCAAAACATTTTTCTGGTACTAACCAGTTATCTTTTTTACGGATGGTGGAATTGGAAATTTCTGGCTTTAATCATTTTTAGTTCAGGCGTCGATTATTTGGTTGGCTTGCGGTTAGACAAAACAGAAAGAGCGACAAACAGAAAAATTCTACTCCTGATAAGTATTATTGTTAACATCGGGTTTCTGGGATTCTTCAAATACTTCAATTTTTTTGCTGAAAGTTTTGCCAGTGCGTTTACATTATTCGGAAGAACATTTGAACCAACCCGGCTTAATCTTATTTTGCCGGTGGGAATTAGTTTTTACACGTTTCAAACATTAAGTTATTCGATAGACGTTTATAAACGGAAATTTAAACCTACCAGAGACATTGTTTCCTTTTTTGCTTTTGTCAGTTTCTTTCCTCAATTGGTTGCTGGGCCGATTGAAAGAGCAACCAATTTATTACCGCAATTTTCTGCCAAACGAACCTTTGAATATAACAACGCTTTCGATGGAGTTAAACAAATATTGTGGGGCCTTTTTAAAAAAGTAGTTATCGCCGATAATTGTGCCCTAATTGTAAATCAGGTATTTGATAATTACACCAACTACTCCGGTAGCACCTTGCTTTTAGGAGCATTCTTCTTTGCTTTTCAAATTTATGGCGATTTCTCGGGCTATTCCGATATTGCGATTGGCACTGCCCGGTTATTTGGTTTTGAACTGAAACAAAATTTTGCCTATCCATATTTCTCGCGCGATATCGCTGAATTTTGGCGGAGATGGCATATTTCCTTAAGCACCTGGTTTCGCGATTATCTTTATATTCCTTTAGGTGGAAGCAGAGGCGGCTCCTGGGTGAAAACACGAAATACATTTGTTATTTTTCTTATTAGTGGATTGTGGCATGGCGCAAACTGGACTTTTATCGTCTGGGGAATTTTTAATGCACTTTTATTTTTGCCACTTCTTTTAACCAAACGTAATAGAAAAAATTTAGATGTAGTTGCTACACAAAGTATGTTCCCGAATTTTAGAGATGTAATTAGCATGGCATCGACCTTCGTTCTTACTTCGCTTGGATGGATATTTTTCAGGGCAGAAAGTTTACCTAAAGCATTTTCCTATCTGAATAATATCTTTACCAGATCATTATTTTCAAAACCTTATGTTTTTGGTATTGGAGAAACCCAAGCTCTACTCATAATAATATTTATATCAGTTTTGATTATTACAGAGTGGTTTGGAAGAAGAAAACTGCATGCTCTGCATTTTGACAAGAAACAAAATGTTTTCATTCAGTGGATTGTTTGTTTTACTATTGCGATAATTATATTTTTATTTGGCGGAAAGCAACAAGACTTTATCTATTTTCAATTTTAGTAATGAAAAAATTTGTTTTACATACAAGCTTATTCATTTTATGTGTAACAGCATCAATACTAACTATCTTCTCTTTTGCAGACGGAAGTTCTGATGAATTTTATTTAAAATTAACCACGCCAAAACAAGAGAATCTGATACTGGGGACTTCCAAAGCAGCACAGGGATTACAGCCCAAAGTTTTGGAAAATGTATTAGATAAAAAATTTTACAATTTTGCATTTTCCCTTTTGGCCAGCCCTTACGGGAAAACATATTTAACCAGCATAAAAAATAAGCTGGATAGATCAACCAAAGGCAATATATTCATCCTCACTATCGATCCCTGGAGTATCTGTTCTCTTACACAAAATTCAAACGATTCATCATATTTTCGCGAAAATAAGTCATTTCTTTATTCAGTTAGGAATGTTAACACGAGCCCAAACTTTTACTATTTGATTCATCATTTTCAAGGAAGTTATTATAAACTAATCTTCAACAAGTCACCCGCCTTCTTACATAATGATGGTTGGCTTGAGGTTGAGTTAGTCGCTGATAATAAAGATGTTGAGCGCAGGACTGAATTTACTGTTGATGATTACAGGGAAAAACTAGCCAGCTATAGATATTCGGATGTCCGTTTTGAATATCTAAAAAAAACAATAGACTATCTAAATATTTACGGTAAAGTTTATCTGGTAAGGCTACCTGTACATCCTGCTTTGATGGAAGTTGAAAACACATTAATGCCCAACTTCGACTCAGTAATCCAAAAAGCAATTGAAATATCCGATGGATATATCGATTTCTCAGCCTCCAACTCTGAATATAAATACACAGATGGAGTTCATTTGAACAAAGAAAGCGGAGAAAAATTGTCCTCTGCACTAGGGTATTGGATAAAAAGCAGAGAATGATCTAAAAATGAAAAAGGAACACTAACCACCATTCGTGCTTCCTGCGGTCAGGATATTTATGCGGCGTGCGGGTTGCTTTCTACCAAAGAATTGAGTGGGGCTTAACTCAGCATCATTTTCTCTATATAAATATCCTGAAAATTAGAATCGCCCTCCAGATTTATGTGTGAAGCTTTTTCCAGAATTTGCTGAATGAAGGATTCATTCCCGAACAAAAACATTTTGGCGCCGATGAGCGCTGTGTTGCCTATTTTTACAATTTTCTCCTCTGCAGTCCCGATTAATCCGGTTTGGATTACATGTTTCAAATTCAGAAAATTTCCGAACCCGCCAGCAATAAAAACGTTTTCAACTTCATCGAAGGTAATTTCAAATGTGTTCAGTAAAATCTGTAGTCCTGCCGCAATTGCTGCTTTGGCCAGTTGAAATTCGCGGATATCCTGCTGGGTGAGAAAAACACCTTTTGTGAGTTCAATTTTTTCTTCGCCGGAATTGATTTCGCCAAACATCCCGATTTTTTCCTGCTGGAGCAAAACGGCCATGGCATCGACGAGTCCACTGCCGCAAATTCCTTTCGCCGGCACATTGCCAATTACATGGCATTTCATTTTCCCATTTTCAAGCTGAACTGAAGAGATTGCTCCGGTTACCGCACGCATTCCCTGGCTGATTTTTGCTCCCTCGAATGCCGGACCGGCAGCGGTGGAAGCGCAAATAATCTTTTCGCGGTTGCCCAATACAATTTCCCCATTGGTGCCCAAATCGATGAGGATGGAGTATTTTTTTCGTTCAGCCATGTTGGTGGCGGCAATTCCGGCCAGAATATCGCTGCCCACAAAACTGCCAATGGAAGGGTAAAACCGAATTTCTGTTTTGTTTGGCAACTTCCGGTTTAATTGTAGCGCTGAAAACTGCTGCATTCCCAAATCTGGCGATTCAAAAGGGTAAAATGAAAGCGGCTGTACATTCAACCCCGAAAAAATGTGGTGCATGGCTGTGTTGCCCACCAATACCACTTTTGAAATTTCCACCGGGTTTTTTTCCAGCAGTGACTGAATCATTTCTCCGGTTTTTTTGCGAATCAGCATTTGCATTTCCTCCTGCTTTCCGTCCAGGCAGTTTTGGATTCTTGAAATGAGGTCGGCGCCAAATTTCACCTGTGGGTTCAGAGAAGTAGCTGCATCCAGCACATGGCCGGTTTTTAAATCGAGCAATTGCGCCACCACGGTGGTTGTCCCCAAATCTATGGCAATTCCAAAGCCATCTTTCGGAAGAAAACTAAAAATGGTGTTATCAGCCAGAATAATATCCTCAAATTGCGAAATTTCAATGGTCATGTCTGATTCGGCTTTGCAAAAACAGGCCAGACGCCAATCTTTCCCTAACCCCAATTTATCCAGTTTCTGCTGCTGAACGGCATCTGCCTGAAGTTCGCCCTGCAATAGTTTTAATTTGCAACGCCCGCAGGTTCCTTTTCCGCCACAGGGAAATTCCACGCCAAATTCGTGCATGAAATCGATTAACGGAGTACCCGCATTAACTGTTATCTGTTTTTCAAGAGGTTGGAGTGAGATTTTTACTTTTTTTGACATAAATGATTCAAATGTGAAAACGTTAATTTGGCAAGTAATCTTTCCAAATTTAGCTAAATTCAGAAAGTTAACTCACTAAATTATCATTTTTGTATGTTTTCTGAATTTTTCTTATGCAAGCACTGAATTAGATTTTTTAACATCTGGTTTGTTGCCTGATCTGCAAACTATTTATAATTTGGCAGCCGTTTAACAGAACAAACGTTGAGACTGTGAGGCTTGAGAAATGAAAACAAAAAAAAACTTTTTCATATTACTTATTTCACTGGCTTTTTTTTCCTGCAGCAAGCCACCGGTTGAAAAGCCGGACAATCTGCTTCGGGAAGATAAAATGATTGACATGCTTGTTGACATTCATTTGGCCGAAGCCACTTTTAATAACCGAAGGCATCGCGACACGCTGGTAGAGAAAAGCAGTTCGGTTAATTTTTACTATTCCATTCTCGAAAAACATCAGGTTCCCGATTCTGTTTTTGAAAAGTCGTTTGTTTTTTATTCGAGCCAGCCCCGAAAATTCGAACGCATGTACAGGCAGGCCATGAATAAACTAAATGAAATGGAACAGGAATATTCGGGCCGAAATACTGAACCTCAGGAACTTGAACTTCAGCGGAACAAAAGGTGAGAAAACTCGCAGCAACTTATCTGTTTCCCGGAAACCGGCCTCCCCTGAAAAACGGCATTTTACTTTGCGAAGATGACGGAACAGTTGTCGATTTGATTGATACCGGCCAACAACTTCGGGAGCAAGCCGGTCTCGAGTATTACAGTGGCATTCTGATTCCCGGATTTGTAAATGCACACTGCCACCTCGAACTTTCGCACCTGAAAGGAAAAATTCCTGAAAAAACCGGGCTTGGCGGATTTTTGGGTACCATTAACCATCTTCGGAATCTGGAAGTTGAAAGTCAGGAAGCAGAAATGGAAAAGGCTGATTTTCAGATGTGGAATTCAGGAGTAGTGGTTGTAGGCGATGTTTCCAATTCTTATGCGTCGCTCGAAACCAAGCGTACCAGTAGAATTCATTACCACACGTTTGTAGAAGCATTTGGTTTCCATCCGTCACGGGCGGACAAAGCTTTTGCGTTTGCTGAATTTGTGGAGTCGATGTTCAGGGAATTTGGATTGTCAGCATCAGTAACTCCCCATTCTCCTTATTCTGTCTCAGAGTTACTTTTTCAGAAAATAAGGCAGAAAGCTCTGGCCGAGAACAACATTTTATCTGTTCACAACCAGGAAAGCCAGGCTGAAACTGAATTTTTTATGAAAGAAACCGGGCCAGTTTTTCATCACTTAAGTGAAACTTTAGGGCTAGATATTACGCACTGGAAGCCAACCGGCAAAAGTTCGCTGGAATTTACCTTGTCGTTTGTTCCAGAGAAAAACCCATTGTTGCTGGTGCATAATACGTTTACTTCGCCGGAAGATATTCAGTTATTAAAACGGCAACGGAATTTGGAAAATACTTTCCTGGTGCTTTGTCCCACTGCCAATTTGTATATCGAGAATCAATTGCCTCCGGTTTTACTTTTTCAGAAAGAAAAAATAAATATTTGTTTGGGAACCGACAGTCTGGCATCGAACCATGCGCTTTCAATTTTACAGGAAATGATTACACTTCAGAAATTTTTTCCGGAGATTACTTTGCAGGAATTGGTAGAGTGGGGTTGTTGGAACGGCGCACAGGCATTGGGGTTAACAGACTTACTTGGAAGTTTGGAGCCGGGGAAAAAGCCTGGAGTTAATCTGATTTCCGGAGTCGATTTGCAGGGACTGAAACTCACAGAGAAGAGTAAGGTAAAAAGGTTGATCTAAAAACCTCGGACTTAAAAAATCCAGGGCTTTTGTTTCCGGTTTTCTGTTTTCCTTTTCAATTACCAGCCTCCGCGGAATCCGCGGCCACCGCGTCCGCCGTAGCCTGCCTGTCCGCGACCGGGCCTGCCTCCCGGAGCAAAACCCCGGCCACCATAGTAAGTGCGGGCGTGCAGCAAATCGTATTGTTTCTGCTGCTCTTCGGTAAGCAAGCTTTTCACTTCATTGCGGTGAGCCTGTACTTTTTTCAGCATTTCGCCGCGAATCTCATTTTTTTCAATGGGTTCAAAAGTTGAGCGTTGTTTTACGCGCAACTCAGCCATTGATTCCTGGTGTGTAGTTTCCAGTGCGGTAATTTTAGCTTTCTGGTCTTCGGTTAAATCCGAAAGAACAGTAAGACAAGTACCCGGACCGTATCCGTAACCATACCCCGGGCGGTTAAAATTTCTCCGGCCCTGTGCATAAATCATGCTGGTACCCAGCATCAGGGCGATTAAAATAATTGCAAATTTTCCGATCTTCATGATTCCTGTAGTTTTAATGTTATTCAATATTATCATCTGTTATTTCTATACCGCCGGCCACGCTGTGGCAGCCTGACGTCTTCGCTTCCTTCCAAAACTGAAAGGAATATTTCGTTTAGCCTTATTTGTTGTTCGGGGTTGCAAACTTCCTTCATCGACAGGTAATAGTCAATGGTTTCATTTTTAAGGCGGGTGTGTAAGTCGCCGATTTCATCCGATATGCTTCCCAGCTTTTGTTTATCAGGGTTTTCGCGTCCCATTTCCCGAACCATATCCACCCTCAACCTTTCCAGTTGGTGGTTAATCTGCCATGCGGTGCGGTTAAAATCGCGGTTCAGTTCCCTGAAAATTTCCATTTGTTGTGGTTGCAGGTCCAGTTGTTCCCTGAAAAAACGGGTACGCTGCTGGGCGGGCAATTCAATGGCTTCCTGTTCTGTTTGTTCCGCGAGCTTTTTGTCCTGCTGTTTGTGATACAGGAACGAAAAACCCATGGAGAGGTTGGTGGCCACCAGAATGACAATCACCCAAACAAGTATGCGGTATTTATTTTGTAATGCCATTGTTATTCCATTAAAAATGTTTCAATTGGCTCGGTCTCCATTTCGTTCAAAAACGGAACCAGTTCAGTTTCAGCAAAAATGCTGTGGCTGGTTTCGGCAGTCACCGGCTGACCGATTTTTATTCCGGTATAAATTCCTGCCAGCAAAAGCAATGAAAAGAACGCAGGTTGCAACACTTTTTCCCAAACCGGAAATCCAACCCGCTGTTTTTCTTTGACTTCCTCATTTTCCAACCGGGCCTTTAATCGTGTATAGAAAAAAGGATTCACTTCGGGTGATTTTTCAATTTGAATAATTCCCAGTGTTTTCTGCATATCTTCGGCAAAAGCAGCACACGATTCACATTTAGCAAGATGCGCTTTCATTTCATTTGCTTCCTTTTCGGGCAAATCACCCTCAAGGAAGAAAATCAGTTTTTTATGTAGTGTTTCGCATTTCATCACATTTTTTATTTATTGGTTTGACACATAATCGGTTAAAAACTTGCGGTTAAATACACTTTTTTTTGTAGCAGTGGTGTAATTTTTTCTGAAGATTCTTTTTGGCCCGGTGAATTAATGATTCTACCGAAGAAACCGAAAGGTTCATAACTTCCGATATTTCCTTGTAGGCCAAATCTTCGTATTTATTCAGCGTGAATGCCACGCGCTGGTTTTCAGGCAGCGAATCGATGGTTTCGTGGAGCAATATTGCACGCTGGCTGTTTTCCAGTTCAGTTTCCGGGTCTTCGGCACTTTGATGATTCAACTGGTTCAGCGTTTCTTTTTTTGATTCCACCACCTCGTCGAACGATTGAAACCATTTGCGTTTTTTGTTGTCGCGAATAAAGTTGAGCGAGCGGTTAACGGCAATGCGGTACAGCCAGGTTGAAATTTTTGAATCGGCTCTGAAATTTTCAACCGAACGAAATACCTCGATGAATACATCCTGGGCCACATCTTCGGCATCATCCGTATTGTGCAACAATCCAAAACATGCATTTACCACCATTTGCCGGTAGCTGTCAACCAGTTCTCTAAAAGCAGCTTCATTGCCCTGTTTGAGTTTATCTATGATTTCGGTCTCGCTCATTCAATCATTTATCATCTGCGATTTAAGAATAAGACACTACAACCGGAAAAAACTTGCGAACCTTTTTTCTAATTATTTTCTTCGGGCGTAAGCTTCATTCTAAATTGTGTTTGCTTCAATACTTCCACCCAGCTGAACGGATCGGGATGGTAGCGGTTTTTCAGGTACATTTCGGTTTGGTTGAGGTAAAATTTGCTGGCGGGAATGCCGCTGGTTCCGGTAGGAATTACAGTTTTTGAGGCGTCCCAGTTGGCCGGGTCGAAAATGTGCCGTTGCGATGCCCCGTGGTTTGTATGGTACAGATTGTTGTAGGAATAAGAAAAGGGAGTAACGGTATGGTAGCTTCCCGGAACGCCAAAGGGTCCCCGGTTCAGTTTAAATGCTTTATCGAGCACTTTAACGGCACTTAGGGGATGACTCATGGTAAAAGTATGGAGTTTTTCCCAGTTCCAGCTTTCCACATCTGGTCCGAGTTCCTGCATTAAATCGTTCACGGTTTCGTGAAATGCCCTGATGACAATATCGTTCCAGGTTTCGACTTCCGGTGTATTTTGGTCATCAACCCATGGCGAATTTTCTGCATTCAGAAGGGTTTCCATCAGGTTTTCAATCAAAATCCGGTGCCCCATTAACGGTCGGATACGGCTGTCCGGGAGGTCGTCTTTTATCAGGTTTTCGGCTGTTTTTCGGTAAAGAATTTCAAAAATGGAGGCAGCCTGACTTTCGCGGCTAAGTACAAAATTCCAGTTTCTGAGTTTATTCAGAGCTTCCTGCCGGGTTTCATTCCAGTCCGTAGCGGTTTCAATAGCCTCAACAAACAACGGCGTAAATTTCTCTGCTTTTTTTGATTTGTAATCGCTGTGCATTTGTGCAAAAGTTTCTGTACTGTGCCTGTCGGTTTCTTCCAGCATTTCGCGAATGCGATCGATGCGGTCGGGCATGGAAAACAGGGAGCCAATGTAGTAAGGATAATCATCGGGGGCGGTTTTGTTATTGGCCGAAGAGACGTAACCCCTTTCAGGATTAAATTCATAAGGTAATTCTTCAAACGGTACCAATCCGGTCCAGTCGTACCGGCTGGTATTTCCGGGATAAATTTCAATACCACTGCCCTCGCGAATGGGCACACCGGCAGCGCTCTGCATTCCGATATTTCCTGCAGCATCAGCATAAACAAAATTCTGACTTACCGATTTAAATGATTTTACGGCATCTCGAAAATCTTCCCAGTTTCTGGCCCGGTTTAATAAATAAACTGAGCGTATTTCATCGCTCATTTCGTTTCCAATCCACCGAATGGAGATCGCTGTTTCATTTGGACGGTTAAAACGGTTTACAATCGGGCCCCGGTGTGTGAATTTCAATGTTTCCCTGATTTCCTGCCCCTCTTTGGTTTTAATGATTTCTTCTTTGATGATCAGATTTTTCCACTCGCTGTCAAGCAAATATTTGGTGGAATCCTCGTTCAGCGTTTCGGCATAATAATCGAGGTCGTCAACGGTAACGTTGGTTATTCCCCAGGCAATCGAGTCGTTGTGCCCTCCAATTACAAACGGCTGACCGGGAAGTACTACACCGGTAACATTCAAGGTTCCTTCTACCACCTGGTGCATTTGATACCATATTCCGGGAGCGAGCAATCCAAGGTGCATGTCGTTGGCCAGCAGTGGTTTTCCGGTTCTGCTCTTTTTGCCCGAAACCGCCCAGTTGTTGCTGCCGCTGAATATTTCCACACCCAGTTTTTGTAGTTCAGTATTGGCTGACAAAATGATTTCACTGGGAACAATTGCCGGAACATCCTGATGAAAAACAGGAGTGGGGTGGTTTTTTAAATCCGGAATAAGGTGCATGATGTGTTCTGATGAAATTTTCTGTGCCAGATTGTGAAGCAGAATTTCGGTGCTCCAGCCTGAGGTAAGATCCCACGACATGTAGCCGATGAGGTTAATGGAATGAACAGGCTGCCAGGGTTCGGGTTTGTAGTTTAATATTCTGTATTCCGGCGGCAGCGGATAATTTTCCATGTAAAAGTTTACGCCTGCCGAGAAACTTTCAAGTGCAGCAATTATTTCAGGCGACGATTGAGCGAGCACTTTCTCCGATTTTTCCTGAATACGGAGGGCGCGCATCAGTAAGTCGGTGTTGAGCTGATCTTCTCCAAGTATTTCGGACAGCCGGCCCTTAGTAACCCGTCGCAGCAAATCCATTTGCCACAGTCGGTCCTGTGCCATGGCAAAACCAACGGCGCGGTACAAATCGGCTTCATTTTCGGCATAAATGTGCGGAATGGCAAATGAATCGCGCAAAATAGTTACTTCTTCGGTCAGCCCCGGAATTTGAACATCTTTTGTATAATCAGGGAGAGCAGCAGTTTTTACATGGTTCAGAAAAAAATAACCCACAATCAGGGCAAGGACTATCAGAAGCCCTATGATTAGCAAGATGCGTTTAAATAATTTCATTTGGTTTCAGTTTTATGGTATTTTTAAAAAAGATGTTGTATTTCGCTATATGAATCCGTTTTATTTCTAATTTTATGGCCTATAAAGTTAGAAATCAAATTAATAATCATGAAAAAAATTGTAATTCTTTTTTTGCTGGGCCTCTACACCGTTGCAGGTATTGCACAGGAAGCCGATAAAATTGCCGGAATCTGGTGGAACGATGAAAAAACCACCAAAATTAAAGTGGAAAAGAAAGATGGGAAGTACATCGGAACCATTGTTTATATGATTCCTGAAAAGTACGAAAACGGCCAGCCTCCCAAAGACGACAATAATCCTGATAAAGCATTGCAAAACCGTTCTTTAATTGGGTTGCAAATTTTAAGCGGTTTGGAATACGATGCAAAAGACAAAGAGTGGGAAAAAGGTTCTATTTACGACCCGCAATCTGGAAAAACCTACGATTGCTATGCCTGGCTCGAAAATAACGATTTGCTTAAACTGAAAGGTTTTGTTGCCGGAATCCGCATGCTGGGCCGCAGCTCGGAATGGTACCGGACGGAGTTGTAACAGATTTTCAATACGAAACCTGCACTTTGAAACCTGCCTTTTCTACTTTTGCAGCTATCGCATTTAGTTTTTCTACCGGAATTTTTTCAAGCTTGTCTATCGGCGTATCGCGGGCAATGGTGTAAATCATTACCTGTTCGGGTTGAATTTTTTGAAGCAGTTCCAGCCAGGCTGAAATTTCTTTTTCTGTGGAATTATCAACCGTTTGGCCTTTAAATTCTCCCTTCACAAAAAGGGTTTGGATAATTACTTTCCCTTTGAAACTTTTCAATTGTTCCACCACTTTTTGCAGGTCGAAATTTCCACGGGGACAATCAAGCAGTTCAATCGTTTCTTCAAACGCCGAATCGAGTTTCTGGATGTTGTCCTCCACTTTCAGCAGGGCATTGAAAATATCGGGTTTGTGCAGCATGGTGGCGTTCGACAAAACGGCTATCCGGGCTTTTGGTGCCAGTTGGTCGCGCAGTTCGATGGTATCGTCAATAATTCCGGCAAATTTTGGGTGGAGCGTGGGTTCGCCGTTTCCGGCAAAGGTAATCACGTCGGGTTTCTGGTTGTCAGCAGCCATGTTGTACAGTTTTTCTTCCAGCTTTTGTTTAACCTCCTCCCGGGTGGGAAGAACGGCTTTCTCCTTGTATTTTTTTGGAGTGAATCCGCACTCGCAGTAAATGCAGTCGAACGAACATACTTTTACATTTACAGGCAACAGATTTACGCCCAGCGAAACGCCCAGCCGGCGGCTCTGCACCGGACCGAATATGATTTCATCGAAAAGAAATGTGGCCATAATCATGTTAATACCCGACAAAGGTAGTTTCAATCAGGAAAAATCGGAAACAGAAACTGTATTTCAACAAAAATTTAAAAATAAAGCCTCCTGTCAACCGACAGAAGGCTTTGGCAACTTGATTTGGTTAGATAAAAAGCGAATTGATTTTTGGTTTCGTAAATTAGAGTTTGGTCAGAAAATCAGCCAGTGTATCTTTTGCATCGCCCTGAATAACCCAAACACCGCTTTTTCGGTCGTAAATCGGATTATCCACACCAGAGTAGCCCGGCTGCAGGTCGTAGTTGAAGATGATGATGTTGCTGCACTGGTCAACATTTAAAATGGGCATACCGTAAATAGGTGTTCCTTCGGCGTTACGGGCAGCCGGATTTAACACATCGTTTGCGCCGATTACAATGGTGGCATCAGCATCTTTAAATTCATCATTGATGTCATCCATTTCGTAAACATCTTCGAAAGGAACGCCGGCTTCAATCAGCAAAACATCCATGTGTCCCGGCATTCGTCCGGCAACGGGATGGATGGCATATTTTACCGTAGCTCCTCCGGAAGTGAGCTTCTGAGCCAGGCTTTTAACCAGGTGTTGTGCGTGTGCTAAAGCCATGCCGTAACCCGGAACAATGAAAACGCTTTTGGCCGCTTTTATAACCTCCACCGGGTCGGCAGGTTTTGCCTCTACTTCTTTTTCTTCTTCAGCTTTAGCTACTGGTTCTTCAGCTGCTTTTTCCTCTTTTTTGCCCTGAAGAGCAGTTTTTCCAAGCAGAATGTCCATCAGGTTCCGGTTCATCGCCCTGCACATAATTTGTGTGAGGAACAACCCCGAAGCACCCACAATTCCACCAACAGCCACCAATAGTATGTCGGTTACAGCAAATCCGGCAATGGCTGCTGCCACACCGCTTAAGCTGTTAAGCAGCGATATGGTTATGGGCATATCGGCGCCACCAACACGAATAGAGAAAACTACTCCGAAGGCAGCTGCAAAAAGCAACATGATAACCAGCAAAACGGTGGCTGAAATGACATTCATAAGACCACCCAAAAGCACTGTTGCCAGCAAAATCAGAAGCAGGATACCTGTTAAAGCCTCATGGGCAGGCAGAATTACCGGTTTCTGCGGTAGAACCTTGTGCAGTTTTCCTGCTGCCACCAAACTTCCAAACAGAGTAACTGCACCAATTACAATAGCCAGCGATGCTGTGGTTTTTCCGAATATCTCCGGACTTTGATACATTGTGATGAGCGCAAAGGAGGCCACAATCGCGGAAGCCGCTCCGCCAATTCCGTTCAGCAGGGCAACCAGTTGCGGCATCTGAATCATTTTTACCCTTTTTGCCAGTATCAGTCCGATAATCAGCCCGATAACCATGCCCGGATAAATCAACCAAACCGGAAGGATGTCTTTTTTTATGAGGGTGATAATGATGCCCAGGGCAATAGCCAGCGCGCTGATTTGGTTTCCGCGTTTGGCTGTTTCCACCTTGCTCATAAAATGAATACCCAGCAAAACTGCCGATGCCAGAACAACACACAGAATATAGTAAACCGGGTCTGACAGCAGACTGGCTGTGGAAAAACTCAGGATTATACTACTGTTCATCTTTCTCCTCCTTTTTTTTGCCAAACATTTTTAACATGCGGTTGGTAACGGCAAATCCGCCGGCTACGTTTATCATCGCCAGAATAATGGCAATGCTGCCAAAAATATAGCCTGTTACAGGGTTCGAAGTTGAAAGAGCAGTAGCTGTTGCCAGCAACGCACCTAGAATGGTTACACCCGACAAGGCATTCATCCCCGACATGAGTGGCGTGTGCAATCTGCTCGGAACATTGTTGATGAGCAGGTAACCAACTACCGAGGCCACAATAAAAACGCCGATTAAAATGTATTGAATCAAATCCATAATCCTTTTTTTGAAACAGGCCTGATGCCTGCAATTATTTCATTCCCATTGCTTCCATAGCGCCTTCATGCACTATTTCACCATCTTTTGTTACCAGAATCGATGAAACGATTTCGTCCGACATGTCAAGCGTGATTTCTCCGTCTTTCATCAGGAAGGTCAATAGATTGTAAATATTTTTCGAGAACATGATGGTTGAGCTGGTTGACAACATGCCCGGAATATTTTTAATTCCCTGAATGATAACATCATGTTTTGTTTCAACGGCGCCCGGTGTGGTAATTGCACAGTTTCCACCCTGGTCGATTGAAATGTCAACGATAACGCTGCCCGGCTGCATCATTTCAACCAGTTCTTCGGTGAGTAAAACCGGTGCAACTTTCCCCTGAATCAGTGCCGAGCAAAAAACGATGTCCGATTTGGCAATGGTCTCTTTCAGATGTTCGCGTTCAACCTCCAGCCATTTTTCGGGCAATTGGTTGGCATGTTTCCCGTCGGCACTTACTGCAATTTCGGCAGGAACACCTGTGTCAACAATAATTGCTCCGAGCGATTCGGCGTTACTGTTGGCTTCGGGACGAATATCTGCCGAATAAACGGTGGCTCCCAGTCCCTTTGCCGTAGCCAGCGCACGCATTCCGGCAACTCCGGTGCCAATCACAAGAACAGTGGCCGGTTTCAAACGACCTACAGCGCTGGTTACAAATGGTACAAATTTGCTGATGTCGTTAATACCCATTATCATTCCTTTGTAACCGGCACATGCACTCATCGACGAAAGTGCGTCCATAGCCTGTGCCCGGCTGATGCGCGGAACACCGTCAAGTGTCAGCCCGATAATTCCCCGTTCGGCCATGTGCTTAACCATCTGGTGGTTGGCTGGTGATGCAGGATGAATGAAGGTAATCAGGTACTGGCCTTCATTCATCATATCCAGCTCGTGCTTGTTTTTATCATGATTAAACTGAGGCTCTTTTACTTTCAGGATAACCTTTGCCTGTGTGAAAATTTCTTCCACGTCATCAATTATCTGAGCTCCTGCCTCTTCATAGGCTTCATCCATGTAATGCGACCCAACGCCCGCACCTTTTTCAAACAGAACCATAGCACCGCCATCAACCATTTTTTTCACGGTCTCGGGAATTGCAGACACACGCCTTTCTCCCTGCATTATTTCTTTTGGAATTCCAATAATCATTGCTTTACTGTTTTAATTTTCAGAACAAAAATAGATACCCGGGCATTACTAAAATATGATAAAACTTAACTAAATGAACCTGTTTTGTTGTATCTGATGAACAAAACATGAATCTCTAATAAATTGAAAGTTAATTTTTTAATAATATGCAGAATTGAATTTTTTTGGGAATTGTTATTTTCAGTTTGATACTTGTATATTTGTCCCCTTACAAATATTTTACAACATGCCACAAGTTTCAGAAAGAGGTAGGGCCATGCCCGATTCACCCATACGGAAATTGGCTCCGCTGGCCGATAAAGCCAAAGAGCGGGGTGTAAAGGTTTACCATCTAAACATCGGTCAGCCCGATTTACCCACTCCCCCCGAAGCGTTGGCAGCTATTAAAAATATTGACCGGAAAATTCTTGAATATACACCAAGTGAAGGAATCCGCTCGTTTCGTGAAAAACTGGTGAAATATTACCACAAGTTCAATATTGATGTAACTGTGGACGATATTATTATTACCACAGGGGGAAGCGAAGCGGTAACTTTTGCATTTATGAGTTGCCTCGACCCGGGCGACGAAATTATTGTGCCCGAACCGGCTTATGCCAACTACGAGGCTTTTGCTATTGTAGCCGGTGCGGTGATTAAATCCATTGCCGCCAGCATTGACGACGGATTTGCATTGCCTCCGGTGGAGGAATTCGAAAAACTCATCACGCCCAAAACCAAGGGCATCATGATTTGCAACCCAAACAATCCTACCGGATATTTATATACCCGCGAGGAGATGAATAAAATTCGCGACCTGGTGAAAAAGTACGATTTGTACCTTTTTTCCGATGAGGTTTACCGTGAATTTTGCTATACCGGTTCACCTTATATTTCAGCTTTTCACCTGAATGGAATCGAGCAGAATGTGGTGCTTATCGATTCGGTTTCCAAGCGGTACAGCGAGTGCGGATTGCGAATTGGCGCGCTTATTTCCAAAAATGCCGAGGTAAAACGAAATGTGATGAAGTTTTGCCAGGCACGACTTAGCCCGCCGCTGATTGGCCAGATTGCCGCCGAAGCATCGCTGGATGCCGACCCGGAATATATGCTGAACAATTACAACGAATACGTAAATCGTCGCAAATTTCTGATTGACGGGTTGAACCGCATCGAGGGCGTTTATTCACCCATTCCCATGGGTGCGTTTTACACGGTTGCCCGTTTGCCGGTTGATAATGCCGACGACTTTTGTGCCTGGTTGCTATCCGATTTTGAATATGAAAACCAAACGGTTTTTCTGGCGCCGGCTTCAGGATTTTACACCGCTTCCGACAAAGGAGTGGACGAAGTTCGAATTGCTTACGTCCTGAAAAAGGAAGACCTGGCTGTTTGCCTTAAAATTCTGGATGCAGCGCTAAAAGTTTATCCGGGAAGTAAGGTAAAAAAAGAGGTTACCGTTAAGGAATCAGTTTAATCAAAAAATGAAATCCGAATTGAAAGGCTCAATCCGGATTTCTTTTTCCTCCCTTTTGGGGAGGTCAGGAGGGGCTTCCTTCTATTTCAGGTTCTTAATCCGTTCCATCGCTTCAATGGTGTTTTCTCTGTCGGCAAATGCGGAGAAGCGGAAATACCCTTCGCCGGCAGGTCCGAATCCCGAACCGGGTGTTCCCACCACATTGGCTTCATTCAGCACTTTGTCGAAGAACTCCCATGAACTCATACCGTCTTTGGTTTTTACCCAAATGTAAGGCGCATTTACACCGCCAAAAACTTCATAACCAGCCTTAGTGAGGCTTTCCTTCATAATTCGTGCATTTTCTAGGTAATAGGCAATTACTTCGTTCACCTCTGTTTTACCTTCTTCGGTATAAACAGCGGTTGCCGCCTTCTGCACCGGATAGGAAACACCGTTGAATTTGGTCGATTGCCGGCGGTTCCAAAGTGGTTTCACCGGGTGGGCTTTCCCTGCCGAATCATAAGCTTTTAGTTCTGACGGAACCACGGTAAACGCACACCGGGTGCCTGTAAAACCTGCAGTTTTGGAGAAGCTGCGGAATTCGATGGCAACTTCTTTGGCTCCCTCGATTTCGTAAATGGAATGTGGAATTCCCTCTTCGGTAATGAATGCTTCGTATGCTGCATCGTACAAAATAATGCTTTTGTTTTCGCGGGCATAATCCACCCATTTTTTTAATTCCTCTTTGGTGGCTACCGTACCCATCGGGTTATTGGGGTAACACAGGAAAATCAAATCCGGAGTTTCTTTGGGCAACTCTGGGATAAAGTCGTTTTCAATGGTACACGGCATGTAAATGATACCTTCGTAGTGCCCGGCATCATAGCCACCTGTTTTTCCCGACATCACCGTGGTGTCGGCATAAACCGGATAAACCGGGTCGCAAATGGCAATTTTATTGTCATGCCCGAAAATTTCCTGGATGTTTCCGGTGTCGCATTTCGAGCCATCGGAGATAAAAATATCGTCTGCCGAAATATCGATGCCGTTTTCCTGATAAGCATTTTTTGCAATGGCTTCGCGCAAAAAGGTGTAACCCTGTTCCGGGCCGTACCCTTTAAATGTTTCAGCTTTGGCCATTTCGTCCACACCTTGGTGGAAAGCTTTTACCACACTCGGCACCAGCGGCTGCGTAACGTCGCCAATGCCCATTTTAATCACTTTTTTGTCGGGGTTTGCAGCTACAAATTCGCTTACCCTTCTCCCTATTTCCGGGAAGAGATAGCCCGCCTGAAGTTTCAGGTAATTTTCATTAATTTTTGCCATATTATTTTTGAATTATCTGCTCTTTTGTGTACATGTACGCAAAGTTAAAAATAAATTGATGAGCAAAGAATTCGTTTAGCTTTACCGGAGAAAATTGACTGATGTTTAATACTTTTGTAAAATTAAAATTTGTGTTATGCAAAATTCATTTGTAAAATCCCATGGTTTGGGAAACGATTATATTGTTTTAAATCAGAATGAAATCAGTTTTAAACTCACCGAAGATGCCATCCGGAAAATTTGTGACGTACACTTTGGTATCGGCTCCGACGGTATTCTGCTGAAAGTGCCCAGTTTTAATGCCCAGTTCGGATTGCGGATTTTGAATCCGGATGGTTCCGAAGCTGAAAAAAGTGGCAACGGACTGCGCATTTTTGCCAAATACCTGTTTGATTACCAGTTTGCAAAATCGAGGAAGTTCACCATTGAAACTTTAGGTGGACTGGTTCAGGCTGAAATCATTCAGGAAAAAAACGGGAAAGCAAAAAACATTAAAGTGGATATGGGGAAAGCCATTTTTTCTTCCCCTGAAATTCCGGTGAATTGCGAAAAAGAAGAGTGCATCGATGAAACGCTTCACCTGGAATACCGCGATTATTTGATTAACTGCGTTTCAGTTGGAAATCCACATTGCGTGATTTTAACTGATAACCTCGACGAGAAGGAAGTGAAAACCTTCGGCCCGCAAATTGAAACCAATCCGTTTTTTCCCAACCGCATTAATGTACAGTTTGCCAAAGTTGTATCACCCACCGAAGTGGAAGTGATGATTTGGGAACGCGGCGCCGGCTGGACCCTGGCATCGGGGAGCTCTTCGTGTGCAGTGGCGGCAGTTACGGTAAAAAAAGGTCTTACACAGCGCTGTTTAAATGTAAAAATGCCCGGCGGCGATTTAAAAATTGAAACAGACGAAAACTGGAACATGCGCATGACCGGCGAAGTGAGTGAAATTGCCAGCGGATTTTTAAGCCGCGAGCTGGTTGCCGAACTTTTGTAATGCAACGGTTTTATTAATTCTCCACTAAATATCAGTGTGTTATTTAGAATAATTCCAGAAAGTTAATTCCAATTGGTACATTTGTATTAAACCAAAAGATTTTATAAAGGTATGGCAGAGAAAAATATTCCGTTTTCAAAAGGAGAAATTGAAAAAATAATTGAAAAATATCCCACACCATTTCATATTTACGATGAAAAGGCCATTCGTGAAAATGCCCGCAGATTTAAAAAAGCATTCGAATGGAACGACGGATTTAAGGAATACTTTGCTGTAAAAGCTACTCCAAATCCTTACCTGGTAAAAATTTTACGTGAAGAGGGGTTTGGCGCCGATTGCAGCTCTGAAGCCGAACTGGAACTGGTAAAACGCGTTGGTTTGAGTGGCGATGAAGTTATGCTTACTTCCAACGATACACCGGCTTCGGAATTCCGCGCAGCAAATGAATTGGGTGCTATCATCAACCTCGACGATATTTCACACATTGATTATCTCGAAAAGAATGTGGGACTGCCGGAAACCATTTGCATGCGTTATAACCCGGGCGACCTGAAACAAGGCAATCTGATTATCGGCCACCCTGAAGAAGCCAAGTACGGATTTACCCACGAGCAGATTATTGAAGGTTACCGCATTTTGAAAAGCAAAGGTGTGAAGCAGTTTGGGGTGCATACCATGGTGGCTTCCAACGAACTGGACCCCGATTATTTTATTGAAACGGCGGAATTGCTTTTTAATCTGATTGTTGAAGCGAACGAAAAAGCCGGTGTGAAAATCAGTTTTGCCAATCTAGGCGGAGGTGTCGGCATTCCATATAAACCGGAAGAAAAGGCCGTTGATTTGGAATATGTGAGTGCCGGAATTAGAAAATTGTATGAAGAAAAAATTGAAGCAAACGGTCTGGCACCCCTGAAAATCTTTTTTGAGTTGGGGCGTGCGATCACAGGACCATACGGATATTTGGTTTCCAAAGTACTTCACATGAAAAAAACCTACAAGCAGTTTGCAGGCCTCGATGCCAGCATGGTGGATCTGATGCGTCCCGGAATGTATGGCGCTTACCATCACATTACGGTTTTGGGAAAAGAAAACGAACCGCACAACCAAAAATACGATGTAACCGGCTCGCTTTGTGAAAACAACGACAAATTTGCTATCGACCGCATGTTACCTGAAGTTGAACCCGGCGACATAGTTGTTATTCACGATGCCGGCGCCCACGGGCATGCCATGGGATTCAACTACAACGGAAAACTGAAATCTGCCGAGTTGCTGCTTCGCGAAAATGGCGAAGTGAAACAAATCCGCCGCCCCGAAACCGTTGAGGACTATTTTGCCACCCTCGATTTTAAAGGGTTGAAGGATTTTGAAGTGTGAGCGCAAAAGAAATAATATATTTGAGGTCGGGTGCATTTTACCCGGCCTTTTTTATAAATTTGCTCTATGTCAGATAAAATCGAAATATTAAATCAGTTGAAAAAAAACTTGAAAAAAGTTCTTGGTAATAGAATCCAAAAAGTAATTCTTTTTGGTTCATGGGTTAGAAATGAAGGAAATGAATATTCTGATTTGGATGTTTTAATTGTTACTGACAAAATTCTTACATGGCAGCAAAAAAACATAATCAGGGATGTGTGTTCTGATATTTCATTAGATTATGAGATTCTGGTGGATTCTAAAATTATTTCTCAGGAAGAGATTGATAATAAATTCTGGGGGAAACACCCTTTAATTACTGATGCTTTAAAAACAGGAGTTTATGCAGTTTAGGATTGGTTTCGATGCAAAACGGGCATTTCTCAACTCCTCTGGCCTGGGAAATTACAGCCGGAACACGCTGAATGCGCTTTTTCGGTTTTTCCCGGAGAACGATTACATTTTGTTTACGCCGGAGGTTAAGGACAAGCTTTTCGACAATTACAAACGGTTTAAAGTGGTTTCGCCCCAGAACCGGATTGCAAAAAAAATGAAATCGCTTTGGCGGAGTTTGTTTCTGGTTCCTCATCTAAAAAAGCACGGCATTGAACTTTTTCACGGACTGAGTAACGAATTGCCTAAAGGAATCCACAATAGTGAAATTCCTTCGGTGGTTACTATTCACGACCTGATTTTTATGCGCTACCCGGAGTTTTACAAACCCATCGACCGGAAAATTTATTTCAAGAAAGTCAAATACGCCTGCTATTCAGCTAATAAAATTATCGCCATCAGCAGGCAAACCAAACACGATATTGAAACTTTTTTTCACGTTCCGCCTGAAAAAGTTGAATTGATTTATCAACCCGTTTCCCAGGTATTTTTCGAAGAGCAGAATGGTACTGAGATTCGTAAAAAATATCATCTTCCTGAAAAATTCATCCTTTCAGTTGGTACACTTGAACCCCGTAAAAACCAGTTGGCGTTATTGCAGGCTCTTCAATCCAAAGAAATTAAGGTGCCGGTTGTTTTTGTGGGAAAACAAACCACTTCATACATGGCTGAAATGAACCGCTTTATTGAGGAAAACGAAATGGACAGCCAGGTGAAGTTTTTAAGCAATATTTCGGAGGCTGATTTGGCTGCGCTTTACCAAACAGCAATTCTTTCGGTATATATTTCTGTTTTTGAAGGATTCGGTCTGCCGGTTATCGAATCTATGGCCAGTGGGTGTCCGGTGGTCACTTCTTCGGTTTCTGTTTTGCCCGAAACCGCAGGCGAAGCAGCCGTTCTTTGCAATCCGGCTAAAATAGAGGAGATTGCGCAAAAAGTGGCTTTACTTCTTGAAGATGAGAAGTTCAGAAATGAAATTGTTGAAAAAGGCAAACAGAGGTCAAACCTTTTTCATCCGGAAAATTATGCTCAAAAAGTGATTTTTTTGTACACAGAAATTTTGAACAGGAAACATGCATAACGATATTAAAAAAGCCGTTGAAGTGCTGAAAAGGGGTGGAGTTATTTTATACCCCACCGATACAATTTGGGGTATTGGCTGCGATGCCACCAATCCGGAGGCAGTGGCGAGAATATATCAGATTAAAAAACGGGAAGACTCCAAAAGCATGTTGGTTTTAATGGACAATCCGGCGTTGCTGGAACGTTATGTGAACGATGTTCCCGAAATTGCCTGGGATTTGGTGGAAATTAGCACCACACCGCTTACAGTGATTTACCCCGGTGCCAAAAACCTGGCAACCAACCTGATTGCCGACGACGGAAGCATCGGAATACGGTTCACCAAAGAAGAATTCACGACAAAACTTTTGCAGCGGTTTCGCAGGCCCATTGTATCCACTTCGGCCAACATCAGCGGTCAAAAATCGCCGGCTTTTTTCGATGAAATTTCCGAAGAGATAAAAACCCAGATGGATTACATTGTGGAATACCGGCAAGACGACATCAATCCGGCACAACCGTCCAGTATTATGAAACTTTGGCCCGGCGGCCGGATTGACATTATCCGCAAGTAATTTTCAGCTTATCTTTTTTCTTTCAGAATATCCCTTATTTCACCCAGTAAAACTTCCTCTTTTGATGGAGCAGGTGGAGCCGCCGGAGCAACTTCTTCTTTCCGTTTCATTCTGTTATAAGCTTTTATGACCATAAAAATGGCAAAGGCTACAATAATAAAATCAAGCACAGTGTTTATAAATGCACCATACTTAACTGATACCTCGGCAATGGCTGGCGTAATAATCTGGTCACCCTGCATTACTGCGTCCTGCGCGTGTTTCAGAATAACCCGCATGTTTCCGAAATCACGATTGCCCAAAAGCAGCCCGATGGGGGGCATAAGAACATCGTTTACAAACGAGGTGATAATTTTACCAAAGGCACTGCCAATGATTACGGCAACAGCCAAATCGAGCACATTGCCCTTCATGGCAAAGCTTTTAAATTCCTTTAACATTCCCATAATAAGTGATTTAAGTTAAACCTAATTTAGTTTCCATCTGGGTCAGCAAGATGTTAATTCTGACCTGTGCGGAAAACCATGGGAAATTTAGAGAATTTAATTTACATAAAGGAGAATTTTTTTCAGAGTTTTTTCACCCTGCCCGAACCAACAACCGAGGTATCAATTTGTGGATTTCCCTTATAGATAACATTTCCTGAACCGGATACCCGTGCCTTTAAATAATCGGTAGCGTAAACCATACAACTTCCTGAGCCGGCAATTTTTACTTCCACATTTTTTGTTTCAAAATTTTCAGCCTTTACATTGCCCGACCCTGAGATGGCAACAGCCAGTTCATCGGCTACGCCACCTTTGCCGATTAGTATGTCACCCGACCCTGAAACAGCAGCTTTCACCCGTTCAGCATCCAGGTTTTTCAGCGAAATGTCGCCGCTGCCACTTACAGCTAAATCCAGAATGCGCGATTTAATTTTACTGTCGGCCACAATGTCGCCCGAACCGGAAACCGACAAGGCTTGAATTTCGGGAACTGTGATATAAATATCTACGCGTCCCGGGTTAAACGACCGCCTGAAAATGTTGTTACTTTTAAACCGGATAATTAACGTGCGGCCCTTTACTTCAGTGATGATTTCTTCCAGTGTGGAAGGTTTTGCTTCCACCCGGACACTTTGCCGGTTTCCCTGTTCCAGATGAACTTTGCCTGAAATACGCAACGATATTTCTGAAAAGGAAGAAACTTCCCGGTCTTCCCGCTCGGCAAAAGCGGTATTTGAAAACAGAAATCCAAGAATGAAAAGTGAAAGAAAAAATTGTTTTGTCTTCATGGTTATTGTTTTAATCGATTTTGAATTGCAATGTAGGAAGGACGTACAAAATAGCTGAAAGTTGCACCATTCGTAAAAAAAATTTATTTTTATTTCAATTTTCTCAGTTATGAAAAACCAATTCGTATTCAAATACGAGATTTTTATTCCGATTATTGCAGCTGTTTTATTTTTTTTACGCGATTAATCCATCAATCCTTCCGGCAATCGTAGCTGAATAATTTTCAGACCTTGATCCAGTTTTAGCAGAAAATCTTCGTTAAACGGAACCAGAATTTCTCCGCCTTCTGCATCTACTGTAAAAACTATGTTTCCCGAGTAATCATCAACTGCTGAAATTTCGCCCAATTCTTTCCCCTTTTCGTCCAGTAACCGAAAATGCAAAAACTGCGATGTTCCAGCTTCTTCAGGTTCATCAACAATTTCATGGTTGAAAAGATAAACCGGGCTGCCCACCAGGCGGCGGGCATATTTTTCAGTATTCACCCAGTCGAATGTAACCAGCGCTGTTTTGGCCGACTTAAACCGGAGTCCGTCTTCGGCCACAAAAAATGGCACCAGCAGCCCGTCAATTTCCAGGAAAAACCGTTCGGTCTCAACAACCGACTCTTCAAACTCAGGTTCATACTCCAGCACCAGTTCGCCATGCACCCTGTGGGTTTTGCGAATGAAGCCAATCCTTTGGCAATCCGATTTTGGTATTGTTTCCATTAGTTGCAAATATACGCAAATCAGGGTTCTGTGCATAAAAAAACCACCTGCCTAAAAAGCACGTGGTTTTTATTTCGTGTGAAAAACTTCTGATTATGATTCAGCGCCCTTTTCTTTTGGTGCTTCTTCGCTTTCATCTGGTTTTTCTTCAGCGGCCGGAGCCTCCTCAGCTTTTTCTGCAACCGGTTCTTCAGCAGCTTTTTCTTTAGCCGGAGTTTCGGCTTTCTCTTCAGCAACAGTTGCTTCGGTAGTTTTCTCAGGAGCTGGCGCTTCTTCGGTAACTTCTTTTGCAGCCTCTTCAGTTTCGGCAGCTTTTTCTTCAACCGGAGCTTCTGTTTTTTCTTCTGCAACCGGGGTTTCAGCTACTTCTTCGGCCGGAGCTACTTCAGTAACTTCTTCTTCGGCCGGTGCAGCAGCAGCTTTTGCTTCAGCCGCCAGTTCAGCATTTCTGGCAGCAATTGCCGCTTCTTTTGCTTCCCTCAGTTTGGCTTCAGCATCCATCTGTTTTTTAACGGCTGCACTCTCTTCCCCGGCCAGGCGTTCGCGTTTGGCCTGAATCTGGGCTTCTTTTTCAGTTAGCCATTTTTCCAGTTTGCGTTCAGCTTCTTCTTCGCTGAAAGCTCCTTTTTTCACTCCACCCATCAGGTGTTTTTTGTAGAGCACACCTTTGTAAGACAAAATTGCCTTCACGGTGTCGGTAGGTTGGGCGCCTTTTACAAGCCAGTCGTAAGCTTTGTCAAAATCGAGATCTATCGTAGCAGGATTCGTATTCGGATTATACGTGCCAATCCGTTCAATGTACCTGCCATCTCGTGGCGCCCTGCTATCTGCTACCACAATGTGGTAGTAAGCATAACGTTTGCGGCCGTGCCGCGCTAATCTCATTTTTGCTGGCATAATTCTAAAATTATTTTTTTGAAAATGTGGGCGCAAAGATAGTATAAAATTCTGTTTACGAAACCCATTACAGCTTTTTTCGTCCCAGTGTAACGTTGAGGTAATTATTGCGACATCCATTAATTATATGGCCGTTTATTTCTGTAACAACCGATTGTTTACTGCCCATTATAAAACTATTTTCAGGAATCGAAACAATGCTGTCTTGAGTTGATGCCATTTTTTAAGGGCTTCTTTTTCTTTCTGGTTTTTATTTTTATCGTCTAATTCGGATAAGGTTCTTCTTATTCTTTTTAAAATAGTGACGTAAAAAAAATGTTGCAGATCCTAAATAATTGATTGCTTAAAACTAAAAAAGGAGAGCTGAATTTACAACTCTCCTTTTGCTGGTAGCGGGGGCAGGACTTGAACCTACGACCTTTGGGTTATGAGCCCAACGAGCTACCAACTGCTCCACCCCGCAATATATTTTTATAGTAGTCTCACTATTTTCTCAGAACGCGGGTGCAAATATAATTACTTTTTACAAACGCACAAAATTTGCAGAAATATTCCGCAAAGCCTTAACCTATAAATCATGATTGCGGATATAAGGGGGTCACTTTAAATCCGAAAGTCTCAGCTCAGCTAAAAACCGACTGAGTTTTTCCATGTTTTTTACTCCCGGTTCATCTTCAAAACCGCTGTTCAGGTCAATTCCGAAAAGCTGCGGATATTCCATTTTTCTTATTGCTACTGCATCATCCGGTCCAATGCCGCCGCTTAAAAAGAAAGGAACTTTTCCGTTGTATTTTTCCAGGATTTTCCAGTTGAATTTTTTCCCGGAACCTCCCGGCAAATTCGTTTTTGTGTCGAACAGAAAATAATCGACACTTTTTTCATAATCCTTCAACGAACCAAAATCAAAATCTTCATTCAGGTTGAAAGCCTTTATCACTTTCAATCCCTGTTTTTTCAACAAATGGCAGGTTTTAGGATTTTCCTTTCCATGTAACTGTACGTAATCAAATCCAAGGTTTTTAGTCAACCCCAGGATTTCAAAAGCGTTTTCATCCACAAAAACCGCCACTTTGGTTTTGGCTGAATGGAAAAGTCCCGGTTCAGTATTTACCCCCACAAACCGTTTCGATTTTGGGTAAAATATAAATCCCAGAAAATCCACCGGCAGTTTTTCCACGGCTTCGCGATTTGCGGTGTATTTCATTCCACAAACTTTTATTTTCAGATTTTTTGTCATAATTCCGAAATCAATTTTTTACAGGCCTCGCCCGGGTTTTTCGTTTTCATAAATGTTTCACCAATCAGAAATCCTTTAAACCCGCTTTTTCTTAAATAGTGAATGGTTTCTGCACCGGTGAGTCCGCTTTCCGAAATTTTCACAAACTTTTCGGGAATAAGCTTTGCCAGTTTCACCGACGTTTCCACATCCACTTCAAAAGTCTTTAGGTTGCGGTTGTTCACGCCCACCAGGTCAACAAAATCATTTACCATTTTCAACTCTTCGGCGTTGTGAACTTCCATCAGTACTTCCATGCCTAGACTTTTGGCTTTTTTAGCCAGTGCTTCAGCCTGTTCTTCTTCCAGACAGGCTGCAATGAGCAGAATCACATCGGCGCCAAACGCTTTTGCTTCCACAATCTGGTAAGTGTCAATTATAAAATCTTTCCGGAGAATGGGAATTTCGGGATTGACTTCACGCGCCTTGCCCAGGCTGGCCAGTGTTCCGCCAAAATATTCGTAATCGGTTAAAACGGACAATCCTGCTGCTTCGGCTTCTGCATAACCTTTTGTTACTTCTTCCACTTTCACCCCAAAGTTGATTTCCCCTTTCGATGGTGACTTTTGTTTAAACTCGGCAATAATTCCGGAAGAATTGTGTTTCAGCAAAGCTGTTTTTAGCGAATTGCATTTCCGTTGGTAACCCGGATATTTTTTGAGTGTCGCCACAGGAACCACTTTTTTCTGCCGGACAACTTCGCCCTTTTTGGTTTCTACTATTTTTTCGAGAATGTTCATACCACTGTTTTATGCGCTAAGCGGTTCCAAACCGCTAAGCGCGTGTTATAATGTTGTTACTGCTTTCAGTTTTTGCAACGCTTTCCCGCTTTTCAACGATTCAGCGGCCATATCCACACATTCCGGTAAACTTTTTTCAGGAAAAACCAGGTTCAATCCCACTGCAGCGTTGGCCACCACCACGTTGTTTTGCTCTTTGGACCCTTTTCCTTCCAGAATGTTCATAAAAATACGGGCAGCCTCTTCTATGGAATCGCCACCATAAATGGTTTCAGGATGAATTTTTTCAAACCCAAAATCAGACGGCGAAAAATATCCTTCTTTTTCATTCTGTGCAAAACGGGTTGAATCGGTCAGCGAAACCTCGTCGTACCCGTCGTTGCTGTTGATAACCGTAAAATTTACATCCAGCGTTTCGTACACATTTCTGTAGTGGTTGAAATTTTCAGTATTGTTTACGCCCAGCACCTGGTATTTTGGCAGTGACGGATTAACCATCGGGCCCAGAATATTGAAAAAAGTCTGCACTTTCAGCGCACGGCGCACCGGCGCAATGTACTTCATGGCCGGGTGAAAAAGCGGCGCGTGCATAAAGCAGAAGTTGCTTTTGTCCAAATCGTTTTTCAGTTTGGCCAGGTCGTTGCTGAATTTGTAACCCATGAGTTCCAGAAGGTTGGACGAACCGCTGGTTGACGAAACAGCATAGTTGCCGTGTTTGGCCACATTCACTCCGGCGCCGGCAATGATAAAGCAGGCCAGCGTGGAAATGTTGAACGTGTTTTTTCCGTCGCCGCCAGTCCCAACCACATCAATGGCTTCGTAATTCGAAAGGTCTGTTACCAGGCACAACTCAGCCATGGCATCGCGAAATCCGGCCAGCTCATCCGAGGTGATTGGCCGCATTTTTAAAACAGTTAGAAACGAGGCAAATTCCACTTCACTGTGCATCCCTTTTCCCACTTCAAGCAAACTTTTTTTGGCATCGGCGCGGGAAAGCGTGTTTCCTTCAAACAGATATTGTAATGTTTCTTTCATTATATTTTGTTCTTTTAATTGTCTAAAAGTCTTGTGTCTAAAAATCTAATCATCTTTTTTTAGCCAGTTTTCAATCATTTTTTCTCCCAGCGGTGTTAAAACCGACTCGGGATGAAACTGAACCCCTTCCACATCGAACGATTTATGTTTCATCGACATAATCATTCCTTCGTTGTCGAAGCTTGTGATTTCGAAGCATTCAGGAAGATTTTCCTTTTCCACAATCCAGGAATGGTATCGTCCAACATCGAATGAATCGGGCAACCCGTTAAAAAGAACAGTGCGGTTGGCAGTAAGTTTAACCGGTGTTGCCATTCCGTGAATCACGCGGTTCATGTTTCGTAATGTTCCGCCAAAAGCTTCGCCAATGGCCTGGTGGCCCAAACAAACGCCCAATATGCTTTTTTTCGGCGCATAAGTTTTAATGATGTCCAAAAGCAATCCGGATTCATTCGGCAGTCCGGGACCCGGAGAAAGCACAATTTTGTCATACTTTTCAATTTCGCCCAGTGCAATTTCATCGTTGCGAAACACATCCACAGGCAAACCCGAAATTTTTTTGATGGCATGCACCAGGTTGTAGGTGAACGAATCGTAATTATCTATAACCAGTATTTTCATTTTTCCCATTTTTGTTGTTTGTTTTTACAACAAGTTTTGCCTTGTCGCTTTTAACTGTGACTGTGACTGAAACCTCTTTAATTAATTTCTTTCGCCATTTCAATGGCTTTTTTCAGTGCAGCCAGTTTATTGTTCACTTCCTGCAGTTCGCTTTCTTCTTTCGAATCGGCCACAATTCCGGCACCGGCCTGATAAAACAGGCGATTGTTTTTACTCAGAAACGAACGAATCATAATGGCATGGTTCACTGTACGGTCAAAACCCAAATAACCGATGCACCCACCGTAGTAACCTCGGTTTTGGTTTTCGTACCGGTTGATGAGCTCCATGGCTTTGTACTTGGGCGCTCCGGAAAGCGTACCAGCCGGGAACGTTTCGCCGAGAACTTTTATCAGGTTGGTATCGTCGGTTATTTCACCCGAAACCTGTGAAACGAGATGAATCACATGCGAATAAAACTGCACTTCGCGATAAGTTTCCACAACCACATGGTCTGCATTCCGACTTAGGTCGTTGCGGGCTAAATCAACCAGCATCACATGTTCGGCATTTTCTTTGGGGTCATTGCTGAGTTGCTCGGCCAGTTCGCGGTCCTGCTCGTCGTTGCCGGTACGTTTAAACGTTCCTGCTATGGGATGTATGTACGCTTTGTTTTGCTGAATGCGAATTTCGGCTTCAGGACTGGAACCAAAAATCCTATAGCTTCCATAATCGAAATAAAACAAATAAGGCGATGGATTAATTGAACGCAGTGCGCGATATACATTAAAATCATCACCTTCATACTGTTGCGAGAACTGTCGGCTCAATACAATCTGAAACACATCGCCTCGAAAACAATGCTGTTTCCCTTTGGTAACCATCTGCCTGTATTCCTCATCGGTAATATTCGAAGCTTCGCTGTTCAAAGGTTGAAATTTAGCCGTCGAAAAATTCAGGTTGATGAGGAGATGATGAATATAATCCATTTGCGAAGTTTCTCCATCGAGCAGGTTTTCCACCATGTGAATTTGGTTTTTATGGTGGTCGATGGCCACAATATACTTGTAGAAGCAATATTTCACTTCAGGAATCTGATATCCATCTTTCTTCTCCGCGGTAAAATGAATGTTCTCGAAATGCTGCACTGCATCGAAATTGATATACCCGAACAGCCCGTTTGCCGGAATTTTAATTTCTTCGGATTCCACACTGAACGTTTTGAAAAAAGCATCCAGTTCATCGTGAAGTTTTCGCTTTTCTGAAAGCATGAATTTCTCTTTCTCTTTTCCCGGGAACTCGCGGGTTACTTCGCTGTTGTTGACCGTAAAACAGGCTACCGGATTGAAACACACAAACGAGTAGGCATTTTCGTGCCCATGGTAATCCGAGCTTTCCAGAAGGATGGCTTTGGGATAAAGCGTTCGCAACCGCAGGTAAATGCTAACCGGCGTTACCGTGTCGGCCAGAATTTTGCGCACCACAGGTTTAAATTGTAATTTTTCCATGTTATTCTATTTTGTTTCTTATTCATTATCAATGGCATCCAAAAAAAACGGCTCACCGTGATTCGATGAGCCGTTTTTTGCTTTTCGGGCAATAACGTTACTTCTCTTCACGGATTTGTAAAAAGTTGCTTCGCCACCACCAGTTTGTATTTTTGTAAACTTTCATTTTAATTTTCCTTCCAATACTCTTTCAACAGCTTTTCTTATCATATTGTTCTTCGGATTTAAACAAAAAAACCTGCCCTTTTCGAGGAGCAGGTCCAAATTGAAATATCTTTTAAAAATACCAATATGGCTATAAACTCCTCACTTAAGTAAGAAGACCCCACCACGGAAGCCATATTGTATTTATATTTTGAATCATTTTTTCTTTTTACTGAGGTCAAAAGAATAAAAAATTTTCCAAAATTAAAAATAACAGACTGTTTTTTTCTATAACCTTCCTTTCATATTATCGTAATTTAAGGTGTCGTTTATATCAATTAAACTAAAGCGGCCATGAAAAAATTAACTGACTACCGCAAACTATTCTATTGTATTGCAACATTATTGTTTGCAATTCATCCTGTTTTTTCCCAAATGCCTGAAATCACCTGGGAAAAGAGTTTTGAAATTCGCGCATCACACTATTTTTCCGATGTTCTGGAAATGCCGGGAGGGAATTTTATTCTGTTGGGCGCCATTGAAAAGCCGGGTGATCGGAGCTATGACATTTGGTTGCTGGAATGCAACAGCCAGGGCGACACACTAAAAAGCAAAGTGATAAATTTCCCCGGAAATGATATTCCCATGAGAATTATTGCCAACGGAGAAAACGGGCTGTTGATTGTTTTAATGAACTCATCAGAAAATACAGGGCTTATGGCCCGACTGGTAGCATTTGACTCTGCTTTTACAGAACTTTGGGCATTTGTGACTAAACAACAATCTGCTCTTTTGCGAACCGATGTAACGATGGACCAATCCGGGCAAATCTGGTGGCTGAATACATTTGCGGGCGAGGGAGAAAAACCAGTGGTTTCACTTTGGAAGCTGGACAGCCAGGGAAACAAAACAGCCGAATTTAATATTGAAACCGACACTGCATCAGAAGGTTATGCCATCCGCACCCTACGGGACGGAACACTGGGCATCACCTGCCAGGTTCAACCCGCAAACGGAAAGGCTACTGTTCAGGTTATTCGAATCGATACCGATGGGAATGAACTTTGGAAAACAAACCTTCCTCAAACGGAAAAAATACTTACTCCACAATGCCTGTGCTGTTCTCCTGACAATGCAATGCTGGTAGGAGGCTGGGCCGGTTTGTGCTACAATCCGGATGTACCGGCAGAAGAGCAAATATGGGACTACGACTATTTGCTCACCAAGCTCGATGTCACGGGGAAAGTGCTCTGGACACAAAATTACAACCGCGAAGGTTCGGAGAAAGGAACTGCCATTGCCGTTTTGCCCGACGGGAATATTATGGCTGCCGGCAAATGCGAAACCTCCTTTACCGGCACCATCGGTCCGTGGTTGCTAATGGTCGATAAAAACGGTAAAATGGTAAAAGACACGGTTTTTAAATTTCGGTTTGTGCACGACCAGGCCGCGCGGATTGTATGCACTTCCGACGGAGGATTGCTGATGATTGGTCCGGGTTATGTTGAAACAGGGCAACGGTTGACTGGTTGGGTGAAAAAGTTGAGTCCGGTGTTATGAAATTATTTTTTTGTAGTTTTGTTGTAAACGAAAAGATTATGAAACAGGTAGTTTTAAACATACCGGATAATAAATACTCCTTTTTTATGGAACTTGTAAAAAACCTTGGTTTTATTAAAGTTTCAAAGGAACAAAAACTGACAAAGAAGGATTTGGAATTTGTGGAGGGTAACAAAAATGCACTCGATCAGGTTGAAAGGCATTTAAGGGGTGAAATCAAACTAAAAACTGCTGATCAACTATTAGATGAGCTTTGATATTTATACTACCGGCTTTTTTGAAAAAGAACTAAAAAGGCTTGCAAAGAAATACCCATCGTTAAAAACCGATTTCAAATCTCTTGTAAAATCATTGAAAGAAAATCCGCAACACGGACAGCCTTTGGGTAAAGATTGTTACAAAATTCGAATGTCAATTTCTTCTAAAGGAAAAGGTAAAAGTGGAGGTAGCCGAATTATTTACTGCCTTAAAATCGTAGCTAAATCGGTTTTTTTACTGTCCATTTACGACAAATCCCAAAAAGAAAATATATCAGATCATGAATTGGATAATCTTCTCAAAATAGCGGGATTATTATAAACGGCTCATGCAATAAACAGGCCCTTCCGGTTTGCCTTTCCGTTTTCCGTTTTAGGGATTTCCGAAACAAAAATAATTTTTCTCGGTTGCTCAAACTTTTCCAGTTCCCGCCGGCAAATTTTTTCCAAACGTTTGGTTCCTGCAGCGGAATCTTTCCCTTCCACTACCAAAACCAACTGCTCTCCCAGCGATTCATGAGGCTGTAAAGAAATCAAAAACGGTTCTGAAATAAACGGTTCCAGCTTTTTTTCGATTTGCTCGGGCGAAAATTTGATACCTCCGGAGATAATGATGTTGTCGCTGCGGCCCAGAATCCGAAAAGTTTTTTCATCTTTCAACTTAGCAAGGTCGGTGGTATTAAGTGGTTGCTCGGGTAGTCCGGGCATAAAAATCTGAAGACAACCTTCTTCCGAAAGTCCGACTCGAATATCTTCCAGACAACGGTAAAATTCATCTGCCCCGGCGCCGTTGATTTTTCGCAGGGCAATGTGGGTGGCAGTTTCGGTCATTCCGTAACTGGAATAACAGGCGGTTTTCAGGTTTTGAAGTTGTTTTTCAAGCCATGCCGGATTGGCTGAACCGCCAATCAGTAATTTTTCAATATTTTCCAGCAACTCTCCCGGTTCTGATTCTGCTTTCAAAATTTTAGCAACCTGGTTGGGAACCATTGCTGCAAACCGGAACCTTTCCATTTTCAAAAAAGCAAAATCGGTGGAAGGCTCTACTAAATGCAGGTTGAGTTCGCCTAACAGAGCGCGGACTACCATCAGTTTTCCGGCAACGTATTTTATCGGAAGACAGTGTAAAATCCGGTCGTTTTTTTTAAGTTGAAAAAAATGAAGGGTTCGCTGTGCACTTTCGGCCACAAACTCTTTTTTTAACCGAATGGTTTTTGGTGTGCCGGTGCTTCCCGATGTTTTCACTTCAATAAAATCTTCCGTTGAATTCCATTCCTTCAGAAAACCGGCCAGGTCATTTTCCGATTCTGTGGTGTATTTTCTTTGGATAAATTCATCCACCAAAACTTTTTCACCCAACAGTTTGATATGTTTTGGAAACAAGTTCATGTCGTAAAAAAGTTTTCAGGAAATTCAAAATTTTTCTCAGGATTAGAACACAGTTCTTCACCTCTGATTTCAAGCGGTGAAGAAATATTGTTGGTGAACAAACTTCCTGTACCCAGTCCCTGATAACCTTGCGCATTTTTGTTAAAAGTCCATTGTGCAATGGCATTCAGCCCGATGTTTGATTCCAGGTAGGAGGTAACCCACCAGCCGATTGAACGTTTTTCTGCCAATTCAATCCATTCTTCACAGCCCGAAAACCCGCCGTGCAGACTGGGTTTTAAAACAAGGAACTGCGGTTGAATAGCATCGAGTAGTTTTTCTTTTTCATTGTTGGAATAAATGCCAATCAGTTCTTCGTCGAGCGCTACCGGAATGGGTGATTCTTTGTAAACCGCCGCCATTTCTTCCCACTGTCCGACGGCAATGGGCTGCTCTATGGAATGAATACCGAATTGTGCCAACCGCTGCAATTTTTCCATTGCTTCATTTGGTTTGAAAGCGCCGTTGGCATCCACCCGTAAAGTAATCTGCCCTGCATCGTATTTTTTCCGAATGCTGCCGAGAATCTCCAGCTCCTTTTCAAAATCGAGACTGCCAATTTTTAGTTTGATACAGTGAAAACCGGCTTCAATTTTTTCCTGAATCTGCTGCAACATAAAATCTGCTTCACCCATCCAAACTAACCCGTTGATGGGGATTCCCTTTTTTCCTTCAGAAAAACCGGAAGGAAAAAGAATCTGGCGGCCTCCGTTTTGCAAATCCAGCAAGGCGGTTTCGAAGGCAAAACAAACAGAAGAAATATTTTGAGTTTCAATGGGATTTTCAACAAAATAAGCCGGATTGGTGCAAATTTTTTTCAGGAGCGTTTCCACTTCTTCTGGAGTTTCGGTGCTGAGGCCGGGCAACGGGGCACATTCCCCAACTCCGGTTTTTTCGTTTTCTTCCAAAAATAAGAACCAGACCGTTCGCATTCGGTATTCTCCACGCGAAGTTTTTGCCGGGCGTTTAAACTGCAGATCGTATTTTTTGAAATGTGCTTTCATCGGGCTGAAATTATGAATCCGAAACATAAAAGCAAAGTGAAAGCAAGGGTGGAAAGTGCCAGCCGTTTCAGAAACGGGTCGAGTTCTTTTTCATTCTGAATACGAAAAATCTTCCACAAATCGAGCACAAAAAACGGGAGTGTGACCAGGAACAGCAACTGCCAAATCGATTGAAAATATTTTAGTGTAAACACAAGCGCAAAAATCCATCCGCCCAAAATCATCGACAAATGATAAAAACGGGCCTTTTGTGCGCCAATACGCACCGGAATGGTAATTTTCCCGGAGTTGCGGTCGTTAACGATGTCGCGCATGTTATTCAGGTTCAGAACACCGGTACTGAAAAGCCCGATGGTAACAGCCAACAGAAAAATCTCAGCCGGCAGATATCCGGCATTGAGGTAAAAAACCCCCGGCACAGGCAACAATCCAAAAAACAGAAAAACGAACAAATCGCCCAGCCCAATGTAACCGTAGGATTTTTTTCCGGCAGTGTAAAAATAGGCGGCAATCAGAGATAAAATTCCAAATCCAATGAATGTAAAAAAGGCAATTTTTGAAATGTGCCAGGTTCCCAGAAAAACCAGCAGAATTCCAGTTAGAAAACTGAGCCCGCCAACTACAATCATTCCGATTTCCATCTCATTATGGCTGATTTCGCCACTTTGTACGGTGCGGGTCGGGCCCAGACGGAATTGGTTGTCGGTGCCTTTCTGACTGTCGCCGTAATCGTTGGCAAAATTCGAAAAAACCTGGATGAGCGTAGCCGTAACAATGGCCAGTAAACTCACGGTTGCGTCGATGGCACCGTAAAACCATGCCAGTCCGCATCCCATAAAAACTCCCGAAAGTGCCAGGGGAAGCGTCCGCGGACGGGCTGCATTTATCCAGGATTTAACTTCAGCCATAGCTATTGCATTTTAAAATATCTGGTTTTCAGCCAGCTTTTATACATCGGGTCCAGTAACGTAATATTATTGCCGCGAATATCGATTATTTCTTTGTTTTCCAAAGACTTTTTTATTCGTACGACATTTGCAGAGGTTCCCAGGTTGTATCTATCCATCGCTTCCTTTGAACTGAATTGAGTCACATAGTGGAGCAATGCTTTTAAAAAATTGACCTGGGAGTTGCTCAATTCTTCGGTTTTCGATTGAAAAAGTAAACTAAGCTGATCGACAATCCCTTCATGTGCCTCATAAACCGTTTCTTCACTGCATTCATCTTTGGTTCGAAACCAGCACTGCTGGGCCAATTGCTGAACATAGTATGGATGACATTCGGCCAAATCTGCTATCAAAGCTGCATTTGATTTTGAAATTATTTTTTTTGTATCCTTAAACCGGCCTGTAATAAATTTAATCCAATCCTCTTTTTCTATTTTTTCAAGGAACATCAGGTCGCCAAACTTGTAAAAAGGCATGGAAGTATCAGTAAAAACATCCATCAACATGTGGCGTTTACTGCCATATAAGCAATAGGCGGTGTGCTGGTGTTTTTGCCAGTTGGCCCTCAGTTTTTTCTGGAAAGCTACCGGATTCTGAAATGTTGCAATGTTTTGAAATTCATCGATGCATACCACAAACTTCCATCCCTTTGCAATGGCTATTTTTTCTACCATATTCAAAATGTCATCGGGCTGTTTTTTCACTTCTTCCCAATCGAGGCTCAGCGAAACTTCATGTTGATTGTCAGGACTAAAGGATAATTTGGGAAGAAACTTTCCCATGAACGTTTTTGCATTGTCAATCAGCATTTCAAGTTTTGTAGCCGAGGATTTCAGTACTTCTGTTGCAAGTGCTTGGTAAAACTGTTCTTCTGTTCGTACATTAAATGCATCAATAAAGCAAAACCTGAGATTTTTATCCGATTTTCCGGCTTCGAGTGCCGCTTTTTCAACCAATGAAGATTTTCCCCATCGCCGTGGTGAAATCAGCGTGGTATTAACCAACATCAAAAAATTATTGATGAGTCTGCTTTTTTCTTCTTCCCTGTTGGTGAAATTTTTTTTAATGGCTAACCTTCCAAAAACAAATGGCGTTTCCATGTTACAATTTTGTTACAAATATAGCTAACTAAGTTGTAAGTTACAAAATTGTAAGTTACAAAAATGTAACATTGTGTTTTGCATTTCAAAATGCACTCGTTTAGGGAAACTTAGGATGCTTTTGAAAATCGGGTTTGCGTTTTTCGAGGAACGCATGTTTGCCTTCCTGGGCTTCTTCGGTGAGGTAATACAGAAGGGTAGCGTTCCCGGCAAATTCCTGAATTCCCACCTGGCCGTCGAGTTCAGCATTCAATCCGAGTTTAAGCATCCGCAAGGCCAGCGGACTGTGTTCCTGCATTTTTTGTGCCCAGGCCACCACTTCGTCTTCCAGTTGGTTGAATGGCACCACTTTGTTTACCAGTCCCATTTCCAGTGCTTCGGAAGCCGAGTACTGGCGGCACATGAACCAAATTTCACGGGCTTTTTTTTGCCCCACAATACTGGCCAGGTACGACGAACCGAGTCCGGCATCGAAGCTGCCTACTTTGGGGCCGGTTTGCCCGAAAATGGCATTTTCGCTGGCAATGCTGATGTCGCAAACCACATGTAACACGTGACCTCCACCAATGGCATAGCCATTTACCATGGCAATCACCGGTTTGGGCATACTGCGAATCTGGCGCTGTACTTCGAGAATATTCAGGCGTGGAATGCCGTCTTTATCGATGTAGCCGCCATGTCCTTTTACGTTTTGGTCGCCGCCCGAACAAAAAGCCTTGTCGCCGGCGCCGGTGAGCACCACCACATTGATGCGCTGGTCTTCGCGGCAAATGCGCAAGGCATCGCTCATTTCATTCACCGTGGTTGGCCGGAACGCATTCCGGTAACGTTCGCGGTTAATGGTGATTTTTCCAATTCCGTCGAAATAATCGAAAAAAATGTCTTCGTATTCTTTGATGGTTTCCCAGTTGCGTTTTTTATTCATAATTTTTCAAATATTTTAAACCAAAGATCTGACCCTAATTGAATTCTTTTCAATAACAATAAACTTGTTCGCTGCATCTTCACCAAGCTTTTTTAATGCAGCCCATAATATATTTGCTTTCTCAAATACATTGTCTTCAGAAAATCTTAAAAGAATAATGCCATAATTAGGTCTTTTTAATCTGAATGTCAAGTCTCCAAAGTCTTTATCAGATGTAATAATTACCAATCTATTTTCAAATGCGTATTCAATAATTTTCGAATCTGGAACTCCTCTCATTAAATCCCTGACAGCAACTACTTCAATATTCTTTTCCCGTAAAAAAGAAATTATAGAATATTCCAGGTTTTCATCAGCCAAAAATTTCATCAGGAAGCGAGTGGGATAGTTACTTCATTTCTTAAAACTGAAGTTGCATAGGCTAAGCAAGCATATAAATCTTCCTCATTTAGATCCGGATAATCCTTATAAATTTCCTGAAAATTCTGTCCGTTTGACATTTTTTCGAGAATCAAATCAACCGGGATGCGGGTTCCTTTTATTACCGGTTTCCCGTACATAATTTCAGGATTAGCTTCAATATGTTTTTCCCATTTTCTCATGGCAGTAAATTTTTCACAAAAATATAGAAAAAGAGTTGTTGCTCCAATTTTTTCTAAATGGCAATTTTAACCTCCTTAAATAACTGGCGGAAAACTTTAGTATTCATTTCAGCATCAGTAAAAATTTCAAGGACAGCTGCTTTACTCTGTGCGGGAGACCAGAATTTTTTCAGTTCTTGTTCCAGATCAGCCTCATTTTCAGCCCGGAAATAATCCAGACCGAAAGTTTGCGCAATTCCTTTGGCACTGGTTTTATTTTCTGTAAAAAAGAATTCGTTGAACGCCGGAGATTCGCCCGGGCCTTTTATCATACTGAAAATGTTTCCGCCGCCGTTGTGGATAACAATTATGCGCAAATTTACCTTGATGTATTTATTCCACAGCGCGTTGGAATCATAAAAAAAGGAAAGATCGCCCAGAATGATGGTATTTATTGTTTCAGATTCTGATGCAAATCCAACAGCTGTTGATAACGAACCATCAATTCCGCTGGTGCCTCGGTTTCCAAAGTATTCCACGTTTTTGGCTGCTTCACAAACAAGTGCATAACGCACCGGAGAGCTGTTTCCCAGATGAACCACCGAATTTTCAGGAATTTTCTTTTGAATGACATCAAAGACCTTCAGGTCACTGTAATCAACCTGCGAAATAAATTCTTCACGAACCTTGTTCACCTGCTGTTCCTTTACTTTCCAGCGGTTGAAATACACTTTTTCTTTTGAAATCATTTGTTCAGAAAGCTGAGCAAAAAAATCAGCAGTTTCCATGTTTATCACCCGTGTGAGCGACTGATAGGTATCGTAATGCTGACCTGACAAACTCAGGTGCCAGTGATTTTCAGGTTTGTTTTTCCGCAGAAACTGTTTGAGCGGTTTGGAAACAAACGAACCGCCGAATGTAATGAGCAAATCGGGTCTGAAATCTTCCGGGTTTTCCGAAAGCAGGGAAGTCATCAGAATATCCACACTTTCCATAAACTGCGGTGAATTCAGATTGGCCAGGTGTTCTTTTACTACCACAGCACCGGTTTTTTTCGAAAACTCAACCAGCATTTTTTCCAGTTGCGCATTGGGAAATTGCTGGCCCGCCAAAATCAATACTTTTTCAGCTTTATTAAAAATCGCAGCCAGTTTTTTTAATTCGTTTTCCGGCAATAACGGTTGTATTTCTGTGGATTCGATAATTTTTACATCTGGCAAATCTTCATCCAGCAGTTCGTGCAAAGGTTCTTCCAGCGGAATGTTGATGTGCACCGGGCCGGGTGTTCCTGTAACAGCAATATTCAGCGTTTCGTTGATGATTCGACCGGCAAACCAAAGTTCTTTTTCCGATTCGCCCATGGGCAGTGTGATTTCCTTTTTGCAGAAATCGCGGTAAATGTTGTTTTGACGGATGGTCTGATTTTCGCCCTGGTCAATCCAGTAAGCAGGCCGATCGGCAGTGAGCAGAATCAGTGGAATATTCTGATAAAAGGCTTCGGCCACGGCAGGCGCGTAATTGAGTGTGGCTGTGCCGGAGCTGCAAACCAGTGCCACCGGTTTTTGTTTCGCCTGTGCCAAACCGAGGGCAAAATAACCGGCGCTGCGTTCGTCCACTACACTTCGGCAGTTAAATTTCCCGCTGCCTGCAAACGTGTGTACCAACGGGCCACTGCGCGAACCGGGCGAAATAACGACATCGGTAAATCCTTTTGTAAGAAGAATGGCTGCCAGTTGCTGAATATGTTTTTTGTTTGAAATCATCGGTTTTGCACTGATTCAATGGCCGATAACAGTGTGGTTGCCTTTTTATTGGTTTCCTCCCATTCGTCCTCCGGTACCGAGCGGGCTGTAATTCCGCCACCGGAATACAAAATATACTGTTGCGGCAAAATTTCCATACAACGCAAATTTACAAATAATCCCACATCGCCGTTCAACCGCCACGGACCCAAATAACCGGTGTAATAGCGGCGGTCGTGTTTTTCAATTTTGGGAATGAACTTCGCCGCTTTTGGCTTGGGATAGCCGCATACTGCCGGTGTGGGATGCAGTTCGGCAATAAAATCGCCCAGGTTGGCTTCCAGCTTTTTTGCTGCAAACCGGAAACTGGTTGAAAGGTGTGCAACCTTACCGCTTTCAAGTGTTTCAGGCCCTTGTGTGGTGTAGGGATGGATGTTGAATTTGTAAAACACATCGAGCAGGTATCTCGACACAAAAGCCTGCTCTTCAATTTCCTTGGTGTGCCAACTGTAATCGTTGTCGTTGCTCCGCGACTGGGTTCCGGCAAGTGAAACAGTTTCCAGCGTTTTTCCTTCGGAACGCAACAAAACTTCGGGCGTGGCGCCCATCCATAATCCGGCTTTCGGAAGTTCGTCTCTGTTTGCCGGAAGGTTTACCAGGTAAACAAAAGCGTTTGGCGTTTGCTGCAATAACTGTATGTAAATTTCACCAACCGACTCATTTTTTCGCTCAATGGGAATTAAACGACTAACAATCACTTTTGCCAGCCTGGAGTTTTTTATTTCATTTATGGTAGTTTCAATATTCTGTATATAAGCATCGTGCGAAATGAAAAAGGGTGTGTCGGGCTGAACTTCCAAAACCGGCTCCTTCGGGATATTTTTACAATTAATTTTTACAATTTCATCTATCCCTTTTTTATAAATGCCCGGTTTTAACAGAGCCAGCGGAGCATTTTCACTCATTTGATAAGGTGCAAAAACAAACCCCTCCTGTCCGTTAAGCCTGCTGAGTTGAGAAAGATACACAATCTCCTCTTTTTCGGCCAACAGAATTTCGGGAGTATTGCTCCCGGGCAAAGACCATATTGCAAAAGGGCAGTTTTTTGCAAGTAAATTATCTATAAATGTTCCGAATTTTTTTGTGTCAGTCATTCCTTTCAACTATCATGTTTGTAACACGAACGGTTGAAATCAGCCGTCCTTCTTCGTTTTTAACATCAACATTCCAGATGTGGGTCTTGTTTCCGCGATGGATAATTTTTGCTTCGGCCAGTGCTTTTCCCTGAGCCAGAACACCGGTATGGTTTCCGGAAACCTGAGTTCCCAATACATCACATCCGGATAAATCAACAAGCAACATGCTGCCAAGCCCGGCCAGCGTTTCGGCGAGTGCAAGATTTGCCCCGCCGTGCAAAATACCGTCGGGGCGGCTGTTTTTTGCCGAGAGCTCCAGAAAACCTTCAACTAAACCCTCTTCAATCAAGGTCACTTCAATTCCTAAATTACCAATCAGACTTTTTTTCATTCCCTGATTGATGATTTCAACAGGAGTATCCAAATTCAGTAAACTAAAATCCATAACGGGTTATTAAAAAATGAACCCAAAATTAAGATTTCCTTTTTACTGTGCCAAAGTAAACCGGAAACTTACACCCACATTGGTGTTGGAAGTTGGAAATGAAAGTGATGTAAACGGATTGTTGAGCACCTTATCGAAAAACAGCCGTAACTGGAACCGGTCGCTCAGCATGTAATCGGCCGTAGTTTTTATGGTAAAGGCGCTTTGCCCGGCGGTAATCTGGTCGTCGTCTTCCACAATTTTACGAAGTACCGTTTTGTTTTTCCGGTACGACAGGTCTGCCCTCAGGTTCAGGTCGTTGGAATAAGCCTGCTGCGAGTTTCTTGTTTTAATAATCAGATCCATTTGGGTGAAACGGTAACCCATGCCAATGGTATATTCATCGCTTAAAACCTCGGTGATCTGATTGTTGGCAAAGGAAAGTGTGAGGTTTCTCGATTTTTTAATTTCACCACGAGTCGTGAGGTCGCTGTGCCACATAATGTCCATATTAATTAACGGACTGAAAGTTTCCATAATGCTTACCGAGTTGAAATCGTAAGGCGTTATGAAGTTGTTGGCTATGTCGCGTACGTAACTGAAACCATCGGCCTGTTCTTCGTAATTCAGGTTTGTAATGAATGATCCCACGTTGTAGCTTGACCGGTAAGAGTGTGTGAAGTTTAGCGACCGCATTATGCGGTTAAGACCCGGAATTTTTGAAACCATACCTTCGTACTGGATGCGCCAGTTGGGGCGAATAAATTTAATAGATGGGAAAAGCCCGAGCGAAATATCGTGAGGATCTCTATTCTGGTAGGCAGCCAGAAAAGCCGGCACCAATACTTCCACTGAGTTGGGGCCGTATCCGTCGGGGAAGCCGGGATGTTCGGCGTGCGGTGCAGCAGGATCATAACCAAAACCATTGTTCGGGTCGCGTTGTGCAGCCAGCCTCCGGGCAATAACCTGCCGGTATTCCTTGAAGTTTTCAAACGCCTCCGATTGGTGGACCTCACCCTTACCCATGGCAAAAAATGCAGTTCCCCAGGTAAGGGTTGACATGCTGAAGTTACCGGTTTCGGTAAAGCTGTTGGCCATAAAATCGCCCGACTCCGGATTATAATTATAAAATTCGCTGATGTTTTTCGAGAACGAACGGTCGGCAGTTACGTCGATGCGCAGGTCGGGAAGTGGTTCAACCGTAGCCCTTATGCTAAGCCGTTCATTTTTGGTAAATAAATAGGGCATATTCAGGGTCGAATCGTTTGTTACCCACCCTTTGGTGGCAGCTTTCTGCGCAAAACCATAATCCTGCCAGCCCGCCAGAAACGGAAAGCCCGGGGCAAAGCTGTCGCCCAAATCGCGCCCAAACATATTCACTTCCGGATGATAGGTGCCCGCACCGAACAAGCTGGGCTCGGGCAAATAGCCGGGCAGAACGGTTCCTCCGTTTACACTGTAATTTACCGATATGGTGCGCACCCCAATCAACATTCGTGTGGTCAGGTCGAGAATATCTTTGAAAAGGGTTTGATCTCCGGGAACACCCTTTACCGTAACGCTTCCTTGTCCGCCATCGGCCATCGGCGTAAACTCAATGGTATTGGCATCCACAATATTGGTTCTTCCGCGCACGGCTTCGCCATTTTCGCCGGTAACCACCACGCTCACTTTTCGGGTGTTCAGCTTATGGGTTATGGTTTGAGGTTCGCTGGCTGCGAGGGTAATATTTCCGGAATAGGTTTGTTCGGCAGGCCGTTCTGGTTGTTGCTGTTGCTGCTGTTGTTGTCCTCTTGCCCCGCTGGTTTGCCGGTTCAGGCTGTAGCGGCTTCCGCCCGTTCGGCGAAACTTCTGATTCAGCTCCTGAAAATAGGGCACTTTATTGTACAGACTTTGCAGGTTCACGTTCCCGGTAAGCTGAATATTCCGGGAATTTTGAACACGGTTACCCAGCCTGATGGTATCGGCAGTAATGGGGCCTGCCTGCCAGTCGTAGGTTCCCTGGTAACGCACCGTCGATGAAATAAAGTTAAGCGCCTGAATGCGGTTGATGGGCAACGTGTAAGAAATATTAACGTTATGGTTGTACAGGGTTGGCCTTCCCATGTTCCAGAGGTTGGTTAAAATGGAATCTCTTTTCATCTGATAATCGTCCATTTCTTTGCTGATACGTCCCTCGGGTTCATCGATACGGGAAGTCCCCCGCGAAGAAAAGTCGAATTTAATGGAACGCGTTACATCATATCTCAAATCGAAATATCTGTTCCAGAGAAAATCTTTTTCGTAGGTTGCCGGCAATATAAAATCGGGGTTGGTAATGTTCCGCGTTTGTGTTTCGTGATACCGGCGCGACAAGTCGGTTCGGTAGGAGATTTGGGTAGGCAGCGGATAAAAGTTAAAATCGCCGAGCAGTTTCAGCGGCCCTTTCTGAAGTAAACCGATATTGTTGAAAGGCTGAACCAGCGTAGGCCGGGCACTGTAGTTGTAGGAAAACATTCCCCTGTAGGTTTTATCTAATTTGGATTCGATATTCACATTTCTTCTGAATATTTCGTTGTATGAATATGAAAAGGCAAAATTTTCAGGGTCCCAGATACGTGCTTTTGTTTGTTCACGCTGAGGTTCGATGCGCACATTGGTGAAATTCAGACTTTTTCGGGTAACCAAATCCTGCGACAAGTGTTTTATGGAGTCTCTCACCTGCTGCGATTCGGCTCTTTCCAGCGATTTGTCCAGTTCAATGTCGGGTTCCAGCGGGTTGTATTTCGGGTTTCGCACGCTGCGCGAATAGCCATAATACATGGGGAGCCTCACCCCCGCTTTTTCGGGAAAAAATCGCCCAAGATCGATGGAAGCAGCTACATCCAATTCGTTGAGGTCTTCCAGTGCCCGGCTGTTCACATTCTGGCTGATGCTTCCAAAACCGGCAGAACGTGTCCGCCCGGCTACAGTAATACTTCCCAGATCGGCCAAACGGGTTGTTGCACGAGCATTGGCTGCCCATCCGCCACTCTGGTCAAAATCGGAAAGCCGCATTTCGTTTACCCAGACTTCAACCGATTTGGGACCGGTATTCAGCTGGCCTCTTTTATGGCGAATCCCCATCATCACCACCTGCACATTTCCGAGGTTCGGACTGCCTTTTACCTTCACCCGGTTTTTATCTTTGTTCCAGCCCCGGTGAACCGTTTCATACACATCCTGAATGCCCAGTGTGGAGCCTGCCATCCGCATTTCAGCGTTCCGGTCGAGTTTGGCGTTGGTAAAAATTTCGAGCGGAATATCCAGCCGGTTTTCATCGGGCCATACAATATACCGATCGCTTTCAATTTCGCCATTGTAACGCCCGGGCGGTGTCAGTTTCAGCGGTACTTCATATTCATAGTAGTTGAAGTTGTAGTCGGACCCCAACCGTATGAAAAAATGCAGTTCATCGTCATTCAGCGGATAGTCGGTCATTTCTTCCGCATGTACTTCCAGTTTCAGGCGTCTGTATCTCCTGAAATCCATGTACAGTGATTTATATGCTGCACGGGCATCACCCTGCTCCAGTTCGGTCACTTTCAGCACCATCGACTGTTCATTCAAATGCCTCATTTGAGGATTTTGAGGATCAATAACACGGCTGATTCCCGGAGGAAGAATATAGTTTACCGGCTCGCGGCTTCCGTTTTCTTCAAGATTAACTGCCGAAACGTCGAAATTTGCATTGGGCGAAACGGCATCCGGCTCTCCAATGTCACGTGAGTAACGACGCCAGTCGGCACGTACCAAATCGAGCGTTGCAAACCGTAAAATAACGGGATCTTCAAACCCCCGCATATACATTCGTAAAAAGCGGATGGATTTAAAGTCGCGAATGTTGCCGACAACCTGATCGGGATCGCGCACCGGAATTTTAAACTGGTACCAGTTTACCTCTCCGATCTGCCCGTTTTTCAACTGCACCCGGCTCTGTTTTACATCGGTTATATAGTTGTTTCCCAACTGCATGTCTTCTTTCTTAATGTTTACCCGGTACTGGTAGTACCGCTCATTTTCGTTCAGGGTGTTGTCGTTGTTAATGTCTTCCATATCGGGAATGGAAGACGCTGCCGTTGGATAAGATTCCTCCGACATTTCGGAAGTTTGGGAGTTGCCGTCGGGCCCGTTGAATTTTTTGTAACGTTCCAGTATTCCCACTTCGTTTTGGTCGAGGTTTGAACCTCGGTAATATTGAAAATTGTCTGAGGAGGGGTCATTGTAGAATTTTTCAAAAACATCGTCATATACCAATTCCCTTAGCTGGTCGAGGTAATCGGAAAAGAAACTTTGTTCGTCGTCGTCATTCAAACCATCCAGGCCTACATCCTGAAATCTTCTGGATTCCGGGTTATTGTCGAAGGCATTTACCAGCGATTGTAGTGTGGACACCCGTCCCCAAACAGTTGTATCCACATTGGTAACCACTTCCGAGGTGGGCAGTCCCTGTTCGAATGATTTCCGTCCGTCGCGCAAAATATCTTCGGAAATATCGCCCAGGTTGAAATACAATTCGCCGCCACTGTGCATTCCGAGCGTATCGTAAACAAAGGGGTCCATCATCCAGAATTCGATGAACTCGATGTTGGAAGTTTCGAAGTCGCTGGTTTCAATCCGGCGCATAATACCACCCCATCTCGATTCAGGATCGGCCAGTGTACCGTCGGGGTTCACACCGGCAGAATAGTTGGTGGGGTAAGTATCGTAATTATATGGCCCGCGTTCCTCGGGATAGTAAGCTACATCGAAAACCGGAATGTTGGTTGGCTGGCCAACCGGCGATTCCTTGGCCGGAAAAATTTCTTTTTCAAAAACCTCTCTTACGAAGTGGTTCGACTGCAAATCGGGGTTGTTTTTAATGTGGTCGGGAGTAAGGCTGTTGTTGCGCAAAAACAACGGGTCGATAATGTAAAAGGCCAGTCTGGCCCGGTTAAATCCATATTCCAGGCGGTTGTTGTAATTTCCTTCGGGGAAAAGATCGTTCTGAAGCTGGGGTGTGCTTGCCAGGCTCCATGCCTGCCGCGCTTTCAGGTCGATGGTGGTTTTGGTTCCCTCGAAATCATCGATATATGCATTCCCGCTTTTCTCAATTACTTTGGAATGGCCGGGAATTAACCGCGCAACTTCGGCTTCCACATCGATGGTGGAGGGAGTATTTGTTGTGTAAAACGGAAGTGCATCAACCACTTTGGTAAGCAACATGCTTTGAGTGGAATAGCGGGCATCGAAACCGACCATCAGGTTGGAAATGGGGTCTTCTCCGTAATCTACCTTTTGTGTTAACGGCCTTTCCTGCATGTACAGCGCTGTTGCGCCAATGTTAAAATTATCGGAAAAGGCATAGTTGGCATGGGTACCCAACAGGGTTTTTCGCTGCATGGTAAACAGGTCTTCGCTTTCGGTAGAAACCTGTATGGGTGTTCCGGCTTCAAGCAGGGCCTGATTAATAATTCTGACCCGTCCCAGTGTGTAATCAACCGTATAGTCCACATTTTCCATCAGCTCGCGGCCTCCGGCAGTAACTTTCACCGAACCCTGCGCCAGGTTTAGTGTTCCCAGCGAAATGTCGGAACCCGAGGCGCCTTTGTAACTTCCCACCAGCCTGAATTTGTTGTGCTCCGCATCCTGTTCGGCATATACCTGTGTAGAGTCGTACAACGACTGAAACGTGTATTTTTCAACCAGTGCCGGGTCCTGAATGGAATCGGCCAGATGGCTGCCAAATGGTTCAATAACAGGAAAGATAATCCGGCCCCGGTTCGAATTCACCGTAATGCCTTCAATGTAGTCGAAAACACCGTCTTTGTATGGATCGAGCTGTTTGTTCAGCTTGTCAAGGTTCATTACTTCCAGCAAAATGCGTCCGTTGAGCCTTCCCTCGGGAATGTAATTGATGAAGGTACCGGTAGAGTCATTCTGATATACAACGTTCAGGATAAAATCATCACGGGTAAGCTGATAGGCATCGAGGTTGTATATGTTTTTCATCATCAGGTCCCATGTGGGAATTCCTGGAGAGAGGTTGGTTCCTTTCAACAGTTTTAATATGAGTGTTCTGGGTGCTTCAATACCGTCGGTTGAAAATTCACCTACCTGAAAAACCTTGCCTCCCGATGTATAGCTGAATGCCACAGCAAGCACCTCGTCGGAGTTCAGTGCGGTGTTCAGTGAAATATACCCCAGCCTTTCATTTACCGTAAATTCAGATGAGGTGAGCTTTCGTGCCTGCTCAATTCTTTCGTAATCCTGTCCGCCGGCAAAATCAGGCGCAAATTGCGACAATACGGAAGTAATGTTCTGATTCATCCGAATGTCGCTGTATGTGTTGGCCATCTCGTAGTAGAGGTTATTGGCGTCGTTGTGTGGAAATACATTTTCAGGATAGGGCATTCCCGTAGTTTCCTGAAAAGCCGGAATGTTGTTAAAAATGTGTGGGTTGTGTTCACCCAAATCCTGAAAAGCTATAATGTTCCGTGATTCGTTAAAGTTGTTCGATTTGTTTGTTACCCAAATTTCAATTTTGTTGATGGTGATTGGCGACGTGGGCACTGCCGTATTTTTCAGCCATTTGTCGTAATTGTCGCGAAAGTATTGCGAGAGAAAAAAGTGTCGGTTGGCATCGTAATTTGCAGCTGAAATTTCGTAATTGGTAACCTGAGCACCGCCTTCGGTTTCCACCGTTCTTGATTCACCTTTGTGCTGTGAAAACAGGGTTGTAACTGTCAGCCGTCCAAACTGCATTTCGGCTTTCACGCCAAATAAATTAGATGCCCCTGTAATAAGCGAACCGCTCAAAGGAAGGGAAACGTTACCGGCTTCAATTCGTTTGATGATTTCATCTTCATCGCCGGTATATTCCAGGTTCATTTTGTTTTCGTAATCGAACGTGGCCTCGGTATTATAGTTTACCCGCATGTTCATTTTGGTACCAATCTGACCCATCACGTTCATCTGAATTTTTTCGTCGAAATCGAAGGTAGGCACTCTGCGCAAACGCTCGGGAATGGCTGGGTTTTCGGTAGTATTTACCTGATAACCAAAACTTACCTCTACGTAACCCTGCGGTTGAATATTCACCACATTGCCGCCAAATACCCGGTTGAAAGCCTCACCTCCAATGGTGAGCTGCGGGATGAGTGAACCCCGCTGGTCCATTTCGTGCATCCTGCTGCGCTGCCGCCAGTAACTCCTGATGGACTGGTCGAATTCGTAATTGATATAATCGTCGAGCGACATGGCTTGCGGAAGACGGTAGTTGAGGTTACCGATTTTTTCGTAGAAAATGTACTGTCCGGTAACCGGGTCGTATTCAATTTCGAAATTGATGTTGCTGGGTTTGTTCAGAAAAAGTTTGGTGGAATCCTGCGAAGGTGTGCCAAAAGCAGGCTGGTCTTTAAACGGAAAGGGCAGTGGCCCGACGGTGTCCATAACAACGGTGTCCTGTTGCTGAACAAAGGAAAAATTGTCCAGACTACTTTTTGCCGCAATGCTGGTTGCGGAAAATGCAAGCATGGTGGCAAGCAGGCAAGAGAAGTATAATTTTCGTAAAAAACGGGCCAATTCCATTCCTGTTTTATAACCTTTTTAATGCTGTTTTTATCACACGCTCTACGGTCGCTTCCGGATTGTCTTTCATAATTTTCGATACTACCTTGTCTGCATCCTTCTTGGCAAACCCCAGCATGATTAATGCTGATAACGCTTCATTTCGCAGAGTATTGTCTGATGAAATTAAAATTTGACCGCTTTCAGGCATTTTGCCGAGCTTGTCGCGCAGGTCGATAATGATTCTTTGGGCTGTTTTGGCGCCAATGCCTTTCACTGCTTTTAATTCATCTGCATTTCCGGCAGTAACGGCAGCGACAATTTCATCGGGATTGAGCGAGGAAAGCATCATCATGGCTGTGCCGGCGCCAACTCCACTCACCGAAATGAGGTTGCGAAACAGGTCGCGCTCGCGTTTTTCAGCAAACCCGTAAAGCACATGGGCATCTTCGCGCACTACCTGATGAACAAGTAGTTGTGCCTCCTTTTTTCCGTTTAATTTACTGTAGGTGTTCAGCGAAATATTCACCAGGTAACCCACACCGGCTGCATCAATCACAACGCTTGCCGGATTAATCGAGGCCACTGCCCCCCTGATATATTCGTACATAGGAAAAGATTTTAATAATTTTGATCGTCATCTGCTTCTATGTCAACACTCTCGTCTTCCTGATTGGAATTGAAATCAAATTTCTTTAATGGATTTTTGGAAATTTCTTCATGAATTTTCCGGTTTTTGAAAATATCGATGGCAAGGAATAACGATTGCCTGAACGAATCGGGTGAGGCTTTACCTTCGCCTGCAAGCGCAAAAGCAGTGCCATGCGCGGGCGAGGTTCGTATTGCCGGCAATCCGGCAGTGTAGTTCACCCCGCGTTCAAACGATGCCAGTTTGAAAGGAATCAGTCCCTGGTCGTGGTACATGGCCAGAATGGCGTCGAATTTGCGATAGTCTTCCGAACCAAAAAAGCCATCGGCAGCGTATGGTCCCAATGCGATAATGCCTTCTTTTTTGGCCTCGATAATGGCCGGCAAAATAATATCGTTCTCTTCTTTTCCGAGCAGTCCGTTGTCGCCTGCATGCGGGTTCAGCCCAAAAACAGCAATGCGCGGACGGGTAATAGCAAAATCCTTGTTCAGCGACTCGGAAATAATCCGCAATTTCGATATAATCACCTCCTTTGTAATGTGTTCAGAAACTTTTGAAATGGGCAGGTGCGTGGTTACCAGTCCCACCTTCATGGTTTCGCTCACCATCAGCATAACAAAGTTGGGGGAGTTAAAACGCTGGGCCAGAAATTCGGTATGTCCCGGAAAATTAAATTTTTCACTTTGAATATTGTCTTTGTTGATGGGGGCGGTAACAAGCACATCAATCAATCCTTCCTGCAGGTCGGTAACGGCGCGGTCTAAGGCCATAAAGGCTGCTTCGCCGGCTTCAGGAGTCGATTTCCCCAGTTCAACCCTGATGTTGTCGTCGATGCAGTTGAGTACATGTGCCCGGCCCGGCCCGGCCTCTTTGGGTGTGCGTACGTGGTTCAGGCTGAGGTTATTTATGTTTAGTGCTTTGCGGTGGTAGGCAGCTACTTTGGGCGATCCGTAGATGATTGGTATGCACATTTCCAAAATACGTGGGTCGAGCAGGGTTTTCATAATTACCTCATAGCTGATTCCGTTAATGTCGCCGTGTGATATTCCAACTTTTATTGTATCAGTCATTTCTTGTTTATTATCAGATTATTAATTCCATTTTAGAAAACGGATTGCAAAGTTACGTTTTTAATTGATTTTTTTCAAAAAGTGGTAAAGCAGACGGGTTCCAACACCCGTTCCCCCAGCCGGCCGGTAAAAGTCTTTTTCGTGTAAAAAGGCAATGCCGGCAATATCGAGGTGCAGCCAGGGATAGCCGGTGAAGTGTTCCAGGAATTTTCCGGCAACAGAGGTCTGGCCTTCGCGCGCGCCGAGGTTGTTCAAATCGGCTACATTCGACTGAAGTGGTTTTGCAAATTCCTCCCACAGGGGCAGTTCAACCACCCTTTCAAACGTTTCATCACCGGTTTGTTTCAGCTTTTCAAGGTCTTCGGGACTGTTTCCCATAGCCACCAAACCCTGGCTGCCTGAAATAATTTCAGCCGAACCGGTGAGTGTAGCAATATCCAAAACCAGCAGGGGATTGTATCTTTTGGCATAGCTCAATGCATCGGCAAGCAACAGACGGCCCTCGGCATCGGTGTTTTTTATTTCCACGGTGGTGCCGTCGAACATGGTAATTACATCACCCGGAACGTAGGCATTTCCATCGGGGCGGTTATCGGTTGCCGGAACAAGCCCCACAATATGCAACGGCAATTTATTTACGGCAGCAGCGCAAAGTGTGGCAGCCACCGCCGCACCGCCGGCCATGTCGCATTTCATGTAGTCCATCGACTGTTTTGTGGGTTTCAGGCTCAGGCCGCCGGTATCGAAAACCACTCCTTTGCCAACCAAAACCACCGGCGTCTTGTTGGTTGCATTTTTGGGTTTCCACTCCATAATCGTGAATGTAGGTTCATCGATGCTGCCTTTGTTAACAGCCAGCAGGCCACCCATGCGCAGGGCTTCAATTTTTTTCCTGTTAAACACTTCCACTGAAAAACCGGCTTCTTTGCCCATTTTTTCCATTTCTTCCGAAAAACGGGTTGCTGTAAGGTACGAAAGCGGTTCGTTCACCAGGTTTCGGGCATGATATACAGCCTGTGTCAGGTTTCTCAGTTCATTTAGTTGTTCCTGACTCACATTTTCGTCGGTGATGAAAATTTTGGCGGGCATAAAACCGTCCTTCTTTTTTTTGTATTTGGAAAAGGAATAGGCCGAAAGCAACAGTCCTTCCAGAAACGGAAGGGTTAAAGGCAATCCATCCATTCCGGCAATCTGCAGGATATCCGCTTTTTCATTTTTCAAAACATCAAAAAACTTTGAGCCGGACCTGCGCGCCATCTCCGTCATCTGCACCGTTTTGTTTTCTTCTTTTGGATTGTGAAAAAAATAAACCAAAGGCTGTTTGTAAATAGTCCATTCGGTTTCTGTTGTGAGTTTTTCTTTTAAATAATTTTGTTCAGCATCAGCAATAAATGGCAATGAAAGTGCCCAGGGGTTGCCTGATAAAACTGCTGTGGATACGTTTTGTTTCAGTATGGTTGTTTTTTCTAAAATTGGTAACATGATATAAGAATTTGTGCCAAAAATACGATAAAACTTATTTTTTTGAGTTGAAAAGCTTGCTATGCCTTAAAACAACGAAAAAAATGGCAGGTTTGTTTTTTTTGGAACAAGGTTATGCTATTTTTGCACATTCAATTTAAATAAATTACAAAAGCAACATGTTTACAGTCGGTCTGTTTTCAACACATATACCCTACATCGCTTTTGTGTTTTTCTATGCCTTTTTTTTTCTTTTTGGCATACAAAAAGCTCATGCAGGCGAGCTGTCCGGCACTGAAAAAGTATCGGTTGTTGCATCATACCAGATAACCGAAACCGAAGATGAAGCCTGTATCAGTTACTTTTCCACCTTTTGTGCAAATCCTGTAAAAAAGAATATTTCACCTCCTGTAACCATACTTAAATTATTGTCTGACAATGCTTTGCCGGAAATTTCTATTGAGTTTGATTTTTCCCGGTTTTCGCGTCCCCCGCCTGCTGCCTGATTTCTTCACATGTGCTTTTTTGCTTATTTGACGCCATGCGTCTGACTTTTTATTAACTCTACAACAATCATCATGAAGAAATTAGGATATTTTACATTCATTTTTTTGATTTTTCATTTTTCGTTACTGGCCAACCCAACTGAAAACGACACCCTGAAAAATTACAGGCTGGATGAAGTAATCATCAAATCGCCCAAGTATAACCGGAATATTTTTGACATACCAGCCTCGGCCTCTATGGTTTCCGAGCGGATGGTTGAAATAAACCGGATAGAAAACCTGACCGATATTTCATCGGTGATTCCCAATTTTTTTATGCCCGAATACGGGTCGAAATTAACTTCGCCGGTTTACATCCGCGGGGTGGGAAACCGCATCAACACCCCATCGGTTGGTTTATATGTTGATGAAATACCCTATTTTGAAAAGGCAGCCTTCAACTTCGATTTTTACGATGTGGAACGCATTGAAGTGCTGCGTGGTCCGCAGGGTACGCTTTACGGGCGCAACGCCATGGGTGGGTTAATCAATGTAATTACCAACAAGCCGCACGACGAGCAGGAAACAAGCATCAGTGTGGATTACGGCAACTTTAACCAAATCAGGTCAAACATCACCCACAACCAGCCCATCGGCAAATCATTTTCGGTACAGGGAAGTTTAAACCAGCGGCACAATTCCGGCTTTTACAGAAATGTGTACACCCAGACCGAAGTGGACAAGATCAACAGTTATTCCGGAAAGTTGAAAGCCCTTTATTCGCCGTCGGAAAAATTCAACGCCCAGGGCAGCATCCAATACGAAGACAGCCGGCAGGGCGGGTATCCTTATGCTGTATTCAACGACGAACAAATGAAAGCGGGCGACATCAGCTACGACAAAGAGAGCATTTACAACCGCAAAATGCTGTCGGCAGGACTTAATCTGAATTATTCGGCGCCGGGTTTTGTTGTCAGAGCGGTTAGCAGCTTGCAAACACTGGACGATTTTCAGGAAATCGATCAGGATTTTACACCCCTGTCACTGGTGTTTGTCACACAAGACCAGCAGTTGAATATGCTGGCCCAGGAGGTAAACATCGAGTCGTCAGGTGATGGTGCATACAATTGGTTGTTTGGCGTGTTTGCCTTCCGGCAGTTGCTCGACAAAACCGTTTCGCTGGAATATGGCGAAGACGGCCTGGTACAGTTCCGGCTACCGTTTTCATCCTATTCCTACACCAAAACGCACGAACACATCAACCGGGGAGTGGCCCTGTTTCATCAATCCACAATCGATGCAGGCCATTTTACCTTTTCTGCCGGTATACGTGCCGATTACGAAAAAGCTACCCTCGACTATGTGGACGACCGTTTTATTAACGGCAACTCAAACAGGGCCGATGAATTTGAAAACGATATGGACTTCTTCGAAATTCTGCCCAGGGTAGCGGTTACCTACAGCATTAACGATTACCTGTCGCCTTATGCCACAATTGCCAAAGGGTACAATTCAGGAGGTTTCAATTCCACTTTTGAACGTGAGGAAGACAAATCTTTCGATCCCGAGCAGTCGTGGAACTACGAAGCCGGCATTAAGGCCAAATGGCTTCAGCAACGCATTTATGCAAACTTTGCTGTTTTTTACATCGACTGGAGCAACCAGCAAATTTACCAGACCGTGCCTAGCGGTGCAGGCTCCATGCTTACCAACGCCGGAAAATCGGAAAGCAAAGGGTTTGAGCTGGAACTGAAAGCACTTCCGGTTCAAAACCTGGAAACATGGGTGGCTTTTGGATACAACGAAGCCAAATTTGTGGAGTATGTGAAAAACGACAACGAAGATTTCAGCGGAAATTACCTGCCCTACGTTCCGCTTTATTCATTCAACGCGGGAGGAAACTACCAGATGAATGTACGGGCCGGCTGGCTCGACCGGATAAGGCTTCACCTCGCCTACAACGGTTTTGGCAAACATTACTGGCACGAGTCAAACGAAGCTTTCCAAAAATATTACGGATTGCTGAACTCCCGTGTAAGTTTCGAAAAAAACAATGTTGGCTTGTCGTTCTGGGGTAAAAACATCCTGAACACAGAATATAATTCGTTTTATTTTCAGGCCCTGGGAAACTCCTATGCACAAATAGGCAAACCGGCAACCATGGGTATTAACCTCAAAGTAATGTTCTGATTCGAATGATTAAAAAAGAAACCAACAAGTATTTTACGCTGCTGAGCCTGTACCTGGCCCAGTCCATCCCCATGAGTTTTTTCTCTACCGTGGTGCCGGTCATCATGCGCATGGAAAACTATTCGCTGGAATCCATCGGCTATCTGCAACTCATCAAACTGCCATGGATTATCAAGTTTCTGTGGGCGCCCCTGGTTGACAAAACGTGCAGCAGCACCAGGCAATACCGGAAGTGGATTCTGGTTTCGGAGGTGTTTTATGCCGCAGTTATTTTTTCCATCGGCTTTTTAAACCTTGAAACCAATTTTACCACCATCATTGTGTTGATGGTCATTGCGTTTATGGCTTCGGCAACACACGACATTGCCACCGACGCGTTTGCCATTCTCATTTTAAAGGAGCGGGAACGGAGCCTGGGAAACAGCATGCAGTCGGCTGGAAATTTTATTGGCGCACTGGTGGGAAGTGGGGTGTTGCTGGTTATATATCATTACTGGGGATGGAAATACCTGCTTTTTTCGCTGGCAGCCTTTGTGCTTGTGGTATTGATTCCTGTTTCACTTTATCCGGCCAAAGAGAAAAAACAGCTCGAAAAATCGCGTAAAAACATATCACCGCTCGAGTTTGTCTGGTTTTTCAAGCAGCCAAAAATTGGCGGGCATCTGTTGCTTTTGTTTTTGTTTTACTCGGGGCTTATTGGAATATTAACCATGATAAAACCTTATATGGTTGACCTGGGGTACGATATAAAAGAAATCGGCTTTATTGCGGGTGTTTTTGGTACGGCCTGCGGCGCCGCAATGACCGTTCCCGCCGGGTTTTTAATCAGAAAAAAAGGACTGAACAAGGCGGTTTGGATTTTCCCCTCAGTGAATCTGGTGGCGGCGCTTTTCTTTTTCGGACTGACATTTACAAATCATGCCGCCTACCTGGTTTACATTGCCATTGGGTTGCTGTGGGCTGCGTATGCCATGTCGTCGGTGTTTGTTTATACCCTGGCCATGAAAATTGTAAGGAAAGGACGCGAGGGCACTGACTTTACTCTTCAGATTGTGATTACGCACCTGAGCAGCCTTGTTATTGCCGTTATGAGCGGGAAAGTGGCAGACGCTATCAATTACCGGGGCCTGTTTGCCATTGAAGTTGCCATCGGCTTGCTGCTGTTATTGCTGATACCCGTGCTATACAAGAATCATTTTTATAACATTTATGAAAATTCCTGAAAACCTGATTCAGAAATACAATATTCCGGTTCCGCGATATACCAGTTATCCGCCGGCAAATTTTTTCCACCCGGGTTTTCTTCCCGACGATTACCGGAAAGCCATTGAAGTATCGAACCGCGATTGGCCGCAAAACATCTCTCTGTACGTGCACATTCCGTTTTGTTCCAAAATGTGCCACTTTTGCGGCTGCAATACTCATTTCACGCGCGACGGGGAAAAAATGGAGCGGTATGTTGAGGCAGTGAAAAAAGAGATTGGAATGGTAAAAAAGCTGCTTGACCCTTCCCGCAAAGTTTCACAAATTCATTGGGGAGGAGGAACTCCAAACGCTCTTCCGGTGGAACTGATTCGCGAAATTATGGAGGTTATTCACAAGAATTTCTCCTTTTCTGAAAAACCTGAAATTGCCATCGAGTGCCATCCGGCCATGCTGGATGAGAATTACACCGCTCAGCTGGTTCTGGCCGGGTTTAACCGGTTCAGCCTGGGCATTCAGGATTTCAAACAAGAGGTGCTCGACAATGTGAACCGCGATGCACCGAAAGTTTCTGTGGAAGAAATTGTGAGCTGGATAAGAAGTTTTGAAAACGTGGGTGTAAACTTCGATTTTATTTACGGATTACCTTATCAAACCGAAAAATCGTTTTCCGAAACCATTGAAAAGGCAGTGGAACTATCGCCCGACCGTCTGGTTACTTTTTCGTATGCCCATGTGCCGTGGATTAAAAAGGCGCAAAAAATTCTGGAATTCCGCGGCCTTCCCGAGGCCAAAGAGAAGTTGTCCATGTTTGAAGCAGGATTCAAAATCTTTACAGAAAACGGATATGCCCCCATTGGGCTCGACCACTACGCAAAAGATACCGACGAACTGAGCATTGCACTGAAAAACCGCAGTCTGCACCGTAATTTTCAGGGATACTGCACCCGCGAAACCACCGGGCAGGTGTATGCTTTTGGCGCCACCGGCATCAGTCAGCTCGAAAGTGTGTATGCGCAAAACGGGAAAGACACCAACACCTATGTAGAAACCATCAACAGCGGGCAGTTTACCGTTGAAAAAGGATACCGCCTCAACCGCGATGAAAAAATTATTCGCCATGTGATAACCGAAATTATGTGTAATGAATACGTTTCACTGGACGAAACCGCTGCAGCATTCCAACTCACCAAAGACGAGGTGATAGCCATACTGAAATTTGACCTACCGCTGTTTAGCGGCTTAATAAATGACGGTTTGCTGCACGTTGAAAACAGTGATAATTTCAAGGTCACCGCAACCGGCAGGTTTTTTATCCGGAATATTGCCGCGCAGTTCGACCCAAATTTAAGAACAGCAACCCAGCGGTTCTCAAAAGCTTTATAGCAGAATGAAGAATAAAACAAAAATAAAAACAGCCATTGTGGGGGCAGGACTGACCGGACTGACCACTGCGTTTTACCTGAAAAAAGCCGGAATTGAGGTTGAAGTATTTGAAAAGGACGACCATTCCGGAGGGGTCATTCAAACGCATCATGAAAACGGTTTTACATACGAATCGGGGCCAAACACCGGCATGTTGTCGCGCCCCGAGGTAGTTGAGCTGCTTGAAGATTTGAAAAATGACTGCACCCTGGAAGTGGCCGACGAAGCAGCCAAAGCCCGCTGGATTTGGAAAGGGAAAAAATGGGAACCGCTCCCCTCGGGGTTTATAAGCGGCATATTCACACCTCTTTTTACTTTTCGCGACAAGCTGCGCCTGCTGGGCGAACCTTTCCGTAAAAAGGGAGAAAATCCCAACGAAACACTGGCCCAACTGGTGCTGCGGCGCATGGGAAAAAGTTTTCTCCATTACGCCATCGACCCGTTTATTCTGGGAATTTATTCTGGCGATCCGGCCCGGCTGGTTACAAAATATGCCTTCCCCAAACTTTACCGGCTGGAGCAGGATTACGGCAGTTTTATAAAAGGTGCCGTAAAAAAAGCAAAAGAGCCAAAAACCGAACGCGAAAAAAAGGCAACTAAAGAAATTTTTTCTGTGGCTGGCGGATTGAGCAACCTTATCCAGGCCCTCGAAAAGCACATCGGGAAAGAAAACATCCACCTGAACTGCAAAAACCTCTCTTTTCAGCAAAACGAAAACGGATTCTCAACGAAACAAAGCGACCATGTTTTCAGTCACGTTGTTTCTACCACCGGCGGATTTGCATTGGAACAGCTCTTTCCGTTCATTGACGAAAATCAGTTGGAGCCTGTGCTCAAAATGGAATATTCCAAAGTAGTGCAGGTTACACTGGGATTTCACAACTGGGAAGGAATCCCTCTCCGCGCATTTGGCGGACTGGTTCCTTCGGTTGAACAACGCCGCATTTTGGGTGTTTTATTCCTTTCTTCGTTCCTGAAAAACAGAGCGACCGAGAAAGGTGCATTGCTTTCGGTGTTTCTGGGAGGGGTTCGGAAACCGGAGATATTTGAACTGTCCGACGATGAAATTACCGGAATGGTTAAAGAGGAGCTAACTGAAATGATGCTTCTGAAAAAATGGAGGCCCGACCTGGTAAAAATCTTCCGGTATCGGCACGCCATACCTCAGTACGGGGTGGAATCGGAAGAAAAAATGAAAGCCATTTCAAGGCTCGAAAAAGAATTTCCGGGCCTGGTGCTGGCCGGAAACATTCGCGACGGTATCGGTATTGCCGATCGTATTAAACAGGGAAGAACAATAGCTTCAGCAATAACTGACTTAAAAACATGAAGAGCGAAAAAACAGCCGTACTACTGATGAATGTTGGCAGCCCCGACGAGCCGAAAATTGGCGCTGTGTGGCTCTATCTCACCGAATTTTTAAACGACAAGCGGGTGATTGATCTGCCGTGGCTGCTTCGTAAATTTCTGGTGAATTTCATCATCATCCCTTTCCGGGTGAAGAATTCAACACGACTATACAAATTGCTCTGGACCGAAAAAGGTTCCCCGCTTATTTTTCATTCTTACGAAATGAAACAAAAACTTCAGGCAAAACTGGGCGATAAGTTTGAAGTTTTTGTGGCCATGCGTTACCAAAACCCCGATTACAAAAGGGTTGTCGGGCAAATTCAGGCGCAGGGCTTTAAAAAACTGGTGTTATTTCCCCTTTATCCTCACCATGCCATGTCAACCACCGAAACCACCGTGGTTGCTGTTGAACAGGAGTTAAAAAAGCTTCGTGCAGAAACTGAATTGAAAGTGGTGGACCAGTTTTACGACCATCCGCAGTTTATTCAGGCTTTTGCCGAACAGGGCCTGAAATATGATCTTACGAAATACGACCATGTGGTTTTTTCCTATCACGGGCTTCCCAACCGGCAGCTCGAAAAAAGCCACCCGGGCATTCGGGTGGAACAGTGTTCCTGCCAAAATTCCATCCCCGAACATGGCCGGCGTTGTTATCGTGCCACCTGCTATGCCACCACCCGGCTGCTGGCAAAGGAACTTGGCCTGCAAAAAGGCGATTACTCTGTGGGATTCCAGTCGCGCCTCGACAAAAACTGGATGGAACCTTTTACCGACGACCTCCTTCTGGAGAAACTGAAGGAAGGAAAAAAGCGCATCCTGGTTTTTGCTCCGGCCTTTGTAACCGACTGCCTGGAAACGATTATCGAAATTGGCGATGAATACCGCGAAATGTTTCTGGAAGCCGGTGGCGAAAAATTGCAACTGGTGGAAAGCCTGAATGCCGGAAAAAGCTGGATTGGTGCAATGGCAACTCTTGTGAAGGAAACGTGCTGAAGTTCACACATGACCTACATTTCGAAGGTTTTTGAAACAATAAATGTAAATCCCACACCGGCCCCCAGCTGTGTGCCATTAAAATGCTGATAAACAGGAATATCGACTATGCCCGAAAGGTACCAGTCATCCATAAGGACGTAGTTGAGCTGAGGCGCCACAAAAAACAATATGCTTCCCGAAGACTCCTTCTTCTTTCCTTCCACCGTGTCGTGAGCGCGAATTTCGTTGCGGATTTGTAAAATGGCTGTCCAGTTGTCTTTAAAAACAGGCTGCCGCAGGTGCTTCGAAATGTAGAGTGAGTTGTAAACCGATGTGCCCAGCCGATAGTCTTCTTTGTTGGCTGCATGTGTTTCAACACGATTGGTGAAAAAGTAGCGCATACCTGTGCCCGACTGTTCTTTCACCAGCGAAGCACTGAAAACCGCACCGAAAGCCCCGATGGTTGGCTGCACCTCCACCGGCAGTTTCACATGGTTTTCCGACCATTGCAATTCGCGCGAAAAAGGGATTTTTACCCCTGCCGAACCCGTAATGTAAAAACGGTTGAAATGGTCGGTAAGGAGACTGTGTTTGGCCAGTACTACGGCGTTTGCCAGCCCTTTCCCGGTAAGCGAATACGCCGGGTCGGTGTTGTAATCCTGTGTTTTGTTGAAGAAATAACCCGATTCCACTTCCAGGGTAAGTTGGTTGGTTAGACCATAGCTTCCAATAAGCGAAAGATAGTTGTAATGAGCCCTGCTGATGAGGTCAAAGTCGGAACGGTTGCCTCCCTCGTAATACTGATTTCCCTGGCCGAATTTATAAAAAGAAATAACCCGTACCGTACCTTTCTCCAGCACCAGAAGGTTGTCGGTTCCCCCCACCGGGTTTACCGACGACAGGCACTGCGCCCTCGTGTACCAGATGCAGCAAAAAACGCCGGCTATCAGCAGTGTCCACTTTTTACTCATACACAACTATATCTATGGTTTTGGTTTCTTCCCGAGCGCTCCCGCTGGTGATGCGGCACGAAATCCGGTTTGTTCCCACCCCGCAGGGCGATGCAGCATAGGTTACTTCGGCGCCCGAGCCCAGGATGTCGCCAAAAGGGCTTGCCGACCAGTGATACTCCAGCCTGCTTCCGGTGGCCGTTGCAGTCACTTTTACAGTTTCGCCCGGAGCAATGGTATCTTTTTCAGCCACCAGCGACTGAAATACCAGTTCACCCGGCTCGTCGGGTTCATCCTTGCTGCAACTGCCTGCCCAAATCGGTGCAAGCAACACAATAAAAAGAGGTATAACTTTATAATTCATCATCCAGTGTATTAATCGTTTTTTACGCACCTCACCGAAAACCCGTAGCTTTTGGGAAATGTATTCCAGCGACCCACAGCCGTGGAAGAAACATCGAGGCAGCGCCGCCAGGCCAGAGTGCCGGTATATTCGCTTGAAGTCCACATGTATTCCATTCGTCCTATCAGGCTGAAGCCTCCACCCGAAGTTCGTCTTCCGGCAAGTTGGGCTTCGTAGCCTGAAGCTCCGCCAGCTTTCATAAGGGTGCCCACCGGCGAGCCGCGCCACGTGTTCACCATATTGGCTTCGGCGGGAGTCATGCCCAGCGTCATTTCCAGTTGCTTCCATTCATCGTCGGAAGGCAGGTGCCAGCCGTCAGGACAAATCCCTTGTGCTCCCTCCTCCTTTGAGCCGTTCATGGCCACATCCCACGTGTATAGCAGGCCGTATTTTGCAATGGAATCTTCGTTGTCAATGTATGCATACCCGCTAATGGCCGAACCGTCGGGCGCATGGGTTACGCGCAGGTTTTCCGCCATCCAGGTCTGTTCGCCAGTTTCAACAATGTTGTAAATATTCCCGTCCACATCCATCACACCCTCAAGGGCAGGCTGTGTTACTGCAAAGGTGTCGGAAACCGTTTGCAACGCCTGGTCTGTTACTGCAACATTGTATATGCCTGCCGGAATTCCGGTGAGGTCTTTGGTGGTGTCTTCGGTTGACCACAGAAATGCATAAGGTTTCAATCCTCCCGAAACCGTCAATTCGATACGACCATCGGTACCTCCATATTCCGATACATGCTCAACTTCTGCCGTTAGTTCCAAAGGTGGTGCAGGCTCCTCTTTTTCACAACTCAAAAAAAGAAGAACGGATAAAATGAAAAAGAGAATCCTGGCCGCTTTGCTTATAATCAAAATTTTATGACTTTCGTTCATTTTATGACTATGTATATGTTTAAAGTTCATAATTTTAACAACATTCAAATTTATAAAAATACGAAATGAAATAAAATGATTCCGCCCATAAAATGTTGAAATTACGGTTGGCATAACTGCTTTAATACAACACAGCTTCATCTTTTTTCTTTATTCGAGCCACAATAAAAAATCGTCTTATTCATACTATTAAAATTGTTTGTTTTCAGCGGTATAGTATGGAACTCGCATGTAGTTTAATACTCTTCTTGGGTGTAATTTTTTTACATGCTCGTTTCATATCTTTTTTACAAATCGGTCCATTACAAACCGGGCCGAGAGGCCGTGAATGAAAACGGAAAAGATGATAACAACCACTGTCAGGGCAAGCACCTCGCGTGCCTGTTCGAAACGGGCATGGTAAAAAGCATACAGCAGTTAATAAATGGACCCTATTCCGCGGATTCCGTAAAAGGAAATGATTTGTTTTTTTATTCCGGAGAGCGGGGTTCCCAAAAGCCCCGTTAAACCGGATACTGGTCTTATTATAAGTAAAATGAACAGCGATGCCGGAATCATATACCATTGAAAATCAGTTAAAAAATCATGACTGATATAAATTCCTGCCACTGTGAATAAAACAGCCACAAGAATTCGTTCCATTTCTTCTGAAAAATCGTGTAAAATATCCAGGTACTCGTGTGTACTTTCCTGGTAACGGAATGTACAGGCTGCCACAAAAACAGCAATAAATCCGTAAGAATGAACAATTTCAGCAAGGCCATAAGGAAAAAGAGTGAGGCATAATGCGAGCAGTCCGGTAGAAATAACCGAACTGTGGGTTTCAGGTTTTGGAAGCCAGTACATAATTTTTGCCAGCAGCCATCCTGAACCAAGACCAATAAGTACGCCGACAATAATTTTGTAGAAAAAATCTGTAAACAACCAGTCGGTAAACCACAACGAAGGGTGCGCACCCAAAAGCGCCATGGCAATGGCCATATTGGTAAACGGAAAAGCCAGCCCGTCGTTCAGTCCGGCTTCGGTGGTGAGCGCCAACCGTGCGCTCGATTTATCGTCCTCGTGTGGTGGTGTGGTTTGAATATCCGAAGCCAAAACCGGATCGGTAGGTGCAATTACTGCACCCAGAAGCATGGCAGCAGCAGGGGCAAATCCCAGCATAAACCACCCGAAGAGTGCAATAAGTGCAATAGTCAGGGGCATGGTAATCAGCAGCAATCGCGTTGCATAACGCCAGGTTTCCCAGGCAAAGGGATTTTTCAACTTCAACCCCGCAGCAGTGAGTGAAATGATAACCCCAAGTTCAGTCAGTCTTTTGCCCAGGTAAGGACTTTCGGCCAGGTGTGGAAGCGGGCTTTCCTTAAAAAACACAAAAACACCCACTGCCAAAATCAGGTAAACGATGGGTGCCGTTATTAAATGTTTCGACAAAATGCGGGGTAAAACAGTGGCAACAAGGATTATAAAACCCAAATAAAAAAGAATAATGTCGTAATTTTCAGGTAGTTCCAGTTGAATCATTTTTGACAAATAAATAATTAAACCAAGAGGTTTTGGCGTTTAAAGTTAACACATGAAAGGTTTTCAATCCTTCTTTTCAAATAAAAATTTATACATTTAACCTGTTGAATCAAATTTGAATTGAATTTAAACCCATTCTCATGTTGGTAAAAGCTTACGGCAGTGCAGTTTTCGGAATCAATGCAACAACCATAACCATTGAGGTTGACGTGACCCAGGGCATCAAATTTTTGCTGGTTGGCCTGCCCGACAGCGCCGTGAAAGAGAGCCAGCAGCGAATCGAATCGGCCCTGCGACTGAACGGATTTGGTTGGCCGCGCTACAAAATCATTATCAACATGGCGCCCGCCGATATCCGTAAGGAAGGTTCGGCTTACGACCTGCCGCTGGCTGCTGCTGTTCTGGCGGCTTCCAATCAAATCAATGCCGACAAGCTTGGGAAATATGTGCTCATGGGCGAACTGTCGCTCGATGGTTCGCTACAACCCATTAAAGGCGTTTTGCCCATTGCCATCAACGCACGCAAAGAAGGGTTTGAAGGATTAATCCTGCCCAAACAAAATGCCCGCGAGGCCGCCGTTGTTGACAAGCTGAAAGTTTACGGCGCCGAAAACCTGCGGGAAGTAACCGATTTCCTGAATGGCGAAGACAACATGGAGCAAACCATTGTGGATACCCGTGCCGAATTTTATGCGCAAATCAATAACAACCCGCTCGATTTCAGCGACGTAAAAGGCCAGGAAAACGTCAAGCGGGCGCTGGAAATTGCGGCTGCCGGAGGGCACAATATCATTCTCATCGGCCCGCCCGGGTCGGGAAAAACCATGCTGGCCAAACGGATTCCAACCATCCTGCCACCGTTTACACTGAAGGAAGCTCTGGAAACCACAAAAATCCATTCGGTGGCCGGAAAAATCGGAAAAGATACTTCGCTGATGACCCAGCGACCGTTCCGATCGCCCCACCACACCATTTCTGACGTAGCCTTGGTGGGCGGCGGAAATTACCCACAGCCGGGGGAAATTTCGTTAGCGCACAACGGCGTTTTGTTCCTTGACGAACTGCCCGAATTTAAACGCACGGTGCTTGAGGTGATGCGCCAGCCGCTGGAAGACCGTTTGATTACCATTTCGCGGGCAAAGTTTTCGGTGGAATACCCCAGCAGTTTTATGCTGGTGGCTTCCATGAATCCCTGTCCGTGCGGCTATTACAACCACCCCACCAAAGACTGCGTGTGCGCACCGGGTGTGGTGCAGAAATACCTGAACAAAATCTCCGGCCCGCTGCTCGACCGCATTGACATTCACCTGGAAGTGGTGCCCGTGCCGTTTAAAAAACTGGCCGAAATGGAATCGTCTGAAAACAGCGAAACAGTGCGCAAACGGGTGATTGTTGCCCGAAAAATTCAGGAAGAACGGTTTGCCGAACACAAAGGCGTTTATTCCAACGCTCAGATGAGTTCCAAACTCATTCGCAAGTATGTACAGTTAGACGAAGCCGGAAACGAACTCATAAAAAATGCCATGGACAAGCTGGGCCTCTCTGCCCGTGCCTACGACCGCATTTTAAAAGTAGCCCGCACAATTGCCGACCTTGAAGCAGAAGACCATGTTTTGGCACACCACCTTTCGGAAGCCATTCATTACCGGAGCCTGGACCGGGATAACTGGGGCGGGTGAAGAAGGTGGCAGTTTGCCCTGTGGAATCCGACGAGGGAGGAAATTCCGACAGGGTTGGCTGTGGCAGTTGGCAGAATAGGCCCAAATTACAAATTAGCGCCAGCAGGTGAATTGAAGAGAATATAATTTGTGAGGAAAAGCAAAGGAAATAAAATTCAAACGACAAAATATCTGATTACCAAGAAATGAAAAAAATCAACAAGTCTGAATTATTATTGCCACATGAACAGATAATATATAAAATATTTCTGATAAGAGGAGAAAAGGTAATGCTCGACAAGGATTTGGCAGAACTTTTTGATGTAAAGGCAATTCGTTTGCGGGAACAGGTTAGACGAAATAAAGATAAATTCCCCGAAAATTTTATGTTTCAATTAACGGAACAAGAAGTTGAAATTATGGTATCGCAAAATGCGATACCTTCAAAACAGCATTTGGGTGGTTCTTTGCCAATGGTTTTTACCGAACACGGGGTTCTCCAATTGGCGAATGTATTAAAAAGCGGAAAAGCTACCCAGGTTAGTATAAAAATTATCGAAGTTTTTGTTAAAATGCGTACCATGTTGATGGACACTTTAACACTAAAACTTGATATCGAAGAAATAAAAAAGAAACTTCAAAGTCAGGATAAAAATATAGAATTGCTTTTCAGTTATTTGGACGAATTAATTGAAAAAAAGGAGAATCCTCCGCCACGTAAGCAGATAGGTTTTAAGTTGAGTGAAGGTGATTAATCCGGAATTTGGGCAGGGAAAACCAGGAAAAGTAAAGAAGTTGGCAGCCTGCCCTATGGAATCCGACGAGAGAGAAAATTCCGACAGGGTTTTCTTTCGTAGATAAGCTTCATTTTCTACTCCATCAAAAAAAATCCCCAAAAAATGTAACTTTCCTTTTTTTGCCTGACTAAATAGTCAAAAAACCGGATTAAAATTGAATAAGGAAGAAAAATTTAAAGCCATTATTTCGGAAAACAGTGACCGGATTCGGCGCATTTGCAGGTACTACAACGGCAATCAGGAAGACCAGAAAGACATGTACCAGGAGGTTTTGGTGAACATCTGGAAAAGCCTTGACAATTTTAGGGGCGATGCAGCCATCACCACATGGATTTACCGGGTGTCGGTGAACACTTCGCTCACTTTCACAGGCAAAGCCTATCGCCGCATGAAACTGTTGGTGTATGGAGATATGCAAAAGGTTACCACAGTGATAGATGATGAAAGCCTGACAGAAAAACTGAAAAAGGAACAGCTGCTGAACCAACTTCAAACCGAGCTCAACCAGCTGCCAGTGATGGACAAAGCACTGATTTCGCTGATGCTCGAGGGTATATCGATGAAGGAAATTGCAGACATAATCGGGATAACCGAACCCAACGTGAAAGTGAAAATTCACCGCATAAAAACACAACTAAAAGAAAAGCTGAAAAACATTGACCATGAAAACATTTGAACAACAAACAGAAAACAACGGATTAAGTCACCTGGTTTCAAAACTGAAAACCGAAGACAGCACGTATGCAAACATCAGCAAAGTCATTCAAATCATGTACTGGCTTTTTATTCCTTTATTTCTGATCATGTCGGTACTTGAATACAACAAAACCGGAAATACCGACGAACTAATCAGCGGTGCCGGTTTTTTGCTGGGATTTTTAATTTTTGCGCTACTTTTCGGTAAATACTACAACGAATACAAGTATGTGGATTACTCTCAGCCAACCGTTAAGATGCTCAGGCAGGCGGTTCATCGGTACCAGCCTTTTCAGGGGCGGATGATTTGGGTACTGCTGGCGCTGATTTGTATTGATATAGGCCTGACCTTCGACAAAAAAGGGGATGCTCAAATAATGGAAACCCAGATTGTATTTATAGGTGCTGTTGTTTTTGGCCTCATTGTCGGACTGATAATTTGGAACTTCAAATACAAACCCTTCCGCGACGATGCCATCCGGCTACTGAGGGAAATCGAAGGTTAATTCAAATTCAAACCTGCACCTATAAATTGTTTAATTATCAATATTATATGTTTGTCCCTTATCTTAATCCTTATCTTTATCTATCTTAAAATCATCATTACCTGCGATAATCCATTCACGTTTTGCATGACTAACCTCTTCCTGAAACTTCTAATAAACTTCAAATTTATTTTCAGCATTTATTAGAACATTAAAAAGCTGAATAACAACAAACAAGTATTGTTCGATAAGATTGTTACTTATTTTCTTACTAATAAATATAGCAGATTTGAATTTATAGGGTAAAACAAAACGCTTACCCTGAGCGCGCTGATCTGACGGGAAGCGGGGTAAGCATGTTGTTGCAACATATACACATTTGTGTAATACAAACGATAAAAACCTGCTGTTTTTCAACAATGATTCTGCGGAAACTCAGGAAGTTCAGGAAATGAATCTCTGATTTTTCAAGTGTTTTCTGGAAAAGCATCTGCGATGTCATTAAAAAAAAATGTGTCATTTCCTGAATTTTATTACAGATTTCATTTTTTCTATTATTTTTCGGTTTCTTTATCAACCGTTAAAAGAATAAAAATGCGAATATTTTACCTGTTGCTGTTTGTTGCTTTCCTTTCCTGTACTTCCGGCACAAATAACCGGGAATGGCCCGACTGGCGTGGAAAAAACCGTGACGCCGTTTGGAATGAAACCGGCGTGGTGGAAAAATTCAATTCACCAGTTATTGAGAAAAAATGGTCGGTTCCCATTGGACCAGGGTACTCCGGCCCTACCGTTGCCCATGGGAAAGTGTATGTAACCGATCGCCCGGAAAAAGCAAGGGACAGTGAAGTTGAGCGCATTTTATGTTTTGATGCACAAACCGGAGAACAAATCTGGGAACACGAATACGCCTGTGAATATGTGGGCGTGGGTTATCCTGCCGGGCCCCGCGCCTCGGTTGTGATAAACGACCGGAAGGCCTACTCGCTGGGCACAATGGGCGATTTATTTTGTCTTGATGTCGATAACGGTCTGGTTGTTTGGTCGAGAGATTTGAATACCGAATATGAAATCAACATGCCCATTTGGGGGATTGCATCCACACCGCTGATTGTTGATGACAAAATTATTGTGCATGTAAGTGGAAGCAACAATGCCTGTGTGGTTGCTTTCAACAAAAATACCGGCGATGAAATCTGGCGAAACCTCGGTGACCGGGCAGGTTATTCGGCTCCAATTCTTATTGAAAAAAACGGAAACAGGGTAGTGGTGAACTGGACCGAGCACAGTCTTTCGGGATTGGACCCTGAAACCGGCGAAGTGTATTGGCGTTTCCCCTGGAAAACAGGTTCGGGAATGAGTATTTCAACACCGGTGCTTTATAACGATCATATTTTTGTAAGTGCATTTTACAGCGGTTCTTTGCTGGTGAAATTAGGCGCCGATTACAAAACCGCAGAAAAGGTCTGGCAGCGTTCGGGCGAAAGCGAACGCAATACCGATGCCCTGCATTGTGTAATGAATACCCCGGTAATAATCGACGGTTATATTTACGGAGTTGACAGTTACGGGGAGTTGCGCTGCCTCGAAATGGCCACCGGCGACCGGATTTGGGAAGACCAGACTGCGGTAAAACATGGCCGCTGGGCGAACATTCATTTCATTCAGAAAGACGATAAAATATGGATGTTCAATGAGCAGGGCGAGTTAATCATTTCGGAATTAAGCCCAAACGGGTTCAACGAAATCAGCAGGGCAAAACTGATTGAACCAACAAAGAAGCAATTGCCGCGGGGAGTAACCTGGTCGCATCCGGCATTTGCAAACCGGCATGTATTCATAAGAAATGACAAGGAATTGCTTTGTGCCGATTTGTCGGAAAAGTAAACCTGAGCCAATTAATCAATTTTAAATCTGTACCAGCAAGAAAAAATGCTGGTACACAAACCTTCAGAAGGCAGTTAATTCCACAATCCGGACTGAAAGAACCGGAGAGGAAAATGAAAAGACAATTGCCTGCCAATCCAACGTTATCTCAAAGGGAAGCATCGATCTAACAAAGGGGCATTGCCAAAACATTTTAGAGGAAAAAACGTTATTAATAGCATGAAAATCAATTAACAAGAAAAAATGAAAACATTAAATTTTTTTGCAATCCTTTTAGTTGCCGCAGTTCTGATTACATCTTGTAAAAAAGAAGACGAAGGAACACCCCGGCAGACAACCAAAACTTACACATTCAGTCAAACATTAGTGGGTACGGCTGAAGTTAAAGGAGAGCTTCAGGCTACTGAAATTAAACTGGCTGATATTATTGGAGTTGACCCTGCAAAAAACCTGGAAAATGCACAAATGCAAATGGCCAGCAGTTATCTCGAAATATCGGGATTAAGTCAGATGGAAGCACCAGAAGGAGAAGCAGTAGTGTTGAAAGATTTTTCCATAAAGGTAGGAGCACGCCAGAGCGTCAATTTAGGTAACTGTAGTACAGATCCCCAGGGCACAAATGAATTTGCTGCCGACGTTCAGCAATCTACGAACCAAATGGTCAGTCTTATTCAAAATGTCTTTACAGATATTACTTCCGGCAGTAAAAGCTCAATGATCACAGTTTCTTTCACACCCAATGTAAGTATTACTTCGTCCGATAATGTTCAGCTTAAGATATCCATTGGAGGTACTTATCACTATTTGGTATTTGAGTAAAATCTGATTTTCCTGCCTGCCATTATTGCTCCTGCAAACGGTTCGGCAGCGAACATCGACTGGGTAAACGGCAACCATTTTTCGGGGAGCCGGATGGCATCGCTTATGGGGCGATGCTATCCATAACTTATTTTGAAAATCTACAAAAAAAACTTCATGAATGTTTATGGATAGCATCCCATCATTTTATTTAAACCCATTGCAAGAAAGTGGTAAGGGATGCCATCCTTCCTGGCGCCGGATGGCATCGCTTAAGGGCGATGCTAACCATAACTTGCTTTAGGAGAATACAATTAAAACTCTGAACGGATAAGGATAGCATCCCTTCCTTCAGTTCAAGGTTCTTACAAAAAACAGCAAGGGATGCCATCCTTTAAGGCCATTTACTCCAGATTCAAAATATCTTTTTCTTCGTGCAAATAATTATGGAAATTCAAAAAATTCTCCAGACCATCAAAAAGCTCAAGCCCTAATTCTTTGGAAATTTTTGTTGGTTTATTGCTAATATAAGCCTGATAAGAACTATATCTGTAATTATTAAAGTCATTTGTAATTCCATGTTTAACAGGATTATAATGGATGTAAAAAAATAAATACCTCAAATGCTCATCCTCCTCAATCATTAAACGTTTAAAATTTTTTGTAAACAAACTTCCGGTTCTGTTTTCCTGAATATTAATAGCCTGCGAATAGGTAATAAACAACCTCCGTAATCTTTCTGAAATAAAGGCTCCAACTTCCGATTCACTGGTTAACTCCTCTGTCTCATTGTTATCCGGATTTTCTACTACAACTATTTCAGGTAATTTTACAAGAAAATGAAAATGGTTGGGCAGCAAACAATAGGCAAGCACATCAATATAATCATTCAGATATTTCGTCCAGAGATACAGGAAATAAACATAATTCTCAGGTTTGAAAAAAATCGTGCTTCTGTTGATACCCCGATTGAAAATGTGGAAATAGGCTCCGCTTAAAAGTGGCATTATGGTTTTATTTGCAGGCATTTTTGCTTTAAAGGTAGAAAAGTATTTGAAAATAAGGATAGCAAACCTTCAATTCATTTCAAGGCTGTTGCAAGAAACAACAAGGGATGTCATCCTTCCGGGCGCCGGATGGCATCGCTTATGGACGATGCTATCCTTAATTTGTTATAAAAGCTAACGGGAATCTTCCAAAAGACTTATGGATAGCATCCCTTCATTTTATTTCAAGGTTGTTGCAAGAAACAGTAAGGGATGCTATCCTTGGGAACAGCAAGGGATGCCATCCTTGTTCAATAAAGCATCCTCGCCCGGATGGTGTGCGGAATGGTTTTCAGTTCTTTCAGAATTTCACTGCAATTGTTGCATTCGGCATCGATTATCACATAGCCGATTTCGGCATCGGTTTGCAGGTATTGCGCGGCAATGTTTATGCCTTTGTTGGTAAAAACGTAGTTGATGTCTTTCAGCAAACCCGGCATATTTTTATGAATGTGCAAAAACCGTTGCTTGTCGTAGTTGGGCTGAATGGAAACCTGCGGGAAATTGACCGCCCCTACAGTGGAGCCGTTGTCGCTGTAGCGGATCAGTTTTTCAGCCACTTCCAGCCCGATATTTTCCTGGGCTTCCTGGGTGCTTCCACCAATGTGCGGCGTGAGCAGTACGTTATCGAAATCCTGCAGCGGCGAGCTGAATTTTTCGGTGTTTGAGGCCGGCTCTGTGGGAAAAACATCGGCTGCTGCGCCTGCCAGATGGCCGTTTTTCAGAAATTCGGTCAGGGCATCATAATCCACTACCGAACCACGGGAGGCATTGATGAGCAGTGAACCTTTTTTCATTTGTGAAAGTTGTTCATCCGAAATCATGTTACGGGTTTCGGGAGTTTCGGGGACATGTAAAGTTACCACATCCGATTTTTGCAGCAGTTCTTCAAGCGATTCACACACATGTGCTTTCCCCAGGTTCAGCTTCTTTTCAATGTCGAAATAAAGTACATTCATTCCCATGGCTTCGGCAAGAATGGAAACCTGCAACCCGATATGGCCGTACCCCACAATGCCCAGATTTTTGCCACGGACTTCAACCGAATTTCCAACCGCTTTCAGCCAGTCGCCCCGGTGTGCTGCCGCATTTCTGGCAGGCACTTCACGCATCAGCATAATGATTTCAGCGATTACCAGCTCGGCCACCGACCGTGTATTGGAAAATGGAGCGTTAAACACCGGAATGCCTTGTTGTTTGGCGGCCATCAGGTCAACCTGGTTGGTACCAATGCTGAAACACCCGACAGCAAAAAGCTTTTTCGCCTTTTTTAAAACCTGCGGGGTAAGCCGGGTACGCGAACGAATTCCCAGAATGTGAGTATCTTTGAGTTTCTGTTCGAGCTCTTCACCGTCCAGCGCGGTTTTCAGGTATTCCACATGAGTGTAACCAGCGGTTTCAAAACTTTTTTCAGATGAGGGATGAATTCCTTCCAGCAAAAGAACTTTGATGTATTTTTTATCGAGCGAAAGCTTTTTGGTCATCATATCAGATTTTCCTGCAAAAATAAGATTTTAAACGAACCTAAAACGCATCGTCAAGTGTACGAATGGTCAGCACTCCCTTCAGTTTTTCTTCCGGAATATCGGTTTCCAGGTGCACCGTTACTTTTTCGCCCGGCAGCATATCGAAATAATTGTCGGAGAAAAAACCTTTCTCATCTTCAATCTGCAGGTACACATTTTTGGCCAGCTTGTCGGTCTTCAGTTCAATATCGAATCCCGAATCGGTTGGAATGATGGTGTATTCCACCTTCGGGGAAGGAATGTCCAGTTCTTTAAACGGCCTGAAAAAGAATAGATTACGTGAAAGGGTTTTCCCGTTATCGATGAGTTCGGCAGAAAAAAGCAGGTTGCGGATATCTTTCCGGTACAAAAATTCGTTTTTGTTTTCGTTAAAATAATCTTTACTCGAGTTGGCAGGAATGTCAACGAGAGATGCTGTTTCCCAAATCACACGTCCGTCGAAATCCATCATTTTCAGTATGAGCTGGGCGTTTACCTGTTCCAAACGGTCGTTTACAATGCCCACCTTAAATCGAATTTCATCTTCGTACGGACTGACTAAAACCTGCTCAAACCCTTTCTTCACGTAATATTGCAATGCTTTCCATTTTTGGTAGTAATCGGTGGAACTCCACGAAGCTACCGGCCATACGTCGTTCAACTGCCAGTAAAGGCTTCCCATGGTAAAGGGCATGGCGCGGCGGTGCCCTTCGAGGGCAAACTTGATTCCTTCGGCCTGCAACACATGGTTCACATACAAAAACGAAGGAAAATCTTTAGGTTTTTTGTATTCCTTCAGCATGTAATACTCGATGGTTTCGTTGCCGATAGACGATCGCTGGTGCGACTTCATCACTTCGGAAAAGATATCGTAATCTTCGGGTTCGGCATATTTTCTAACGGTTGACATTTCGGGGAACGATTGAAAACCGTACTCGCTCATGAACCGGGCCAGGTGGGTGGCGTAGGTTTCAAACGGTTCTTTACCCCACCAAACACCCCAGTAGTGTTCGTCGCCGTTAACCATATCGGCCTGAACACCCAGACCGGACGAAGGACTTGAACCCCAGTAACTGCGTGAAGGATCGAATTCTTCCACCACTTCAGGCAGGGTTTTGTGGAAAATGTCCACATACGCCTGCCACACTTTGTCGGGAACATCGCTCCCCTGTCTCTCGGCAATTCCCTTCCAGCCCCAGTTGTTCCAGGCAGTGAGAATTTCGTTGTTGCCGCACCAAAGGGCAATGCTTGGGTGGTTGCGCAATCGTTTCACATTGTCGATGGCTTCCTGCCTTACGTTTTCAAGGAACGGTTTGTCGTTGGGAAACATGGCACAGGCAAACATAAAATCCTGCCAGACCAGAATGCCATTTTCGTTGCACAGGTTGTAAAAAATATCTTCTTCGTAAATGCCACCGCCCCACACGCGCAGCATGTTCATGTTCGAGTTTTTGGCGGTTTCAATCATGGTGCGGTAGTTTTCGTCGGTTACCCGTGGCAAAAACATGTCGTTGGGAATGATGTTGGCGCCTTTCATAAACACCGGGTGTCCGTTCAGATTGAAATAGAAGGAAGTACCGTGTTCATCCTCTTCGCGCACCAGTTCCAGTGTGCGGATTCCAATACGGGTTTCTTCTGAAATTTTTCGTTCGCCTGTCTGCAATTCACCGGTGATGTTATACAGGTGTGCTTCGCCTAAACCGTTGGTCCACCAAAGCTGCGGGTTCTGAATTTCGAAATCCAATTCGTATTTTTCAATACCCTCCCGAAGGTGCACAGAGGCAGTGGCCAAAATTGTACCGTCTTTTTTTACGGTAATTATTGCTTTTCCGTTCTTTTCAGCCTCCACCTCAAAAACGGCTGTAAAAGTGGCCTTTTCTTCCGAAATCTCATGCTGAACAATTTGCAGGTTTTCAATACGGGCATCGTCCCAGGCTTTCAGATGAACCGGTCGCCAGATGCCACTTGTCACCAGCCGCGGACCCCAGTCCCAACCATAGTGATAACCTGCTTTGCGGGTGTAAATGCTCACCCGCTTACCATCTTCCACCTCGCCGCGTTCGGCCTGGTCGTTTTCGGCCCCGGGGTAAACAAATTCGTTGGCATCGTATTTTTTCAGTCCTTCAACAATAGGCGAACGAAACCGGATGTGCAGTTCGTTTTCTCCTTCGTTCAAAACCTCTTTTACATCAACCTGCCATTGGCGAAACATGTTGTTTGCAGCCAAAATATGCTCCCCGTTCAAAAAAACATCGGCATAAGTATCAAGCCCTTTAAAATCGAGCTCCACACGGTCGCGGCCGAGAAATTCTGCATCTACTTCAAAAGTGGTTTTATATTCCCAGTCCACCTTGTCAATCCACTGTAAATCAAGTTCATTAAGCCGGTAATACGGGTCGTCAATTACACCGTTAGCCAGTAAATCGGTGTGTACCGTTCCGGGAATTGTAGCCGGCAGCCATTGGCCTTCATTTTCCTGGCGGAAAGTCCAGCCCTCGTGTATCTCTTTTTGAATCATAAGGTTCGGGTCTTTTTTTTCCGGTTGGCAGCCCCACAAAACCAGCAGGGAAATTGCCAGATTAATCAACATGTTTGTTTTTAACGACATATTCGTATTATTTTTTCGTTGCGAAAATACGAAATTCATGGCTATCTGAATGACCCGAAATGGGTACTTTTAAAAAAACGCCCCTTCACTCAGCAAATAAAATTGAAAAAAGTTCTTCTGAAAACTACCCAACTGTGCACCAGACTAAACAAAGCCGGAACACAAATGCATTCCGGCTTCGGCTTGCTGTTTCAAAATCGCTGTTTAATTGTTTTCAGGCATATCCTTTTCTTTCATTTCAATCTCCACATTCTCAGAATCCCCCTTTATTTTTTTGCGAATAATCATAACCTCCCCGTCTTTTCTTTGCATAATAATATTCTCATCTTCAGTTATCTCCAATTCACCATTGTCATGTTTTATTACCTTTACGGTTTTGCTTTTTTCGGGTCCGTCAGCCCCCATCCACAATACCGGATCAACCGCCTCAGGAACGGTTATTAAAACATCTTTTTCAATTTCTTTTTCTGATGGTTCATTTCTGATTATAGTAATCTTTTCCCTGCCGCCGCTCATTTTCTTTTTCTTATACGAAATGATTCCGGGATCGCTTAAATCAATGACATTTCCTCTCAAATTTCTTTGTAACCTGGCCACGCGAGGCGCTTTGGCAGAGTGCGGAGGATGAGCAAACATGAACCTGTTATCGCCGGGCCCGTCAGATTCCAAAAAGCGAAACTCAAAATTCTTATGGATGGAATCCATGTCGAAATTTTCTATTCCTTGCCACTTAAATTTACTGGCAGAACCGATGGTGTCTCCGTTCCATACAAAAATCCGGTTGCCTTCAATAACCGTATCCAGAACCGTTTTTTCCCCGTTTTCAATTTTTTCAAGGCGAATGTGCCGTTTTGCCTTTTCACCTTTTTCCCCGCGCGGTGGATCCTGTGGATTTTCCCTTAAAGAAAAGGAAGAAAACAGAAGGAAAGAACCAAGGAGGAATCCGATAATAAACATGATTTGTTTCATAATATGTGATTTTAAATTCATAATAAAAATGACACACCAAAGATAGATGAAACACACACTACCAATCAGTTAAAGCCCGGTTAAAATGAGTTAAGGAAAAGTTAAAATGTGATAACGGCTTATTGAAATACCTATATTTGAACCATGAACAAAAAGATTTTCACCGGACTGGTTGTATTCATGGCGATTTCCATTTTGGGAATCATTGCTGTGCAATTGGTTTGGATGAACAATGCCATTCAGGTGAAAAATGAACTGTTCAGCCGAAGTGTTAATGATGCTTTGACCAGCACGGCAAAAAAACTGGAGGACAGACAAAGCCTGAACACAGTTAACCGATTGATTTTTAGTGATTCATTACATTGGAAAAACGGCACGGAAGATTTTGAATTTCATTTTGAAACCCTGCCCGCACCACCGCCTGTTCATGATTCTTTCAAAACCTCTCCGAGACCAGTTCAAATTATAAGGAAACGGGGGCCAAAACCAGGTGATAGAAATGTGGAAGTCAGAGTTGAAAAACAATTGATGGGCCCTGACAACAAAATTCATTTTCTTTCAGATTCCCTAAAAAAAATCAGTAACCACGGTTTCGCTTATCATTTCCCAAACCCAGGTTCAACAGACTCTTTGGGTTTTCTTCGGGATACCCTTATTTTAAACGCCGACTCATTTTTTTCGGTCAGCATGGTGAAAATCGATTCCATGTTAAGCCGAATCGACTCCAGCGTTATTATTGCCCCCGAACTTACTTCACGGGTAAGACAAAGGGCCGGAAACTTAAAACAAGTTGCCAGTCAGGTTTTTACAGAAATTGTAACATGGGATGCGAATGAAGTGGATACTGCCGATATTAAAAGAATTCTAACGGAGGAACTTGAAAACAGGAATATTCCCATTGAATTTGATTTTGGGATACTATCTGACAGCCTTTTAAATGATGCTTCACCAAATGCAGATTCAATCAAACTGCTACATTCAGAATACAAAGTTGATTTATATCCGAATGCCATTTTTAACCGCAACCTGAAACTGGCATTGGTTTTTCCCGGCCGCGATGGTTATATTTACCGTTCGCTGAACTGGCTGCTGGTGGCCTCTTTTCTTTTTTCGTTTTTTATTTTAGCCGCCTTTGCCGGAAGCATTTATTACATTTTACGGCAGAAAAAAATCTCGGAAATGAAGTCGGATTTTATCAATAACATGACGCACGAATTTAAAACTCCCATTGCCACTATTTCTGTGGCTGCCGATTCCATCAACAACAACAAAGTGATTTCAAATGCTGAAAAAGTGCGCTATTTCACCGGAATGATTAAAAAAGAAAACGCCCGCATGAATCGCCAGGTGGAAGATATTTTAACCATTGCCCGGCTCGATAAAAAGGAGTTCGAATTTACGTGGGAAACCATCGATGTACACGACTTGCTGAAAGATGCCATCCAGGGAATTTCAATCCAGGCAGAAAAACGCGAAGGAAAAATTACATCAAAATTTGAGGCTTCAAATTCTTCAGTTCCAACCGATAAAATCCACTGTACCAATGTGTTTTACAATTTGCTCGACAATGCCATAAAATATTCGGCTGAGCCACCCCAAATAACCATTTCAACCCAAAACAAGCCGAAAGGTGTTTTAATTTCGGTTGAAGACAAAGGCATTGGCATGACCAAAAGTGTACAAAGCAAAATATTTGAAAAGTTTTACCGGCAGGAAACCGGAAACGTGCACAATGTAAAAGGGTTCGGCCTTGGTTTAAGTTATGCAAAAGCTGTAATTGAGGCAAACAGGGGAACCATTTCGGTGCAAAGCGAACCCGGAAAAGGAAGTAAGTTTGGTGTGTTTTTACCGTTTGTAAGAGAGTGAAAATGGAAATAACAAATAACAATTACCAAAATACAAATAAGCTCCAAAAACCAATAAAACAATATCCAAACAATTTTTCTAAGTTTGGATTTTTGAGTTTCGAATATTGGAATTTATTTGAATTTTGAGTTTTGAGTTTTGGAAATTTGGAAGTATGAATGTAAAACAGCATATTTTCCTGGTAGATGACGACCTCAGTTTCGGGGCGGTGCTGAAATCATATCTTGAGCTGAACGATTACGAGGTAACATGGGTGGACAACGGCCGCTTTGCTTATGAGCGTTTTAAAAACGGCGAATTTAACATTTGCATTCTCGATGTAATGCTCCCGCATACTGATGGATTTACCATTGCCGGCCAAATCAGAAAAACCGATGCAACTATTCCGCTGGTTTTTCTGACCGCCAAAACGCTGAAGGAAGACATTCTGAAAGGGTACAACGTGGGTGCCGACGACTATATCACCAAACCGTTCGACACCGAAGTACTTCTTTGTAAAATAAAAGCCATACTCAACCGAAAAGGTCCTGAAAATCATTCAGAAAAGGAAAGTTACGAAATTGGAATCTACCGGTTTTTCCCCAAAAAACGAACGATTTTTTATGGCGATGAACAACAAAACCTGTCGCCAAAAGAAGCCGAACTGCTGAAACTGCTTTGCCAAAACATGAATGAACTGCTTCCCCGCGAAACTGCCCTCCGAAAAATTTGGGGCGAGGACGGCTATTTTACCGCACGCAGCATGGATGTTTTTGTCACCAAACTGCGTAAATACCTGGCCGGCGACACCAGCATCGAAATAAAAAATATTCACGGAAGTGGATTTATTCTGGAGGTGAAACAGACTTGAAAAAACTGATAATTACCTTGGGAAATATGTTCTTGTATTTTAGCTGGCGACACTTCTTGTTCACGAAATGGATGCGTTAAAACGCAAAGAGTGGAGGATGTTTCCGGGATTGTCGAAGTTAGGAATAATTAACAACGGATAAAATGAAAAAACCATTAGCAATAATAATTCTTCTTTTTTTATTGATGAGTTGTGCGCGGCATAACTCAGGTTCCGGCTTTATTGGTTTTTGGGAAGGACCTCATCCGGAAAATCCACAATGGAAGTTTTACATTCAATTGGAAATAACCGACGAAACTTATTCAGCCAAAGGATACTGGGCGGAAAATAATTTTTATCAGTCCAGTTTCAATGTTGAACAAGCAAATATTAATGGCGACAGCATAAGTTTTCAAATTCCCGGCTGGAATTGCATGTATTCGGGAGTTTTAAACAATAACAGCATTAATGGCGGTTTTTATTGTGAAGGCGAACCTTTTGATTCTGTTTGTTTGGGGAAAAACAACGAAATTGAAAACCATTTGATTTATCCAAAACCGGAATGTAAAAATCCTGATTTCAGCTACAAACGCGCAATTCCTGCCGGTTCTGACGACCAAATTAAAACTTCCAATTCGCTGTCAACAAACGATTCGCTGTTTATTTATGCTTTAATTCCTGAAATTATCAATGGCGATTATGGGCGAATCAATTCATTCCTTTTGTTTAAAAATAACAAACTCATTTGCGAAGAGTATTTCTTTGGTTACTCACCAACCGATTTGCATCCAATTGAATCGTGTACCAAAAGTATTACATCCTTATTGATGGGCATTGCAAAAGATAAAAACCTGATTACAAATTTGAATGAACCGGTTTTTAAAATCTTTCCCGAATATTCAAATTTGAGTAATGCACCAGCCAATACAATTACCGTAAAACACCTGTTAACCATGACCTCCGGTTTCGACCCGCAAAACGACCAGTTGTTTCAATCGGAAAACCGGATTGATTATGCGCTAAAACGTAAAATAATAAATCAACCCGGCTCCACTTTTACTTACGATGGAGGAAATACTGAAATACTTGGTGCAATACTTAAAAAGAAAACCGGGCTGTTTGCCGATGAATTTGCCACTGATTATCTTTTTAAACCACTTGAAATTACTAATTTTAACTGGGAAATAAATAAACAAAACGGATATCCTTCCATGGCAGGGGCTTTACATCTTCGTCCGCGGGATATGGGAAAGTTAGGAATTTTGGTTCTTAACAAAGGAACTTTTTTAGGGGAACAGGTTGTTTCAAAGGACTGGATTACCGAATCAACTTCGGTTAAAACAAACACCCATATTCCGGGAGATGATTACAGCTACCAGTGGTGGAACCTTCATTTTAAATCAGAAAATAAAATTTATGATTGTATCTGGGCGAACGGCTGGGGAAGCCAGTTTATTTACATTTTTCCCGAATTGAAAGTGGTTATTGTAACTACCGGCCACAACTACGAGGGGGATTCGTGGGCAATTACTGATGGAATCAGTAAATACCTTTATCTATTGGACGATGAAAAAACCATGAAAAATGAAGATTAGAAAACCATTAAAATTAATTGGCGGCTATTCAATTTTACTGGGATTATCAGTAATAATGACGTGGATTCAGATTATTATAAATGAATCCATTCCGGAGGGAAAAACGGAAATGTCATTCCACTTGTTTTCAGAATTTTTAATGGCTCTGCTGAGTTTGTTAAGTGGTTTTTTGCTAATCAGGCAAAAACCTAAAGGACAAATTATCAATGCAGCCGCTCACGCAATGGTACTCTACTCTCTGATCAATGCAATGGGTTATTATGCTGAAAGAAATGAAAAAAGTATGGTTGTACTATTTATTATTTTAGCCATATTATCAGTTATAATATTATTTTACCACCTGTTTATTTCTAACTCGAAATTATGAATTCAACAAGCAAAGTCGCTATAATCACCGGCGCATCAAAAGGAATAGGAAAAGCCATCGCTATCGGTTTGGGTAAAATGAAATACCAAACAGTTTTGATTGGAAGAAATAAGAACGATTTGAAAAAAGTTGCCGATGAAATTGCAGACAAGGGTGGTTCGCTGCCTTCGCGGTTTTCAGTGGATATTACCGATTCAAAAAAAGTAAAAAAAACCGTGAATGAAGTAATAAAACAGTATGGCCGGATTGACATTCTTGTGAACAATGCCGGCATCCATTTTGGCGGCTCGCTCGATTTGCCCGAACAGGATTTTAAAACGATGCTGGAAACCAACCTGGTGGCACAACTTATTTTTGCACAGGAAGTTGTTCCGGTGATGAAAAAGCAAAAATCAGGTTACATTTTCAACGTGGCATCGCGATCTGGAAAAGTTGGTTTTGAAGGCAGCGGCGGTTATTGCGCTTCTAAATTCGGATTAGTTGGATTGAACGAGTCGTTGCACCGCGAACTCACGCCACAGGGAATAAAAGTTACAGCACTTTGCCCGGCCTGGGTAAATACCAACATGGCGCAGGAAGCCGGAACACCACTGAAACCCGAAGAAATGATTCAGCCTGAAGATCTTTTTCAAACCATTGAATGGCTGCTGAACTTATCACCCGGTGCCTGCGTAAAAGAGGTAGTTATTACCAATCCGAAGAGTTTGTAACCTTATTTTTTCCGTGTTAATATGGAATGAATCCATTTTTCAATTCCGATAACCGGGAAAATAGCAAAGCCGAACAGTGCAGCGAAAAGAACTTCTGCAAGAGTGAGCGGAACCGTATTAAATATGGAGTGCATAAACGGCGCATAAATAAATACAGCCTGCAAACCCAGCACAATTCCAATTCCCAGGAAAACAGTCGGGTTGCTGAAAAAACCGATTTTCACCAGCGAATCGTGCAGCGACCGGCAGTTGAGCATGTAAAAAATCTGGAAAAGAATAACAAAGGTCACTGAAGTGGTTTGTGCTTTGGCCTGCGCAAACGCCGGATCCAGTCCGTTTTCCAGACTATGAGAATAGTGCAGATTGAAAAGAATGATGGTTCCGGCTGTCATAAACAGGGAAACAAAAATCACCCGGAAAGTCACAAACTTATTAAACAGCGGCGCATCGGGTTTGCGGGGCGGGCGTTTCATCACATTGGGCTCTTTTACTTCGTAAGCCAGTGGAAGGGCCAAAGCCACGGCTGCCACCAGGTTAATCCACAAAAGCTGGGTGGGCAGCATGGGAAGTAAAAGTTCATTGGTAATCAGGTTAAACGGGAAAAACATGATTCCGTAAATCAGAATAAATGCCAGCCCCAAATTGGTTGGTAACAGAAAGGCCAGCGATTTCAGCAGGTTGTCGTACACCCGGCGGCCTTCCTCAACTGCCGCGCTGATGCTGGCAAAATTATCGTCGGCCAATACAATATCTGAAGATTCCTTTGAAACCGAAGTTCCTGTAATTCCCATAGCCACTCCAATATTCGACTGTTTGAGTGAGGGTGCATCATTCACCCCGTCGCCGGTCATGGCCACAATGTGGTTGCCGGCCTGCAGCGCTTTCACCAGCCTGAGTTTGTGCTCCGGGGCTACCCGTGCAAAAATGTTGGTGCTACCAACAATTTCTGCCAGTGTTTCGTTTTCCATTTTGGCCAGTTCAACACCGGTTATGGTTTTGCCGGTTTTCGAAAGGCCTAAGTTCATGCCAATGGAACGGGCTGTGGTCCGATGATCACCGGTAATCATTTTTACAACAATTCCGGCATCGTGACAGGCTTTTATCGCTTCTATGGCTTCGGCGCGCGGCGGGTCAATCATTCCCAAAAGCCCCACAAACTGAAAATCATTTTCTGTTTCAGAGGGTTGCAATTCTGAATTTTCTATATTTTCCCTGGTTTTTTGCGCAACCGCAATTACCCGCATCCCCCGGGCTCCCAGTCGCTCTATTTGGGCAACAACAGGTTCTGTTTCCAGTTTTGTACCACCCAAATGACTGCTGCATCTTTTCAAAATAACTTCGGGTGCACCTTTAATTATAATACGCTGCTGTTTATTCTGGTTTAGCGTAGCCATAAATTTCGATTCCGAATCGAAGGGAATCACATCCATCCGGGGATGATCATTCCGAACCTGATCCACATTCAGACTTGCCTTGGCTGCTGCCACAACCAGCGCCACTTCGGTAGGATCTCCGGTAATGCTAAAGCTGTTGCCGTCAGTTTTAAAACCGGCATCGCTGCATAAAACAGCATCTTCCAGTAAGGTTTTCACGGCTTCTGGTAAATCCTGTATTTCATGGCCATTTTGTTTGAAAATTCCTTCGGTGTTGTAACCCACACCGGTAACCTGAACAGCATGATTCACAGTCCACAGTTCATTTACGGTCATTTCGTTGCGGGTAAGCGTTCCGGTTTTGTCGGAGCAAATTACGGTAGTACTTCCCAGCGTTTCCACGGCCGGGAGTTTCCGGATGATGGCTTTACGGCGTGCCATTCGTTGCACACCAATGGCCAAAGCTATGGTTACCACCGCCGGTAATCCTTCGGGAATAGCACCCACCGCCAGTGCAATGGCAAAAATCAAACTATCCTTCAGTGCCATGTCAAGTGAAATTCCCTGGCTGGTGGCACGGATGGTTCCAATAACCATTATAACAACTGTAATTGCCACAATTCCAATGGTCAGGTATTTCCCTACAACGCCAAGTTTTTTAGTAAGCGGTGTTTCCAAATCGGTGGTTTCGCTGAGCATGTCCGAGATTTTACCCAGCTCCGTATTCATGCCGGTTCCCACAACAACTGCAGTTGCAGTTCCGGTCGAAACAAGGGTTCCACTGTAAACCATACATTTTCGGTCGCCAAGAGTAACATCCTGGTCAACAGGATTTATCGATTTCTGTGAAGGCACCGACTCGCCGGTAAGCGCAGCTTCTTCCACGGTCAGGTTTTTTTGCCGGATTAACCGCATGTCGGCAGGAACCCGTTCACCCGCTTCCAGTTCCACCACATCGCCCGGCACAATTTCAGCAACCGGAATGGAAACTTTGCGGCCATCGCGATAAACTACGGCGTTTTCAGGAACCATCTCACTGAGGGCTTCAATGGCTCTTCCAGCCTTAAATTCCTGAATAAAACCGATTATCGTATTAATAACCACAACAGCTAAAACCACCAGGCCGTCGGTAATTTTTCCCAGCAAAACAGCCAGTGTTCCCGAGCCGATTAAAACCCAAATAAGCGGATTGTTGATTTGACGCCATAAAACGGTTAAGGGCCCGTCTTTCTGTTTTCTTTTAATGTGATTCGGGCCGTACTTTTGTAATCTGTTTCTTGCAACTTCGGTGGTCAGCCCCTTTTCCGAACTTCCAACGGAATCAATAACTTCATTATATGATTTAACATGCCAGGCGGCACTGTTTCCATTCTTCATTTGAGTGTATTTTGATGCTGCAAAGGTAGAAAAATCTTTAGTTGGATAATTTTTTCAGTTAGATACATGCAGAAATTTGGGTTCGTTGTGTTTTTATTATTTTTGTCGTGATAAAAATACATCTGTCATGAAAAAGCAATGGAAGAAAATAGTTCTGTTTACAGCAGCGTTGCCCCTGCTTTTTTGGGGTTGTAACAAAGAAACCGAATCCAAATTCGACGTAAATTCAGACGCGTATATCATTAGAAAGAAATTCGACGGTGAATTAAAAGCGGCAACTGTATTTTTTGTGTATGCCAATCAGAGCATTTCAAGGGCAGCGGTTACTCCTCCCGCAGGGCAGGGAGAACCTTTCAATCTGTCGAGAAGTGAAGAATCGAGTTTTACTTTCCAAAAAGTACCTTCCGTTGCCGATTTCGAAACCGAAACACCCGCACCAGGCCTTTATATTTTCGATATTGAAAGCAGCGATGGTGTAGTTGTTCAGCAAACGGACGAACTGGAAATTTTTAATCTTCAGGTACCTGTAATTACCTCGACAAACTTTGAGCCAGCCAACATGTCATTAACCGTAAAATGGGACACCGTTGCCAATGCCGATGGATATGTGGTTAAAGTTTTGAGTAAAGGGGAAAAGGCACTTTTCACCAGTTTTACCGTTTCCCCCAAAACATCAGAACTAAGTATCAATTCTGCCAGCGGTCACTGGTCAACTCCTGTTTATTCGGGTGACAAAGTGAAGCTGAATGTGCAGGCATTCGTTTTCGATTCCGGTGCCACACTGGTTGACAACATTTACAATATCGGCGAAATTGCTGTTGCCGAAAAAGAGATTACCTGGGGACAGTAATATATTAAAGTTATAAACCGCTGAATTTTTCTTTTGCTGAATATATGTTATGCAGCGCAAATAGCTGCAAGTAAGTTTTTTAATATTTGACTACTAAAAAAATAGTAATTTTATTAGAAAAATAGTTTTGTTTCTAAATTATTAGTACTATATTTGTAGTAGAAAATTGATTTTAATGAAAACACTTACAAAAGCAGAAGAGCAAATTATGCAAATCCTTTGGAAATTAAAAGAAGGAGTTGTAAAAGATGTGGTGGAGCATTTTGATGAACCCCGCCCTGCCTACACAACCGTTGCCACTGTATTAAAAGTACTGGAAAACAAAGGGTTTGTTTCGTGCCGTAAAATTGGCAACACAAACCTTTTTTTCCCGGAGGTAAAAAAGCAGGAATATGCCCGCTTTCAGTTTGGATCGCTGTTGCAGGATTATTTCAGTGGATCGTTTCCTAAGCTTGCCACGTTTTTTGCCAAAGAGAACAACCTCAGCATTAGCGAACTGGAAGAGATGCTGAAAATGACGGAGAGCGAATTAAAAAAGGACGATAATAAAGATTAGCCATGGAAACATTTATTTCGTTTTTAATCAAAGCTTCTGCCGGAATTATTTTGTTTTACCTGGTTTACTGGCTGTTTCTAAGAAATGAAACTTACCACAACGCCAACCGCTGGTTTTTACTTGCCGCACTTATCACATCAGTTTTATTGCCGCTTTTCCCTGTTCACTATACCTTGCTGATGGAACAGGGAAACAATTCCAGCCTGTTCGTTTCCATCCCCGATACGTTTAAGCACATTCCGGTAGTTACTGGTCAGGAGCCGGTTACAGGAGCTTTCAACTGGTATCAGGCAGTTTTGATGGTTTATTTTACCGGTGCGGCCATTTTTTTGCTGCGCCTGCTCACTCAAACCGTCATTCTCGTTCAGTTAATGTTAAAGTACCGGATTAAATCCCTGGAAGGTATTCGCATTGTGGAAAACGAAAAATACGGTTTGCCGTTTTCTTTTTTCAACGTGGTTTTCATCAATCCGAAATTTCACAAACAGGAGAACCTGCCGGAAATTCTGGCTCACGAAAAAGTGCACATTCGTGAGAATCACTGGTTCGACCTGCTTTTCATAGAGCTGTTAACAGTCATCTTTTGGTTCAACCCGTTCATCTGGTTTTTCGAACGGTCGATCAAACAAAATCACGAGTACCTGGCCGATAAGGGAGTTCTTGCGCAGGGACACCACGTTGGGCGGTACCAGGCTTTATTAATTAACCAGTTAATGGGCATGCAGATTATTGGGGTAACCAACAATCTGAACTTTGCCCTTAACACAAATCGATTAAAAATGATGACGAAAACGAAAACATCCCGAGTGCTCGGGATAAAATTCCTGTGGGCTTTGCCCGCAGTTGCACTGTTGTTGTTTGCTTTTGCCGAACCGGTTTACAAAGCAAACAACACTCAAACTGAAAATCCTGTTTCCACCATTCAGCAAGGAGAAAAAGAATTTGTAATGAAAGGGAAAGTGGTTCAGGAAGAATCAGGGAAGCCATTGCCTGGTGCTTCCGTAATAATTAAAGGCACCACCGTTGGCACCGTTTCAGACATCGACGGCAATTTCACCCTGGTTGATCCCAACCCGAAACAAGGGGAAAACGGAGGTTATTCTACCGATGTGGTCATTTCTTTTGTAGGCCGGGAAACAAGACTCATAACTGTCTCTTCGGTTGAAAATGAATTGGAAATTGCATTTCTGGATATCAAAATGAAGGAAGGTGTATTTGTTATTGACCCGGATGACTTAAAAGCTCCACCGCCTCCTCCACCGCCTCCTCCGGCAAACCAGGGCAGCAATGTTCAGGCGCCTCCTCCACCGCCTCCTGCCAATAACCGGGAAGAAGTTTTTATTGTTGTGGAAGAGATGCCTGAATACCCGGGTGGTTTATATGCCCTGGGTGAATATGTTACTGAAATGAAGAAGAAATTTGTTCAATCAAACAATTTGTCGGGCAAAAGTAAAGTTGCCTTCACGGTTTCAGAAACCGGCAAAGTAACCAACGTGAAAATTGTGGAGCAGGACAGCGAGGAGACTGGTTGGGCTGCCGCTTCAATTGCGGTAAGCATGAAAGACTGGAAGCCCGGAAAACAGCGCGGGAAAGCGGTACCGGTTACTTATTTGCTTCCGGTGGAATTCAACTAACAGAAAATTGAAAACAGAATACTTTTTCACCCGGTGACCCAAAGTTGCCGGGTGAATTGTAATTCTACTCACAAATTTGAAATTTGGTTTTCAAATTCCGGGATGTCTCCTCTAATTCTTTATTTCATGCCTTTTCATTCTGCAACAGGTGTAAAATGCCGTTAAGAATCACTCCATCCAGTTGCATTTTTGTGGCACTTCTGAGTGCATCTTCAACAGTATGAACGATGGGTTCGCCTTTTCGGTTGAACGAAGTATTGATTAACGCTTTTATACCATGTTCGCAGTCGAGATGTTCCAGTAAATCATATAGAAACGGATTTTTCCTGCGATTAAAAACAGTTTGAAAACGGGCCGTACCATCGGCATGAACAGCCCCGGCCATTTCTTCTTTTCGTTCCGGAAGAATTTTAAAATCGAGCAGCATAAATTCCGACAGCGGATGAATTTCAGTTTGCCCGGTAAAATGCCTGGTGTTTTTTTCCAAAGCTACCGGGGCGAGCGGACGGTACCATTCGCGGCCTTTTTTAATCATGCTGATTTCTTTGGCCAGTTTTTTGGAACCGGGCAACGCCAGAATGCTTCGGTTTCCCAAAGCACGGGGGCCGGCCTCTCCGTAACCATTGCACACCCCAATTATTTTCCCGGCAGCCAGAATTTGAGCTACTTGCCGAATGGTTTCCGAACTGAAATCCGGCTGATAATCCTCAATGTTCCAGTTGTTCAGGTAGCTGTTGTGTGCCCGCACCGAACCGTGTTTTTTCCATTCGGCAAAAGCGGCGGCACCCAAAGCCAGTCCACTGTCTTCGGTGCAAGGCGGAATAAATACCTGCCTGAAAAGGCCGCTTTCCAAAATACGTGTGTTGGCCACAATGTTTAGCGCCGAGCCCCCGGTGTAATACAGGTTTTCAGCGCCTGTTTTTTCCGCCAGTTCCTTTAGTTTATTCAGAATCAGCTCAATAAAAATCTCCTGGAGCGAAGCAGCCACATCCTGAATAAACGGATTTTTCTGGTCGAACGATTTCAGCTCAATACCAAAATCCTGTTTTACCTGTTTAAAAAACACAGAAGTTTTTCCCCAGATATCCTGAAAAAAGTGGTTTTGAATTAGCCACGCTTTCAATTCCTGCCGTGGGGCTCCCCAACCGGCAAATCCCATAAATTTTCCGGGTACGGTGTTTTGCTCGGGAAGTTTTGCGTCAAGAATGGCAAAAACCAGCGCGTTGGCATTGTAGATGGTACTGAAAGGTTTCAATTTCCAGTGGTATTCAATCCACTCCAACTTATTGTTCCTGAAAATGGCTGCCGAGAAATTGCTCAAACTGGCGCCTCCGTCGAAATGAACAAGCAGGCTGTTTTCCCTGAAATGGCCAAAAAACGGAAGGCACGAAAACAAATGAGCCAGCTCGTGATTCAGAACGTAAGCCTCTTTTTCACGGCCAAACCACCAGCATCTGCCTTTCTCCAAATCGGTTTGCAAACGGGAATTCAAAGGCCCCTCAAAACGGGCATCGCCCTGCCGGGTAAGAAAAGTACGGCCTACCACATTGTCAATAAAAACCAAATCGTAATCGGCGGCTAAAAGTTTTTTTTCCTTCAGAATTTCTTTTAAATGAAGGTGAAAGGTATTATCACGTTTCCTGCGTGAAATGCGTTCCTGCTGCAAAAACCATTTAACCTCACCGTTTTGCATGAAGGCCAGGTTGTGGTCGTGTACATAAAACGGATGCGCATATTCTTCGCGGTCCTGAATTCCGTAAACAGCAAGTGTGGGTTTGTTTCTGTCCATGCCGGTTCAGTTTAAAAATTGCATGGCTATTGCAAAAATAAAAAGCAGGGCAAACCACAATTCTCCCCAAAACCGTTTCTTCATGAAAACAAAAAAATTAGATGATAGAAATGTAAGAGGAATGATGGTAATTACCAGCATTTCGTATGAAGAAGCAGGAATAAAAACCAATCCTGCCAGAGAAAAGACGAAAATCAGAAAAAACACGGTAAAGAATTTTCTTGTGCTTACCTTCTTTGTATCGTAATTTCGAACAATATCGGCACTACCCAGGAAAGTGATAAAAACTAAAAAAGCAGCATAAATTTTTTGGGGAAGATTATCTGAGAAATGATTGTTGATTGTCATGATATTCATTTCCAGCGTGTTCAGATACGCCCCGGTGGTACCGGTGAAAAACAAATAGCTGAAGGCAAAAAGAAAGGGCAGCAAAAACCCGGTGAGATAAACGGCAAATTCCCGCCATCGGGTTTCACGTGTAAGAATACCGATTCCCAAAAAGAAAGCGGGAAACAATACAATAAGATTGAAGTAGAACAGGGAGCCGATGGCCAGAAAAAATCCGGTGTCGAAGGCAGCAGAGTAACAACGTGTATTATCGAAGGCGCTAAACAGGCGGAGGATGGCCAAAAGAACAAACAAGGCGCCGAACCAGACCGGATGTAGTGTTTGCAAACCGGTAAACCCGCTAGCCATAACAATGAAAAGGGGTGCCGGAAGCATGGTTCTTCTCCTGAGAAAATTGTACCGGTTGTTGATTTGCATCATTAAGATGGCCAGAACCAGAAATAGCAACAGAGCCAAAATTACCTGCAATAGGGGCAATCCTCCCAGCAGGTTATGTATTGGTTTGAACAGAAGATTTTCTGATTCCTCCGGATAAAACGGGTATGCCTGTGGTGAAACCAGACTTTTCAGCCAAAGAAGTAGTGCTGCCAGGGGAAACAGCAGGAAATTGCCTGCACGGTTCGATTTGAACGTTTTAAGTAACATATTACAGGTCGAAACCTAAATCATTTCTATAATATTTTTTTTCAAACTGAATGACATCGGCATTTCGGTACGATTTGGCTAAAGCGTCTGTTTTACTGCTTCCCAGCGAGCTCACAGCCAATACCCTGCCGCCGTTTGTTACCAAAGTATCGTTCTTTTTGGTTGTGCCTGCATGAAAAACAATACTGCCCGACACTTTCTCCAGTCCCGAGATAACCTTCCCTTTTTCATAGCTTTCGGGGTACCCACCGGCAACCAGCATCACAGTAGCTGCGGTTCGATTGTCAAATTCGATTTCCTTTTCGGCGAGGGTCCCACTGGCAGCAGCTTCCAGCAACTCTGCAAAATCCGATTTCACACGAAGCAAAACAGCTTCGGTTTCCGGGTCGCCCAGCCGTACGTTGTACTCAATAACATACGGATTGCCTTTCACATTTATCAATCCAAAGAAAATAAAACCGTTGTATTCAATTTCGCTCATTCGCAACCCGTTTACCGTTGGCCTTATGATGCGCGACTCCACCTTGCTCATGAACTCTTCGTTGGCAAACGGAACCGGTGAAATTGCCCCCATTCCGCCGGTATTCAGTCCGGTGTCGCCTTTGCCAATACGCTTGTAATCCTTTGCTTCGGGCAGAATTTTATAATCCTTGCCATCGGTAATTACAAACACCGACACTTCCACACCGCTGAGAAATTCCTCGATAACCACTTTATTACTGGCCTCCCCGAATTTCCCGCCCAGCATTTCGTTTAAAGCATTTTTGGCTTCTTCCAGTTTTTCAATTATCAGCACACCTTTTCCGGCGGCAAGCCCGTCTGCTTTTAAAACGTAAGGTGCCGACACCGACTCCAGAAAAGCAAGGCCTTCGTTCAGGTTTTTTTTGGTAACGGTTTTGTATTTTGCGGTAGGAATATTGTGGCGCATCATAAATTCCTTTGCAAAATCCTTACTGCCTTCCAGTTGGGCGCCGGCCTTTTTGGGACCTGCAACCTTAACTTCGCGAAGCTCAGAATCGGCAGCAAAAAAATCATGAATTCCCTCCACTAACGGCACTTCCGGACCAACCACTACCAGGTTTATTTGATTTTTAAGCACTGCCCTTTTCAGTTGCTGAAAATCGGTTACCCCAATGTCAAGGTTGGTTCCCAGTTCTGAAGTGCCGGCATTTCCGGGTGCAAAAAAGAGTTTTTCCGTTTTTTTGCTTTGTACCAGTTTCCAGCCCATGGCGTGTTCTCTTCCACCCGAACCAATTACCAGAATATTCATTTTTAAATTGAATTATATGTTTCAAAATGCCGTTGCAGCGATCCGCCCAGTTTTTGCGAAAACTCGGTATCGCCATGTGTGCGTGCCGTGCGCTCCATACGCTGCATATAAAACAGGTTTCGCTGTATTTCCTCATTAATCGACTGGGAGGAATTCAAAAACTTCCGCCCAAGGGAAAGGAAGTACCCAAGTTCATGGTCAAACATATCATGTGCTTCTTCCAAAATCATTCTGCCTTTTTCAGTGGCGCCTGCGCGGTAGTAACTTTCGGCCAGCTCCAGAGAAAAATATTCGTAGGGAACAATCTGATTGGGCACCAGTTCAAAGCAACGGTCGATTACTGCAATGGCCGAATCTTTTTTGCCTTCTTCAATCAAACCAACGGCCAACCGGTTAAAGGTGTTGCGAATGTTGGTCATCATTCGGGCATTGTTTTCGTCGATATAAACATCCGGATCGTTCATGTTTCCGTACTCAAATTTGTTCATCAGATTGTCGTACATCAAATCGGTGGCCACGGTGCCAAAAGAAAGCCGGTCGGGCGATGATTCACCTTTTATGGGAACAAACCGGTAGCCAAATCCTTCCACCTGGAAATAATCCTGGAGGTTCATATATTTATTGCGCCCTACGGTAATGGCCCAGTAAATGGGGCGTTCCCAGTTGTTGGTTGCCAACAGGTCGAGTATCATCATTTCATCTTTCGGAATGTGGTTCCGGTCCGACAAATCGATGGTAATAGTGTCCACAATTTTATCGTAATCCTGTGGTCTCACGGCATTGTGCCGAATAACCGCTTCCTTATCAATATGGAAAGTGAGCACTTTTTTGGGCAGGTATGCGGCATTATCGGCCTGCCTTAGTTTTGTTGCCGGATTATCGTCGGCAATAAAATCTACAGCCTCTTTTAACCCGATGGATTCGCGTTGAATTCTCGGGTTATCCATGAGGTAAACCACATCGCGGGTTCCCTGTCGATACTGATCTTCGGTCATTGAGAATGGCAGCGGATCCGATTCGTAGGCCTTTCGTTTCATTTGATTGATGTACCAGTCGGTTTGCAGGTAGCTGAGGTTGCAAACCCGAACGTCGGTACGCACTCCCTCCACATCCTGGTTGTACCACAGCGGGAAAGTGTCGTTATCGCCGTTGGTAAAAATAATTCCGTTGGGTTGGCATGTTTTCAGGTAATTTGCTCCAAGGTCGCGTGCAGTATAACGGCCTGAACGATCGTGGTCGTCCCAGTTTTCAGCAGCCATAATTCCGGGTACCAGAATCAGGGTTGCCAGGCCTGCAATTCCTCCGGCCAGCGGTTCTTTCATGTATTTTTTCAGAGTTTCGGAAATGGCGAGCACCCCGAGCCCAATCCATATTGCAAAAGCATAAAACGATCCGGCGTAGGCATAATCCCGCTCACGGGGCTGATTTGGGTATTGGTTCAGGTAAATGACAATGGCCAGCCCGGTCATAAAAAACAGCAGGAAAACCACCCACAGTCCTTTTTTGCCCTCGGCTCCCTTGTTGTATTGAAAGAAAATGCCAAGCAAGCCAAGCAACAGCGGAAGGAAATAGTACGTATTTCTGGCTTTGTTGTTTGCAAATCGGTCGGGCAGGTCATCCTGGCTTCCCAGGCGCATTTCGTCTATGAAATTTATACCGCTCAGCCAGTTCCCGTAAAGTGGTCCGCCGTGCCCCTGAATATCGTTTTGGCGGCCTGCAAAGTTCCACATAAAGTAGCGGAAGTACATGTGCCCCACCTGGTAGCGGAAGAAAAACCGCATATTTTCAGCAAAAGCAGGCTTCATAATGGTTTCAACCTGCCCCGATTCGTTGCGGTGCTGAATGCGTCTTCCTCTTACCCTTCCCCAATCCTGGTATGCCTGTGCATGAGCCGGATCTACGCTGCTGTACATGCGCGGAAAAATGGTTTTAAACTTATCGTCATAATTGGGGATTACCCTGTGATCGGTAATTACATATTTCCCGTCGATTTGGGAATAAACGGGTTTGCCTTCCTTATAACGCTCCTGTGGATTGAGCGGTGAATTATAGTATTGGCCGTAAAACAACGGGCGGTTTCCATACTGTTCCCGGTTCAGATAACTTAAAAACGAAAACATATCCTTCGGGCTGTTTTGATCCATTGGGGGTTGTGCAGCCGAACGAATGACAATCAGGCCAAAAGAAGAATATCCGATAAGAACAACGGTTATTCCAACGATTACTGTATTCCACAGTACCATCTTCTTTTTAACCGTATATCTTATGCCGTACACAATGGCTGCAATAATCAGCACCAAATAAACAAAAACACCCGATTTTATGGGTAGTCCAAACGTGTTAACAAACAACAGTTCAAACCACGAAGCCACAGTTACAACACCGGGGATGATTCCCCACATGAGTAAAGCAAGCAGCACCACCGAAACAATCAGGGCGCCAATAAAACCATTGCGTGTGGTTTCATATTTTCTGAAATAATAAACAAAAACAATGGCAGGAATGGCCAGCAGGTTAAGCAGGTGGACACCAATCGACAAACCAATCATATAGGCAATGAAAATCAGCCAGCGGTTGGCATGGGGCTTGTCGGCAATGTTTTCCCACTTCAGAATGGCCCAGAAAACAATTGCCGTAAGCATGGACGAAAAGGCGTAAACCTCTCCTTCCACCGCCGAAAACCAGAATGTATCGGAGAAGGTGTATGCCAGCGCTCCCACAACACCCGCTGCCATAACCGAAGCTGTGTTTCCGGTGGTAACATTTTCACCACTGGCAACAAGTTTAAGCGCCAGGTGGGTTATGCTCCAGAACAGGAATAAAATGGTGAAAGCACTTGCCAGCGCCGACATGGCATTTACCAGTACAGCAGCGCTTTCGGGTCCCCCAAATAGAGTGAAAAACCGTCCGAAAATCATAAAAACAGGAGCTCCCGGGGGGTGTCCCACTTCAAATCTGTAAGCGGTGGTAATAAATTCGCCGCAATCCCAAAAACTGGTGGTAGGCTCAATGGTCATTAAATAAACAACGGCTGAAATGAGAAACACCACCCAGCCTGTCACCTTGTTAATCAGCTTATATTCTTTCATTTGATTCTGTTTTCTTTCTTCCAAAACAATTGTAAACGGTTAATTGATGCGAAGATAGTGGTTTTGTGATAAACAGAAAGATTAGAAATGCATTTTAAGAAAAATTAAAAACCGGATCAACCTTTCAGCATAATTCCCGATACCAGTCTGCCCGTATCAATTCCTTCACGCCGCGCGGAAAAATATTTGGCCGGATTACGGAAAGTGCATTCACCCAAAGTTTCTAAGTTTTCGGAACGAATACCGCTGGCAAATAATATCTGCCGGTTGGCTTCCCAAAGATTAAAATGAAATTTTCCCGAAAGTTTTTTGTATAACGTTAATTCAGCATTCGGAATACTTTTCCGGACCGCCTCTACCACCTCGTCGCCCACTTCGTAAACTTCGGGGCCAATTGACGGCCCGATAGCTGCAAGAATATTTTCAGAAGAGAAATGAAAGGAGGATTTCATTTTTTGAATGGTTTCAGCAGCAATTTTTTTTACCGTACCCCGCCATCCGGCGTGAATGGCTGCTACAGCTTTCTTTTTGGGATCGAACAACAGGATGGGAACACAGTCGGCTGTTTGAACGCATAAACAAATTCCCGGCTGATTGGTCACCAGGGCATCGGTTTCTTCAAGCTCTTCTTCCGGGAGTCCCCGAATTTCGGCCACACAACTGGTGTGAGTTTGACGGGGAAAAATCAGTTGATTGGATGATATTCCAAGTATCTCTGCCAGCATTTCCCTGTTCTTCAATGTTTCAGAAACAGGATTTCCCGAAAAACGGGGTGCGGTTTTTCCCATTAAGCTTTGACGCGTGGTGGTGAATGCTTTTACCCCTGCAAACTTGTTCAATAGCTTGTATGGTAAAAGATTGCTATCCATTCCTTAAAATTTCGTGTAACTTTTGCCGGTTAAGCAGTGTTACTGTTTTCTTCTCCATTATTATCAGTTTTTCGCGCTGCATTTCACCCAGCACACGGCTCAGCGAAGGACGGGTAACACCAAACAACTCCGACAATTGCTGCTGGGTTGATTTCAGTTCGATGGAATGAAGCCTGTCGCCCGCCTGCTGCAATAAAAAATGGGCCACCTTTTCCCGAATGGTTTTAAAGCTCAAAAACCGGAGCTTTTCCGAAAGAAACTGGCTGCGCGAGGAGATACTGTTCAGGTAGTTTTTTAATACCTGGGCGTTTCTTTGCAACAACTTCAAAAATTCTGTTACCGGAATGGAAAGAATTTTTACAGCGGTATTGGCGGTTACAGTCACCGGAAACCGGTTATTATTGCCAAACAAAAATGCGGTAGCCAAAGGACGCGGCGCTTCGATGTCCTCAATTTTAATGGTTTTCCCCGAGTAATCCATCATTTCACCCCGAACACTCCCCGAAAGAATAATGTACAGGTTGATGGTTGGCTCGCCGGCAATGGCAACCAAATCGCCCTTTTTAAAGTTTTTTATCTGATAATGAATTTCTCCGAGTAATTTCTTTGATTCATTCTCAGAAAGGCCTTTAAAAACAGGACACTTCTCCAATAGTTTGTAATCGATCATTTGTGCAGATTTTGTAACAATTGGTACATTTTTACTAACGCCAGTTCCATAATTTTGTTTACGAAAATAATGGAAAACAATGATAAGGGAAATAGTTAAAATAGACGAAGATTTGTGTGACGGATGCGGACTGTGTGTACCGAACTGCCACGAAGGAGCTTTGCAGATAATTGATGGCAAGGCCCGTTTAATAAGCGAACTGATGTGCGACGGACTGGGAGCCTGCATCGGGCATTGTCCCCAAGGCGCCATAACCATCGAAAAAAGAGAAGCCGAAGCTTACGACGAAGTGAAAACCATGGAGTTCATGGTTACCCAGGGGAAAAATACGGTATTTGCCCACCTGAAACATTTACAGGACCACAACGAAACGGGCTATCTGAAACAGGCGCTGGAGTTCATCAAAGCCAACCGCGAGGCAATGCCATTTTCCATTGAGGAGGTGCACGAACTGCTTCACGGAAAAAATCAGAAAAGCACGCAGAAAACTGCTTCATCTGGTTGTCCGGGTTCAGCACCTGCCTCGTTCAGTGCAGCCGGTTTTACCATGGCGCAACCAAAAGAAGATATGGCTTCTGAACTTACCCACTGGCCGGTGCAGCTGCATCTCATCAACCCGGAGGCATCGTATTTTCACGGGGCCGATTTACTGATTGCAGCCGATTGCACTGCTTTTGCATACGGCGATTTTCACCGGAAATTTGTTGCCGGCAGAAAAATGGTAATTGCCTGCCCCAAACTCGACCAGGGGAAAAACATTTACATCGGGAAATTCGTACGGTTAATCAACGAAGCAAAAGTGAACACCATCACCGTTGCCATAATGGAGGTACCCTGTTGCGGCGGGTTGATAAGCATGATACAAACTGCACTTTCGCACGCCGAAAGAAACGTGCCGGTGAAAGTAGTGGTAATCAGCACCCGGGGCCAGATACTCTCCGAGGAGTGGATTCCGATGGCACGGGCTGTTTAAAATTTTATAAATCAATTAAAAAACGATAACTATGAGTATGTTTTGTTTTCAATGTCAGGAAGCAGCCAAAGGAACCGGCTGCACAGTTAAAGGAGTTTGCGGAAAAACCGACGATGTGGCCAACCTTCAGGATACGTTAATGTATGTACTGAAAGGAATTAGCTGGTACAATGAAAAACTGCGGGTAAAAAACCTGAATCCTGAAAATGTGGATAAGGTTGTGTTCGACGGACTTTTCAGCACCATTACCAATGCCAATTTCGATAGTAACAGTTTTGTGGAACGCATCAATGCATCGTTGCAGGTGCGTAACGAATTGCACCAAAAGTGCACGGAAGCAGGAATTGAACTGCCTGCTGAATTGCCCGACTTCGCTACCTGGAGCGGAAAAACTGCTGAAGATTTTGAGCAAAAAGCCACTGAAGTCGGTGTGCTCAGCACAGAAAACGAAGATGTACGTTCCTTGCGCGAACTGGTGATTTATGGTGTGAAAGGAATTGCGGCTTATGCCGAACATGCCTGGAATTTAGGCCACAAAAAAGATGAAATTTATGCTTTCATGCAGCGGGCGCTGGTGGCAACCACAGAGGATTTGTCGGTTGGCGATTTGGTGGACCTGGTGCTTGAAACCGGAAAGTATGGTGTAGATGTGATGGCATTACTCGATGCAGCCAACACCACAGCCTACGGAAACCCGGAAGCCACTCAGGTGAACCTCGGCGTGCGCAACAACCCGGGAATCCTCATTTCGGGCCACGACATGCGCGACATGGAAGATCTGTTGAAACAAACCGAAGGCACCGGCGTGGATGTTTACACCCACAGCGAAATGCTGCCGGCACACTATTACCCTGCTTTCAAAAAATACAAGCACCTGGTGGGAAACTATGGAAATGCCTGGTGGAAACAGAAAGAAGAATTTGAAACCTTTAACGGTCCTATCCTCTTCACCACCAACTGCATTGTTCCACCAATGAAAAATGCCGGCTACAAAGATCGCATTTATACTACCGGCGCATCCGGGCTGGAAGGCAGCATGCATTTTCCCGACCGGAAAAACGGTGAAATGAAAGATTTCAGCGCTATAATTGAACACGCCAAAAAATGCGACCCGCCACAGGAAATTGAAACCGGAGAAATTACCGGCGGATTTGCCCACGCACAGGTTTTTGCCCTGGCCGATAAAATTGTGGATGCCGTAAAAACGGGCGCCATCAAAAAATTCTTTGTGATGGCTGGCTGCGACGGACGCATGAAGAGCCGCGAGTATTACACTGAATTTGCAGAACAACTGCCGAAAGACACCGTGATTTTAACCGCCGGTTGTGCCAAATACCGCTATAACAAACTCCCGCTGGGAGATATTGGCGGCATTCCGCGTGTTATCGATGCAGGACAGTGCAACGACTCGTATTCACTGGCAGTGATTGCCCTGAAGCTGAAAGAGGTTTTTGAACTGAATGACATCAACGAACTGCCCATTGCCTACAACATTGCATGGTACGAGCAAAAAGCAGTAATTGTGTTGCTGGCACTTCTGTACCTCGGTGTGAAAAAAATTCATCTCGGACCTACACTGCCCGCATTCCTTTCGCCCAACGTGGCCAATGTGCTGGTTGAGCAGTTTGGAATTGCCGGAATTACAACCGTAGGAGAAGACATGAAAATTTTTCTTTCGTAACTGAAGAACCTGAATAAAAAATGGCGTCCGGAAAATCCGGACGCCATTTTTTTGACTTCAGTCATTCACTCTGAAAATCAATTCAGATGAAGGATAGCCTGGTCGGCAGCTTTTAAAATGGGTTCGTTGGAAAGCGATTGTCCAACGGCTTGCTGCATCCACTCATCGGGTGTGAGTTGCCCCAGGGCAAAAATACGTTCCACCTCGGTCGCCAGCGAATGGGTTTTAAAATGTTCTTCGAGCTGAAAATGGATTAAATGCCCGATGGCATAATTGGGCAAATACATGGGTGCATTAATCATGTGCGAATAAACAGCCAGAATGGTCTGGTCCTCCATTCCGAAAACCGGAGCAAAATAGTTGTTCCACACCTCTTTGCTGATGTTCACAACAGCATCTCTCAATTCGGCAGCGTTGCAATCCGGATGTTCATACATCCATTTCCACATCTGCATATCCACCATGGAAACACCCATAATTTCATACACCGACCATAGAATATCCAGTGTTTTCAGGTGCCCTGCATCGGGGTTTTCATCTTTCATGCCGAGCAAATACAAATCCCTGTCCTGAAATATAAAAGCCAGCGCTTCGGTAAATGCCGTATTGGGCACGCCGTTCATGATGTAATACGGGACATCATGCAGCGAGATGGTTTGTTCCACATTGTGACCAAATTCGTGAATGGCAATGTTGTAGCCTTTGTAATCCAGGCCGCCTTCGGGAATTCGGGTGCGCAGACGCGCTTTCTCCTCTTTCATGGAAGCGCCCCAGGCATGGCCCGAGCCACGAGCAGGATCAACCGCAATTTTCGACGCCAGAAATTCCGCCCTTTCATTTTCAAATCCCAACTTTTTCAAAATGTTTCCCAAATCATTTTCCAGCGCTTTAGCGTCGGGATATTTGGCACGAGTAATGGCATTCAGTTTTTCTTCCGAAATGGAGCTGCGGGCTTTGAACCCATCGTACCAGATGTCCCACGGCTGAAGCTTACGTCCCAACCGCTTTTCAATGATTTCGCCAACCTGTTTGAGCTGAGGCGCACTTAAAAACGCATCGAAAAGGGTTTCCACCTCTTCCTGTGGAATTTGCATATTGCCTGAAAACGACCGTTTAATGGCTGTGTTCAATACCGGATGATAAGGATCGTACGCTTTGAGCGCATGAAAATTATTGACGATTTGCTGATACCTCCCGGTTGATTCCGGATCAGCAGCCATAGTTTCGCCGTTTTTTGAAACCTGGTTCTCGTAAGGATTCCAGCTAACTTCACCTGAGTTAATTACTACCTTAGGAATTGACTGGTCAATAATTCGTTGCATCACCCGATAAATAATTTCCTGTTTTTCCAACCCGTTTTCCTGGTTGGCATAATTGGCTTTAATTTCGTCGCGCAGGTTCCAGTGACTCAGCAAAACCATGTTTTCGGGGAAAAAGGTTTCTCCGCCTTTACCCAACAGTTTTCCCATGTAAATATTGTATTCGGCAATGTAAGCCTCTGCCTGCGCCGAAACAGTGGCTCTTTTCTGATTCAGCTCCGAAGGTGCTCTGGAACTGAAAATATCGCCCATGCGCGCATGCGCCCATTCCCTGTCAGTCCAGTTTTTTCCCTGTTCATTTTTTTCTTCGGTGGAATAAAACGGAAAATTCAATGCCACAAGAAAAGCAATTTTGTTGTTGTAAAAATCGTTGCTCAGATGCGCGCCTGCACTGTAGGCCGAAAACATGTGGTCCACCGGATGCAGGTCGCCGGTTTGCAAATCAGTATGCCACCTTAAATCGATACTTAACCGGTTAAGATGGCCGTATAGCGACTCGTAATAACCCGATATTTTTTCAAAAACAGCCTGTTTTTCTGCCTCATTGCCAATGTAGTTTTCCTCACAAAAAGCCACAAACTCCTCCGGTGTTCCGTCGGTTTGTCTCCAAAGCGAGGCCGCATGGTTCACTCCTTTTTCAATATGTTGCCTGTCGGCCCCGGGGTGTTTATCCGCAACTGCACGGATGGCATCACCGGCCTCATTTTCAGTAATTATCATTTCCATTGTTGACACTTCTTTTGCTGTTTCCTGGCAGGCGCCAAAAAATGCCAGCAGAAAAACATAACTCAGTAACCTTTTCATTCTATTCCATTTAAATTAAAAAACAGTGTAACCCGACTCAAAAATAAGCGGTTTGCGCCTAAAATCCAATGATTTTAATCCACAAAAAAAGGACAGCCGTTCAGCCATCCTTTTGTTGTTCGTTCGTTTTTTTTTAAGCTTTCCCAGCCGAACCCAGCACATTTTCATTTTTGTGCATGTACAATTCTTTCAACGAGTCGCGGGCTGGTCCCAGATATTTTCTCGGGTCGAATTCACCCGGCTTTTCAGCCATGGTTTTCCGAATAGCAGCAGTCATTGCCAAACGACCGTCGGAATCGATGTTGATTTTGCAAACCGCCGATTTTGCAGCCCTGCGCAGCCACTCTTCCGGAATACCAACGGCATCTTTAATGGCGCCGCCGTATTTGTTGATCATCTCCACCTGATCCTGCGGAACAGAAGAAGAACCGTGAAGCACAATTGGAAATCCCGGAATGCGTTTTTCAATTTCCTCCAGAATGTCGAAACGCAGCATGGGCGGAATCAACACACCATCTTCGTTGCGGGTGCATTGTTCAGGAGTAAATTTATTGGCGCCATGCGAAGTTCCGATGGAAATAGCCAGTGAATCCACACCGGTTTTTTTCACAAAATCTTCCACTTCGTCGGGCTGGGTGTAAGTCGATTTTTCGGCAACCACGTCGTCTTCCACGCCGGCCAAAACACCCAGTTCGCCTTCAACTGTAACATCGAACTGATGGGCATATTCCACTACTTTTTTGGTCAAAGCCACATTGTCATCGTAAGAGTGATGCGAGCCGTCAATCATTACCGAAGAAAAACCATTGTCGATGCAGTCTTTGCACAACTCAAATGTATCGCCGTGGTCGAGATGAAGCACAATCGGAATTTCATATCCCAGCTCTTTCACATATTCAACAGCACCTTTGGCCATGTTGCGCAGCAAGGTTGCGTTGGCATACTTGCGTGCGCCCGAAGAAACCTGTAAAATTACCGGTGATTTTGTTTCCACACATGCCTGCAGAATCGCCTGCAGCTGCTCGAGATTGTTAAAATTGTACGCCGGAATGGCGTAGCCGCCTTTAACAGCTTTTTCAAATAAATTTTTGCTGTTTACCAGGCCTAAATCCTTATAACTTATTGCCATTTTAAATTGAGTTAATTGATTTTTGATTTTTTCTGCCGTGAAAATAAATAAAATTCACTAAACAGCTGAATTTTATCCAACTGCCTGACCATATTTAACCTAAAAGTTCAGGTAAAAAAGGAAGAGATGCAAACAAAATTTAATTTTCCTTAACAGACAATTGTTGCAAGCCATAAACCGAAAGCGTAAATTTGTGTTAAATAAGTAACTCTAATTTAAAAAGTTAAAAAAGGATTGATTATGAAAAGAATAGCTGATGTTGTTAAACCGGGAGTTGTAACAGGCTCCGACTTGCAATATATTTTTAAAGTAGCACAGAAGAATAAATTTGCGCTTCCTGCAGTGAATGTGGTTAGTTCCTCTTCGACAAATGCAGTAATGGAAGCAGCCAAAGCGGCCAATGCGCCGGTAATGATTCAGTTCTCCAACGGAGGTGCAGTGTTTAATGCCGGAAAAGGTTTGAAACTGGAAGGCCAGCAAGCTGCCATATTGGGAGCTGTTGCCGGCGCCAAACATATTCATACGCTGGCCGAGGCTTATGGAGTAAGGGTTGTTCTTCATACCGACCATGCAGCCAAAAAACTGCTGCCATGGATTGACGGTCTCCTGGATGCCGGAGAAAAGCATTTCGAAGAAACCGGGAAACCGCTGTTCAGTTCACACATGC
>Ga0334892_1000146_pt1 | contig 111301 bp, 108 predicted proteins | sample GraSluR3_MG_4_FD_207213 | JGI IMG/M metagenome (GOLD analysis project Ga0334892, IMG submission 207213) | Sludge microbial communities from methane-producing bioreactor in Wageningen University, Netherlands - Granular Sludge_15_04-R3 | ecosystem: Engineered > Bioreactor > Anaerobic >...
ACAGGGGACGGTTCTCTGTATCACGATGTGTGTTCTCATTCTGGGTATAATAATCCCGATACAGAGAACCGTCCCCTGTATCTTCTGAATCTTCTACTGGTTTCCAGAGTAGATTATGGGTTTTGGTTAAATGAAGCTCATAGCCAGAAGCATGGTATTGAATAAAAGCCAGTTCCTGGCCATCTGGTGAAATTGCCGGTTCGAAGGCTCCCGTTATGACATTTGTCAGCCTAAACAGCTGGTTTTCTTTTATATCACTGGCATACAAGTTGAAGATACCGCTTCGGTCTGAGGAAAAATATATATATCTTCCATCCGGAGACCAGTTCGGACTGATGTCAGTATGTTTGTTCCGGGTAATAGCCCTGATGTTTTCTATTTTATTACTTTTATCCAATTCTAAAATATAAATATCTTGATATCCGTCCTTCCACATGGAGAAAGCTATTTGCTTGCCATCTGGAGACCAGACTGGTTGTGTAACCTGTGTTCCATCATGATAGTCAGTAAGAAATGTCAGGTTATCATCAGTCAGTAATTCTACCTGGTAGTCATTATTTTTCTTTAGTGCTTCCAAATAATTATTTTCAAGAGAAAATAAGACAAGATTGTTGCTGCCGGCATGATTCACAACTGCAACAATAGTGTTATTAGAAATGTCTGGATGCCAGCTGGGGTCTTTAATTCTCAGCCCCTCGGTAAGCCTTATCTGTTTTCCGGTTTCCAGGTGGTATAAAAAAAGGTCATGATACTGGTAAAATTCTTCATAATTGAGAAGTTTGGTATAAATGAGGTACTTGTTATCCGGTGATAAGGAATAAGAAGTACCATGACCGGTAGTCCTGTTAATTATAGTTCTTTCTTCACTTGTTGCAGGATTATAAGTGCGAATAGTGGGGTATAGTTCAATATTAGTGACTTTATAAAGCAAAGACAGTGTATCAATATTATTGCTTTGCCACCAGCCTGGATTATCAACCCAGTATTTATGGTTTGTTAACTGTTCAGATACTGTAGGTTGACTATAATGATATACTTCTTCCAGCTGTTTTTGATAATGGCTATATTGCTCGTTTTGCCAATCTTCATACAATTCATCCTGATTAATCCCCAGAACTTTTCGTATAGCCCAGTTCATTCCTAATAGCGGATAAGTACAGAATTTCTCACTAACGGCTATCAGCTTTTCTTCACCGTATTTTTGAGCGATATAATGAACCAGAGATTGTCCATAAATATACGGAGTACTACCACCTGGCCAGGAAGTAAGATATGAGCTTTGTAGTAGTTTTAAATCTTTTTGTGTACCTTCTAAGAAATCAGTGCGCAGATACATTTCATATCTGTTGTCTACCAATCTACCACCTGAGCTCCATTTGCTCTCATTATAAATAGCTAATCCTTCAATAGCCCACATTGGTTGAAGGGCATTGGGAGCAATAATCTGTCCCAGGAAAAAACGGAGAAAAGTAGTCCCTTTGCTGGTCATATCAAAATGAGCTAAATGGGTATATTCGTGAATTAGTAAAATCTTTAACCAGTTTTCAAACTTAGTATCAAAGTTTTTAAAATGTGGGGCACTAAGGTTTAATCGAATAACACGATGTGGGAGGACAGAAGCAAAACCATAAACAGAATCACTAAAGTCTTCCAAAGTAATGGCTATTTTCTTGTTTTTGCGAAAGGGCTCACCAAAATAGGGAGTTATCTGCTGGTAGGTTTCCTCAGCGATATCAATGATATCAAAGGCAATATTTTGATAATCAAATGGTCTCTGTATCGGGCTCTTCCCTGGGAAAATTACTAAAAAATGCTTACTTTCGGTTACCTGCCATTCAAGTGATGAGTCATAAGAGCTTGACTGAGCTACAACAGATAAACAGATTATCTGAAATAGAATAAGTATTGTTATTAAAAAAATATAATTAAATTTATTATTTTTTATTTTAAACATTTCTGATATTATATTCTCCTGAAGCTATAATCTATATTTACTACTATAACTTGTTTTATAATTCCTTACAATAAAAACAAATAAAAAATAGTTATGTCTTGGAAACCATATTTATATTAGGTATAATAAAAATTAATTTAGTACAAAAGGCGGAGGTAAGTTTTGGTAGCAAAAAAGGAAAAAAATAGAAAGAATTTCCCCAGCACAAAAAAGAAAAAATTATTTGATATTTTGTTTTATAGCATAAGTGCAGTAGTTATTCTGGTTCTGCTTTTTATCGGGTTAAGACAAAGAGGATTATTACCGTTATGGCTCGATAATCTTCCTTCGAAACAGATTGCAGAAATATCAGAGGAAGTCAAGGAGAGAAGGGCAGGATTTCATATTATTAATGCCCATGAGCATGTCCAAAGTGAGGAGAATATTCCTATGCTAAAGAATGCAATGGAGGATTGCCAGGTTGAAAAAATGGTCATACTGGGAACCTCAGATTTTACTTTTTATCTGGATCCCGACTATGGATTTACTGGATATGATGAAAATAATGAGACTATTATAAAAATCAGCCAGGAATACCCTGATAAATTTGCAGCCCTGATAACAATGGATCCACGTGATGATGATAAGCTGGAGAAATTAAAAAAATATATGGAAGAAGGAGCAGCAGGAGTAAAATTATATAATGGTCATGGCAGTTTTTATGATTTGTTTTTTAACAGTCCGATAGATGAACCAGGTATGATGGAGGTATATGAGTATTGTGAAAAAGAAGGCATCCCTATTTTGCATCATATTAACACCGGAAGATTTCTAGAAGAAATGGAACATATTTGTCAGGAGCATCCTGATTTGATACAGATTATTCCACATTTTATGTTATCATCTGGCAATTTAACAAGATTGACAAGATTAATGGATACCTATCCAAATCTGTATACTGATATTAGTTTTGGTCATCCTGATTTTCTGGTAGCCGGATTTGGAAGAATATCCAATAATCACCTTGCCTTCAGAGAATTTATGAAAAAGTACCAGGACCGTATAACTTATGGAACAGATTTAGTAGTTACTACCTATATGGCCAAGACAAGGGCTTATATAAATGATGTCCATTTGGCTTATATGGATTTATTGGAAAAAGATGAATTTACCTTAACAAAAAGTATTTATAATATGATGTCCCGGGATGCCCGAGAAAGAGTTGATCAGGACAGAGTGTACAGAGGACTAAATTTGGATGACGAAGCTTTGCGGATGATTTATCATGATAATGCAATGAAATTGTTTTTTCAATAGTTTTCAGTGGTCAGTTTCCGGTTTACAGGTGAAAATACAAAGAATAAAAAGGTGCCAGGTGCAAGTTGCAAGTTTCGAGTAAAAACAATTTCCCAATTTACCAGTTGGCCGGTTTACCAATTAAAACCGTATAGAGTATTTCGTATACCGTATAACGTGAAGAAAAACAAATAACAGTTGCAAGTTTTGAGTTGCGAATAATTCAATTTACCAATCGGCTGGTTTACCAATTAAAAAAGACAGTTTTAGGTAATTTTGGTTGGTAGATAAACAGATGAAATGATGGGTAGATTTTATAAAGGGGAACCTATAAAGAGTGAATTATATTTTAGTTGCAGGAATTGCTTTTTTTGTTTCATATATCATAACTCCATTTATAGCCCAGGTAGGGAAAAAACAAAATCTTGTTGACCGGCCTGGTTTTCGCAAAATACATAGTAATTCAATCCCAAATTTGGGAGGAATAGTAATATTTTTTGGTTTTATACTTAGTATATTATTTGTTATACCTATTGAAGGCAGGGCAAAAGGGCTGTTAGCAGGAAGTGTGATTATACTTCTTTTAGGTATTATTGATGATATTGCAGATATAAAGCCGCGATATAAGTTCTTGATTCAGTTAGTACCTGCTTTACTGCTTATAGGCTACCATTATCAAATTATTAACCAATTTATTATTAACCAATTATCATTTTTGAGTATTCTGGGTTATTTACTTTATCCAATTATGTTATTCTGGATTACCGGGGTAACAAATTCAATCAATCTAATAGATGGTCTGGATGGCTTAGCATGCGGGGTTTCAATTATATCCCTGGTTAGTTTTTTTATCTTAGGGGTTATTATTGATGGCAATTTTGAATTATATAACCTTCTGAATATAGCTCTTTTAGGAAGCATGCTGGCTTTTTTCCGTTATAATTTTTATCCAGCCAAAATGTTCTTAGGTGATTCAGGGAGTACCTTTGCAGGGTATATGCTGGCATCAATTGGGGGCTTGTGGGTAATAGTATCTGAAAATGCTTTATTTTTAATAGTACCATTAATTGTACTTGCTCTTCCGGTAGGAGATACTATTTTTGCAATTTTTAGGAGATATAAAAATAAAAAGCCTATTTTTCAGGCAGACCAGGGACATTTGCATCACCGGTTATTAAACAGAGGAATTTCGCACCGGAATGTTGTTTTAATTTTGTTGGGAATTAATGCATTATGCTGTTTACTGGCATTGGCGATTGTATTGAGTGTTAAATAAAAATAGTATCGAGTCAAGAATACAGTAATGAGTAACAAGTGATGGGTAATAAGCAAAGATTAAATATTAATTCTTACAACTAAAAATACCAATCTTCTATTCTTGACTATAAACTAAAAACTATTCTTCTTAAATATTGCTCTTTTACTAAATACTAACTACCAACGACTAACTACTAATATAGTATCGAGTCAAGAATACAGTAATGAGTAATAAGTAATGAGTAATAAGCAAAAGCAGAATGCAATAATGCAAACATGCAAGAATGGGAACAATACAGTATTGCAACATCCCATCCTTGCAATCTTGCAGCCAAAGATTTTTAGCTTGTTTGTAAAAGGCTCTTTTAGACCACATATTGTTTGTGAGTTAAGAAAATGCTAAAATCATTTTAGATTTTAAAAATAAAGTAAAAGGCATAAGATGATAAAAAAAACAAAAGAAAAGATTCTTGTTACAGGTGGAGCTGGGTTTATTGGTTCCCATGTTGTAGATTTGTTTTTAAAAAAGAATTATGAAGTAATTGTTATTGATGACTTGTCCAGTGGAAATAAGGCAAATCTGAATAAAAATGCAAAATTTTATCAGGTTGATATTAATTCTCCAGAAATAAAAAATATTTTTAAAGAAGAAAATCCTGATTATATTTGTCATCAAGCAGCACAAATTAGTGTGTCTTATTCTGTCAGAAAACCATCAATTGATTCTCAGCGGAACATAATGGGCTTATTAAATTTATTAGAATGTGCATCTGAAAATAAAGTAAAAGGAGTTGTATTTGCTTCTAGCGGGGGCACGGTATACGGAGAACCAGAAAAATTTCCTATAAACGAAAAAGTTATTTTTAACCCCACTTCTCCTTACGGAATTTCCAAGATGGCTTCAGAGTATTATCTAAGATTTTTTAATAATTATTATAATTTAAATTATATTTCTCTGCGCTATGCAAATGTCTATGGACCCAGACAGGATCCATATGGTGAAGCTGGTGTTATTGCTATTTTTATCCGTAAAATGATAAATGGAGAAGCACCAACAATTAATGGAGATGGTGAATATGTTAGAGATTATGTTTATGTTGAAGATGTAGCAAATGCATGTTTACTCAGTATAAAAAATATGCTAAAATTAGCAGAGTCATATAATATATATAATAAAAATAGTTTGAAAAATGTCTTTGTTGCTTATAATATTGGCACAGGCGAGGGTGTTTCTGTGAATCAGTTGTTTTCATTTCTAAGGAAAATAGTTGGTTTTTCTATGCAGGCTAATTATGGGCCACCTCGTCCGGGTGATGTTAGAAGGAATATTCTTGAATGCAGCATGGCAAAAAAGTATTTAGGTTGGGAAGCAAAATATAATATCCAAAAGGGTTTACAAAAAACAGTAGAATGGTTTAAACTTGCGAATAATGAAAGATAAAAGTATGAAGGTTTATAGTTTAAGCCAAGAGGAATAAAATCAGAGATAACTGTAAATAACTAATATACATAGAAAATTAATTGTATTAAATAATTAAAACCGAGCACTGATAACTATTAGATTGTTTTATGAAGTAATTGTGGAGGCACCTTTGGCTGATTGGGTGAGTACAATAGTTAAAATAACGGGAATATTTATTGCCGGATTATTAATGATATTGTTAGGGAAATATAACCATGAAAAAAGGCTTGCTCCCTATTTAAAACTATCTTTACAGGCAATTATTGCCTTTTTAGTTGTGCTTGTTGGAGTCAGGATTGAATTTTTAAGAGATTCTTCAGGTGGTTATTGGTACCTGGCCAGCTTTTCAATTCCCATTACAATTATCTGGTTATTAATTATTACTAACTCAGTTGGTCAAACTGATGAATTAGGAGACATTACTCCCACAATAGTGCTTATAGCTTCTATAACTTTTTTAATCGTATCAATATCTCAACGACAAGGGCTTATAGTAGCTGAAATATTGTCTATTTTTTTAGCAACTGTCTCATTAGCTATCATATATTTGAGAAAGAATAATATTAAGTTTAAAAATGCCCCCAAAAACCATACAATTTACTACATGTTTTTTGGTTTTATGTTAGCCATTATTGCAATAGTGGGAGTACTAAAAAGCACGGCAGCTTTAACATTGTTGACGCCTTTTTTAATTTTAGGATTTCCAATTATTGATACTTCTTATTCCTTTATTACCGGATATTTAAGGGATGATTATCTGGGAACGATAAATGAAAGCAGACTAAGACAGCAATTGATAAGCCAGGGATTTTCCCTTAAAGGGGCAAATATGATTATTGTTTTAACCTGCATTTATTTAAGTATTATAGCAGTTGTAATATCAATTAAGGAGGATATCTATCTTTTTACTGTAATGATTTTTTTGGGATACCTATCTTTTTACTGGATAAAACAACAAATTGTTCAAGGTAAAAATATTATTCATATTGACAATAAAAAGCAGAAGGTAAGATTATTCGGTGTTCCAATTGACAGGATTAGCTGTCAGCAGGCTATAGAAAGGTTGGATGAGTTTGTTTCAAAGAATAAGCCCAGTTTTGTGGTAACTCCGGATACACTGGCAATTTTACGAGCACGTCGGGATAAAGAATATTTAGGCATTACAAAAAAGGCAGATTTAGTTACCCCCGATGGTGCAGGTATACTCTGGGCATCTGCAACTTTGGATACGCCATTGATTGAACGAATTACCGGAATTGATTTGATAAATAAAATATGCATTTCAGCAGTGGAAAAAGGCTACAAACTTTATCTTTTGGGCTCAGAGAGTACGGTAATAGATAGAGCAGTAATAAATTTAAAAGACAGATTTCCAAGAATTAATATAGTTGGATATTATCATGGTTATTTTGATAAGATTAATCTGAATAACGACAAAAATAATAAAAGCGAAAAGGATATTATTAAAGAGATACAAGATAAAAAACCAGATTTCCTATTGGTAGGATTAGGTGTGCCCAAACAAGAGCTATGGATAGCAAAACATAAAGATGAATTGGGAGTTCCTGTATGTATTGGCATTGGAGGAAGCTTTGATGTTCTATCAGGGAAAATACCCAGGGCTCCCTTGTGGATGCAAAACCATGGTATGGAATGGATTTTTAGATTAATCAAAGAGCCAAAAAGATTAAAACGTGTTGTAGCTTTACCTTATTTTATGTGGCTTATTTTTTTAGGAAAGATTGAATTATTTTTCCGAAATGATGGGTAGCAGGCAATAGCCTCAGGGACAATGCCCTAGTTTTAATCATATTAAAGTTTTAAATACTTAAATATGTATCAAGCCTAAAATTATCTTTAGAAATTTTAATCCAACATTAATTCGCATATTACCTGTACAACCTTTTGTTTTTTCAATGGTAATATTTTGATAATCGAAAATATAAATTTAATTTTTAATAATATTTGCAATAAATTAGATTGATAATGGAATTAAATAGTTAGTTTATCTCTATAATTATTAAAAAATGGTAATCAAAAACAAAAATTGCTGCAATGCTGTAATGATGCAATATTAGAAAAGAATTACTAACATGATAATGAAAAACCCAATATTGTAATATCTCATCTGGCAATTTTGCAGCTTAAAAAAATTAAAGGATAAAGAATGAAGTTATGGGGAAAAGCGGGGATTGTTATTCTAACACTGGTAATAGAGCTTGGTTTGGCTAATATATTAGGTTTAAACACAGTAAAGCCTGATTTGTTATTGATTGTTGTAATTTGTATGGCATTTATTTCAGGTACAGAAGAAGGTACCATAACCGGATTTGCCGGGGGGCTAATAAAAGACGTTTTTTCTGTACATTATTTAGGCATTAATGCTCTGGTTAAGACTTTGATTGGTTACATTGCCGGTGTAATAAAAGATAGAATTTTTTCCCAGCATATTATGTGGATCGTCACTATAGCAACTTTTACCTTTACGTTTATTAATAATTTAATTATTTATTACTTATTGAATGCCCTTCATACTGGCTATGATTTTACTATTACCCTAAAGGATTTTATCTTGACCCAGGCAATAATTAATAGTGTCTTATCTCCTTTTATTTTTATTGGAATAAAAAAAGTATTTACCTTTTTAGGTCGTTGGAGTAAATAGCATATGTTTAACCGAAAAAATACCCAGATAACTGGAGATTTTATAAAAAAAAGACTCAATGACTTATTTATAATGATTATTCTTATCTTTGCAATATTATTAGTAAATCTTTGGTATTTACAGATTATAAAAGGCCATGAGTATGAACAAAGGGCAATTAATAATTGTATCCGCTCTCTGGAAGAAGAAGCACCCAGGGGTGAAGTGTTTGACAAAGATGAAAATTTGTTAATAACAAATCGTCCTGCAGTTAATTTTACAGTTATTCCAGCTGAAATTGAAGATTACCATTCATTATCATACCAGATAAGTTCGATTATACCATTGGAAGAATCATACCTAATAAATAAGTTTGAACAGTTAAGTCAGAGGCCTTTTCAGGCCCAGACTATAGTCAGAGGCCTTGAGAAAGAACAGATTATAGCTTTTGAAGAACAGAAATATAAATATAAAGGTACTCTTTTAACAATTCAACCGGAAAGAAAATATCTCTATCAGGATTTTGCTGCCCATGTACTGGGTTATGTTAACGAGATAAGCGAGGAAGAACTCCAATCTTCTAATTATCAGTATCTTTCAGGCGGTGATATTGTAGGGAAAAGTGGTATTGAAAAACATTACGATGCTTACCTGCGAGGCAAAAAGGGAAGTAAGGAAGTTGAAGTGGATGCCCTGGGAAGAGAGATTTTAACACTAAAATCTGTAGAACCTGTTGCCGGAAATGATATATATTTGACGCTCGATAGTGAATTGCAGTTATATATTCAAGAATTAATGACCGGATTAAGAGGGGCAGTCATGGTAAGTGAGGCAAGGACTGGAAAGATTCTGGCCATGATTAGTCAGCCGGGTTATGATCCTAACTTATTTAACCAACAAATATCAATAGAGAAATGGGAAGAAATATCACAGAGTGAAGAGAACATACTTTGTAACCGTAGCATTCAGGGTGTTTATCCTCCAGGCTCGGTATTTAAATTAATTACCGCTATTGCTGCCCTGGAAGAAGGTGTAGTGGGATTAAATGATAGAGTATATTGCCCGGGTTATTTTGAATTAGGTAATTTGACTTTTAAGTGTTGGAGAGAAACCGGGCATGGGACCCAGACTTTTCGAGATGCGATTAGCAATTCCTGTAATGTATTCTTTTATACTATTGGGCAGAGACTGGGAATTGACAGGCTTAATCATTATGCTACTATGTTTGGTCTGGGTGAAAAAACAGCTATTGATTTACCGGGAGAATTATCCGGATTAGTTCCTTCCCAGGAATGGAAGAGAAGGGCTTTTAACCAGGTATGGTTTCCAGGGGATACTATAAATCTATCCATAGGCCAGGGGTACTTATTAACAACTCCCTTTCAAATCCATAACATGCTTTGTATAATAACCAATGATGGCAATGTCTACAGGCAATTCCATGTTGATAGAATTGTTTCTCAATCAGGCCAGGTAATAAGAAAGTACGAACCTGAAATTATTAGAAAAGTTGATGTATCAGCTGACACATTTAGAGTAGTTAAAGAAGGAATGAAAAAGGTTGTTGAAGAAGGGACTGGATTTAATGCCAGGGTAGAAGGAGTTTCATTGGCTGGTAAGACAGGTACTGCTCAGAATCCTCAGGGAGAAAATCATGGATGGTTTGTAGGTTTTGCCCCATATCAAAATCCAGAAATATGTGTAACCGTTTTTGTTGAACATGGTGGGGATGGGAGTCAATCGGCAGCCCCAATTGCCAGTGATATTATTGAACACTATTTTCGGCAAACCAGTGGACAGGCGGTCCAGCTGAAAGAATTGCAATAAATTTGGAAGGATTATAGTAGATGAGCACAAAAAAAACAACCTCATACGTAGGATTGGGACAGACTCCTGTGAATCGAATATTTAGCCTGTTAAAGCATATTGATTATTCAATTTTTTTTATAGTACTGTGTTTATGTTTCATTGGACTTTTAATAATATACAGCACCACCCATATGCAAGCAACAGAAGCGGGCTCTTTGTTTTATGTAAGGCGCCAGTTAATATATGTACTGGCTGGAATAGTATTATGTTTTTTAGTATCATCTATTGATTACCATGAAATAGAAAAAATTGCTACACCTCTATATTTTATTGCAGTTATATCATTGTTATATGTAATTTTCTTCGGCAAAACAACTGCGGGAGCACGACGATGGATAGTAATTGCCGGATTTGATTTTCAACCATCGGAATTTGCAAAAATTGCCTTAATTTGTTTTTTAGCAAATTATTTTTACAAGCAAAGAGAAAAAATACCTTATTTTATATATTTTTCATTACCTTTTTTATTTACTATCATTCCTATGCTGTTAATTTTCCGTCAACCTGATCTGGGCAGTTCTATGGTATTTTTGGCAATCTTGTTATGCATGATATTTGTTGCCGGAATAAAATGGAAACATATAATAGTGATGTTTTTAATAGGAGTAGCCTCATTTCCGATTTTGTGGTCTTTTCTGAAAGATTATCAAAAGAACAGACTAATCCTTTTTATTAATCCTAATCTGGATCCATTAGGTGCCGGATATAATGTGATACAATCAAAAGTAGCTATTGGTTCCGGAGGCTTGTTTGGTCAGGGACTGTTCAGCGGGATACAGAGCCAGTTAAAATTTTTACCAGCACAGCATACTGATTTTGTTTTTTCAGTGATAGGAGAAGAAATGGGATTTTTTGGCGCATTATTATTGCTGACATTATTTATTTTTGTATTGTGGAAAGGAATAAAAATTGCCCAGGATGCTCCGGATTTGCTGGGAACTTTTTTGGCTACCGGGGTAGTTGCTTTTTTGTTTTTCCATATCTTTATCAACATTGGTATGGCAATGGGGTTAATACCCGCTACTGGTTTACCTTTGTCATTTATAAGTTATGGTGGAACTTTTATGATAAGTAATTTTATAGCAATTGGGATATTATTCAGTGTTCATATTAGAAGTATCTTTTCTTAAAATAACTGTAATATAAAAAAGGGTTTTAGAGTTGTAGATTTAGAGAGGTTTATGTGATTAAAAAAACAAGCAAAGAAATAAAGGCAGTACTATTTGAAGAAATATTAAAAAATGTGGAAAAACCGGGAAGATATATTGGGAAGGAATATAATGAGATAATAAAAAGTGGTAATGATAAAATGGTAAAAATTGCCCTTGCTTTTCCTGATTTGTATGAAATAGGAATGAGTTATCTTGGTTTTAAGATACTTTATGACATTATAAATAGTAGAGATGATGCATTAGCAGAGAGGGTTTTTTCACCGTACAGGGATATGGAAGATTTAATGTTTAAAAAAAAGATTCCATTATTTTCCCTGGAAAATTATAGACCATTTTCTGATTTTGATATAATAGGTTTTAGCTTACAGCACGAATTATGTTTTACAAATGTACTTCATATGCTTAAGCTGGGCGATATTGAATTGCATGCTGCTCGACGGGATGAAAAAGCTCCTCTAGTTATTGCAGGAGGTCCATCAGCTTTTAATCCCGAGCCACTGGCGGATTTTATTGATATATTTGTACTAGGTGATGGAGAAGAAATAATTCAAGAAATAATTGATATTTATAAATCCTGGTCTATAGATGGGAAGAGTAGAGAAAAAGAAATTCTTTTGAAAAGGTTGGATAAATTAACCGGCATTTATGTACCTGCTTTTTATGAAGTAATATATTTTAAAGATGGAACTATAAAATCTTTTCAGCCAAAAGGGAAAGAAATAAAACAAAAAATAAAGAAACGTATTAAGCTTGATTTGGATTGCAATCATTATCCTGTTTCTCCAATTGTGCCGAATATTGATATCGTGCATGACAGAATTACCCTGGAAATATTTCGGGGATGCACTCGAGGATGTCGATTTTGCCAGGCAGGTATGATTTATAGACCGGTCAGAGAACGTACTGAGCAAAAATTAATGGAAATTGCGGAAAAAAGTCTGGCTAATACCGGTTATGAAGAAATATCATTGTCATCTTTAAGTTCAAGCGATTATAGTAAAATCGATAGCCTGATTGAAAAATTAGTAAACAAACATTGTGAACAGGGAGTTGGTGTTTCACTTCCGTCTTTGAGGATTGACGGTTTTTCGGTTCAACTAGCCAGGCAATCCCAACGAGTTCGGAAAACCGGCCTTACATTTGCACCCGAAGTCGGGACAAACAGAATGAGCAAGACTGTAAATAAAAATGTAACTGAAAATGATTTGTACCAAACGGTACAATACGCCTTACAGGAAGGGTGGAAAAGAGTCAAGCTTTATTTTATGATAGGATTGCCGACTGAGACATGGGAGGATATTGAAGGTATTATTGGCATGATTAAGAGAGTTGAAAGTATTGGTAAAAGGTTGGCAGGAAAAAAGTTTTCATTGAACATAAGTTTAAATGCTTTTGTGCCAAAAGCTCATACACCTTTTCAATGGGTTGGACAGGAAGAAGAAAAATTGTTGCTGGAAAAATATAATTATGTTGCGAAAAGAATTAGAAGCAAAAATATTTCCTATAGTTATCCTGATACAAAGTTAAGCATATTAGAGGCGGTTTTTGCCAGGGGGGACAGAAAATTATGCCAGGTTTTGGAAGAGGCCTATAAAATGGGTTGTAAGTTTGATTCCTGGAGAGAGTATTTTGATTATAATGTCTGGGAGAAAGCATTTCGTAAGTGTAATCTTGATATTTCTTTTTATACCAACAGGGAAAGAAAAAAAGAAGAAAATCTACCCTGGGATTTGATAGATTGCGGGGTAAGCAAAGAATTTTTGTGGTTAGAATGGCAAAGAGCTCTGCAGGGGATTTCTATAGATGATTGCCGACTTTCCAGGTGTAATAACTGTGGTTTGCAGGATATTTGCAATAAATTATCTGAAGTGAAAGATAATAAATCATAAGAAAATATATATAATGAATATAAAATGTGAGTAATTAGATGTCGTATATATATCGAATAAAATATAGCAAAGTTGGACCTTTGAAATATGTTTCTCACCTGGATTTGAATACATTATTTTGCCGAACATTGCGGAGAGCTCAAATCCCTTTAGAATTGACACAGGGATTTAATCCCAGGTTCAAAATCTCTTTTGGGCCGGCCTTACCTCTTGGTATTGCCGGTCGGAATGAAGTTTTGGATATTAGCTTAATCCAAGAGATGGACAACGACTTAATAAAAGAAAAGATAAATAAATTTGCCCCTGAAGGACTTGAGGTACAAGATATTATAGCTATTTCTAAGGAAGAGAATAATTTAAGTAAAGCCATAAATCATGCTATTTATATTATTGAGTTAAATGTTAGTGGGTATAGATCTTATTTAACCAGAGAAAATTTGAGAAACTGTTTTAAAAATAGCATTGAAAAATATTTAGAGCAAGAAAACATTGTAATCCAAAAAAATACTAAAAAGGGCTTAAGAGAGGTCAATTTGAGGCCCTACATTGAAAATATGGATATTGTATCATTTCAGGATGACACAGTCCTTATTGAATTGACAGTGGATATACAATATAAGGGTAGCATTAATCCGGTTTTGATAATCAATGAATTTATTAAAAAGCCGGAGAACAAAGATATTTATATTAATAATATTGCAAGAAAAGAGTTTTTATAGTAATAAGTAATGGTAGAACAAAAACTTTACGAATTCTTATTTCTATTTTATATTTAGTTTAGAAAATAAAGAGAAAGGTGATACCTGAAAAATGGATTACAAAGGAAAACAGGTTATTATTGATAGTGGCTTAAGTGAAGAACGAGTTGCTATCTTAGAAAATAAAAAATTGGTAGAAATACATATTGAGAGATTGGAAGACCGTAAAATAATAGGCAATATTTACAAAGGAAAAGTCATGAATGTTTTGCCGGGAATAGAGGCAGCCTTTATTGATATTGGTATTGATAGAAATGCTTTTCTACATTTAAACGATTTGGAACAATCTCTCGGAAATCAGAAGGATAAAAAAACCGAAGTTAAAGATATGATTAAAGTAGGCCAGGAAATTGATGTACAGGTTGTGAAAGAAGCTATACTACCAAAGGGTGCAAGGGTGACAACAAACATAAGTCTGCCTGGACGATACCTTGTACTAATGCCCAATAATAATGGGATTGCTGTTTCCAGGAGAATTGAACAGGAAGACGAAAAAGAAAGATTAAAAAAGATAATGCAAAGCATTAAGAAAAAAGAATATGGCTTTATTGTCCGAACAGCGGGAGTAGGGAAAGATGAAAGTGATTTTATTTCTGATATGGATTTATTGGTAAGATTATGGAATAAAATTCAAAAAAGAAGTCGAAAAACCAAAGCACCCATGCTTTTACATGAAGACTTGAATTTAACTTACAGGGTTATAAGGGATTTGTTTACAGAAGACATAGATGAGTTTGTAGTTAATTCAGAAAAAGAATATGAAAAAATAATTGGTTTTCTAGATACACTGCTACTCCTTGATTTGAAGCCACGTGTCTCCTTTTATGAGGGGGATAAGCCAATCTTTGAAGAATTTAATATAGAAAAAGAAATAAATAAGGCTTTAGAGAAAAAAGTCTGGCTAAAGTGTGGTGGTTATCTGGTCTTTGACGAGGTTGAAGCTTTAACTGTTATTGATGTAAATACCGGTAAATATGTCGGTGGCAAAAAGATGAAAAATACAATTTTGAAAACTAATTTACAGGCTGCCGAGGAAATCGCCAGGCAATTACGGTTGAGAGATATTGGCGGTATTATTGTTATTGATTTTATTGATATGGATAACAAGGAAGACCAGGAGAAAGTGATAAAGAAATTAGAAGAAGCCCTTAAAAAGGATAAAACCAAGTCTAATATTGTACAGACAACTGAATTGGGGCTGGTGGAAATGACCCGAAAGCGTTCTAAGAGAGATCTGGATTCACTGTTAAAAACATCATGCCCTTATTGTTCAGGCAATGGCAGAATAATGTCTGCGGAAACAGTTAGTAATCAGGTAATTCATAAGTTAGAAGATTTAAGTAAACATTCCAAGGCAGATGCTATTTTATTGGGGGTTCATGCAAAGGTAGAAGAAGAGCTATCTGCCAGTAAAATTATGCTTATTAAACAATTGGAAAGAGAGTACCACAAGGCTATTTATATTAAGGTATTAAATGACCTGCATCTGGAAAAAATAAAAGTCATTGCAGTTGGAAGAAAAAAGGAAATAAAAAAGATTGCAAAAATGCTATGATCAATAATAGAGTCAAGAAATACCTTAAATTGTTAAAGGTTTGCATAACCATAAAAATGATTTGACAGGAATTGTTATATATGATAAATTTTATAAGCCAAGTAACGCACCGCATAGGTTAAAAAGCTAACAGCTACCTATTTGGGCGATTTTTTTTGAAATTAGGAGGAAATTTCTAAATGCATGCAGTTATAACAACTGGAGGGAAACAGTACTTAGTTGAGGAAGGAAATATTATTAAGGTAGAAAAACTTGATGTAAAAGAAGGCGAAAAGGTCAAATTTGAGGAAGTATTAATGCTGGAAAAAGATGGTGAATATCAAATTGGACAACCTTTGGTAAAAAACATTTTTGTAGAAGGAAAAGTTTTGAAACAGGGACGAGATAAAAAAATTGTAGTTTTTAAATATAAACCAAAGAAAAAATATCAAAAGAAAATTGGTCACAGGCAGTCTTTTACGCAAATAAAGATTGAAAAGATTGCTGAAGGTAAATAAGGGATAAATAATTTCAAGCTATAGCTTTTTAAAGAGAGGTGAGATAGTATGGCTCATAAAAAAGGACAGGGTTCGGCAAAGAATGGAAGGGATAGCATATCGAAGCGGCTCGGAGTCAAAAAATTTGGTGGTCAATTAGTGAGAAGCGGCAATATACTCATCAGACAAAGAGGGACCCGGATATTGCCAGGTAAAAATGTTGGACGCGGAAATGATGATACATTATTTGCTTTAATTGACGGTTATGTTGAATTTAAAAACAGAGGGAGCAATAGGAAGCAAGTTTCTGTTAATGCAACGGAAAAATAACATTTTTTGAGAAATAATTATACCCTGGGTTTTCGAAAAAACTCAGGGTTTTTTACTATTTAGAGAAAAATATCTTTGACTAATAAATAGAAGGATTATAATGTTTTCTGATAAAGTTATTATAAATGTAAAAGCAGGCAATGGTGGCAATGGAGCTGTGAGTTTTCGAAGAGAGCGTTTTGTTGATAAAGGCGGACCTGATGGTGGTGATGGAGGAAAAGGCGGTAATGTATTTATTCAGGCTGATTCCCATACCAAAACTTTAATTCAGCTTTATCGTAAGCCACATTGTAATGCAGAAGATGGAGAAAGCGGAAGAGGGCAGAAAAAAAACGGCAAGGATGGCCAGGATTTGTTTCTTAAAGTGCCATTGGGTACGATAGTAGAGGATATAGAAAAAAATAAAGAGCTTGCTGATCTTTCCAGTGCTGGAAATAGGATATGTGTTGCCCGGGGTGGAATTGGAGGAAAAGGAAATTACCGTTTTAGAGGTTCACAAAGACAAATTCCAAATTTTGCCCAAAAAGGTGAGCCTGGAGAGGAAATAAAGATTAAGCTGAATCTAAAGCTTATTGCTGATGCTGGTCTTGTTGGATTTCCGAATGCTGGCAAATCTACTCTTCTTGCACGAATTTCTGCTGCAAAACCAAAAATCGCCGATTATCCCTTTACCACTATTGAACCTAATTTAGGAGTAGTACGGGTTGATGAAGAAAATTCCTTTGTGATAGCTGATATTCCAGGTTTAATAAAAGGTGCTCATGCAGGCGTAGGAATGGGAACACGTTTTTTAAAACATATTGAGAGAACCAAAGTACTGGTACATCTTATTGATGGTTCTCAGGTAAACGCAGAAAACCTTTTTCAAAACTATCAAACTATTGAAAATGAATTGAAACAATATGCACAATTTTTAGAAAAAAAGAAAAAAATAGTGACAATAAATAAGTGTGATTTGCCAGAAGTAGCTGAAAAAAGGACATGGATAAAAAAAGAATTTTTAAAAAAAGGAATTGAGGTAAGCTTTATTTCAGCCGTTAATGGGCAGGGAATACAGGATTTTATTTATAAGTTGCATCATCTCATTGATATTGAGAATATAAAAGATGCTGAAAGTGAATTATTACCGAAAAAACAAATAGAGGAAAAGAGAGTGAAACAGTATGAGTATGAGCCCAAATTTTCCATAAAAAAAGAGAATGAAATATTTATTGTAGAAAGTGAGAAAATCGAAAAGATGATTAATCGGTATGATTTAGATAATTACCAGGCGTTGCAATATGTGCAAAAGATTTTAAAAAGTATGGGAATAGAAAAAGCACTAAAAAAAAGAGGAATTAATGAAGGCGACCGCGTAAAAATTGGTAATATGTATTTTTACTTTTATTCATAGATACTGTATAATGTTATGTAAAATAAATCCATATCACTGTTATAATAGTTATAATAAAAAATCAATAAAAATCTTTTAATAAGGTGAAAAAAAATGATTTGTTGGTCTGAATTATTCAAAAAAAATAAGAATAGGCAAATCAAAACTCATTTATTGTTCTGTTCAATTGTTGCCCTGTTAATGGTTTTATTATTAGGAGTAAACAGTCTTGCTGCAGAAGTGTCCCATGTAGCAGTTTATTATTTTTATAACCAGACGGGTAATGCCGACTTGCAATGGCTGGAAGAAGAATTGGCTGTCTCAATAGGACAAGCTCTGTCTAAAATTGAGCACATAAATTATATGCCTCTATCTGAGGTAAATAGGCTAGTTGATTACCAGCAATACCAAAATATGGTCAGCAAGAAAGACTCAATGATGTTTGGTGAACTTGCAAATATGCTACAGGTTGATTTGCTCTTTTCCGGAAATTATTTCCAGGGGGAAAAAGACTATATCGATTTGGATTTACTAATGTATTTGCCTTCTGAGGGTCATTTAGTTGAATTTCGCAGGATGTCTGACTCATTAGAGAATCTAGCTGATTTAAAAGAAAGAGTAATTAAGATTATTTTGCAGGAAGCAGGTATAGACCCCAACAGTGTTTCCTTAGAAAATATTCTAGATGTTATGGATATCTATGAAGATGACAAGATAACCGAAGCAGAGGTATTTATTATTGAAGAAATTCCCCAGGAAATTAAGCCAGATTCCCAGGATACTTCATTAGCCCAGGAATATTTCGAGAAAGCAACAGAACTGAAGAATAAAGCTATACTTGAATATGGAGGGGTAGATTACCCCAGTAAACCTTTATGGAATGAGGCAATCCAAAATGCCACGAAAGCAGTGGAAACAGATCCTGATTTTGCTGAAGGTTATTTTCTATTAAGCGAGATTTACAGAAGAACTAAATGGATTGCTCGAGAAATAGAGAGTCTGGAACAATATATTGCTGCAATAAAGAGAACCAATAAACAAATTAGTCCGCAAGATTTTTCGAATTTGCTTACCAGGCTTGCTCATTTAAAATACAATGCCGGGGAGACCGTTACGGCTATAAACTATTTAGAAGAGGCAATCTCTAATAATTCAAATAATATTGAAGCCAGGAACTACTTAATGGAAATTTATTATGCTACCGGACAGGGAGTAAAGGCATTGCAACAGGCGGAAGAGATTAAGCGAATTAAACCAGATAGTATCGAATTAGACTGGTTTGCCAGTAGAGCACAGAGAATATCTCGGTATGGTCGAGAGGCTTTCGATAGTTATGAAAATGGGTACAATTTATATATTGCAAAAAATTATCAGGAAGCCATAAGGTATTTGGAACAAGCTATAAGATTGGCTCCTGGATTCAAGGATGCCCATTATTATCTTGCACTAAGTTATTATCATTATGGGAATTTAGATGGAGCAATCCGTCACTGGGAGGAATCCATTCGATTGGATTCATTTGATAACCATGCCAGGATTTATTTGAATAAAGCTCTGGAAGAACGGGAATATGGCAGGGAAGCTGTCTGGAGTTTTAATCAGGGCTATAAACATTATGTCGCTGGAGAATACGATGATGCTTTAGTTGAATTTAAGGAGTCTACTTATTTAAACCCTAATTTTGAAAAGGCCAGAATGTTTTTAATGCGAACATATTACCATTTAAATCGGATGGATGAATACGTCGAAGAGAGAAAGAAAATTGGCGAAAATATTGAATTTACTGGAGAGCTGGAGAGAGAATATTACCTGTTAGGTTATGATTTTTATTCAATTGAGGATTATAATGTGGCACTGGAAAAATTAAAAGATGCTTTAGAGATAAACCCGGATTATCTAGAGGCAAGATTTTTAATTGCTGAAACTCTTTATCAGCTAAAAAATTATCGTGAGGCAAGCATTCATTATAAGTATATAATAGATAATTATCCTGGTAGTAATTATTATGAAAATGCTTTATTAGGAGGCGGCTGGTGTTCATATTTAGTTGAAGATTACCGGCAATCAGAAGAATACCTTGAGCTGTTAAAAAATAATTTTCCCAAGAGTCCTCTATACCAGGAAGGGTTGTATAAATTAGGCAGAGTTTATTTTAGCCGGGAGAAATACCAGGAAACCATAAATATCTATGAGGAATTATTGCAATTAGAAAATTTAGAATACGAGTATGAAGAAATTAATTATATATTAGGTCAGTCCTTTTTCTGGATAGAAGATTATAACAACGCAAAAAGTTTGCTCCTGGACATTATAGAAAATTATCCTAACTTTCAACAGATAGATGAAGCAAAGTATTACTATAGCTTTGTTTTGTTTAGAGAAGAACAATATACCGAAGCAAAAAATATGTTAGAAGAATTGGTAAAGAAGGAAAGCAGCAAGGTGAATGCAGAGGCATCTTATCTTTTAGGAAGAACATTGCTTGAACTTAGAGAATATGATAGAGTTATTACGATTAACAGTTCTTTGCTAAATAAAGAGATAGATGACCATATGATGGAGAGGGTATTATTTGATCTGGGTCTATCATATTCGCGTAAAGGTGATGATAGAGAAGCAATTATCTTTTTTAATCGTGTTATTAGTGAATTTCCTCAGGGAGAATTAGCTAGATTGAGCCGGACTGAGCTTGCCCAGAGTTATTATCATTTGGGACAATACCAGGATTCATTGGATATACTGGAAGATATTACTACTAAAGAAGCATTGGAAATAAGAATTGATGCAGCAAGAAAAATCGGCGATGATGAACTATTGCGTTCAATCTATCAAGAATTTGAAGAAAGATATCCGGATGATGAACTGCCAGCAGATGATTATTATGCTTTGGCAATTACTCAATTTAACAATGGTGAATTCCGTAAAGCAATTGAAACTTTAAAAATTTTAGAAAGTGATGATTTAAGTGAAAGCCTAAGAAGAGAGAATAACTACTGGCTTGGACTAAGTTATTACCGGCTTCAGGAGTATGGGCAGGCGAAAGAGTATTTTCAAAGGAATGATTATTTGGTGGGAGATGATTCTGCTATAAAGTCTCTATATATGCTGGCAGAATCTTGTTACCAGCTTGAAGAATATTCCAGGGCAATAGAATATTATATTGAATTTTTAGAGAATTATGGCAATAATTCATTAGCAGAAAATGTTTATTACAGTATATCATGGAGTTACTTAAACAATAATAATTACCAGGAGGCATTAGCTTCTTTTAATTCCCTGAAAGAAAAATACCCTGATAGTCAATTTGTCGAGGAGAGTTCCTTTTTGACAGGCAAAATACAATTTTTGCTCTCTGATAACCAAAGTTCCAGGCAGAGCCTGATTAACTTCACTGAAAAATATCCAAACAGTCAGTATCGGGAAGAATCGTTGTATATTATTGCCCAGGTAAGTTTAGAAGCAGAGCAGTGGATTGATAGTATCCTGTATTTTGAAAGATTGATTAATGAATATCCCAATAGCCGCTATTTGCCTGGTTCTTTATATGGCCTGTGTCTAAGTTATTACCAAAAACAGGAATACAGTAAAGCTTTAGATGTGGGTGAGAGGTATTTAGACGATTTCTCCCAAGGAACATTTGTATGTGATATTCTTTATATTACTGCTATTTGTCAGGAGGAATTAGAGAATATAGACAACGCTATAAAACAGTATGAAAAGATTGTTTTTGATTGTCCAGAAAGTATTTATGTTGAAAGTGCAAAAAAACAAATTGAATTTTTAAGCAGATAATAAAATTTAGGGATTGTAAATAATGATTAAAAAGATTAATATTATGAATTGTTTAGATTTATATGAAATAGAGGAGGCAACTTATTGATGTTTGAACTATTTAACAAGGGCGGGTTCTTAATGTATCCGATTTTTTTCTGTTCTTTGCTAGCGATTGCCATTTTTTTCGAAAGGATGTTTTTTCTCAAAAGCATAAAAACATCAACACGTAAATTTGGAAATCGTATTAGCGATTTAATTAGAAAAGGGAACATAAATTTCGCCATTAGTGCCTGTAGAAAAAATATTTCGCCCATATCCCAAATCATTTTAGCAGCATTATTAAAATATGGAAATTCGAGAGATGAAATAAAAGAGGTAATTGAGGATACTGCTAGACAAGAAGTTGCTGTTTTAGAAAGGAATTTGCCTATTCTGGCAACTATCGCTAACATTGCTCCGTTATTAGGTCTATTAGGTACAGTTTTTGGTATGATAAAAGCTTTTCAGGTAGTTTCGGTTGTTGGGGTAGGTAATCCTGAAGCCCTGGCGGGGGGGATATCGGAAGCCTTATTAACTACTGCTTTTGGGCTCTCGGTGGCTATACCAACTATTGTTGCTTATAATTACCTGGCACATCGCGTGGACAGGCAAATTAAAGAAATGGAATCAACTTCTATAGAAGTGCTGGAATTGTTGACAATTAAGCAAGATATAAAAGAAGAGAAAGAGGAAGGCGTGAAGTTAAATGAAGTTCTCTCACACCATTAAAAAAAGAATTGGTTTTGATATAACTCCCCTTATCGATGTGGTCTTCTTATTATTGATTTTTTTCATGCTGACCACTACTTTTATAAATGTAGAAAGTGGGGTAAAAGTTGATTTACCCACCGGTGATTTCGCAGCAGTTGAAGAAAGGCAAAATATAGTAGTATCTATTACAGAAAACAATGTTCTGTACATGAACAATAATCTGGTAGATCCTAACAATCTTACTAGAGAAATAAGAGAGGCACTTGAAAACAATATTGGTAGTATGGTTGTACTGGAAGCAGATCAAAATATCAGTCATGGAAAGGTAGTAAGGGTGATGGATTTGATTAAAAAAGGTGGAGCTGAGCGAATTGCCATTGCTACCAAACCAATCGAAGGAAATTAATAAGCATAACAAAAGGAAAAATAGTTTAGTAAAAATAACTAAAAATTAGGATGATTAATTAATTGAAAAATACTATTGGATATAGAGCAAAAAGAAGAAAAATCCGTTCCAAGAGTTTTTTGGGACGTTCTTTTTTAATATCGATAATACTTAATATGTTGTTTATATTTGCTTTCAGCAATATAATTACCTTTGATATATTTAATCTCCCTCCTGAAGAAGAGCTTCTTGAGGTAACAATGATAGAACTTCCATCTAGTCAAACTCCCGTATCAACAAGACCTGAAATTGTTAGGGAAGAGCCGCTAGCTGAGATGGATGTAACACCAAAAGTAGAACCAATGTTGCCAGAGCCTGCCAGAATACAGGAGGTAGAAACACAACCACGTATTGAAGAGCAAGAGATTGCATCAGAAAGTGCTCCTAAGGTTGAGGTAAAAGTACCTGAAATTGAAATACCACCTTCTGAAGAAATTGCTCCCGTAAGAGAAGAAATTACAGTAAGACAGGATGTTCAAATAGCCGCGAGATCGATTGAACCAACTCTTACCAGCAGAAGAGAAGTTGAGGGAGAAATATTAGAGCAAGGCCAATATGAGATGCAGGCGAGATTAGGAGAAGAGGGCAGAGAGCGAATTGAATCAACATATGGTACAGTGGTTACTCCTGGAAAAATTACCAGTTTGCCGGCTTCGGCAGATAAGGAATCTCCTTTTGGTAATCGTCCGCTGGCAATAATGATAGATAATGCAAGCTTTGCTCGTCCTCAGAGCGGGCTCGATAAAGCAAATATAGTTTATGAAGTCTTAGCAGAAGGTGGAATTACAAGATTCCTGGCGATTTATGCAACTCAGGAAGCTGATAAAGTCGGACCGGTTCGGAGTGCCCGACCTTATTATATAACAAAAACTTTGGAACATGATTCTATTTATGTTCATGCTGGAGAAAGCCCTGATGCCGCAAGGTTTATTAGAGAAGAAAGAATAGATGATATTAATGAGATGATTCATTTTCAGCCATTTTGGAGAACTACAGACCGTAGTGCACCCCATAATTTATATACTTCTACATTTCAATTAAGGGACGAAGCTAAAAGATTAGGTTATATTGAAATGGTTAACAAAGGAAGCTATCAATTTGAAATCGATAGAGAAGAGTTGCTATCTGGTAAAGAGGTTTCCAAGATAGATATTAGATACCACAGTAATTATACAGTTACATATCAGTATGTAGCCGATATACAGGCATATGCTAGATATATTAATGGCCAACCACACCTGGATGCTGAAACTGGTAAACAGCTAACTGCAAAGAACATAATAATACAGCACAGTGAAAAAAAAGTTATGGATGAAGAGGGAAGGCTGGCTATTGACTTTATTGGAGAAGACAAAGGAATAATAATATTCAACGGCAGTTCTGAAGAAATTACCTGGGTAAAAGAAAGTTTAGCCTCAAGAACATTGTTTTATAACAAAGATGGAAACCGACTAGCCATCCAACCAGGGAATGTATGGATTCAAGTCATTCATCCGGATACACAGATTAACTATTAAAATTATAACAGATATCGGGCATGTAGTTTTGAGCCAAAACAAAGTAAGAAGTAAAAAAGTTTTTTGGTTTTAAGGTTTTATTACAAATATAAAAAAAATGTAAGTTGCAAGTAAAATAAAATAAATAGTAATAAGCAAAAATACTGCTAAATCTTTAGAATAGAATAGTATGATATTAGTTTTAACCATAAAAAACCACCTTCTAAGAAGGTGTTAATGATTAGATAAAATGGTTTTACCATAAAAAGATTAAAATAAGATAGATGATAATATTTTGCCTGAAGTACAAAGTTGGAAATACTATTACTTAAGTAAAAATTATGGCTAAAGGTATCAATAAAAAATCGAAAGAAAAAGAGCAAAAAAGTCAAACCCCTTTCAGGGGTTCTTAAAGCCGCCCGCTATTGGGGTGTGATATTTACTAATGTTTAATATTAAATATGGTTAGAGTTGCTAATTGTTTTACTATCGCAAGAGTTGTTAAATACAATTTTGGCAATCCAATATACTGTTGAGTGTATTATTTAGTTTGTTGCTGAAAAGGATAAACTTATTAATTAACTAAGTAGGGATTGTATATGGACCATCAGCAGAAATTAATTGAAAAATTTTTGGATTATTTAACTCTTGAAAGAGGGTTAGCTTATAATACAATTGTCTCTTACCGCTATGATTTATTAAAATATTATAATTTTATTGTTTTAAAAAAACATACCAAATTTCAAACTGTAAATCGCAATATTATTAATGAATACTATAATTATTTACGTAATATCGACCTTGGGATTAATTCTATATTCAGGAATTTAGTAGCCCTAAAGATGTTTTACCGGTTTTTATTAACTGAAGGATTTATTAAAAATGATTTAACCAATTTAATAGAATTTCCTAAAATACAGAAGAAATTACCCCAGGCACTTAATATAGAAGAATTAGATGCAATATTAGATGAGAAAAATTTTAGAGGCCTTTTGGGGAAAAGGGACCAGGCTATCATGGAGTTATTATACGCAACGGGAATGAGAGTAACAGAATTAATTAGTTTAAATAGGAATGATATTAAATTGGAGCACAGTCTTTTAAAATGTACGGGTAAGGGGAATAAAGAAAGGTGGGTTCCTTTTACAGACAGGGTACATGATATTTTGCTTGATTATATAAAGTATATTAGGCCTAAGCTTGAAAAGAAAGAGAATACCAATTTATTATTTTTAAATAATCATGGTAATCCCATTTCTCGGCAAGGTGTTTTTTATTTAATTAAAAATTATGCAAAAATAGCAGGAATTAAAAAGAAAGTAACCCCACATACTTTTAGGCATACGCTGGCAACACATTTAATTGAAAATGGTGCAGATTTGAGATCAATTCAAGAATTATTGGGGCACTCTGACATTTCTACCACCCAGGTATATACTCATGTTAGCAGAAAATGGATTAAAGAAGAATATTTTAAAGCATTTCCGAGAGTATGAAAAAAAGTCCTGGTATAACGTATTCTGTATACCGTATAACGTGAAGAAAAAGAAAATAGAAAGATTAAGGGGCAAGATGAAAACGGAAAACTAAAACTTTTAAGTTGGAGGAAAATAATGGAAAACATAATTGAAAGTATTGATGAAAGCATTAAATCAATTCAGAAATTTAGTGATATAAAGCCTAAAATTGCGATTATACTGGGAACCGGACTCGGGAAATTAGCTGATGATATTGAAGAAAAGGAAATAATACCTTATAAAAATATTGCTAACTTTCCAATTTCTACAGTGCATGGACACAGTGGAAACCTTGTTTTAGGGAAACTTGAGGAGAAGCAAATTGTTGCTATGCAAGGTAGATTTCATTTTTATGAAGGATATAATATGAAGGAAATTACTTTTCCTGTAAGAGTTATAAAAGAATTAGGTGCTAACATTATTATAATTTCAAATGCTGCTGGTGGTATGAACCGATATTTTAAAAGAGGAGATTTGATGCTTATAACTGATCATATCAATCTTATGGGTGATAATCCTTTAATCGGCCCCAATAATGATAAATTAGGTCCGCGTTTCCCGGATATGTCACAAGCATATGATTTAGAATTAATAAAATTGACTGAAAGAGTTTCCCTGGAAGAAGGAATTCCAATACATAAAGGAGTTTATGCTGGACTACCCGGACCAATGTTAGAGACTCCTGCAGAGTATCGTTTTTTAATAAAAATTGGGGCTGATGCTGTGGGAATGTCAACTATTCCTGAAGTTATTGCTGCTAATCATATGGGAATGCGAGTACTGGGAATATCCTGTATTACTGATTTGGCAATTGATGGAGTAGTTAAAAAGGTCCAGTTTCAGGAAATTCTACAGGCTGCTACCAAGTCTGAACCATTAATGACTCGAGTTGTTAGAAAGGTAATAAACAATATTGTTAATTAATCTAATAAAAGTATCATTATTATCAACATTACCAGTATTAGAATTAAGAGGTGCTCTTCCTATTGCCATAAATTATTACAAGTTACCGATTATACCAAGTTACTTATTTGCAGTTTTGGGAAATATGCTCCCGGCAGTGTTTTTATTACTCTATCTTAAGCCATTTTCGGATTTTTTACGAAAATGGAAATTATTTGATTTGTTTTTTTGCTGGTTATTTACAAGAACAAGGAGACATGAACCGAGGTATGAGAAATATGGTGCACTATTTTTATTATTTTTTGTATCCATACCTTTGCCAGTTACTGGAGTCTGGACTGGTTCAGTGGCAGCATTTCTTTTTGGGATCCGTTTTCGATATGCCTTTCCCATGATGGCTGGTGGTGTTATCATTGCTGGCATAATTGTTGCCATGGCTAATTTAGGAATTATAAATTTAATTAATGGCCATTAGCTATTAGTAGATTAATGAAATATTGTTATTGTTTATTATCAAAAAAGTGATAGAATGTTAATTTTGTAAGGATAAATTAAGAAAGAAACTATGAGAAAAACTATAGAATGGGAAAATAATAGAGTATTAATGATAGACCAGAGAAAGCTACCTCATACATTTGAAATAATAAGCTGTAAAAATCATCATGAGGTGGCTGAGGCAATAAAGGATATGGCTATTAGAGGAGCTCCAGCCATTGGGGCAGCGGCTGCCTATGGAATGGCCCTGGCAGCTAAGAATATAAGAACAGAGAATATGGAAGATTTTCTGAGAGGATTGGAAGAAGCAAGAAAAGAATTATCTATGACCAGGCCTACTGCAGTAAATTTATTTTGGGCTTTAGATAGAATTAATAAGATTATTGAAGAAAAAGGATTTTCAGTGGAGGAATTACAAAAAAATATTTTGTCTGAAGCAAAAAAAATTGCAAAACAGGATATTGAAGTGAATTTTCTAATTGGAAACAATGGTGTGAAATTATTCGAAGATAATGATATTATTTTAACTCATTGTAATGCAGGTTCTCTGGCAACTGTATTTTATGGAACTGCTTTAGGTGTTATCAGGTCAGTGTATAAAGAGAAAATTAATATAAGGGTTTTTATCGATGAAACCCGGCCAGTTCTACAGGGTGCCAGACTAACTGCATGGGAATTACTTTCTGAAAATATACCAGCTACACTAATTTGTGATTCTGTAGCAGGTTTTTTAATGAGCAAAAAACAGATAAGCAAGGTAGTAGTTGGTGCTGATAGGATTGCAGCCAATGGAGATGTGGCTAATAAGATTGGAACCTATAGTATTTCAGTGTTAGCAAAAGAACATAACATTCCATTTTATGTTGCTGCACCATTTTCAACAATAGATTTTTCTATAAAGGGAGGGACTGATATACCAATTGAGGAAAGACATAAAAATGAAGTAATAAATATAATGGGGCAGGTAATAGCGCCAGACGGTATAGATGTTTATAACCCCGCTTTTGACGTTACTCCACACAGAAACATATCTGCGATAATTACCGAAAAAGGTATAATAGAGCCTCCATTTATACCCAATTTGAGCAGATTAAATAAAAATAATTATGAACAGGAAGTTTGAGGTGAGATAATGCAAAACCCTGATACATTTTTAATTACTGGTGGAAAACCACTAAAAGGGAGCGTGGTAATTGATGGAGCAAAAAATTCTGCTCTATCTATAATGGCTGCATGTCTTTTATCCAGCGATGTAAGCATTTTAGAGAATGTCCCCAGGTTAAAAGATGTATATAGTATGATTGAAGTTATAAAAATCCTTGGTGTAAAAGTTGCATGGGTAGATGATACTACTCTTTCTATTAATCCGGACGATTTTAATAATTATGAAGCACCCTATGAGTTGGTTAAGACGATGAGAGCATCTTTTCTGGTTATGGGTCCTTTATTAGCCAGACTTAGGAAGGCAAAAATATCACTTCCTGGAGGATGTGCTATAGGTGCTCGACCAGTTGATTTCCATTTAAAGGGATTTCGTGTATTAGGTGCCAATATAACAACTGAAAAAGGTTATATTCAAGCAGAGGCAAATCAGTTAAAGGGAGATGATATTTACCTTGATTTTCCCAGTCTAGGAGCAACAGAAAATATTATGATGGCTGCTTCTTTAACAGAAGGAACCACTGTCATTGAAAATGCTGCCAAGGATCCTGAGGTTATCGAGCTGGGAAGGTTTTTAAATAAAATGGGGGCGAAAATTGAAGGCCTGGGAAATGACATAATAACCATTAAGGGTGTTAAAAAATTAAAGGGTGTGAGATATAAAATTATTCCTGACAGAATAGAAGCAGGAACATATATGGTTGCTGCTGCTATTACTGGGGGAGATGTTGAAATAAAGAATGTTAATCCTTATTATTTAAAATCATGTATTGTAAAATTAGAAGAAGCAGGTTTAAATGTAGATATTGATGATGGAATAGCAAATATATCAGACCCTGAAGGAATTAAGTCAGTTGATATTAAAACAATGCCTTTCCCCGGTTTCCCAACTGATATGCAGGCACAATTTATGGCTTTGATGACCATAGCAAATGGGACAAGCATTATTACGGAAAATGTATTTGAAAATCGCTTTGCACATGCAGGTGATTTAAGAAGGATGGGAGCAGACATTAAAATAGAAGGTAGAAATAGCATTATAAAAGGAGTAAAAAAACTGAGTGCAGCACCGGTAATGGCTTCTGACCTAAGGGGTGGGGCTGCGCTGGTATTGGCTGCATTGGTTGCAGAAGGTACGACTGAAATAAGCAGGATTTATCATATTGATAGAGGATATGTTAATCTGGAAGAAAAATTAAAAGCATTGGGTGCCAATATAAAAAGATATTAAGAAGAATGTAATAGAAAAATATTACTTATATGGTACAATATTTAAGTAATAAGTTTATCTTTAGAAATAGAGAAGATTTAGATAGAAGGTAAGATTATACTATGATTAGGGAAAATTGAGGAGGTATCTTTCAATATGCTGGGAATGGACAAAAGTTTAGGAATAGATTTGGGAACTGTGAGTGTATTAATATTTCAGAAAGGAGCAGGGATAGTTCTACAAGAACCCTCTGTAGTTTCAATATACAAAGATACTGGAAAAGTATTTGCTGTTGGGAAAGATGCCAAGGAGATGTTAGGAAAGACCCCTGGAAATATTATTGCTCTGGAACCAATGAAGGCGGGTGTTATTGCAGATTATGATGTAACCGAAAAAATGCTGACTTATTTTATAAAAAAAGTATCTTCTAATACAAGACTATTCAGGCCACAAGTTGTAATATGTGTTCCAGCCGGGGGAACAGAAGTGGAAAAAAGAGCTGTTTTAGAGGCAGCAGTGCAAGCTGGAGCAAAAAAGGCTTACCTGGTTGAAGAATCAATTGCAGCTGCAATTGGTGCAGGTTTAGATATTAGTGAACCGTATGGGAATATGGTGGTTGACGTAGGAGGAGGTACTACTGATATTGCAGTTATATCACTTGGAGGTATTGTAGAGAGTGAATCTTTAAGGATTGCTGGAAATAATTTTGATGATGATATTATAAAATATATAAAAAGTAAATACAATTTGATGATAGGAGAAAAAACTGCGGAAAATTTAAAGAAAGAAATTGGTTCAGCAATGGAGCAGGAACAAGAAATGTACGCGGAAATAAGAGGAAGAGACCTGGTATCAGGTTTGCCAAAAAGTATTGAGGTGGGTTCATCAGAAGTTTTAGAGGCAATTTCGAAGACTTTAGAGTCTATATTAGATGGAATTAAGATGGTTTTAGAAAGGACTCCTCCAGAGCTGTCAGCAGATATTGCTGACAAGGGGATGGTCCTTACAGGGGGAGGAGCATTATTGAGAAATTTTGATGTACTACTAACAAAAGTGAATAAAATACCTGCTTATGTTGCTGAGAACCCTATATCATGTGTAGCCCTGGGTGCAGGTAAGGTATTAGAACAAATTCATTTGTTAAAGCAGGGATTAATAAGCAGCACACAAAGATAATATAATATCTGGGAGGTTCTTAGATATTTTCAGATTAAATATGATACCTTTTAAGCAAGAAAAAATAAAAATTGGATTAAACAAGGTAATAATTATTCTTTTATTAATAATATTAACAATATCTGCTGATATTTATGCCAGAGAAGAATTTATTCTATTAGATGAAATAGATTCAGGTATGGAAGGTATTGGTAAAACTGTTTTCTCTGGAACAAATGTTGAAGAATTTACTGTTCAGGTAATTGATATAGTAACTGGCGGAGGAATTGATGATACATATATATTGATTAAATTAAGCGGTGAGAGAATAGAAGAAAACGGTGGAATATCTGCAGGAATGAGCGGTACCCCGATTTATTTTGAGGGGAGATTAGCCGGAGCCATTTCTCATGCCTGGGAATTGAGTGAACATAATCTATGCCTTGTTACGCCTATAGCAAGAATGACAAAATTATTAGATTATGTTAAACCTGAAAATATGGTTGATATTAATAAAGATATCAATACAGATATTGAAGAAGTGTCTATTCTGCTGAATAATAGCTTAAAAGAAAAGGTTATTGAAGAAATTACAGAAAGCAAAAAAAATTTAAATGATATTTTTAGTTATAATAAATTTTATACACTAAAATTTGAATCAATTCAATCGCCTTTATTTATTAATGGTTTTAGCGGGAGAGCAGAAAGAAATATTGAGAGCATAATAAGCAAACAGTTTGAAAAGGAAATTATCAATGTTTCCAGCTTTCCAAAATATAACTCTATTCCAAGTATTAACCCGGAAGGAAAAGAAATTATCCCCGGCTCATCAGTAGGCGTGCAGTTATCAGTTGGAGATACAAATGTTCTAACTATTGGAACAGCTACTTATTGTGAAGATGATTATGTTTTAGCTTTTGGTCATCCTTTTATGCATTTCGGTGATGTCTCCTATCTTTTTTCTGCAGTATATATATACCACAGTTTTCCCAGTATTTTAATGCCATTTAAGTTAGGTTTTCCCTATAGATTAGCAGGCATAGTGTTGCAAGACAGGGAAGCAGGTATTTTGGCCCATTTAAACCACTTTCCAAAAATAGTGTCTTGCAGGGTTAATGTTAGAGATATTGATAAGAATACTGATATTCAAAAAGGAACAAGAATTGTACCACACAACGACCTGGTAGAAAGCATTGTAAGTGCTTTAGTACTACAGTCCATAGACCAGGCAATTGACAGGATTGGGCAGGGAACAGCAACTGTTCGCCTGGAACTTCTTGCCGGACAGGTTGACGATAAAATGGTATATGACAATATGTTCTTTAGTAAAAATGATATTGCCATACAATGTAGTGCTGATTTTGAAGAAATAATGGATTTAGTGATAAATAACTATGGTGAAAAGATTATATTGAATGAAATAAAAGTTGAAATTGATATAAAAGAAGAGAATAAAAGCGCCATTCTAACTGATGTTAGTATAAACGAAAAAGAGTATTTGCCAGGAGATATCATTGAAGTAGAACTAACAATTAAGCCATTTAGAAAACCCGAGGAAAGCAAATTTATTAAAATTGAATTACCTGAAAATATGGAAACAGGAGAGGTAATATTAATTACCAGAGGAGGTTCTTCCAGGGATACAATTATCGAAAGGGCAATTTCTCATGAAAAAGAAAGATATCTATTAAATGGTTGGGAAGATATTAAAGAGAAATACCAGAAAAAAGTTAAGAATAATCAAATTGTTACCGAGCTAATTCCAATAAACGAAATGGAAAGAATGTCATTAACAAATGGAGAAAAAAAAGAGGACTTTAGTGAAAATAATTTAAAGAAAATTATGGATACCAGCTTTGTTATTGAAGGGTACCATGAAATGTACCTGAGTATTAAAAATGAAAAAAACAAAGATAAGGATAGGGCTCATGAGTAATATAGCAATAATTGCTGCTGCTGGAAATGGAGAAAGATTTAATTATTATCATAGCAAAATGCTGGCAAAGATATTGGATAAACCAGTCTTAGCCTATACATTGGACCAGTTTGAAAATTCAGAAGTAATAGATGAAATAGTATTGGTTGTTCACCCAAAAGATTTACAACATATCGAAGATGAAATTATAAAAAGATATGAGTATACCAAGATAGCTTCCATCGTATTAGGAGGATTAACCAGACAGGAATCAGTGTACTTTGGTTTAAAGTCAATTAAGAATAAGGATGGAATTGCATGTATTCATGATGGTGCCAGACCATTGGTAGAAAAGTGGATGATTGAAGAGACTGTAGGAATGATTGACTCTTGTGATGGGGCAATTATGGCTATTCCAGTAATTGAAACAATTAAAAAAGTGTTTTTGCAAGATTGCTTGGTCGAAAAAACTGTAAATCGTGATGAATACTGGATTGTGCAAACTCCCCAGACCTTTAAGTTAAATTATATAAGAAAATTGTACCAGAAAGCACAAGAGGAAGGATTAAAAACTACCGATGATGCATCAATAGTTGAGCATTTTGGTGGAGATGTAAAAATCGTTAAGAGTAATAGAGAAAATATTAAGATTACTACTTCTGTCGATATGCTATTAGCAGAAATAATCATGAAAAAACGCTCTAAACAGAAAAATGATTAAACTTAGAAGTTATGCAAAAATAAATCTTTACCTGGATATAGGGGACAAATTAAATAATGGCTACCATTGCATTGAGACCCTATTTCAAACTATCAATTTATTTGATGAAATAACAATAGAAAAATTAAATGAACCGACATATAATATCTATTGCAACAATCCTAAGGTTCCTGATGATAAAAACAGTTTAGTTTATAGGGCCATTGAGAGAATTATGGGTGATAATAAATATGGGTTAGCAGTTTGTATTGATAAAAAAATACCTCTTGCTGCAGGATTAGGTGGAGGTTCATCAAATGTAGCATCTATATTGCAGGGTATCTCAAAGTTATTTAAATTAAATATTAGTAAAAATAAATTGATGTCCATTGCAACTAGCTTAGGAATGGATATCCCATTTTTCCTGGAAAGAGGAACTGTATATGCCAGTGGAAGAGGAGAAATACTTTTTCCACTAAATTTGAAAGATGATATACCACTAAATTTGGTCTTGGTAAATCCTGGTATTGAAATTTCTACAAAATGGGCATACCATACATTTGATGAAGAGAATAAAAATTATTTTAAAAAACAAGATTTGAATATTCTTAAACAGTTAAAACAAAATAATTTGATTTCTTTACCTGAAATAGGTAAATATATATATAATAGATTTGATTCTATAATAAGCAAACAATATCCGGTAATAGAAGAAATAAAGAAAAAATTAATTGAATCCGGGGCAATTTCCACCACAATTTCCGGGAGTGGCCCAACAGTATATGGGATTTTTGATAATAAAACCGAAGCAATTGAAGGTTATAATAAATTGAAAAATAATTATCCTTTTGTTTGCAGAACAACAACTACAAAAGCAAAAAAAATATTTTTTTAAGGTTTTTTATATAAAAGGGAAGGTAGATAGATGAAAATAGGTTTTGGCTATGACATACATCCACTGAAAAGCGGAGAGAATTTAATTTTAGGCGGAGAACAAATAACTTTTGAGAAAGGCCTGGAAGGTCATTCTGATGCAGATGTAATAGTGCATGCGCTAATGGATGCTTTGTTAGGTGCCTCCGGTCAGGGTGATATAGGAATATTATTTCCGGACAATGACCCAAAATTTAAAGATATCTCAAGTCTGTATTTACTTAAGGAAGTAAAAGAATTGTTAGATTTTAAAAAATATGATATTTGTAATATAGACATTACAGTAGTTTTAGAAAAACCAAAGATTTCAAGGTATTATAGTGCAATTAAAAATAATATCGCTAATATCTTGCAATTACCTTTTGAAAACATAAACATCAAATCCTCTACGAATGAAGGATTAGGAATTATTGGTAAAGAGCAGGCAATTGCAGTATTTTGTGTAGTTTTACTTGATAGTGTTAAAACCTGAAGGTTATTCATAAGATACAAAAACTGTAACATAAATGCATGTTGCAATATTGTAATTTCAAATATAAGGAGAGATAAAATGAATCAAAAAGACCAGGAAAATAATAATGGTAATGAAAATCAAAAGCTATATCCGCATCAGTTGCCGCTGACAACCTTGTTTACCTGGTTTATAGGTATTTTAAATGGAAAGGCATGGGAATACCTGGGGTTGATGATGAATCCTGAAACAAAAGAGATAAACCAGGACTTACAAAAAGCAAAAATATCTATAGATAGCATAGAGTTTTTATTTGAAAAAATTAAGGACGAACTCGGGAAAGATGATAAATTGCAATTAGAAAACCTTTTGGCAAATTTGCAAATGAATTTTGTTGAAAAAAGTAAAGAGAACAAGTAAAAAAAGAGAAGAAGGGAAATTAAAATATTATATATTGCCTTTTATTTAAAGACATATTAAGAAGAAGAGGTGCATTTATGGCTAATCAGTCAAAATGGGAGAAAGTAAAATATAGCAAAGTTATATTGATTCTGTTTTTTTGTCTTATTTTTGTTTCAACTCCTACCAAAGCCCAGGATGCCAGGTCTTATTATGAAGATGGATACCAATATTTTTCTCAGGGAGACTATAAAAAAGCCGAGGAAAGTTATCAGAGAGCCATTGAATTAGACCCTAATTTTGAAGACGCCCACTATTGGTTAGGAAAAGTATACCGACAATTAGGAGAGTATAATAAAGCTGTTCCTCAATGGATAGAAGTTTTAAAGCTTAACCCCAGAAACCCTTATGCATTCAGATACCTTAATGAAAGCTTTCGGGGAACACCACAAGTACAGAGTGGTGATGCTAATGAATATCTTAAAAAAGGTATAGAAATATTAGAAATAACAGATGATGCATTTCTAAATAGAAACCAATACAGCAATCTGACATTACTGCAGGTTGTGCCTTATTTTAAAAAGGCAATAGAATTAAAAGAAGATTTAATTGCTTCTCATTATTGGCTGGCAGAGGTATATTATGCCTTATCGGAAAAAATAACCTGGCAGTACACATCTATGGCGATTAACAGTTTTGAGAGGGCAATACAAGTGCTGGAAGAAAATCCAGATCTATCTCAGAAACCATCTGAATATTGGTATTCATATCAGGAATTGATAACAATATTTCAATCATTGGGATTAAATGAAAGAAGAGATAATTTATTAAAGAAAATTCAAGAGGTAAAAACAAAACCTTATCGGGAAATTTTGAATAAGGCAGGATATGAAAATTACGGCTATCCAGATAGGATTGAAATTATTAGAACCAATGGAGAGGTGATTGAGCTTTGGGAGTATGTCCAGCAGGAGAAGACCTTTAGAGTTGTAGACAAAGAAATAGTGGGTGAAGAGATATACTATAATCAACATCCACACGATACAAATCTTATTGAAGAATATATTGAAGAGGAAGTTGTGGATGATGAAGGGGAATTGTAAAGAGAAAAAAGAAGACAATAAAAATAATGAAAATGTACGAATCGGTATAATGGGCGGGGTTTTTGATCCCATTCATATAGGCCATCTTTTTACAGCTGAAGAAGCCAGGATAAATTTTTGCTTGGACAAAGTTATATTTGTGCCCTGTTTAAACCCAACACACAAAAGAAATGATCAGGTTACAGGTATAAGACATCGCTTAAAAATGTCTTATCTGGCGATTGAGAGCAATCCTTATTTCGAGGTTTCTAAAATCGAAGTAAACCGAGCTGGCCCTTCTTATACTATTGATACTATAAAAGAGTTTCGCAATATTTTTGGATGGGATGCCAAGATATTTTTTATAACTGGTGCTGATGCATTTTTAGAAATAGAAACATGGTACAAGAAGGAAGAGTTGTTAGCAATGTGTCAATTTGTGGCTGCAACAAGACCTGGTTATGATTTAAACAAATTGAATAATAATTTTAAAAAGGTTTTAAAAATAATGGAAATTCCACTATTAGCTATTTCATCAACTGATATAAGAAACAGAATTAGAAATAATTTAAGCATAAAATATATTGTTGTAGATGGAGTACGAGAATATATATACAAAAATAAGCTATATTCATAAAATATTATAGGTAGGGGAATAAAGCATTAATATTATGTTTGCAGATTTACAATATATTGATTCTTATTTAAAGAAAAGCATTAGCAAGGAACGTTATCAACATTCGTTACAAGTTAGTGTTGTGGCGGCAGAAATAGCAAGCCATTATAGGATATCTGCTGATAAAGCAAAATTATTGGGATTACTCCATGATTGTGCAAAAGATTTTTCAAAAGATGAGTTACAAAGATTAATAAAAAAATATAATATACGCTTGAACAAGCTTGAGAAAAATATTCCTGGGTTATGGCATGCTTATGTTGGAGCAGAAATAGCAAGAGATTATTTTAATATTCAAAATCAAGAGTTTCTGGAAGCCATAAAAAGCCATAGTACTGCTTCAAGAAAATTAAAATTATTAGGAAAAATACTATATGTTTCAGATAAAATAGAACCGGACAGAAAAGATGAAAAATTAAATCGGGTAAGAAAACTGGTTTGGCAAGATATTGATATGGCAATGTTAGAATTGCTCAACAGTGAATTAAAAAGCTTAATTTGTAGAAAAATAATTATACATCCAGAAACATTGCATACAAGGAACAAATTTTTAGAGGAAAAAGGTGTTGTTTTGTAGGATGAGCAGATTGGAAAGAAAAAAATCAGTAACAAAAAAAAGTAAAAAGAAATATTTACAAATTGGGATTCTCATTTTACTATTAATTGGTTGTTTTGGTTTTTTGTATTTATTCAATATATTTCCTTTTGGTTCAGATATATTAGCCCATGATAGGTTAAATATTCTAGCTGTTGGAACGGATACTGTAGATAGTAAAGGCAGGGCAGACACTATATTTGTACTGAGTCTATCACCCAAAACTAAGGATACAATATTATTTTCAATTCCCAGAGATACAAGAGTGCTGATACCAGACAGAGGAATGGACAAAATTAACCATGCTTTCGCATACGGGGACATTGAATTGCTGGAAGAAACTATTGAAACTTTTATGGGTATACCCATTCACTATTATGGTGTAATTGATTTTGATGGCTTTCAATACATTATTGATGCCATAGGTGGTGTTAATATTAATGTTGAAAAAGATATGTATTATGTAGATAAAGCAGGTTCATTAAAGATTAATTTACACAGCGGAGAGCAAGTATTAGATGGACAAAAGGCATTGGACTATGTGAGATTCAGATTTGACCCTCTTGGCGATCTGGGAAGAATACAAAGACAACAAAAATTAATTAATGCAGTGATAGATAAAGTTATGAATTTTGATATAATGGTTAAATTGCCTAATATAGTATCAAGTCTTACTGAATATATAAAGACGAATATGAACCCCAACGAAATAATATCTCTGGCAAGAATATTAAAGGATATTGATAGGGAAAATATATGGGTTGAAACAATACAAGGAGAACCACAATATATTGATAGGGTTAGTTATTTAATTGTTGAACAAGAGAAAGTTAAAACTCGTGTTCAATATTTAATTGAAAATAAACAAAGAGGTCTGAATGTAGAGGTGCTCAATGGCGCTAAAATTCCCGGCATCGCTCGTAGTGTAGCCAATAAAATGACTGAATTAGGATTTAATGTGGTAAATATAGATAATGCCGACAGTTTTGATTATCAAAAAACAGTATTGATTATATATTCAAGAGAAGTAAAAATAGATGATTATGTTAGTCAATACCTGGGTGAAATCGATATTATCAGAAAGGAACAGCCACAGAGCGAGGTAGATATGACTATAATAATAGGTAAGAATATGCTATACTAAACCATTAAAAACATATGTTATAAGAGTTACCCTAATGTTCGAACAATACTAAATATTAAATAAAGAGCAAATGTAATAGATATATATTAATTGGTATAATATGTAGTTTATGTTTAAGTAACTAAAATATGATTAAGGAGCCATATGTTTGTTTAAAAATACTAAAGATTTAACCTTGTTCTTTGCCAGGTTATTGGATGAAAAAAAAGCAAAAGATACTGTTATACTTGACATAAATAAAATTTCTTTTGTTGCTGATTATTTTATTATAACAACAGCACAATCTCCTGCTCATTTAAAAACTCTTTTAAAAAATATTCTTGAAAGAAGTGTAGATAAGGGGATTAAAAGAAATATAAGATGCGAAGGAAATCCACAAACTGGATGGGTTTTAATTGATTGTGGCGATGTGGTAATTCATATATTCTCTGAAAATAAAAGGAACTATTATAATTTGGAGTATATTTGGCAGGAAGCGAAAAAAATATCTTTGTAGTATTTGGTGTTAGATATTTACTATTTTTAAAATTATAGTAATAAAAATTAATGTTGAGATATTATGAAGGGGGTCACTTATGAGTGCTGTTAATAAAAATACCGGTCAATGGCTTTTTGGTTTAATTATTCTTATTATTGGTGTTATATTTTTGTTGGAAAACCTTTTTGGCTATGAAATATGGGAAAGTGTCTGGTTATTTTGGCCACTCATTTTCATATTATGGGGACTGGTAGAAATATTCCAGAAAAAGTCCATTTTTTTTGGTGTAATATTGTTAGCCATCGGTGTAATATTTGTTGCAAAAAATTTCAATATATACTTAATATCGGAATCAATATGGAGATTTTGGCCAGTTATAATTATTGCAATTGGAGTGGACCAAGTATTTAAAAAAAGCCAAGCAGGTCATTTTAAGGGAAATATAAAAAATAGAAAAAATAAAAAAGAAGTGATTGTGCAGGATGATGAAATTATTTAATTTATAAATCATTTTCAAAATATGGTAAATATGGTGATTGCATGATTGGAACTATTGTAAATAGTTTGACTATTATTATAGGTTGTTTTATAGGTTTAATTCTGAAAGGGCGATTCCCTGATAGATTGCGGATTATACTTTTTCAGGGGATAGGATTGGCTACATTAATGATTGGAGCTCAAATGGCTATTCAGGGAACAAAAATTTTACCGATTATATTATCTCTAATAATTGGCGGAATAATCGGAGAGACTATAGATATCGAAAAAAAGCTTGATAAATTAGGTGATAAGATTAAAAGTTTATTTAATAATCAGGAAGGCAAAGAAAGATTTACAGAAGGTTTTATTGCTGCCAGTCTGCTTTTTTGTGTTGGCTCTATGGCAGTTATGGGGGCAATTGAAGAAGGAATGAATGGGAACCCGGATATTTTATTAGCAAAATCAGCATTGGATGGAATATCATCCATAATCTTTGCTGCCTCATTTGGTATAGGGGTTATATTTTCTGCAATTCCGGTTTTTATTTATCAGGGCACTATTACACAAATTGCTCACTTAATTAAAAACTACATTACCGTTGATATGATTAATGAAATGACTGCCGTTGGAGGAGTATTAATTATTGGATTATCTTTAGGTATTTTAGAAATAAAAAAAATAAAAGTTGCCAATTTGCTCCCATCTTTATTAATTATACTTATGCTTACACCCCTAAAAATATGAAAGAATAAAGAAATTTATATGATTAACCGTTATTCTATGAATTTTATAAAGAGTTTTATAAATAATTATTTTGCAGTATGTATGAAGGAGAATCCGTATGGCAAATTATGAATCATTATCTTACCTGAACGAATTAGATAAAAAAGAATTAAAAAATAAAAAAGTATTGGTCAGGGTTGATTTTAATGTTCCTTTAAATGAAAATATGCAAGTTAGCGATGATACTAGGATTGTTAAGGCTCTGGATACTATAAAATACCTTTTATCAGCAGACTGTACCCTAATTCTTATGAGTCATTTAGGGAGACCAAAAGGAGAAGTTGTTGATAAGATGAGACTAAAACCTGTTGGAAAATATTTATGTAACCTATTGAATAAAGATATTATTGAGCTTGATGATTGTATCGGACAGCCTGTCACAGATGTTGTCTTAAAATCGAAGCCAGGAGACATTATTCTATTGGAAAATTTAAGGTTTCACGCAGAAGAAGAAAAAAATGATATTAATTTTGCAAAAAAACTTGCTTCAATAGCAGACATATATGTAAATGATGCTTTTGGGGCTGCCCATAGAGCACATGCCTCAACTGCTGGTGTGACTGAATATCTGCCATCTTATGCAGGTTTTTTGATAGAAAAAGAAGTCAAATCTTTAAATAAATTGCTTAATAATCCTGAAAAACCTTTTGTATCCATAATCGGAGGAGCAAAAGTGTCTGGAAAAATCGAGATATTAGAGAGTTTAGTAAAAGTATGTGATGTTTTGCTGATTGGAGGAGGTATGGCTTATACTTTTTTAGCTGCAAGGGGATATAATGTAGGAAAATCTATTTTAGAAAAAGATTTGATTGACTATGTAAAAAAAATAAATGAAAAAGCTGATGAGCAAAACACAGAGGTGATTATTCCAGTAGATTCTGTTATGACGAAAGAGTTCAAAGAAAATGCTGAAAGCATAGATTTGCCGGTAGAAAAAATAGAATCTGATATGATAGGAATGGATATTGGCGAATCTACTATTGAACTGTATAAGGAAAAAATTGATAATGCTAAAACCATTTTTTGGAATGGCCCTTTAGGAGTTTTTGAAATGGAAAAATTTTCCAGAGGCACAAGGCAAATTGCCGAAAAAATAGCCAGTTTAGGAAAAAATGTTTTTACAGTTGTTGGAGGAGGGGACTCTATAGCAGCAATTAACAAGATCGGCCTTGCTGATAAAATTTCACATATTTCAACAGGTGGAGGCGCATCACTGGAGTATTTAGGTGGGAAAAAACTACCCGGGATAGACGCTCTAAAGAAGTAAGGCTTTATAATAAGTTACTATTAAAAACAAAGAAAAAACAATACAAGATTGGTTTATAATATAAGAATTAAAAAAATAATAATGGATAGGCAAATGTCTATCCATTATTATTTTATATAGGAATAAAAGAATATAACCAGCAAAAACCAAATATCGAGAAATATATTTATAAAATTACAAAAATATAAAGAGAGTACCTTTTTTAAAAGTAATGATAAAAGTTGACAAAGAATATTTATGTTGTATAATTTAAATACCCTAGGGGGGTATAGTAAAATTATGTCAAAACATGAAAATATTAACGAAATTAATAAAATAAAAATATTACAGCGTTTGAAAAGAATTGAAGGACAGATTAGGGGAATTCAGGGTATGATACTTGACAATCGCTCATGCGAAGAAATATTAATGCAGGTGTCAGCAGTAAAATCTGCTTTAAGCCGGGTTAATAAATTGATTTTAGAAGAAAAAGTTAATTCATGTTTTAATTACTCAGAGGAAATCTATCTTCCTCAAAGTGCCCTGGATGAAATTATTGAATTAATTAACAGGTTTGTAAGATAAATTGACATAGTTTTATTTTATATCTTATAATTGTGCGGAAGAAATACCTGGAAAGAAGGTAAATATTATGTTATGCCAGATGTGTAAAAAAAATGAAGCAACTGTAAAGATAGTTAAAGTTGTTGGTATGGGAAAAACAGAAATTAATGTATGTAGCGAATGTGCAAATTACCTTTTGGGTAATACTATATCATCAATTTCTTTTTCTCAAAAAAATTTAAATGAAATATTAGGCAATCTTCTGAATACTTTTTATAAATATAGTGAGCAAGATAATTATAGTTCTTCTGATATTGAGCTTAAATGTATTAACTGTGGTTTAACATACAATGAATTCGTGAAGACCGGAAAACTTGGTTGTAGTAAATGTTACGAAACATTTGCAAGACAAATGAAACCACTTTTAGAACGATTGCATGGGAATAGCGAGCATACCGGGAAAATTCCAGATGAAATTAAAGCCCATAATGATAGAATTAAAAAAATCAATATAATAAAGGAAGAGTTAAAAAAAGCTATATCTAAAGAAGAATATGAAAAAGCTGCCAAATTGAGGGATATTATTATTGAGGAAGAAAAAAAAGTTGGAATAAAAGGGAATGAATGATAATACAGATAAATATATTAAACAATTAAGAGACTCAACATCGCTTTGGGTTAAAGGGCATGGACCCCAAAATCATATTGTTGTTAGCTCAAGGGTGAGGTTGGCTAGAAATATTAAAGATGTACCATTTCCTTTAAAAGCCAGTGATGAACAATTAAAAATAGTTTTGAGCCATAGTGAAAAAATTATAAAAGATAATAATTGTTTTGTAGATTTTAAGATTGTTAAACTAAATAATTTAACATCAGTACAGAGAAATTTTTTAATTGAAAAACGATTAATAAGCATTGCCTTAGCTTCATTTAATAAACATTATAGTGCCTTTATCTATAACCCTGATGAGGTTATAAGTATTATGGTAAATGAAGAAGACCATTTCCGAATACAGTGTATGTTACCGGGTTTTCAGCTTCAAAAAGTATGGGATTTGATTAATTGGTATGATGATAAGATAGAAAAAGAAGTTAAGTATGCTTTTGATAATTCACAGGGGTTTCTTACCTGTTGTCCGACAAATGCCGGTACTGGATTAAGAGCTTCTGTTATGCTTCATTTGCCAGCTTTAATTATTTTAAACCGGATAAATGAGCAGTTAAAGTCAATATCGAATAAAGGGTATGCGGTAAGGGGTTTTTACGGTGAAGGCTCTGATTTTCATGGAAATCTTTTTCAAGTATCTAATCAGACAACATTAGGTTTAAGCGAAACTGAAATTATCAAACAAATAGAAAATGTTGTGGAGCAGTTAATTAATAAAGAACAAGAAGCAAGGGAAGAATTGATGGTCGGCGCAAAGAAAAAAATTGAAGACCAGGTTATGCGTTCTTATGGAATTTTAACAAATGCCAGAATTATATCAACAGCTGAAGCAGTAGACTTATTATCAAATATAAGACTTGGGATTGAAATGGGGATACTTATTAAAATAGGATATGATACTATAAATCGCTTAATGACAATAATACAGCCAGGATATCTTCAGTTAACAAAAGGTAAAAAAATGGAGCAAGCTGAAAGGGGCGAAACCAGGGCAAAGCTCATTAGAGAGTTGTTGGCTTAATATACTATATTAAATTATAAATCCAGAAAATAAATTTATAATTAATGAAATTTTGATAGATTTGTGATATTAATCTAATAGGGAAGGATCGGAAGATTAAAAATGTTTAAAAGATATACGGAAAAAGTAAGAAAAGTAATTATGATGGCACAAGAAGAAGCCGTCAATTTAAATCATAATTATATTGGTACTGAACATATTTTGGTAGGGTTAGTAAAGGAAAATGAAGGAATTGCTGGGAAGGTGTTGCGAGACGTTGGTGCAGAACCTGATAAAATTGTCGAAGAAATAGAAAAAATTGTAGGGAAAGGCGAATATCAGGAAGTTAGTGAAATAACATTCACACCCAGAGCCAAAAAAGTCTTGGAGTTAGCATCCCAGGAGGCCAGTCAATTAGGACAAAATTATATTGGTACTGAACATTTATTAATGGGATTAATTAAAGAAGGTAGCGGTGTAGCTACTAGAATCTTAACTGAAATGGGTATCGATCTTGATAGTATTTACTCCCAGGTAATGAAAGTATTAATGGAAAGCGGACAATCAGAATCAACAGTTACCGGAGGAAGTATTAGAAAGGATAGCAAGGTACCTACATTAGATGAATTTGGACGCGATTTAACTGAACTTGCCAAAGAAGATAAATTAGATCCGGTGGTAGGCAGAAACAATGAGATTCAGCGAGTACTTCAAATACTAAGCCGTAGAAAGAAAAATAATCCTTGTTTAATCGGCGAAGCTGGAGTAGGGAAAACTGCTATTGTTGAAGGGTTGGCACAAAAAATTGCCAACCATGATGTCCCGGAAATATTAAAGGGAAAAAGAATCATAAGTTTAGATCTAGCCCTAATAGTTGCTGGAACTAAATATAGAGGGGAATTTGAAAAAAGGTTAAAGAAGATTGTAAAAGAAGTGCAAAATTCAAATGATGTTATTCTGTTTATTGATGAATTGCACACCTTAGTTGGGGCAGGGGCTGCTGAGGGGGCTATTGACGCATCAAACATATTGAAACCAGCATTAGCCAGGGGAGAAATACAGGCTATTGGCGCCACAACCACTGACGAATATAGAAAATATATTGAGAAAGATAAGGCGTTGGAAAGGCGTTTTCAGCCGATATATGTTTTAGAACCATCTATCGAAGAAGCTATTCAAATATTATCAGGTTTACGAGATAAGTACGAAGCTCATCACAAACTCACTATTACTGAACAAGCCCTGGTATCAGCAGTAAAATTAGCTGCCAGATATGTTTCAGGGCGATTTTTGCCTGATAAAGCCATTGATGTTATTGATGAAGCTTCTTCAAGGGTTAAATTAAAAAATACAGTTTATCCCCCAGATGTAAAAGAAGTTGAAAATCAATTGCTAAAGATTAGAAAAGAGAAAGAATCTTCTGTTAAATTACAAGAATTTGAAAAAGCGGCAAAATTAAGAGACAAGGAAAGAAAATGCATGGAACGCTACAATGAAATAAAGAAAGAATGGGAAACAGGTAGGACTAAAGATAAAATTGAAGTAACAGATGAGGATGTAGCAGAGGTAGTGTCCAGCTGGAGCGGTGTTCCTGTGTACTCTATTAAAGAGGAAGAAACGAAAAAACTTATTCGAATGGAAGAAGAGCTGCATAAGAGAATTGTCGGGCAAGATGAAGCGATAAGTGCAATTTCAAAAGCAGTGCGTAGGGCTCGTGCTGGAATGAAAGACCCTAAAAGGCCTATTGGTTCTTTTATTTTTCTGGGACCCACTGGAGTTGGCAAAACTGAATTAGCAAGAAGTTTAGCAGAATTCCTTTTCGGAGACGAAAATGCAATGATTAGTTTGGATATGTCTGAATATATGGAAAAATTTGCAGTATCTCGTTTAGTAGGTGCTCCCCCAGGATATGTTGGCTATGAAGAAGGTGGTCAGTTAACCGAAAAGGTTAGAAGGCGTCCCTATTCTGTAGTATTGCTTGACGAGATTGAAAAAGCCCACCCAGATGTATTTAATATTCTTTTGCAGATATTTGAGGATGGCAGGTTAACCGATGCACAGGGAAGGGTAATAGATTTTAAAAACACGGTCATTATAATGACCTCAAATGTAGGGGCTACACTAATTAAAAAAGGAAAATCTTTAGGATTCAGAAGTGCTAATGAACCAGTTCAGATGTCATATAAAGATATTAAGGACAGTGTAATGGGAGAATTGAATAAAACCTTTAGACCAGAATTCCTCAATCGTATCGATGAAGTGATTGTCTTTAAAAGCTTAACAGAGAATGAGATAAAAGAAATTGCTGATTTATTGCTTGCAGAAGTTATTGAATTGCTAAATGAACAAAAAATGACAGCAATTATTAAAAAAAGTGCTAAAGATATTTTGGCGAAAGAGGGATATGATCCTAACTTTGGAGCAAGACCATTGCGAAGGACAATTGAAAGGTTAGTAGAAAATCCTATTTCTGAAAAAATTCTTGCAGGTGAATTCCAGGAAAATGATAATATTGTGATAAAAGGCAAAAAATCTAAAATTGTATTTGAAAAGAGCAAACAGAAAGCTGATATGAAAAATGAGAAAAAAAGCAAGGATAAAAAATAAAAGAATTATTTTAATTTTAAAAAATGAAGAGAAATATAAGAGAAATCTTTAAGTGTAAAAATTGTAATTACAAAACCCCACAATGGTTGGGGCGCTGTCCAAGTTGTGGGGATTGGAATACTTTTGAAAAGTGTGAAAGTACTGTCGAAAAATACACAGGTAGGGAAAATAGCAACCTTGCTAAACCTATTAATTATTTTAAATTTAATGACGAAATGCAGAGGTATAATTCTGGAATCATAGAATTTGATAGAGTGTTGGGAGGAGGAATAGTGCTGGGTTCACTGGTACTTATTGGAGGTGAACCTGGTATTGGAAAATCTACTCTGGTTCTACAAGCAGCAAACAATTTTTCTAAAAATGTCGGAAAATCTTTATATGTCACAGCTGAGGAATCGGTCAGACAAATAAATATGAGGGCAAATCGTTTATCTGTGAATTCGCAAAATTTATTTTTACTTTCAGAAACCGATTTAGAAAAGATAATTGAACAGATACTCTTTATTAAGCCAAAAATTGCTATTATAGATTCTATTCAGATTATAAATGATAATTCTGTATTATCACCCCCGGGAAGCGTTAATCAGGTTAAAAGCTGCACTTCAAAATTAATGGAAGTAGCTAAAAAAAATAGTATTGCCATGATTATTGTAGGGCATGTAACAAAAGGGGGTGCAATTGCGGGGCCGAAAATATTAGAACACATGGTAGATACAGTATTATACCTTGAAGGAGAAAAATATCACTCATTTAGACTATTAAGAGGCATAAAAAATCGTTTTGGTACAACTAATGAATTAGGCATATTTCAGATGAAGAATGAAGGATTGGAAGAGGTAAAAAATCCTTCAAAGATGTTACTATCGTCTCGGGCTCAATCTATTCCTGGAACGGTTACTACTATAACATTTGAAGGCAGTCGTCCTTTAGCAGTTGAGATTGAAGCATTAGTAAATTCATCTTTTTTAAACAATCCCAGAAGAATAACAACAGGAGTTGATTATAATAGGGTTTCTCTAATTATTGCAGTTTTGGAAAATAGATTGGGGTTGCAATTTCAATATAAAGATATCTATGTGAATGCTGCAGGAGGCATTAGAATCAACGAGCCTGCAATTGACTTGGGAATTGCCTTAGCTATTATTAGTAGTACAAAAGGTTATACTATAGAAATGGACACTGTTGCATTTGGAGAATTAGGATTAACTGGAGAGCTAAGAGCGGTTGGTATGGCTGAGCAGAGAATAAAGGAAGCACAAAAAATCGGTTATAAGAAAGTAATCATGCCTTTAGAAAATACTAGACAATTATCTACTTTTTTTTCTGATAAAATGGAGTTAAATGGTGTTTACAATGTACAAGAGTTAATAGATATAATGAGACATGCTAAGTAAAATATATTAATATCTTATAAAATAAGGACAGAGTATGATTTCTCAATATTTTTGACACAAAATATGGCAAATGATATAATTTAATTGCTTTTCAATGGTTTAAGATAGCTTTTAATCAATTTAATTTATTTTATAAATAAAAAGGAGGTGATTATTACACCAAGTAAAAATAAAAAAAGACACTAATGGACAATTGGACAATTGAATAAAGGAGGTACTTATTTTGTCAGGAGTGTTAAGGAAAATTTTTTGTATTATTTTTGTTCTGGCAGGTGGTTTTATTGGTTATGAAATATTTCCTGGCATAAGATTCATAACAAATTTAGAGTTCTTAATTAATCAAAAATGGCTATTATACATTTTATCATTTATTATAGGTAGTTTTTTTGGATTTATAATATTTATACTAAGTAATAAAAAATTAAGCTCTTTAGGCGAAAGATTCATAACCTTTTTTTTAAAAATACCTACCCAGAATATTCTTTCAGGTGTTGTAGGTTTAATTGTAGGTTTAATAATTGCAAATTTACTGGCCTACTCATTGTCCTTTATCCCTTTTGTTGGAAATTATTTACCAATAATACTTAATATTTCGCTTGGTTTGTTAGGAATAATAGTAGGATTAAATAAAAGAGAGGAAAGTGTTAACTTTTATAGGAAGAGTATAGGAAGATTTAAAAAGAGGGACAGAGGAGTTTCGCAATATCAACCGAAGATATTAGATACAAGCGTTATCATTGATGGAAGAGTAGCGGACATTTGCCAAACGGATTTTTTGGAGGGAGAATTAATTATACCGAGATTTGTATTAAATGAACTACAGGCTATAGCAGATTCCTCTGAACCACTAAAAAGAAATCGCGGGAGACGGGGTCTTGATGTATTAAATAGAATAAATAAAATACATACCAACAAAATTAAAATAATTAGTCAGGATTACCCTGATTTAAAAAGTGTTGATACAAAATTAATAAGGCTGGCAAAAGATCTTGATGCAAAAGTTCTTACAAATGATTATAACCTGAATAAGTTAGCCCAGTTAGAGAATATATCAGTGTTGAATATTAATGACCTTTCTAATGCATTAAAATCAGTTATTTTACCAGGAGAAGAATTGATAACACAGGTTATTAAAGAAGGAAAGGAATCGGGACAAGGAGTAGCCTATTTAGATGATGGTACCATGATTGTAGTTGAAAATGGTGTTAAAAACATTGGAGATAAAGTCAAAGTTACAGTGACAAGTATTTTACAGACACCTGCTGGAAGAATGATATTTGGCAGAGTTAAAGAAAAAATAGTAACCAGGAAAAATTATGATTCCAGCGATAATAAAAAATTTTATTATAATAAAAAAAATCATTAAAAAATCATAAAATATTGTGGTTATTACTCAAAAATAAGGAGATTCAATTGGCCTTAAAACTATATAATACATTGAGCGGGAAAAAAGAAGAATTCATTCCTTTGAAAGAGGGAAAAGTTGGAATGTATGTTTGTGGACCTACTGTTTATGATTATTTTCATATTGGAAATGCCAGGCCCTTTTTAATATTTGAGGTTTTAAGAAGATACTTTAAGTTTAAAAAATATAAGGTGAAATATGTTACCAATTTTACTGATATTGATGATAAGGTTATTAAAAAGGCCAATGAACTTGGAATGGAATTTTCAGAAGTTGCAAAGCGATTTATAAAAGAATATTTCCAGGATGCTGATTGTCTAAATATAGGAAGGGCTGATGTATACCCTCGTGCTACAGAACATATATATGACATAATTGATTTCATACGTGGATTAGAGGAAAAAGACTATGCCTATTTTGTTGATGGTGATGTCTTTTTTGATGTTAGTCATTATAAGGAATATGGAAAGTTATCGAAACAAAATTTAGATGAGATTAGAACTGGAGAAAGAATAGAAGTAGATGTTCGCAAAAAAAATCCCTTTGATTTTGTTTTATGGAAAGAAGCAAAAAAAGGAGAACCTTACTGGGAAAGCCCCTGGGGCAATGGAAGACCTGGTTGGCATATTGAATGCTCGGTAATGTCTCGGAAGTATCTTGGGGATAGTTTTGATATTCATGCTGGAGGTGCTGATTTAATATTTCCGCACCATGAGAATGAAATTGCCCAGAGTGAGGCTTTAACCGGGAAAATATTTGCAAAATATTGGTTACACAATGGGTATTTGAAAATTGATAACAAAAAAATGTCTAAATCACTAGGTAATATTTTAAAAATAAGAGAGCTCTGCCAGAAATATGACGGCTCGGTTATTAGGCATTTTTTACTTTCTGCGCATTATAGAAGTCCCCTAAATTTTTCAGAAGAGCAAATTGAGCAATCAAAAAATAGTATGGAAACGTTGAATAATATTATTTACAATATCCAATTTTTAGAAAAACAAGGAAATTTAAGTGAACAGACTTGTTCTGAAGATAAAGAACTGTTGAGTATTAAGTCAAAAATGGAAGAAAAATTTTTAAAAGCAATGGATGATGATTTAAATACCCCCGTGGCGCTAAGTACTTTATTTTTACTGGCAAAAAGTGTAAATAAATATTTAAATAATAGCAGGGTTAAAAATAATATAGTCATAAGTAAAATTTTGGATTTTTATGATAAGTACGGTTCACAGATTCTTGGTTTTAAAGACATAGCGAAAAAAGTAGAAGATAATGAAATAAAAAATAAAGATATTGAGACAATGATTAAAAACAGGGAAATAGCTAGAAAAAATAAAGATTGGAAAACTGCTGACATAATACGGCAGAAATTGAAAAATAAAGGTATTATTTTGGAGGATACTGCAGAGGGAATACGATGGAAAAACGCTTGACTATATTCAAAATGGTAGTCTATAATTGAATAAAATTTTGTAAAAAAGTTATTTAAAAAACAAAAATAACTCCCGGGTTTTTTAAGAGAGGTGTTTAATTGTCTTCTTTTGTTAAAGAAAAATTTACTGCCTTTCGAAACTGCAATGACCAAATAATAGTAAATATGGCTAATTCCGGTAATTGCTTAGCGGAAGAATATATTATTAATAAGTATAAAAAAATGGTTAAGATGAAGGCGAGGGCTTATTTTCTGATAGGTGCTGACAAAGAAGATATAATCCAGGAAGGTATGATTGGTTTATATAAAGCAGTCAGGCACTATGACAGTTTTAAAATGCCTTCTTTTAAGATGTTTGCAGAGGTTTGTGTCAATAGACAGATTATTACTGCGGTTAAAAAGGCAAGCCGGAAAAAACATAAGCCACTAAACTTTTCTGTATCATTAAATCAGCCTATTTGTTTTGATAATCCTGACAGGACATTAATAGATATTGTTAATGATATAAATATTAATGATCCAATGGCTCTTTTTATAACCCAAGAAAAATTTAAAGAAATAAAATTAAAACTGAAAGAATTACTTTCTAAATTAGAAATAAGAGTACTAGAATCGTATCTTGAAGGCAAAACATACAAGGAAATTGCTTTTGAAATAAACAAAAGCGTTAAGTCAATTGATAATGCTATACAGAGAATTAAATCAAAATTAGAATTTGATAATAAATTAAATTGACTCTAACAAAAAAAACAATTATAATGTTGAATGTTGCCGGTGTAGCTCAGCTGGTAGAGCAGCTGATTTGTAATCAGCAGGTCATCCGTTCGAATCGGATCATCGGCTCCATTAGCAAAAATATATTGCATTTTTCGGGGAGGTACCAAAGTGGCCAAATGGAGCGGACTGTAGATCCGTTGGCTGAACGCCTTCGAAGGTTCGAATCCTTCCCTCCCCACCATTTTGCCCGCGTAGCTCAGTAGGTTAGAGCGCATCCTTGGTAAGGATGAGGTCACCGGTTCAACTCCGGTCGTGGGCTCCAGGTTAGTGGGAATAATTATAATTTATATCCATATATTTAGAGATAGTTATGATAATGATAAATGAAACATGATATTTTAATTTTTTAAGTAAAGGTATCTTTAAGGAGGAAAAAACAAAATGGCTAAAGAGAAGTTTGTTCGTACCAAGCCGCATGTTAATATCGGAACTATAGGTCATGTAGACCATGGGAAAACAACCTTGACTTCTGCAATTACCAGGTTCTTGTCAATAAAACAATTTGCCAAAGCCATGGCCTTTGATGAAATTGACCGTGCGCCTGAAGAAAAGGAAAGAGGAATTACCATCTCGGTATTTCATGCTGAGTACGAAACTGAAAAAAGGCATTATGCCCATATTGACTGTCCCGGTCATGCTGACTACATCAAAAACATGATAACTGGTGCAGCACAAATGGATGGCGCAGTATTAGTAGTTTCAGCAGCTGACGGCCCTATGCCCCAGACCAGAGAGCATATTCTGTTATCCCGTCAGGTAGGAGTACCATATATTGTGGTTTTTCTAAACAAGACTGACATGGTTGATGATCCTGAATTAATTGAGCTGGTAGAAATGGAAGTTCGGGAACTGCTTAGCGAGTATGAATTCCCCGGTGATGACATCCCGGTAGTAAAAGGCTCCGCTTTAAAGGCGATGGAAGCCGATACTGCTAATCCTGATGATCCGGCTTTTAAACCTATTCAGGAATTATTAGATGCCATCGATAGTTATATTGCTACACCGCAGCGCGATGTAGACAAACCATTCCTCTTATCTGTAGAGGATGTCTTTAGTATTACCGGAAGAGGAACAGTTGCTACTGGTAGAGTAGAACGCGGTAAAATCAAAGTTGGCGATGCAGTAGAGATTGTAGGATTAAGTGATAAGCCGAAAAAAACAGTAGCCACCGGTGTAGAAATGTTCCGCAAGTTACTGGATTATGCAGAAGCAGGTGATAATGTTGGTATCCTTTTACGTGGTGTTGATAAAAAAGAAATTAAACGTGGACAGGTCATTGCTGCCCCGGGCAGTATTACCCCTCATACCAAATTTAAAGGAGAGGTAATTATTTTGACCAAGGATGAAGGCGGAAGACATACTCCTATCTTTAGTGGTTATCGTCCCCAGTTCTACTTTAGAACAACCGACGTAACAGGTACTGTCGCTTTACCTGAAGGTGTAGAAATGGCTATGCCTGGCGATAACCTGACTATTAACGGAGAATTAATTACTCCCATTGCCATGGAAAAAGGAGTTCGCTTTGCTATTCGTGAAGGCGGAAGAACTATTGCAGCTGGTGTAGTTACGGAAATAATTGAGTAGTATGAAAATAATTAAAAAATTGGGAAAAATTTTCAGGAATAATTAGATTACAAGAAATAATTAAGACTGGGCTTTTGTCCAGTCTTAATTATTGCGATAATTAGAATTAAAAAGATTCAGCAATAGTCTCTACAGATGATTTCAATAAATATCGTTGATATCTTGACAGTTATGATAAAATATGTTAGATTTAATTTCGTTAATTTCTTCCAAATATTAAGGAGAAAAGCATGAGACAAAGAATTGTGTTAGCTTGTTCGGAATGCGAAAATCGTAATTATAATAATTATAAAAATAAAAAAAATACTACAGGAAGAATTTCACTAAAAAAGTACTGTAAATTTTGTAAAAAACATACTGAACACAAAGAAACCAAGTAGTTTTAAAAAGCATAGGTCCGTAGCTCTAACGGGAGAGCACCGGACTCCAAATCCGGGGGTTGCAGGTTCAAATCCTGCCGGGCCTGCCATTTTTTTTACTAAATGAAATTCATAATAGAGCCTGAATATTGCAAAAGAAAAGGTGTGCCAATAAAAATGAATAATTTATTTCAAAAAGCAATAAATTTTATTAAAGAAGCAAGAGCAGAGTTAAGAAAAGTTACCTGGCCTAATAGAAAACAATTAATAAGTAGCACTATAGTAGTTATAATTACCGTTGCTTTGGTTGCCGTCTTTTTAGGTATAGTTGACCTTATCTTTTCTCGTATAGTTGCGGTTATTTTACAATAATCAAATGAAAATTATTAGTAAAGTTAATAAAATTGTTGTCTTTATTTGGAGAGTGATGACTTATAATAAGGACCATTGAGGAAAAGAAATGGTATGTAGTTCATACATATTCTGGATATGAAAATAAGGTAAAAGCAAATCTTGAGCAACGTGTGAAATCAATGAGGATGGAAGATCAGATATACCAGGTATTGATTCCCACTGAAAAGGTTTTAGAAACAAAATCCGGAAAAAAGAGATATGTTCAAAAGAAAGTATTCCCGGGATACGTTGTTGTAGAAATGAAGATGAATAATGAATCATGGTATGCAGTTAGGAATACTCCAGGTGTTACAAGGTTTGTTGGCTCCGGTGGAAAACCGGTTGCTTTAAAGGAAAATGAAATAAAAAATATTTTAAAGCAAATGGGCAAAGGTGAAACTAAACCAAAAATAGACCTAAGTGTTGGAACAAGTGTAAATATTATTACTGGCCCCTTTACCGGGTATACTGGTAAAATAAGTGAAATTGATAATCAAAAAGGGAAATTAAAAGTACTTTTAACAATATTTGGTAGAGAAACATCTGTTGAATTAGAATTTACGGATGTAGAAAAGTATTAAAACATTATTAGGAATTAGGTATTAGAAAAAAGTTATTTCTAGAAAAAGAATATTCTTAATCATAATCAGTGATACTTGAAATTTAAAAAATGAGGCAAGAAGAGGTAAGTTTAAATGGCTAAAAAAGTTATTGCAAATATAAAATTGCAAATTCCCGCCGGGGCAGCAAACCCTGCTCCACCAGTAGGACCGGCATTGGGACAGCATGGGCTGAACATAATGGAATTTTGTAAGGCATTTAATGAAAAAACTAAACAGGATATCGGAACTGTAATACCGGTTATTATAACTGTTTATCAAGACCGATCATTTGAATTTATTTGTAAAAAGCCCCCGGTATCCTTTTTGTTGAAAGAAGCAGCAAAAATCGAGAAAGGTTCTTCTGAACCGAATAAAGCTAAAGTAGCAAAAATAAAACGTGAACAGGTAAAGCAAATTGCAGAAACAAAAATGCCTGATCTGAATGCTAACAATATAGAAAGTGCTATGAAAATTGTTGAAGGAACAGCAAGAAGTATGGGGATTGAAGTTGAGTAATAAAATATAATTTTAGCTGACTTGCTGACTAAAAAATAAATCCTAAAGAAATTCCTATAGTTTATAATTGGTAAAATAAGTGGGAGGATATAAAATCCAACTAACCACAAGGAGGAAACAATGGCAAAAAAACACGGAAAAAAATATATTGCGACTTCATCCAGGTATGAAAAAAGTAAATTGTATAATATTGAAGAAGCTATCAAGCTTGTTAAAGAAATGAGCTGGGTCAGTTTTAATGAGTCTGTTGATGTTGCAATAAGGCTGGGTGTCAATACCAGACATTCGGAAGAACAGGTGAGAGGTGCAGTTGATTTACCCCATGGTACCGGTAAGGATATCAAGGTAATTGTTTTTGCCCAGGGTGAAAAAGCGAAGGAAGCTGAAAACGCAGGAGCAGATTTTGTTGGGGGAGAAGAACTAGCAGAAAAGATACAAAATGGTTGGACTGATTTTGATGCGACCATTGCGACTCCTGATATGATGAAAGTTGTTGGAAAGCTGGGAAGGGTATTAGGTCCCCGAGGATTAATGCCAAACCCAAAAGTTGGTACTGTTACCTTTGATGTAAAAGAAGCAGTTGACTCAGTCAAAAAAGGTAAGGTAGAGTATAGAGCAGATCGTTTTGGAATAGTGCATGCATTGATAGGTAAAATTAATTTCGATGACAATAAATTAATAGATAATTTTAGAGCATTGCTTGGTGCAATTGTAAAAGCAAAACCAGCTTCTGCTAAAGGAAAATATATAATCAGTATTTCATTATCATCTACAATGGGGCCGGGTATTAAGCTGGATCCAATAAGAGTATCAACAGGAGTGGGAATATAATATAAAAAAATAAATGAATAGAATAAAAAAGAAATAATCCTTAGACTACAGGTATCTTCCCTGAGATTTAATTGGTTTACCAGCCTGTTTAGGAATAAAAGTTTTCAAAAACCTTCCTTTTAGTTTCTAAGGAAGGTTTTTTATTATTATTTAGAGAGAGGAGGGACTTAGTTGCCACTAAAAAGGGAAGAAAAAAAATTAGTTGTACAGGAATTATGTGATGAGTTTGAAAAGTCTGCTGGCATTGTTTTAACGGATTATCAGGGACTTAATGTGGATGAAATTAATCAGGTTCGAAATACCCTTCGAGAAAAAGCAATAAAGTATAAAGTATATAAAAATACTTTAATAAAGAGAGCAACTGAAGAAGTTGGCTTAGCAGAATTAAGTGAAAATTTAACTGGTTGTACCGCAATAGCTTTTTCTAAGGACGAACCAATTTTAGTAGTAAAATTGTTAAACCAATTCTATCAGAAAAACAAGAACACTTTCAAACTAAAGAAGGCCTTGGTTGAAGGTAAGGTATTTCTCGAGGAACAATTGGACAGAATTGCTAACTTACCTACAAAAGAAGAATTACTGTCTAAAATGCTTGGAAATATGAATTCACCCATCACATCTTTTGCATTTGTTTTAAAAGCACCATTATCCGGGCTAGTTAATGTATTAAATCAGATTAGAAAACAAAAAGAAGAAGACAATGATTAATATAAAATATGAAATATTATGTTTTAAGTGAAAGGAGGTGAAAAAATTGCCAGAAAAAAAAGAAGAAGTAAAAGCTGAAATAAAGGAAAATAAGGAAAAGGAAACAAAAGCGAAGAAAGAAGATAAAAAAACAACAAAAACCACAGATAATACTGTTAATGAAATCATGGAAAAAGTTGAAAACCTAACAGTATTGGAATTAGCAGATTTAGTGAAAGCTTTAGAAGATAAATTTGGTGTAAGCGCATCAGCACCGGTAGCAGCTCAAGTTGCTGCAGCACCAGCACAGGGCGGAAATGAAGCGCAGGCGGAAGAAAAAACCGAATTCGATGTTATTTTAAAGGATATAGGAGCAAATAAAATTAAAGTAATAAAAGAAGTTAGAGCAGCAACAGGTTTAGGATTGAAAGAATCTAAAGAGCTTGTAGAAGGAGCACCAAAGCCGGTTAAAGAAAAAATTGAGAAGAAAGATGCAGATGCTCTGAAAGAAAAATTAGAAGCAGTAGGCGCAACTGTGGAAATAAAATAATACAATAATGTGCTATGCTAATAATTTTTTGCCATTATTAGATTATGGTATTTTGGTATGGTATATAGTTATTATTTGCAAAATAAGTAAAATGGAAGATACCTGTAAAAATTTTATGGGTATCTTCTTGACTTTTTGTATGTATGGGGTTATACTATTAATTTGCATATATATAAAAAAAGGTTGGTGCTAAAAGTGCAGAGTAAAAAAATAAAATTATTAAATTATTCAAAAATAAAAAGGTTTATTGACCCACCAAACTTCCTTGACATTCAAAAAAATTCTTATCACAAGTTTTTACAAGTTGATATTCCCTTTGAAAAGAGGGAAAATGTAGGTTTGCATAAAGTTTTTAGAGATGTTTTTCCAATCCAGGATTTCACCGGTAATCTTATTCTTGATTATGTTAATTATTCTATTAAAGAGAGTAAATATTCACCCTTAGAATGCTGGGAAAGAGGAAGCACTTATTCTGCACCTTTAGAAGTAAGAATTAGCCTTGTTAATAAGAAAACCGGGGAAATAAAAGAACAAGATGTTTTTATGGGAGAAATTCCATTAATGACTGAGAGCGGTAGCTTTATAATTAATGGAGCAGAGAGAGTTATTGTTAATCAACTTATACGGTCACCAGGTATCTATTTTGGGAGCGAAGAATACGGCGGGAATAAAACTCTTTATAATTATCGAATTATACCAAACAGAGGTTCTTGGTTAGAATTTGGGTTTGACACCAATGACATGATATATGTCAGGATTGATAAAAAGCGAAAAATTACTGCTACAGCTCTTTTAAGAGCATTGGGATATGAAAGAAATGAAGAAATCTTGGAACTATTTGATAACTGCGAGATTATACAGGAAACGTTATTAAAGGACAATACTCACAATAAAAGAGAAGCCCTGATTGAGATTTTTAGAAAATTAAGACCTAGCGAACCTCCCACCGATAGAAATACCAGGCAATTATTAGACAGGCTATTGTTCGATTACAAAAGGTATGATTTAGCTGATGTCGGACGGTATAAAGTAAATCAAAAATTACACATTCAAAACAGGATACTGGATAGAACATTGGCAAAAACAGTTGTAGACCCTAAGACCGGAAAAACAATTGCCAAAAAAAATAGCCAAATAAATCAAAAAATAGCTGAAGCTCTTAGTAACTCAAGTATAGAAAAATTATATATATTTAATGATAATGATGAAGAAATAGTAGTTTATAATGAAAAAGATGATACAACAGTAGGTATTTTTGACATAGAAGAGGGCGCCATTGATGAAAAAAATATCGGCTTGAAATTAGTTGAAAATGTCATCGATAAAAAAACAGGAGAACTTATTGCACAAAGTGGACAGGTTCTAGAACTAGAATTATTGTATAAAATAAGCGAGGTACAATCGGCAATCAATGTTAAAAAAGGTAATGCCTTAACCAGAGATGATATTGTTGCCTCTTTGAGATACCTCGTAAACCTATATTATGGCATTGGATATATTGATGATATTGACCATTTGGGAAATCGTCGGGTAAAAACAGTAGGAGATTTACTCCTTGATCAGTTTTATATCGGGCTGGTTAGAATGGAGAGAGTTATAAAGGAAAGAATGACAATACAACCGGATCTTTCTGCTGTTACACCGCAGGCTTTAATTAATATCAGACCTTTAGTTGCAGCTATAAAACAATTTTTTGGAAGCAGCCAGCTTTCACAATTTATGGACCAAACGAACCCGCTCTCAGAAATAACACACAAAAGACGGCTTTCAGCACTTGGTCCGGGCGGACTAACAAGGGAAAGAGCTGGTTTTGAAGTCAGGGATGTTCATTATAGCCATTATGGAAGAATTTGTCCTATAGAAACTCCCGAAGGTCCAAATATCGGATTGATTGGTTCATTAAGTATTTATGGAAGAATTAATGATTTTGGTTTTATAGAGACACCATATCGGAAAGTTGATAATGGAAAATTAAAAGATGATATTATTTACCTAACAGCCGATGAAGAAGACCAATATAAAATAGCGCAGATAAATGTAAAGATTGATAAGAACAATAAAATAATTCAAGAAGATGTTCCTTGCCGGTATCGAGATGACTACTTGACTATACCTCCAAAAGAAGTTGATTTTATTGATGTTGCTCCAAATCAAATGACCAGTATTTCAGCAACTTTAATACCCTTTTTAGATCATGACGATGCAAATAGAGCATTGATGGGTACAAACATGCAAAGACAATCGGTCCCTGTTATTAAAACCGAGATGCCTTTAGTGATGACTGGAATGGAGGAAAGAGTTGCGAGAGATTCTGGTACTATTATTGTAGCCCAGGAAGATGGCATCATAGAAAAAGTTTCCGGAGATAGAATTGTAATTAAAGAGGATAATGGAAATAGGAGTGAATATTTTCTTAAAAAATTTCATCGCTCTAATCAGGGAACATGTATTAACCAGATAGCCCTTGTTGATGAAGGCGAGAAAGTAACTAAAAATACCCCTATCGCTGATGGACCAAATACTGATCAAGGGGCTCTTTCCTTAGGTCGAAATGTTCTAGTTGCATATATGGCATGGGAAGGATATAACTTCGAAGATGCCATAATAATAAGTGAAAAATTAGTGCAAAATGATACTTTTACCTCAATACATATCAGTGAACATGAATGTGACGCAAGAGATACAAAATTAGGACCCGAAGAAATTACCTCTGATATTCCCAATATTGGCGAAAGTAATTTAGCTAACCTTGATGAAGACGGCATAATTAGAGTTGGAACCGAAGTGGAAGCCGGTGATATTTTAGTTGGAAAGGTTACACCAAAAGGGGAGACTGAACTTGGTCCGGAAGAAAGATTATTAAGAGCTATATTTGGAGAAAAGGCGAGAGAAGTCAGGGATACATCGCTACGTGTTCCTCATGGAGATAAAGGGAAGGTAATAGACGTGAAGGTTTTTTCCAGGGAAAATGGAGACGAGATAGCTCCAGGGGTAAATAAAATGGTTAGAGTATTTATTGCCCAGAAACGTAAAATATCTGAGGGAGATAAGATTTCAGGTAGACACGGGAATAAAGGGGTTATTGCAAAAATATTGCCTGTTAATGATATGCCTTTTTTACCCGATGGGACTCCAGTCGATGTTATCCTTAATCCACTTGGAGTGCCCTCTAGAATGAATGTTGGGCAAATATTAGAAGTGCATCTTGGATGGGTTGCTAAAATACTTGGATTAAATATTATTACACCGGTATTTGATGGAGCAGCAGAAGAAGAAATTGAAAAAGCTCTAGTTGATGCAGGACTACCAAAAGATGGTAAGAGTGTGCTGTATGATGGAAGAACAGGATTGCCTTTTGACCAAAAAGTAACTGTTGGTTATAGTTATATTTTAAAGTTAATCCATTTAGTTGATGACAAAATTCATGCCAGGTCAACAGGTCCATATTCATTAGTAACTCAACAACCTTTAGGCGGGAAAGCTCAATTTGGTGGACAAAGATTCGGAGAAATGGAAGTCTGGGCCCTGGAAGGATATGGAGCTGCTTATAATCTGCAGGAAATGTTAACTGTTAAATCAGATGATGTTTCCGGAAGAATAAAAACCTATGAATCTATTGTAAAAGGGGAAAATATTCCAGTTCCTGGTATCCCGGAATCTTTTAAAGTTTTAATCAGAGAATTAAGAAGTCTTTGCCTGAATATAAAAGTCTTGGATAGTAATGGCAAAGAAATTGAAATCAAAGAAGACCTTGAAGTGAAAGATAGAATTGACCAGGATTTTATCAATCATCTGACATAAACACGCAATATAAATACAAATATAAAAGAAAATAATTATTATTTTCACCGCATATAAACTTTTTGCTTATGCACAACTCAAATAACAGGGAGGTAATGTGGTTGGATATCCAAGAAAGAATTAATGCGATTGCCATAGGACTGGCTTCTAATGAAGAAATTAAAAAATGGTCATATGGTGAAGTTAAAAAACCAGAAACTATCAATTATAGAACCCTAAAACCTGAAAAAGATGGTCTATTTTGTGAACGTATTTTTGGACCTGTAAAAGATTGGGAATGTAGTTGTGGAAAATATAAAAGAATCAGATATAAAGGGGTAATTTGTGATCGTTGTGGAGTCGAAGTCACAAAATCTATCACTCGTAGAGAAAGAATGGGGCATATCGAATTAGCATGCCCTGTTTCTCATGTATGGTATTTTAAAGGTATCCCAAGCCCATTAGCTTTATTGTTAAATATTTCTCCACGTAATCTTGAGAAGGTACTTTATTTTGCTCCTGATAGACGAAGGGAACAAATGTATGAAGTACAAAAAAGCGAAGATGAAGATAATTACTTAATGAGTGATGTTATTCTTGAAACAGAATATAAAATTCATCAAATATACAAGCCTGATTTTACAGCAGAAACAGTCTATCGTATTAATCAGCTCAAGAAATTTCCACAGAAAGTCGGAGATATCATTGACGCTCAAAGATTAAAAGAACTTCAAGAAAAATATGGGAAAATATTTTTTACAGCTGAAAGAGTGGTAAATCAAGATTTGGAGATTTCTGATGATGGAGTTGATGAAATTGAGGTAAACACAGATATTGAAGAAAATTATGCAGATGAGAAGACTGTAAATAAACAACCCGAAGAAAAAGAAGAATCATCTGAAAATGTAAATGAAAATGTTGCAACTCATGATGAAGAAGAATCGATTGAGTATAAAATTGTAGAGGTTGAAGGCTTAATCACTGAAAATAAATTAAAAGTATTGTTAGAAAAAGATGAAGAAATATCAAAAAGAACCACAATGGCAAAACAAACAATGGAAGAATCCTGTTATATAGTTATTTATCCCGGCAAAACAAGCTTAAAAACAGGTGATATCATTTTAGAGAGTGAGTATAGATTATACTCTCTTTATGATTCAGAATTTAGAGCTGGAATTGGAGCGGAAGCTATTAAGGATTTATTGAGAGAAATAAATCTTGATTCCCTTAACATGGAAATAAGAGAAGAGTTAAAGCATTCAACCGGGCAAAAAGCAAAAAAGATGATTAAAAGGTTGCAAATCATTGAAGCATTTAGGAAAAGTAATTGTAAGCCTGAATGGATGGTCTTGGATGTTTTACCGGTTATACCTCCTGATTTAAGGCCAATGGTCCAATTAGAAGGAGGAAGATTTGCTACTTCCGATTTAAATGATTTATATAGAAGAGTAATAAATCGTAACAATAGGCTAAAAAGATTATTAGAACTCGGCGCGCCTGATATTATAATTAAAAATGAAAAAAGAATGCTTCAAGAAGCAGTTGATGCACTTATTGATAACGGTCGAAGAGGGCATGCTGTATTAGGTGCAGGCAATCGCCCATTAAAATCACTGAGCGATTTATTGGAAGGTAAAAAAGGAAGATTTAGACAAAATTTATTAGGAAAAAGGGTTGACTATTCCGGAAGGTCCGTAATTGTAGCTGGCCCGAAATTAAAATTACATCAATGCGGATTACCTAAAAAAATGGCATTAGAGCTTTTTAAACCCTTTGTCATGCATCATTTAGTCAAAAGAGAGTTTGCTCATAACATAAAGACTGCAAAAAAACTGGTGGAGCAGGAATCTCCGGAAGTTTGGAATATTTTAGAGGAGATTATTGAAGACCATCCAGTTTTGCTGAATAGGGCACCAACACTTCATAGGCTGGGAATACAGGTTTTTAAGCCTGTATTGGTAGAAGGGAATGCTATACAACTGCATCCGTTGTCGTGTCCAGCATTTAATGCAGATTTTGATGGAGATCAAATGGCAGTACATGTTCCATTATCAACCGAGGCACAGACAGAAGCTGAGACACTGATGCTTTCTTCTCATAATATTTTATCTCCAGCTAATGGAAGCCCGATTGCTTTACCTGCTCAAGATATAGTATTGGGTTGCTATTACTTGACAATGAAAGAAAAAGGGCAAAAAGGGGAAGGAAAAATATTTTCCAATCCCGAAGAAGCAATTCGGGCAGAAGAAGATGGCTACGTAGATATTCATGCAAAAGTCAAAATTAGAGTCAAAGGCCAAATTGAGGATACAACTATAGGCAGAGCAATATTTAACCAGGTATTACCCAAAGAGATGAAGTTTGTTGACCTGACAATAACTAAAAAGTCTTTAGCAAAAATAATTTCTTATATCTTCCGTCATTTTGGACAGGACATAGCTGTAAAATGTCTTGATGATATTAAAGAATTAGGTTTTCACTATGCTACTACTTCAGGAATAACCATAGGGGTTGTTGACTTAGAAATTCCTTCAGAAAAAGATAAAATAATTGATGATACTGAAAAAACTGTTACTAAAATTGAGGAGCAGTTTAATTATGGTTTAATAATGAAAGAGGAAAGGGAAGAAAAAATAATTACTGCATGGACTGATGCAGCAAACAATGTTGTAAGTGCTATTTTAAATAACCTCAGCAGTTTTAATCCACTTTATATGATGGCTGATTCAGGTGCACGTGGAAGTAGCAGACAAATAGGGCAATTGGCAGGAATGAGAGGCTTGATGGCCGATCCTTCCGGGAAGATTATCGATTTTCCCATTAAATCAAATTTCAGAGAAGGTCTGTCTTGCTTGGAGTATTTTATCTCTACTCACGGTGCAAGAAAAGGCCTGGCTGATACTGCTTTAAGAACATCGAAATCAGGTTATTTAACCAGGAGACTTGTAGATGTGGCTCAAGATGTGATTATTACCGAAGATGACTGTGGGACCACGGATGGAGTAATTGTGTCTGATATCCAGGAAGACGGCAATGTTATTGAAAAGATGGAAGAAAGAATAGTCGGAAGAACAGCACAGGAAGATATTATTGATCCTGAAAATAAACAAATTATTATACAGCGCGGGGACGCAATCGATGAAAAAATTGCCAAAAAGATTGCTGATGCCGGAATTAAAGAAGTAAAAATACGTTCTCCATTAACATGTTCATCCAAACAAGGTATTTGTTCCAAATGTTATGGCAAAGATGTTGCAACAGGTAAAAAAGTAACTATTGGGGAGGCCGTTGGAACAATAGCCGCCCAGTCAATCGGTGAGCCTGGCACACAGCTTACTTTAAGAACTTTCCACACTGGCGGCATTAAAATAACCGGAGAAGATATTACCCTTGGTTTGCCCAGAATTGAACAATTATTTGAAGTTAGAAAACCAAAAAAACAGGCTGTGATAAGTGAAATAAATGGTTTTATTGATAAAGTCATTGATAAAGTCAAAGATGAACAAAAAGACAACAAAAAAGAAGTTATGGTTAGACCTGAGATTGATGAAAAAGCTGAAAAAAATAAAGATAATAAGAAAAAAGTATATTTTATACCTAATGACCTGAGAGTAATTGTAGAAGAAGGTCAAAAAGTTATTGCTGGGCAAAGATTAACTACTGGTTTTGTTGATCCTAATGATATATTAAAAATACAGGGGATCAAGGCAGTTCAAAAGTATTTACTGGAGCAGGTTCAGGAAGTTTATCGGTCACAGGGAGTTACGATTAATGATAAACATATTGAGGTTATAGTGAGACAAATTGCCAGGTTAAATAAAATATATGTAAGGTCTTCAAGGGATTCAGATTTACTTTCAGGAGAGTTAGTGTATGTTTCTGATTTTGAAAAAGCCAATAAACAGGTTATACAAGAAAATGACGATATTCGCACAAGAAATAGAGAGTTACTGCAAGATAAGCATTTAGCATCTTCTTTAAATGGTAATAAAGGAGAAATTATTTTAGAAAAAAATGCCATTCTTGACGAGAACATCATCAAAAAAATTGAGAATACGGATTGTCCAGGTTTTGACATTGTGAATTATGATGGCAAAATAAATCATATTATGCAGGGTGAAATGAATTTCATCGAAAGAATAAAAGACCATATATTTATTGGAGTTATTTCTCAGACTGAAATTAAAACAGATGATAATGAAATTATAAGGGATTTCAAGAAGTTAGATTTGGAAAAACTAGTAGGTAAAAGAATAACCAAGGATATTGCAATCGAATTGGTAAATTCAGGAATAAACAGAATTCGCATAGGGAAACCCGGAGAAGTAGAAAAAATAAAAGGTAATCTGTTAGCTGAGGATATAAAAGAAGCAGATAGCGATAATGTGATAGTACCTGCTAATAAAATATTAGAAGAAGAAGATATCCAAAAAATAATAGAGTACAATTGTGAAAATTTAAGGATTTGGAATGATATAAAAGAGATTAATATAAGAGAAAATTTATTGAGCTATATAAAAGAAGATGTAATTGGCAAAATACTAGGGGATGAGTTAAGAGACCCGGAATCAGATAATATAATTGCGGATAAATCTCAACCAGTGAGTAAGAATATAATACGGAAAGCATACTCAGCAGGGATTAGCGATATTCCATTAGAGGATGGTCGTTTCTTTTCTCTCGAGGGAAGAGCTCTAGAACATATTTACAATAATCTTGTTGGAAAAATAATTGCCCAGGATGTACTTGATAAGAATACTGGTGAAATAATAATACCCGCAGGTGATAAAATTACTAAAAAAAATGCCAATGTTATTTATCAACAGAATATTGAAACTATAAAATATAGAAGTGATAGCAGCAAAGAAGAATTAGTATTATTAATAGAAGATGTTGGATATATGAAAAAAATTAAATTACCAGCAGTGGGAATGCCAATTATTCAGGGAATTACTCAGGCGTCGTTGTCCACAGAGAGCTTCTTGTCTGCAGCTTCTTTTCAGAGGACAACCCATGTCCTGACAAACGCCTCTATCAAAGGTAAGGTTGATCATCTCCATGGACTGAAGGAAAATGTCATTATTGGTAATATTATTCCCTCTGGTACAGGATTGCCACAGTATCGAGATGTAGATATTACGTCTCAATATGAAGAAGAACTGGAAAGAGAAAATAAGAAGTATGAGGAAGAAGAGACTGAAAAAAACAAGGAATTAAATGATGATATTGAAGATGATAAAAGTATAACTAGAAATTAAAAGCATGTGAAAAAAATCAATAATAATAAAAACATTTAAATTTCATAATTTTTTATATTGACATCAATTAGTGATACTGATAGAATGTTTAAGTATTTTCGGATGAATTAATATTAATAACTGTTTAATAAATTTAATCATAGAAAAAATAATAAAAATTAACGGTTTTTAGAAATGATTATTAAAAAGGAAAAAAGGTGGTAGTAATATGCCAACAATCAATCAACTGGTAAGAAAAGGTAGAAAAAAAGCAACAAAAAAGTCAGACACACCTGCTTTAAAAGGTTCTCCTTTAAAAAGAGGTGTCTGTACGCGTGTTTGGACTATAACACCCAAAAAACCTAATTCTGCTTTAAGGAAAGTGGCAAGAGTTAGATTAACAAATAATATGGAAGTAACTGCCTATATACCAGGAATTGGTCATAATTTACAGGAGCATTCAATAGTTATGCTTAGAGGTGGAAGAGTAAAAGATTTGCCAGGAGTAAGATATCATATTGTACGTGGTGTTATGGATGCTACTGGTGTAGAAGGTAGAGCACAGGGAAGATCCAAATACGGGGCAACGAAGCCAAAGAAATAAAAATATATTCTTAAATTAAAAGATATAGAGTAAAATATTAATTAAACTTAATTGAGGTGGATTGTATATGTCCAGAAAAAGAAAAGCAATCAAGAATGAAATAGCAGAAGACCCAATCTTTAAAGATAAAAGAGTCAGCCAGTTTATTAATCATATAATGTTAGATGGGAAAAAAAGTATCGCTCGTAGAGTATTTTATGATGCAATGGATATAATTAAAGAAAAGACTAAAAAAGACTCGCTGGAAGTTTTTAACCAGGCAATGGAAAATGTAATGCCAGTATTAGAAGTAAAATCAAGAAGGGTTGGCGGTGCAAGTTATCAGGTTCCTGTTGAGGTTGCACCCGAAAGAAGGATTACTTTGGCAATGAGATGGGTTATTAATTTTAGTAGAAGCAAGACCGGTAGACCTTTTTCGGAAAGACTGGCAAATGAATTAATTGATGCTTATCAAGGGACAGGGGTTTCTGTCAAGAAAAAAGAGGATACCCATAGGATGGCTGAAGCTAATAAGGCTTTTGCGCATTATCGCTGGTAAAAGTGCTTTAAAAAAATAATCTTTTAAGTAATATAAATTAAAAGCTAAAAATATCATTAGAATAATATCTAAATTAAATTGAAAGAATAATTAATATGACAAGTAATAATGACTTACAAAAAATAAGAAATATAGGAATAATGGCACATATCGATGCTGGTAAAACAACCGTTACTGAACGAATATTGTATTATTCTGGCAGATTACATAGAATGGGTGAGGTTCATGAAGGTTCAGCTACTATGGATTGGATGCCACAGGAGAAAGAAAGAGGGATAACTATTACATCTGCAGTTACAACATCTTTCTGGAAAGGTTTTCAAATTAATATTATTGATACACCAGGGCATGTAGACTTTACTGTTGAAGTTGAGAGATCTTTAAGGGTTCTTGATGCTGCGGTTGCTGTATTCTGTGCTGTTGCAGGAGTAGAACCACAATCTGAAACCGTTTGGCATCAAGCAGACCATTATCATGTTCCAAGAATCGCTTTTATTAACAAAATGGACAGAACCGGTGCTGATTTTAATGGTACCGTTAAAATGATTAAGAGAAAATTCGACATAATACCTTTAATAATACAGATACCCTGGGGTAGTGAAGGAAATTTTCAAGGAATTATAGATTTGATTACTATGAAAGCATATTCTTATACTATTGATGAGTTGGGGGTAAAATATAATACGGTTGAAATTCCTGATGAATATTTTAAAGAAGCCAAAAAGGCCCGAAAAAAAATGTTAGAAATCCTCGCTGAAGATGATGAATCTTTTATGGAGGATTATTTATACGGAAATAAAATTTCCGAAGAAAGAATACATCAATTAATTAGAAAAGGCACCCTTAGCAATAGAGTGGTTCCGGTATTATGTGGAACAGCGTTAAAGAATAAAGGCATCCAACTACTGCTAGATGCGATTAGCAGATATATGCCTTCTCCGCTTGAAGTTTTGCCTGTTAAGGGTGAAAACCCAAAAACAGGAGAAGAAATGATTAGAAAAACAGATATAAATGAACCTTTGTCATCCCTGGTTTTTAAGGTATTATCCGACCCTTTTTTTGGAAAATTAAGCTTTGTCAGAGTGTATTCTGGTAAATTAAAAAATGGCTCCTATGTGTACAATTCCACTCAAAATGTCAGGGAAAGAATAAACAGGTTGGTTAAAATCCATGCTGATCATAAAGAGCAGGTTGATGAAATAACAGCCGGTAACCTGGGGGCAATTATAGGTTTAAAGAAATCAGGGACCGGTGATACATTATGTGATGAAAAAATACCAATTATTTTAGAAAAAATTACATTTCCGGAACCTGTAATTTCAATTGCTATAGAACCTAAAACACAGGCAGACAAGGAAAAAATGGCCATTGCCCTGGACAAAATGGCAGAAGAAGATCCGACGTTCAGACGATATATTAATAAAGATACTGGTCAAACAATAATATCCGGTATGGGAGAGTTGCACCTTGAGATAATAATAGACAGGCTGTTAAGAGAGCATAAAGTTGAAGGTAATGTTGGCGAGCCGCAGGTTGCTTTTAAAGAAACAATCAGAAAGAGTGCCCGTTCTCAGGGTAAGTTTATCAGACAGAGTGGAGGCAGAGGTCAATATGGTGATGTTGTTTTGGAAATTGAACCCTACAATGAAGCAACATTCGAATTTGTAGATCGAACTGTCGGCGGAAGTGTTCCAAAGGAATATATTCCTGCTGTAAAACAGGGTGTTCAAGAAGCAATGTTAGCAGGTGTTCTAGCTAGTTATCCGGTTACTAATATAAAAGTGACACTGGTAGATGGTTCTTTTCATCCAGTGGACTCATCAGAGCTCGCTTTTAGGATTGCAGCATCCAAAGCGTTTAAGGATGGTTTAAAAAATGCAGATCCCATATTATTAGAACCAATTGTAGAAATGGAAATAAGAACACCTGAGGAATATGTTGGAGCAGTTATTAGTGACCTTAATTCAAGAAGAGCAAAAGTGGAAGGTATAAGTGATAAGAAAAAAATAAAAGGAAAAATAATTGTTGCCCATGTTCCCTTACAAGAAGTTTTTGGATACGCCACTGAGTTAAGGTCTTTAACACAGGGAAGAGCAAATTATGTAATGCAATTTTCACATTATGATTTTGTGCCTAACAATATAGCGAAAAAAGCTGTAAACTTTTAAGAATGTTTAGAAGAACGTAGATTTGAAATAGACAATAGTTAAGGAATAATATAAAATTATATCTTTAAGGAGGAAAAAACAAAATGGCTAAAGAGAAGTTTGTTCGTACCAAGCCGCATGTTAATATCGGAACTATAGGTCATGTAGACCATGGGAAAACAACCTTGACTTCTGCAATTACCAGGTTCTTGTCAATAAAACAATTTGCCAAAGCCATGGCCTTTGATGAAATTGACCGTGCGCCTGAAGAAAAGGAAAGAGGAATTACCATCTCGGTATTTCATGCTGAGTACGAAACTGAAAAAAGGCATTATGCCCATATTGACTGTCCCGGTCATGCTGACTACATCAAAAACATGATAACTGGTGCAGCACAAATGGATGGCGCAGTATTAGTAGTTTCAGCAGCTGACGGCCCTATGCCCCAGACCAGAGAGCATATTCTGTTATCCCGTCAGGTAGGAGTACCATATATTGTGGTTTTTCTAAACAAGACTGACATGGTTGATGATCCTGAATTAATTGAGCTGGTAGAAATGGAAGTTCGGGAACTGCTTAGCGAGTATGAATTCCCCGGTGATGACATCCCGGTAGTAAAAGGCTCCGCTTTAAAGGCGATGGAAGCCGATACTGCTAATCCTGATGATCCGGCTTTTAAACCTATTCAGGAATTATTAGATGCCATCGATAGTTATATTGCTACACCGCAGCGCGATGTAGACAAACCATTCCTCTTATCTGTAGAGGATGTCTTTAGTATTACCGGAAGAGGAACAGTTGCTACTGGTAGAGTAGAACGCGGTAAAATCAAAGTTGGCGATGCAGTAGAGATTGTAGGATTAAGTGATAAGCCGAAAAAAACAGTAGCCACCGGTGTAGAAATGTTCCGCAAGTTACTGGATTATGCAGAAGCAGGTGATAATGTTGGTATCCTTTTACGTGGTGTTGATAAAAAAGAAATTAAACGTGGACAGGTCATTGCTGCCCCGGGCAGTATTACCCCTCATACCAAATTTAAAGGAGAGGTAATTATTTTGACCAAGGATGAAGGCGGAAGACATACTCCTATCTTTAGTGGTTATCGTCCCCAGTTCTACTTTAGAACAACCGACGTAACAGGTACTGTCGCTTTACCTGAAGGTGTAGAAATGGCTATGCCTGGCGATAACCTGACTATTAACGGAGAATTAATTACTCCCATTGCCATGGAAAAAGGAGTTCGCTTTGCTATTCGTGAAGGCGGAAGAACTATTGCAGCTGGTGTAGTTACGGAAATAATTGAGTAGTATAAGATAGATGGTGAGAAATAAAGAGGATATAGGAGACCTAACATGCAAAAAATTAGGATTAGGCTTAGGGCTTACGATCATAGAATATTAGACAATTCTGCTCTAAAAATAATTGATGCAATAAAGAAAACCGAGGGCAAATATTCAGGACCAATTCCTTTACCGACAGAAAAAAATAAATATTGTGTCCTTAGATCACCTCATGTAGACAAAAAATCTAGAGAAGAATTTGAAATGAGGACGCACAAAAGAATGATAGATATAATAGACCCTTCTTCAAAATCTGTCGAAGCATTAATGCATCTTGATTTGCCTTCTGGAGTGGATATAGAAATAAAAACTTTGGAATAGAATAAATAGAAGTAAGTCTTTATAGAAAATCATATATAAAATATATATATATGTAACATTATTGTTTATTATAATATTAAATAAAATATTAAACTAATTAGTATTGAATAGTTGCCCGGAGGTGTAGGACTGTGAAAACTGGTATTTTAGGTAAGAAAATTGGTATGACCAATATATTTTTAGAAAACGGCGATGCTGTGGGTGTTACAGTATTAATGGCCGGACCCTGTACTGTTGTAAATAAGAGACAATTAGAGAAAGACCAATACAAGGCGTTGCAACTTGGTTTTTTATCTATTGATGATAAAAAAAATAGTAAAGTAAATAAACCTTTAAAAGGTTATTACGGCAAACAAAAGGTGAAACCTTTTAAATATGTAAAAGAATTTAAATTTGACGATATTGACCAATATGAAATCGGAAAAGAAATAAAAGCGGATTTATTCAAAGAAGGTGAAAAAGTTAATGTTATTGGTTTCAGCAAAGGGCGGGGATTTGCTGGTTCCATAAAACGTCATAATTTTTCCGGAGGCCCAAAAACACATGGTCAAAAAGATTATTACCGTTCTACCGGTTCCATTGGTGCAACAGATGCTGCAAGAGTATTCAAAGGAAAAAAGTTGCCAGGTAGGATGGGTAATAAAAAAGTAAAAATAAAAAATATTGAAATAGTTAAGATTGATCTGGATAGGAATCTACTTTTATTAAAAGGCTCTATTCCTGGTCCTAATAATGCTCTTGTAGCAGTCGAAAAAGTATCCTAAGTATTTCAAACTTATCTTTGTAGGAAGGAGAGTAGCGATATATGGTTGACATAAATGTCCATAGTGTAGAAGGTGAAAAAATAGAGGAAATAAAATTAAATGACGATATGTTTAACGCAAATATAAATAAACATGTTGTTCATCAAATTGTAAAAAGATATCTTGCTAATAAAAGAAGAGGAACTGCTTCTACTAAAGGAAGAAGTGAAGTTAGAGGCGGTGGTAAAAAGCCATGGAAACAAAAAGGGACTGGAAGAGCCAGGGCTGGTACTATACGTTCTCCACTTTGGGTTGGCGGAGGAGTAATTTTCGGTCCGGAGAATAGAGATTATGGTTATTCTATTCCAAGGAAGATGCGATTAGTTGCCCTAAAATCTGTTTTATCGGGAAAAGTAAAGAATAAAGATTTAATAATATTGAATAAATTAGAGTTAAAAGACGGTAAAACAAAAGACATAACACATATTTTTGATAAATTTAATATCAATAAAGATAAAATAATTATTGTTACTGACAAAGAAGAGGAAGCAGTAAAAAGAGCTGCTCGCAACTTAAAGAATGTTATGGTTATAACTGCTAATAAAATAAATACTTATGATCTGGTTAATTATCAAAAAATGATAGTAACCACAAAAGCTCTAAAAATTATTGAGGAGGTATTTGTATAATGACCTCTGCTAAAACTATTCTGATATATCCCATAATATCTGAGAAAAGTGTACGCGATAAAGAAGATAGTAAATATACTTTTAAAGTAAGTTTAGATTCAAATAAAAGTGAAATAAAAAAAGTAATTGAAGATAAATTTAAAACAAAAGTGACAAAGGTAAATATAATAAGAGTTCCTTCAAAAAATAGAAAACTGGGTAAATATTTTGGAAAAACATCTCAATGGAAAAAAGCTATTGTTACTTTAGAAAAAGGACAAAAAATAAAAGAATTGGATAATATTTAGTGTTTATAGAAATTTTATTAAAAGTTTATAGAAAGAAAAAGGAAAGGTGTCGATTAAAGTGGCTGATATAAAAAAGTATAAACCAACATCATCCGGTAGAAGGTTTATGACTGTATCCACCTTTGAAGATATTACCTGCGATATACCTGAAAAGAATTTAACAAAAGGTATTAATAAAAAAGCTGGTAGAAATAATCATGGAAGAATAATGGTTAGAAGAAAAGGTGGGGGTACAAAAAGAAGATATAGATTGGTTGATTTTTTACGGGAAAAAGAAGGAGTGCCTGCAAAAGTTGCCAGTATAGAATATGATCCAAATAGATCTGCCCGTATTGCATTATTAAAATATGTTGATGGAGAAAAAAGGTATATAGTTTGCCCTGCCAGATTAAAGGTTGGGGATGTTATAGTATCTGGTACCAAGGCAGATGTAAGCCCAGGTAATACTAAAGCCTTAAAGGATATACCTCTTGGTACATTTATTCATAATATTGAAATTAATAAAGGGCAAGGGGCTGTTTTGGCAAGGTCTGCCGGAGCAATTGCTCAAATATTGGCAAAAGAAGGTAAATATGCACATGTCAAACTACCTTCAGGAGAAGTGAGGCTTATTGGATTAAACTGTTTTGCGACAATAGGACAAGTAGGTAATTTAAATCATTCAAATATTGACCTGGGTAAGGCCGGAAAAAGTAGATTAAAAGGAAGAAGACCGAAAGTTAGGGGAGTAGCTATGAATCCAATAGATCATCCGTTAGGTGGTGGAGAAGGGAAAACCGCTGGAGGTAGACATCCGGCTTCTCCAAAAGGATTGCTGGCAAAAGGTTATAGGACAAGAAAAAAGAAAAACTATTCTGATAAATATATAGTCAAAAGAAGGACAGATAAATAAGGGGGATTAATTGTACAATGTCAAGATCAATTAAAAAGGGTCCGTATATTGATGAAAAATTATTAAAAAAAATACGCAATTTAAATAAAAAAAGGAAAAAAGAACCGATAAAAACATGGTCAAGAAATTCGACAATATTCCCTTTAATGGTTGGACATACCATTGCTGTACATGATGGTAAAAAACATGTACCTGTTTATATAACTGAAAATATGGTTGGGCATAAGTTGGGCGAATTTTCACCAACTAGAAGATTTAAGGGACATGGAGCACATACAGAAAGGTCTACATCAATAAAATAATTATATTTCAAAAATATGGTGATGTAGGGAAATATAGGAGGAAATTATGGGTGTAAAATCTGTTGGAAGATATATCCCGATATCTCCCAGAAAATGTAGGCGAATGATTGATTTACTTAAAGGGAAAGATACGGGATCGGCTCTGTTGCAATTGCAGTTTTCGCCAAAGAGATCTGCGAAAATGATTTACAAGGTTTTAAAATCGGCAGTTTCAAATGCTGAAAATAATCATGATATGAGTGTTGATGATTTATATATTAATAGGGCTTATGTTGACGAAGGTCCGACATTAAAGAGATTTAGAGCAAGAGCAATGGGAAGAGCAGCAAGAATTAACAAAAGAACGAGCCATATTACCATTGAAGTGGAAGAGAAAGGGGTTGAAAGATAATTGGGACAAAAAGTTCATCCAAAAGGATTACGCATAGGAATTATAAGAGATTGGGACGTTAAATGGTTTAGTCGCAAAGACTATAGTAAAAATGTGTATCAGGATTATAAAATAAGAAAGCATGTTAATGATAATTTAAAACACGCTGGAGTATCTGCAATAAACATTGAAAGAGTTGCCAATCGTATAAGAATTACTATTAATTGTGCGAGACCAGGAATTATTATTGGTAGAAAAGGTGCAGAGGTTAACAAACTAAAAGATAATCTATCAAAATTAGTAGATGGTGATTTGCAAATTAATATTAAAGAGGTTAAAGCTCCTGAAATTGATGCTCAATTAGTTGCTGAAGATATTTCTAATCAAATATTGAGAAGGGGTTCTGTAAAAAGGGTTATGAAACAATCTGCGTCCAGGGCCCTTAAGATGAAGGCTGAAGGTATAAAAATAATGATTGCTGGAAGAATCGGCGGGGCTGAAATTGCACGTACAGAATGGCATATGGAAGGTAGGTTACCACTTCATACCCTAAGAGCTGATATTGATTATGGTTTTGCAGAAGCAAATACTACTTATGGAAAAGTTGGTGTAAAGGTATGGATTTATAAAGGGGAAGTATTGCCAAAAAATAATTACCAAAAAAATTCTGCAGAGTTTTTAGAAGACAATAATGATAAAAATCAAAAACGCGATGTTTCGAAAAAATTAACTGCACAAAAGAAGGCAGAACAGTCGGGGGAGGTAAAAGATGCTCCAACCAACTAGAACGAAATATAGAAAAATGCAACGAGGGAAAATGAAAGGCAAAGCCCAAAAGAATAATCTAATATCATTTGGGGAATTTGGTTTACAAGCATTGCAGCCTGCTTGGATAAATAGTTCTCAGATTGAATCTGCCAGAATAGCTGTAACGCATGCAGTTAAACGTGGTGGTAAAGTTTGGATTAGAATATTTCCTCATAAATCAGTCACCAAAACCGCTGCTGAAACGAGAATGGGTAAAGGAAAAGGATCTCCTGAGTTTTGGGTAGCTGTAGTGAAGCCAGGGACAATAATGTTTGAACTTGGTGGAGTAGAAGAAGAGATTGCAAGAGAAGCAATGAGGTTGGCTTCTCATAAATTACCAATCAAGGCTCGCTTTGTTATGCGAGAAGAACAGGTGGTGGGTTAAGTTGAAAGCAAATGAGTTAAGAGATTTATCAACAGTAGAATTAGAAAAAAAAGTTTCTGATTTAAAAAATGAGTTATTTAGTTTACGTTTTCAATCAGTTACCGGTCAATTAAGCAATAATATGAAGATACGAGAAGTTAAACATGAAATTGCAAGGGTTAAAACAATACTTAGAGAAATAGAATTAAATAAAAACCTCGAAAGTGTCAAAATTACAAAATAATTAATAATAAGGAATAAGGTGATGATAAATGTCAATTTCAACTGAAGCAAAAAGTAGAGTCGGAATTGTAGCTTCAAATGCTATGGATAAATCCGTTGTTGTTCAGGTAAGTTATCTCGTGGCTCATAAATTATATAAAAAAAGAATTAAAAAAAGCTCAAAATTCATGGCTCATGATGAAAAAAATATATGTGAAGTTGGAGATAAAGTAAGAATAGTTTCAACCAGACCATTGAGTAAAAGAAAGAGATGGGAAGTTGCTGAAATTATACAAAAGAAAAAATAAGTAGCATAGTCATTTATTTTTTTGTTTAATAAACTATATTAATGAGTTTGATTAGTAAGGGAGTGTGGCAAAATTGATACAAATGCAAACTAGACTTTTTGTAGCAGATAATTCTGGTGCAAAACAAATACAATGTATAAAAGTACTTGGTGGTTCAAGGAAAAGGTATGCCCGCATAGGAGAAATTATAGTTGCCTCTGTTAAGGAAGCAAATGTAGGCGGTACCGCCAAAAAGGGAGAAATAGTAAAGGCAGTTATCGTGCGAACAAAAAAAGAAGTAGGACGACCAGATGGTTCCTACATACGTTTTGATGATAATGCTGCAGTAATTATTAATAATCAAAATGAACCTATAGGAACTAGAATATTCGGACCTGTAGCAAGAGAATTAAGAGAAAAGAAATTTATGAAAATTATATCCCTCGCTCCCGAAGTGATATAGTAATACAGAAAGGAGAATACAAAATGGCCAAAAACAAGATTTCACTTAAAAAGGGAGATAATGTTCTTGTTATTACTGGAGAGGACAAAGGAAAAAATGGAAAAATTATTGATATTTTTCCAAAAAAAAATGAAGTTATTGTAGAAGGTATATGTTTCTTAAAAAAGCATATGAAACCTACTCAAAAAAACCCGCAGGGTGGTATTGTAAAACAAGAGGGGCCTATAAATTTGTCAAATATTAAATTAGTTTGTAATAAATGCAATAAACCAACGAATATTAAACGAGACGTTACAAAAGAAGGAAAAAATGTTAGAGTATGCAAGAAATGTGGAGAAATTATAGATAAGGTCTAGGAGGTTAACAAGTGATACCCAGACTAAAGAAAAAATATCAGCAGGAAATAATACCTGCAATGATGAAAAAATACAATTATAAAAATAAAATGGCTGTTCCCAAAATTGAAAAAATAGTAATAAATATGGGACTTGGGAAAGCACGGGAAGATGCAAAAATTATTGATGAAGCAAATCTGGTACTGGCCACTATTTCTGGCCAAAAACCTGTAATAACAAAATCAAGTAAATCAATATCTAATTTTTCAATAAGAAAAGGAATGCCAGTCGGATGCAAAGTTACACTCAGGAATAATATTATGTATGAATTTTTAGATAGATTAATAAACGTAGCAATAGCCAGAATAAGGGATTTTCAGGGAACTTCTCCTGACGCATTTGACGGTCGCGGAAATTATACATTAGGTATTAAAGAACAACTGATTTTCCCGGAAATTGAATTTGATAAAGTAAATACAACATTAGGAATGAATATTACTATCAATACAAATGCTAAAAATGATGAAGAAGCGAAAGATTTAATAAGTTTAGTTGGAATGCCATTTAAAAAAGATGAATAATTGAAAAAGAGGAGGTTAAGGAGTGGCAAAAAAAGCTTTAATTGCCAAGGCAAATAGAAAACAAAAATACAAGGTTAGAGAATATAGCCGATGTAATATTTGCGGAAGACCCAGGGGATATATTAGAAAATTTGGAATTTGTAGAATTTGCTTCAGAAAAATGGCACATAATGGGGAGTTACCGGGTGTTACCAAATCGAGTTGGTAATAAAATAGTATATTAAAGAAAAAAATAATCTAAAATATGAATGATTGATTGCAAGAGGGGAGGATACGTATGGGTGTTGTTTCGGATCCAATTGCCGATATGATTACCAGAATAAGGAATGCAAATCGCGCTAGAGGTGGTAGAGTAGAAGTGCCTTCTTCTAAGATAAAACTGGAAATTGCCAGAATATTGAAGAATGAAGGGTTTATTAGTGATTTTCAATTTAAACAAGATAATAAACAAGGTACTATTATAATATCTTTAAAATATTCTGATAGGCAAAGAGTGATTACAAATTTAAAAAGGATTAGCAAACCTGGCTACAGGGTTTATGTTAAAAAAGATGATATTCCCGAAGTACTTGGAGGGTTAGGTGTAAGTATAATGTCTACCTCTAAAGGTATTATGTCAGGGAAAGAAGCGAAGAAAAATCATTACGGTGGCGAAGTTTTATGCTATATATGGTAAGGTTCGGGATTAGTGATAATAAGCAGCTTTTAGAAAGTAACTTTATATAATTAATATGAAGATAAATAGTTTTTAAACTAAAAAGACAAAACTCTTTATGATTGTCGCAAGGAGGGACAAATGTCCAGAATCGGGAAATTACCCATTCCAATACCTGAAGGAATGACGGTTAATATTAAAGAGAATAAAATAACTGTAAAAAAGAATAGTCAGGAGTTATCTTTCAATAAAAATCCTGATATAGACGTAACATTGAAGGATAATCAGATAATAGTTGAAAGATCAAGTGATTTGAGATCACATCGTTCTTTACATGGTTTAACAAGAAATATGATTAATAATATGGTCAAGGGTTTGAACGAAGGTTTTGAAAAAAACTTAGAAATAAAAGGAGTTGGATATCGAGCAGATCTCAAAGGAAAAGATCTTGAATTAAGCCTTGGATATTCACATCCTATTAAAGTAATAGCTCCGGAAGGTATTGAGTTTGTTGTTGATAAACAAAAAACAATTAAAGTTAAAGGAGCTGATAAGCAACTGGTTGGGAAAATAGCTGCCGAAATAAGGAACTTCAGAAAACCAGAACCATATAAAGGTAAGGGAGTAAGGTATATTGATGAACATGTGAGAAGAAAAGTTGGGAAAGCCGGAGCAACAGTCGGAAGCTAAAAAATTGTAATTTTATAAATGCAGATTATTGAAAATACCAGAAAGAGGGGTTCTCAGTATATGAAAGATAAAAAGGTATTATCTCGAAATAGAAGAAAAAAAGGAATAAGAAAAAAAATATTTGGAAGCAGTGAAAAACCTAGATTAACAGTATATCGAAGTGCTAAAAATATATATGTCCAGGCTATTGATGATGAGGAAGGAAGAACTTTACTGTGCTTATCCACCTTAAGCCCAGAAATAAAGAAAGAAGCATCATATGGTGGAAATGTTAATGCTGCAGAAATAACTGGTAAATTATTAAATAAGAAATTAAAAGAAAAAAATATTTCTCAAGTTATTTTTGACCGGAATGGGTATCTATTTCATGGTAGAATCAAAGCCCTGGCAGATCAAATTGAGTTGAAAAAAAAGAAATAATTTTAAACAGATAAAATATATTTATTTTTAATAAATTGGTCAATATCAATATATTGATAGAGAGAGGAGATGAATACATGCAGATGGTTGCAAATGAAGAACAGGAATTTAAAGAAAATGTTGTCTTTGTTAATCGGGTGAGTAAAGTTGTTAAAGGTGGCAGAAGATTTGGTTTTACTGCTATGGTAGTAGTTGGAGATGGAAAAGGTTCTGTTGGGATAGGCTATGGTAAAGCCAAAGACGTTTCTGATGCTATTAAAAAAGGAGTCACCAGCGCTAAGAAAGATATGTTTAAAATTAAGATGAAAAAGAATACCATACCACATATTGTTACTGGTGTTCACAGCGGTGCAAAGGTTTTTCTAAGACCTGCTTCTCCAGGAACAGGCGTAATTGCCGGAGGAGCTGTAAGAGCAATAATTGAGGCCGCAGGAATACAAGATATTCTTACCAAATCTTTAGGAAGTGATAATAATTTAAACATTGTAAAAGCTACTATGAAAGCTTTGGTAAGCCTTAAAAATGCGAGAGAAGTTGCAAAATTAAGAGGCATTCCTGTCGAGAGAATATATAGTTAATTCTAACTGAGGGGGATAGAACTATGAAATTAAATAATTTGGAAAAAATACCAGGTTCACAACATGCCAAAAAGAGAATAGGAAGAGGAAATGCATCTGGAAATGGAACTACCGCTGGTAGGGGCATGAATGGGCAAAAGAGTAGATCTGGTTCTAAAATCAGACCCTATTTTGAAGGCGGACAAATGCCTCTAAGCCGCAGGGTTCCTAAGCGTGGTTTTTATAATTATTTTAAGAAAAAATATTCAATCATAAATATTTGTCAGTTAAATAGGTTTAATGATGATGAAATTGTTACTCCTGAAAAATTAATAGAAACAGGTCTTATTAAAAAAGTAATGTATGGCATAAAAATATTGAGTATGGGGACTCTCGAGAAAAAGTTAACAGTTAAGGCACACCATTTTAGCCAGGAGGCAATAAACAAAATTGAAAAAGCTGGCGGAAAGGTTGAGGTGATATAATTGCTGGAACAACTGCGTAGTCTATTTAAAATACCTGATTTGAAAAACCGCCTTATTTTCACATTATCCATGTTGATTGTTGTAAGGCTGGGAAGTCACATACCATTACCTGGAATTGATAAACAAGCATTAGCTAATTTGTTTGCACAGGGAGGTATACTTGGCTTTTTTGATTTATTTGCAGGTGGTGCATTGAGTAGATTTTCACTTTTTGCCTTAGGCATAATGCCCTATATTAATGCTTCAATTATTATGTCGTTATTGCAATCAGTAGTTCCTATTTTCGAACAATGGGCCAAGGAAGGTCAGGAAGGCAGAAGCAAATTAAACAAAATAACAAGATATGGAACTGTCATACTTGGTTTAATTCAGGCTATTGGAATAAGTGCCTGGCTGGAAAGTTTGCAGGTTTTAACAATTACGGGTTTGCTATTCAGGTTTTTATTAATTATTAGTTTGACTGCCGGTACTTGTTTTTTAATGTGGCTTGGGGAACAGATTAGTGATTATGGAATAGGTAATGGTATTTCGATTATTATATTTACCGGAATTGTTGCTAGAATACCTACTGAAATTATTCAGACCGGTAATTTACTAAGAGTAGGGGAAATTAGTATAATTTCAATTATTGCACTTATAATTGTTATAATTCTTGTTATAGCTGCTGTGGTAGCAATACAGCAAGGTCAAAGACGTATTCCAGTGCAGTATGCTAAACGGGTAGTTGGAAGAAGATTGTATGGAGGACAAGGAACGCATATTCCATTAAGGGTTAATCAAGCCGGTGTTATACCAATAATATTTGCATCAGCAATTTTAATATTTCCTGGAACAATTGCCCAATTCTTCCAGGGCTCGGAATTTATGCAAAAGGTTGCCCAGGCTCTATCGCCTGGAACCGTGTTATATTTGACTTTATATGCAATATTGATTATCATTTTTACATTTTTCTATACTGCCATGACCTTTAATCCACAAAATATGGCTGATAATATGAAAAAATATGGTGGATTTATTCCAGGAAGAAGACCTGGAAAGGCAACTGCTATGTATATTGATAATATCATGACCAGAATTACATTAAGTGGTGCAGTTTTTTTAGCTATTATAGCTATTCTGCCCAATATATTAATTGAAGTCACTGGAATTACTACTATTTATTTTGGTGGTACTTCAGTGCTGATAATGGTTGGAGTTGCCTTAGAAACAGTTCAGCAGATTGAATCACACATGCTAATGAGACATTACGAAGGTTTTATTAAAAAATAAAGAGATAGTTATAGAGATAATTAAATATTATTTAAGGGGATTATATATGGTAATAATTTTATTAGGACCACCTGGTGCAGGTAAAGGAACAATTGCCAATGAAATAAAAAAAGAAAATGATATTCCAATAATCTCAACAGGAGATATATTAAGGGATGCAATCAAAAAAGGAACTGAACTGGGAAAAGAAGCTCAATCCTATGTAAATTCAGGAAAATTAGTTCCAGATTGCTTAATTATGAAGATAATTGAGGAACGAGTAAAAAAGGAAGATTGTATAAATGGCTTTATGCTGGATGGTTTCCCAAGAACAATACAACAGGCAGAAGAGTTGGATCTATTAATGCAACGATTAAAAAATGAAATAAACCAGGTTTTTTACTTTAAAACATCTGATAATATTATAATCAACAGATTATCTTCCAGAAGAGTTTGCACTAAATGTAAGGCTATTTATAATCTTAATTATAATCCTCCCAAAAATAAAAATAAGTGTGATAAGTGCGGTGGTCAATTAATACAGAGAGATGATGATAAAAAAGAAACAATATTGAAAAGATTAAAAGTATTTAAGGAAGAAACATTTCCACTTGTTAAATTTTATAAGGAAAAAAATATATTAACAAAAATTAATGCTGATAGAGATCTTGAGTATCGACTAAAAGATGTTACAGATAGACTTGAAGAGCTTGGTTTGATTAATAAATAAAAAATATGGTTATTATAAAGACAGATAATGAGATAAAAAAAATAAAGAATAGTTGCCAGTTGACAGCACATACGTTACAATATATAACTGGGAAAATAAGGCCTGGTATAAAGACCATTGAAATAGACAAATTAGCTGAATCATTTATAATCCAAAATGGTGGCAAACCATCATTTAAGGGTTACGGTACTGAAGGAAATGAATTTCCTTCTTCTGTGTGTATATCAATAAATGATGAAATAGTCCATGGCATACCGGGTGAGAGGATTTTACAAGAAGGCGATATTGTTAGTTTAGATGTGGGGACATGCCTGGAGGGTTATTATGGTGATAGCGCAGTAACAATCGGTGTTGGCAATATAAGTCAAATAGCAAAAAAATTATTAGAAACCACAAAAGAGTGCTTATCTGAAGGTATACGAAAAGCTATAAATGGAAACTTTATAGGTGATATTAGTCATGCTATACAGGTAGTCGCAGAAAGAAACGATTTTTCCGTAGTGAGAGAGTTTGTAGGACATGGTGTGGGATTGAAAGTTCATGAAGATCCACAAATACCTAATTACGGTAAGCCGAAAACAGGATTGAAACTTGAAAAGGGAATGGTAATAGCTATTGAACCAATGTTAAATCAGGGTGATTTTAATACTATTAGTGATGATGATGGGTGGACTGTTAAGACTGCAGATGGTAGCTTATCAGCTCATTTTGAGCATACTTTAGCAATTTATGAACAGGGTAATGAAATTCTTACCCTGTGTGATTGAGCCATTTCTGAGTAAAGTTTTATTTCTTGTAAATTAATTGGAGATGATAAATATGACTAAAGAAAAATATGTTGAAATGAAGGGGAAAGTAACGCAGGCTTTACCTAATGCAACATTTAAGGTTGAATTAGAAAATGGTTGTGAGATATTGGCACACATATCGGGTAAAATCAGAATGCATTTTATACGTATTTTGCCTGGAGACAAAGTAAAAGTAGAAATCTCTCCATATGATTTAAGCCGCGGTAGAATTGTTTATCGTTTATAGTTGCCTAGAAACGTTTTTATCATGTTTAATTTATGTAATCTATAATCTATCTATAAGAAAAATAAGAGCGTTTCTGTACCAAGACATTTTAACAGATTAAGTAGTGTAAATAAAATAACTTAGATAATTACAGGAGAGGAACTGTAAAATGAAAGTAAGAACATCTGTAAAAAAAATTTGCGAAAAGTGTAAATTAATTAGAAGACATGGGAAAATAATGGTAATATGTAACAACCCAAAGCACAAACAAAAGCAGGGTAAATAATTAAGGAGGTAATTATAATATGGCTAGAATTAGCGGTGTAGATATACCTAACAACAAAAATATAGATTGTGCCTTAACATATATATATGGTATTGGTTATACCTCATCACGTAAAATATTAACAGAAGCAGGAATTGATTTTCAAACAAAAGTAAAAGATTTAAAAGATGATGAAATAAATAGAATAAGAGATATAATCAGTAAAAATAATAAAGTCGAAGGTGAATTAAGGAGTCAGAGGACTGCTGATATTAAAAGGTTAATGGAAATTGGTTCTTATCGAGGATTAAGGCATAAAAGAGGTCTTCCTGTAAGAGGGCAAAGAACAAGTACTAATGCTAGAACAAGAAAAGGTCCAAGAAGGACTGTTGGTATAAGAAGAAGTAAATAAGAAATATATAAGTATGATAAATAATTAGAAAGGGGATTTAGTATTGGCTGCAAAAAAACAGATAAAAAAAGTAAAAAAGAAAAAAGTTAGAAAAAATATATTAAAAGGGATAGTTCATATTCAATCTACTTTTAATAATACAATTGTCGCTATATCGGATATAGAAGGAAATATTGTATCTTGGGCAAGCGCCGGCTCTATTGGAAATAAGGGCAGCAAAAAAAGTACTTCTTTTGCTGCACAAAGAACTGCTGAAGAGGCAGGGAAAAAAGCAATGGACCAGGGAATGAGAGATATTGATGTTTATGTAAAAGGACCTGGTTCTGGAAGAGAAACAGCAATTCGTTCTTTACAGGCAATTGGTTTTAAGATTAACACTATTCGTGACGTTACACCGATACCGCATAATGGTTGCAGGCCTCCCAAACAGCGTAGAGTGTAATCTTTGTTGAACAATTACAAGAAATTTAATTATTTATTATTTATAAATTTCTAAATAGATGATTTTATTTATTATATAAATAAATGTATATCAATTTAATATTAATATCAGTTTAATAATTAAATTAAATAGATTAAAAGTAAAAGTATTCATTGAGATAAATTTACCTAAGGAGGTAATTATATGGCTAGATATACAGGCCCTGTTTGTCGGCTTTGCAGAAGACAGGGAACTAAATTATTTTTAAAAGGAGAAAGATGCTATACTGACAAATGTGCTGTAGAAAGAAAAGCAACTGCTCCTGGCAAAGGTTCTCAGTCAAGAAGAGTGAGAAAATTGTCAAATTATGCTATCCAATTAAAAGAAAAACAAAAAATGAGAGAAATGTATGGCTTATTGGAAAAACAATTCAGTAATCTTTTTGAAAAAGCTGAAAAAAAGCATGGCGTTACCGGTGAAAATTTCATCCAACTTTTGGAGAGAAGGTTAGATAACCTTGTTTATCGTTTAGGCTTTGCTGCATCCAGAGCAAAAGCAAGACAAATAGTTAGACATTCTCATGTTCTTGTAAATAGCAAAAAAGTTAATATTCCTTCTTATATGGCTGAAATAAACGATATTATTGAAATAAAAGAAAAAAGCCAATCATTGAAAGAGTTTAAAGAGTTGAAAGAAGAAGAAAAAGATGTTAATACTCCTACTTGGATAGAGTTAGATATAAAAAATTTAAAAGGAAGAGTAGTAAGACTTCCTTCAAAAGAAGATATTGATTTACCAATAGATGAAAAACTGGTAGTCGAATACTATTCTAGATAATTTTTACAATTAACATTACCGGAAGGAGATATTATCAATTGTTAGATATTAATGATATAAAAATAAAAATAGAGGATTTAACGGATAGCTATGGAAGATTTATCATTGAACCTTTGGATAAAGGATATGCGACAACACTGGGGAATTCTTTGAGAAGAGTTTTGCTTTCTTCTCTTCCCGGTGCCAGTGCAACTGCAATTAGATTCGAAGGAATTGTCCATGAATTTTCGACTATCCCTGGTGTAAAAGAAGATATTAATGAAATTATTCTAAATGTTAAAGATATTGTCTTTAAAATGTACGGAAGCGACTCAGAGGTTCTGCGTTTAAAAGCAAGTGGTAAAAAAGTAGTCAAAGCTGGGGACATTACACCAAATATAAATGTTGAGGTCTTAAATCCAAATAATAAAATAGCTACTCTTGGGGACGATGGTAAGATTGATATGGAAATTATCGTTGAAGAAGGTACTGGATATGTTACTGCACCAGAAAATAAGAAAAAAGATCAACCGATAAACTATATAACTATTGATTCAATGTTTTCACCGGTAATTAAGGTTTCTTATATAGTTGAAAAAACAAGCTCTGATCAATTTATGAATTATGAAAAACTTATTATTGATATATATACTAACAAAAGTATATTACCGGATGAAGCACTAAGTAAAGCATCAAATGTTTTAATTAAGTTTTTAAAAGTATTTACAAAATTTTCTCCGGATGAAGTTGAGTCCGTTGCAGATCAAATTGTTGAAGAAGAAAATGAGAACAATGAACAGAAAAAAATACTGGAAAAAAGTATTGAAGAGCTTGATTTTTCAGTAAGATCTTATAATTGCTTAAAAAAATCAAACATCAACACTTTCGGCGATATTGTTGACAAAACCGAAGAAGAAATAATGGGTATAAAGAACTTGGGGAAAAAATCTTTCGAAGAAATAAAAGATAAAGTTAAAGAATATGGTCTTACTTTGAAAAATGCTGAGTGATAAAGGAGTAGTTTAATGAGGCATAGACAATTAAAAAGAAAACTAAATATGGATACCAGTCATAGGAAAGCTCTATTGTCAAATTTGGCAATTTCTATGATTATTAATAGAAAAATTAACACAACTTTTACTAAAGCAAAAGAACTGCAAAAATATTTAGAAAAAATAGTTACCGTTGCAAAAGAAGACAACCTACAATCAAAGAGAAAAGTATTTAAGGTAATCCAGAATAAGCAGGCTGTCAAGCTTTTATTTGAAGAAATTAGCCCTCAGTACAAAGAGAGAAATGGCGGCTATACCAGGATTATAAAGTCCGGCTTTCGGAAAGGCGATGCAGCTCCGATGGCTATATTAGAATTTGTAAAATAATATATATATTTATTAAATAAGGTTAATTTGTTAGAAGTATGAGTATATTCATATTTAAAAACATATTAACCTTTTATTTTTTTATTGTTTAATTCATTTGTTATAAAAAGAGGATAGTTAATTGATACGTTTCAGTAATGTAACCCATATTTACCATAATAATAGAGAAGATAATACGATTTCTCTTTCTGACATAAGTATTGATATCAATGCTGGTGATTTTGTAGCAGTTATTGGGGCAAATGGTTCGGGAAAATCAACATTTGCAAAACATATAAACGGTTTATTATTACCAAGCAATGGAAGTGTTGTAGTCGATGGATATGATACCAAGGATAAAAATAAGATATGGGAGTTAAGAAAAAAAGTTGGAATGGTTTTTCAAAATCCTGATAATCAATTAGTTGCTACCACAATAGAGGATGACATAGCTTTTGGAATGGAAAATATTGGAATAGAAGAATATGAAATGAGAAAAAGAGTTGAATGGGCGCTAAATCTTGTAGATATGGCTGATTTAAGAAACAAAGAGCCACATTTGCTTTCTGGTGGACAAAAACAAAAGGTAGTTATAGCTGGTGCATTAGCTATGCACACTTCATATTTGGTATTGGATGAACCCACTTCAATGCTTGACCCTAAAGGTAGGAAAGAAATTTTTGACACGATTAAAAGGCTAAACAAAGAAGAGGATATTACCATTATATATATAACCCATTTTATGTCAGAAGCTGCAGAATTTGATAAAATTATAGTTCTTGATAAAGGGAAAATAGCTTTAACAGGAACACCAAAAAATATTTTTTTACATCATAATAAACTTCAAAAACTTAATTTAGAATTACCTCAGGTAACATTATTAGCAAGGCAATTGAGCGAAAATGGATTAAAGATTTCTCCTAATATTTTGAATGAAAAAGAAATGATAAAAGAATTATGTTCATTGATTTAAAAAATGTATCTTTTACCTATAATTTAAATATGCCATTTGAAACCGAAGTATTGAAATCCCTTAACATTTCAATAAACAAGGGAGAGTTTGTTGGTATTATTGGTCATACTGGCTGTGGTAAAACAACATTATTGCAATTACTTAATGGATTGTTAGAACCAACCGTTGGAAATGTATTCGTTGATGGTATCGATATTCACAAAGAAAAAAATAAACTAAGAGAGATAAGAAAAAAGATTGGCTTATCTTTTCAATATCCTGAAAATCAATTATTTGAAGAAACAATATTTAAAGAAATCGCATTTGGCCCAAAAAATTTAGGATTAAAGGGAAATAATCTTATAGAAAATGTAAAAAAAGCTATGAAAATGGTTGATTTGGATTATTCAAATTACAAAGAGAGATCCCCATTTAATCTTAGTGGTGGAGAAATGAGAAGAGTTGCAATTGCAAGTATATTAGCAATAGACCCGGAGGTAATTATTCTTGACGAGCCAACTGCAAGTTTAGATCCCCAAACAAGGAATAAGTTATTAAACCTAATTAAAGATCTTTTTAGGTGCTATAACAAAACTATTGTATTAGTATCCCACAATATGGAAGTGATTGCTGAGCTAGCCCAAAGAATTATAGTAATGGAAAAAGGCAGAATTGTTTTGAATGACACACCAAAAAATATTTTTAGAAATAATGTAGAGCTATTGGAAGAAGTAGGTTTAGCAATTCCACAAATAACATCTATAGTACATAAATTAAGAAAAATGGGAAAACCTATTAGAACAGATATCTTGAATATAGAGGAAGCAAAAAATGAAATTTTAAAAATTGCAAGAAACAATAGGTGAAAAAATGAGATTTTCCAAAAATTTAACAATTGGGCAATATATACATAAAGATTCTATTATACACAAACTTGATCCCAGGGTTAAGTTAATTACAGTATTAATATTAATTATTATTATATTCCTAACAAATAATTGGATAGGCTTTTTTGTCATAGGCATGTATTTGTTCAGCGCTATAATTATTTCGAAAATAAATCCAAAGTATGTATTATTAGGTGTTAAACCTTTGTTATTTATCATTATTATCACCTTACTACTGCATTTGTTTACGACAAAAGGTGAAATAATTTATACTTTCTGGGTTTTAAAGATTACCAAAGAAGGAATATTTAAAGGATTATTTATTGCCACCAGGTTATTTTTGCTAATATTGTCTACATCCTGGTTGACCTTAACAACATCTCCAATCTCGCTGACAGACGGGATAGAGAGAATACTACTAGTTTTTAAAAAAATCAAAATACCAGTTCCGGCACATGAAATTGCTATGATGATGACTATTGCTCTTCGATTTATACCCACCTTGATGGAGGAGACTGAAAAAATAATTAAAGCACAAATTGCACGTGGAGCGGATTTCGAAACCGGGAATATAGTTAATCGTTTAAAAAGTATGATTCCAATTATTATCCCCTTATTTATTAATGCCTTTCATAGGGCTGACGAATTAGCTGTTGCTATGGAAGCAAGATGTTATAAAGGGGGAGACGGCAGAACCCATTATCGTAAATTATCAATTAAAATATATGACAATATATTTTTATTTGTAACTTTCATTGTTTTTATATTGGTGGCAATTTTAAAATATTATTAGGATTAATTGTTATAAGTGATGGAATCAAAAAATATTAAAATAATTATTGCTTATGATGGAACAAACTATTCCGGATGGCAAAGGCAAAAAAACAAAAAAAATATTCAAGGTACAATTGAAAAAACAATTAGTATCATTACCGGTGAACAGGAGATAAAGCTATATGGTTCCGGGCGCACAGATGCAGGTGTTCATGCTCTAGGTCAGGTTGCCAATTTTCATACTTATAGCAATTTGCCTGTTGATAGATGGCCTTTTGCATTGAATAATGCTTTACCAGGAGATATCAGAATAAAGTATGCAAAAAAAGTTAATGCAAGATTTCATGCCCGATACAGTGCTAAGAGTAAATTGTATAGATATTGTGTTATGACTGAAAATATCGTGGATGAAAAAAATTATTATTCATCAAAATATGTCTTTTTAAAAAATTATTGTTACTTTTTTACTAAAAAATTGGATGTTGATAGAATGAACGAAGCAGCAAAATATCTTACTGGATATCATGATTTTAGTAGCTTAAGCTGCTTAAATAAGAAAAAGAATGATAGAAAAAAAAATAAAATAAGAAAAATCCTTAATATCAAAATAGAAAAGAAAAAAAAATTTGTACACTTTTCTATTGAAGCAAATTCTTTTCTATATAAAATGGTTAGAATTATTATAGGGACTTTAATAGATTTTTCCGTAAATGAACGTAATCCCGGAGAAATAATTCAAATACTGAAAAATAAGGATAACTTTAAATCAGGCCAAGTAGTGCCACCGTGTGGTTTATATTTAGTCAAAGTACGTTATAAATAATATAATATTAACAAAAAAGATAATAAAGATCGCACCCGCATAGCGGGTGGCTTTAAGAACCCCTGAAAGGGGTTTAACTTTTTTGCTCTTTTTCTTTCGATTTTTTATTTATACCTTTAGCCATAATCTTTCTTAAGCAATAGTATTTCCAACTTTGGACTTCAGGTGAAATATTATCATCTAGATTATTTTAATCTTTTTATGATAAAACCATTTATTTAACCATTACCATCTTCTAAGAAAATGGTAATGGTTAAATAAAATCATTATATAGAGAAATGCCTTGACATTATCTACTAATTATATTAGAATTTTTATGTTATTTTATCCTAATTTTATAAACAATGGCAGCACAGGGAGGGAAATTTGAAAACATATAAAGAAAAAAAAGAAAACATACAAAGAAAATGGTATCTGTATGATGCAGATGGAAAAATATTGGGAAGACTGGCAACCGAAATAGCTTCGATTTTAAGAGGGAAAAATAAGGTTGTTTTTGACGAATCTCAAGATCTCGGAGATTATGTTGTTGTTATTAATGCTGAAAAAGTTAGAGTAACAGGAAAAAAGGAAGAACAAAAATTATACAGACATCACACTGGTTATCCCGGTTCATTAAAAGAAATAAAGTACAAAGAATTGCAACATAAAAAACCAGAAGCAATTATCGAAAAAGCTGTTAAGGGTATGTTACCAAATAATAAGCTTAATCGTGCAATAATAAAAAAACTAAAAGTATATAGTGGAAATACACATCCACATACTGCCCAAGAAATTGAAATAGTGAACTAACAAAAAAGGAGGTGTAGAGCTTGTCAATAAATCGTTATTATGGAACTGGCAGAAGAAAAACTTCAATTGCCAAGGTTTGGATATTTTCAGGAAAAGGAAATATCACTATTAATAATAAACCCCATAGTAGTTATTTCTTTAATCCTATTGACAGATTAGCAGTAGAAGAACCGTTACAATTGGTACAAAAGATTGATGAGGTGGATGTTAATGTAAAGGTAACCGGTGGCGGAGCTACTGGTCAGGCCGGAGCAGTTAGACACGGCATTGCCAGAGCTTTAGTTGAATACGATCATTCTTTGAGACCTATTCTAAAAAAAGAAAAGATGCTTGAACGTGATGCAAGGATGAAAGAAAGAAAGAAATATGGTCAGAAAGGTGCAAGAGCAAATTATCAGTTTTCAAAGAGATAATATTTCTTTGTTCCTGGTTTTTTTGTCATTTTTATATATTTCAGTTATAAAAAAAGAAATAGCCATCATCAAAGTTTTTTTGATAAAATTATTTTGTGGTGGCTTTTTTATTTTATAAAGAAAGGGTAATCAATCAGATGCCTTTGAATTTTTCTATTTTAGATATACTTGATGTTATTATAATTACCTTCATTTTTTATAATGTACTATTACTAATTAAAGATACACCTGCTGTCCAAATTATTAAAGGACTTGTTGCTCTTTTTGTGTTTTCTTTTATATCTAATTGGCTGGGATTAAGAACTATAAATTGGTTAATTAAAGGACTTATGACAATGCTTGTTGTAGCTATTCCCATTATATTTCAACCAGAACTAAGACGTTTATTATTAAAGATGGGCAGAGGGGGATTCTTAAGCAGTTTAGCATTATTTAAACCAAAGGAAGAAAGTAAAAAATATGAAGAAATCATCGATGGAATTATTATGGTCGCACCCATGTTAGCCGCTGAGAAGAACGGTGCTTTAATTGTTTTAGAAAGAGAAGTAGGACTCCAGGATATATTAGAAACCGGGATTACCTTAAATAGTGATTTTTCATCAGAATTACTTTATTCGATATTTTTACCAAATTCACCCTTACATGATGGTGCTGTAATAATAAGAAATAATAGGATTGCAGGAGCCAATTGTATTTTGCCTTTAACCAAAAGGAATGATATAAAGAAATATTTGGGTACACGCCACAGGGCTGCTATAGGGTTAAGTGAAAATTCCGATGCGTTGATTGTTGTAGTTTCTGAAGAAAGAGGTGCAATTACAGTGGCAATCGATGGACGGTTAACCAGACCTTTGGAATCCCAATTGCTAAAAAAATTTTTACGAAAAATGTACCACCCTAAAAAAAATAATATTTTTAATATGATGAAAACGGGAAAAGATTAAAGTGATTGAAATTAAAAAAAGAATTTTTAAAAATGCAGATATTAAATTATTAGCATTTATAATGGCCATTATCTTATGGTTTTATATTTCAAGTGAATATAACATAACAGCTGAGAGATATTATGATATTGAGATTAGGCCAATAAATTTAGCTGATAATTTATCAATAAGAGTAATCAGAGATAAGATTAGTGTCGGGATTGAAGGGCCAAAAAATATATTAGATAGTTTATCTTCTCAACAAATCGTAGGTACAGTAGATTTGAAAAATACTGTAGAGCCTGGTGAATATCGGATAGAAGCAAATGTTATTATTCCAAAAAATACAAATATTACAAAAATAATACCAAATGAAGTTATAGTAGAGATTGAAAAAATATTAGAACAGGATTTTCAGGTAGAATATAATTTGATTGGATTACCTGAGAGAGGATATTCTTTAGAAGGTGAACCTGATATAAATCCAAAACAAGTGACATTGAATGGTCCAAATTCATTGCTTGAAAAAATAGAGCAGGCAAGAGTTGATATAGATATTTCCTCAATAAAAGAAGATCTAATTACTGATAAGATTGTGTCTATTTATGATAGAACTGGAGAGGAAATTAAAGATATACTGGTTAAACCTAATATTGTTTCTGTATCAATAAAAGTAGGCGAAGGATACCCTGAAAAAATATTACCAGTAAAACCTCGCATTATAGGAAAACCAGCCCCAGAGTATTTTATCTCGAAAATAGAAGCTAATCCGAGTGATATTGAGGTTTATGGGAATTATTCAAAAATAAGTAAAATAGATTTTTTGGAAACCATTCCTATTGATGTCAACGGAATTACAAAAACGCTTACAGTAAAAATACCACCCATTATTGGAGAAGGAATATATATATCTGATGAGCAGGAATCTTTAATCGAGGTTCAGATACATGTTATGGAAAAAGAAGAAGAACTTCTATTTGAAAATATTAAAATAATTAAAAGAGATGCATCACCATTTGTTAATTATCAGCTAATACCTGAAACTGTAGATGTAAAAATATCTGGAAAATATAATGATATAAAAAATGTAACAGAAGATGACATAATAGCATTTGTAAATCTTTTAGATATTGAAATAGAAAAAACAAAAGTTGAGGTCGAATTACCTTCTGGAATAAATTTGATAGAAGTAATTCCAGAAGAAGTTAACATATATATAAAAAACTAAAAAGGATTGTTAAGGATGAATGAGCTATTTGGTACAGATGGTATAAGGGGAGAAGTAAACCAATATCCTATGACTGCAGAAATTGCCTTTAATCTTGGCAAGGCAATTGGTTATTACTATAGTAATATAAATAACAGACAAATACTAATAGGTAAAGATACCAGGCTATCTGGAGATATGTTGGAATCTGCACTTATTGCTGGCCTTTGTTCAACCGGGGTAGATGTAATCAATGCAGGGATAATAACAACACCTGCTATTGCATATTTAACTAAATATTGCAAGGCTATAATGGGCATTGTAATATCTGCTTCACATAATCCCTATTATGATAATGGTATAAAGTTTTTTAACAGCAATGGCTATAAAATTGACAGTATACATGAAAAAAGAATAGAAGAAATACTTATTAATGAAAAGTATAAAAAATATAAAATACCAGGTAAAAAAATAGGCAAGGTTTACCATTTAAAAGAATCTAAGGATATATATAGAAAATATCTATTTAACTCTATTGCCGGAAATATTGAAAAAAATGATTTTAGAATAATTTTCGATTGTGCCAATGGGGCTTCCAGTGAGGTTATTGAAGACCTATTTCACCGATTTAACAACAACTTTAAAGTTATAAATAATTCACCGAATGGAATCAATATAAATCAGAAATGCGGTTCAACCTGTATGAATAGTCTTCAGAAAGAGGTGCTGAGAGAAAAAGCTGACCTGGGGTTTGCATTTGATGGGGATGCTGACAGGGTTTTAGCGGTTGATGAAAAAGGGCAGGTAGTAGACGGTGATCAAATAATGGTAATTTATACCGGCGCTTTTTTAAAAGAGGGTCAGTTGGGGAATAATGTAATTGTCACTACTTATATGAGTAATTTAGGATTTGATGAAACGATTGAAGAAATCGGAGGCAAAGTAATCAGAACAAATATTGGGGATAAGTATGTATTAAAGGAAATGATTGAAAAAAAGTCTTGTCTGGGAGGAGAGCAGTCTGGACATATTATTTTTTTGAAAAAAAGCCCTAACGGTGATGGTATAATTACATCATTACAATTGCTGAGGGCGTTAAATAAAAATGATGAAAAGGTATCTTTGCAAGCTGCGCGTATGAAAAAATATCACCAAATGTTATTAAACTATCATATTGAAAATAAATTATCTTTTTTATGCAGCAAAGAGTTTAATGAAATAAAAAAGGAGTTAAAAAGTATTCTAAAAGATAACGGGAGAATCTTAATTAGACCATCAGGGACTGAAAATAAGATTAGAATATTGTTAGAAAGCAAAGATAAGGGGATAATTGATAATCTGGGAAAACAACTTAATAGTTTTATTGAAATTTACAAAAAAAAGTATTAAATAAATATTTCTTTTATGCTCAGTATTAAAAGAATAAATGATAAATTAACCAATAATATAATATAAAAATATTATGGTAAATATGGTATAATAATATTAATTTTAGTAGAAATAGAGCTTCACGAAATTAAAAGATAGTTCTTGAAGGACACTTAGTAGAAAAAAAGGGAGGGGGTATTTATTAATAAAATTAAATAGAATATTAGCGCCCGAGCTTAATATAAAAAAATATTTATTTCATTTTTTTATATTAAGTTGACGAGGTAGGAGTTAATCGAAATTTCGGCGGATGCTCCTGGGATGCCATCCCTTAGGTAATTACAAAACTTACAAGTGATTGTAAGGACAAAAAATTACCAGGTTATTATTGATCCTTATTTTTGTTAATATATTGCTAAAAATATTGTAGTAAAAATCCTCATTAACTATTACTGGTATTCTTTACTGGATTAATAATGAGGATTTTTTTATTAGGAAGAAAGGAAAATATAATGTGCGGAATAATTGGATACATTGGAGATAGAGAAGCTTTACCAGTACTGATGCAAGGATTGAGGAAACTTGAATACAGAGGTTATGATTCTGCTGGTATAGCTATATTAAATGGTAGTAAAAATATAAATATTAAAAAATGTAAAGGCAGGATAAGATATCTTGAAAATATAATAGAAGAAAAGCAGTTAAAAGGGAATTTAGGATTAGGGCACACAAGATGGGCTACCCATGGAAAGCCAAATGATGTTAATGCGCACCCTCATTTTTCTGCTGATAATGAAGTTGTGGTAGTTCATAATGGTATAATTGAGAACTATTTATCCTTTAAAGAAAGCCTGATTAATAGTGGATATAATTTTTTATCTGACACAGATACCGAAGTGTTGCCACATCTAATAAAACAGAACTATAAAGATGATATTACAGAAGCGGTAAGAGAAGCCCTAAAAATGGTTCAAGGCTCTTATGCATTAGGAATAATATCAAAAATGGAACCAGACAAAATAGTTGCCTCAAGAAGCGGTAGTCCTCTTGTGATAGGAATAGGAGACAATGAAATGTTTTTAGCATCAGATATCCCGGCACTATTAAATTATACAAGAAGAGTTATATTTTTAGATGAAAATGAAATAGCTACCATAGGAAAAAATTATGTCAGAGTGACTAACCTAAAAGGGGAAGAAATTAAAAAGAAAATAATCGAAATTGAATGGAATTCTGAAATGGCTGAAAAGGATGGTTATAAACACTTTATGTTAAAAGAAATTTTACAGCAACCCTCAGTCATTAGAAAAAATTTAAGTAAATACATACACTCAGGAAAAGTACATTTGCCAGATATAAATTTAGAACAGAGCATAATCGATAAATTAGAAAAAATTCACATTATAGCATGTGGAACTGCTTCATATGCTTCCCTTGTGGGCAAATATGCAATAGAAAGCCTTGCAGGAATACCTGTAGAAGTAGATTTTGCATCTGAATTTCGGTATAAAAAACAACTGTTAAAGAAAAATTCATTGGGCATAGTTGTGTCTCAATCAGGAGAAACTGCTGACACAATTGCCGCAATGCGATCTTGTAAGGATAAGCTTTGTTCTGTATTGGCAATTGCAAATGTTAGAGGGAGCACTATAAGTAGAGAAGCAGACCAGGTAATGTATATAAATGCTGGACCCGAAATTGGTGTTGCCTCAACGAAGGCCTTTATCGGTCAAATACTCTCATTATACTTACTGGCAATACATTTAGGGAAAAAAAGAAAAGTGCTTTCTGACAGGGAAGAAAAAAAAATTGTTAAAGAAATAATGAAAATACCGCAAAAAATTGATATGATTTTAAGTAAGGAAGAATTGATAAGGAGAATAGCTCATGATTTTGCAATATATAAGCATTTCTTGTTTTTAGGTAGAGATATTAATTTCCCAATTGCTTTAGAAGGTGCCTTGAAATTAAAAGAAATATCTTATGTGCATGCAGAGGCTTATCCCGCAGGAGAGATGAAACATGGACCCATAGCATTGCTGGATAAAGATTTTCCAGTTGTTGCGATTTCCCCGAAAGATCATATATATCAGAAAATGATTAACAACATAAAGGAAGTTACTGCCAGAGAAGCTTCGGTTATAGCTATAGCAACTGAAGGTGACGAAGAAATCAATGCAGTGGCCGATAAAGTTATTTATATTCCTGAAGTTCCGGAAATATTGTATCCATTGTTAACAGTTGTTCCTTTGCAACTTTTAGCATATTATATTGCAGATATTCTTGGCAAGGATATCGATAAACCAAGAAATCTTGCTAAAAGCGTAACAGTAGAATAGAATAAATCAGCACCGGAATAAATTTTAAATATGCCGGCGCTACTTGTATAATTAAAATATTTTCCCCTAAATGGCTATCAGATTTGGCCAGGGGAAAATTTAATATATTTAAAATTAAAAGAAAAAACTTTAGGTGAAAAATGATTTTTGGCACCGGAATTGACGTGGTTAATATTTATAGAATAAAAAAGATAATAAAAAAATGGGAAAACCGTTTCCTGAAAAAGATATATACTGATAATGAAATTGAGTATTGTGAGAAGAAAGACCATACCTGTTACCATTCTTTTGCAGGAATATTTGCTGCCAAGGAAGCATTCGCTAAAGCGCTTGGAACGGGTTTTCGTGATATTAAATGGAAAGATATCGAGATTAGTAATAATGCTTTGGGTAAACCGAGTATTAATTTATCAGGTGGTCTGAAAAAGATGTTTAAAGGAAAGAAAATGGAAAATACCCATTTATCCATATCTCATACCAAAGAAATAGCAATAGCAATGGTTATTATTGAAAAATAATCTAATAGACTATATTTATGAGAATAACCAAAGGATAATTGAATAAAATTTTTTATAAAGGAGATAGAATGATAGAGAAATTAGGTTCAACATGGGTTGAAGTAAATTTGGATGCAGCAAAGCAAAATATTTTAAATATTAGAAAATTTGTAGGCAAAAATGTTCAAATTATGGGAGTTGTAAAAGCAAATGCATATGGACATGATTTGCCAGAAATTTCAAAAATTATACTTGGAAATGGAGCCGACCAACTTGCGGTAGCTAGAATTGAAGAGGCAATTTTATTAAGAAATAATAATATTAAAGCTCCAATATTAGTATTAAATGTTCCCTTAAGAGAACATTTAGATTTGTATTTAAAGCATAATATCATGCCTACCATAAGCGATTTGGACACAGTTGAAGCTTTAGAGAAAAATGCTTTTCTAGCAAAAAAGAAAATAGGAATACATGTAAAAATAGAAACAGGAATGGGAAGAATCGGGATTAAAGCGGAAAAATCATTACATTTCCTAAAAAAATTAAAAAACATGAAGTTTATCAATGTACAAGGAATATATACACATTTTTCAACAGCCGATGAAGAAAATAAAAAATATACTGAATATCAGTTTAAAAGTTTTTGTAATGTTATGAATGAAATAAAAAGTAGCAATATAGAAATACCTTTTTATCACGTTGCTAATAGTGGCACCATTCTTGATTTGCCGAATATGTGGTTAGATATGGTTAGACCGGGTTGCATTTTATATGGATATTATCCTTCAAGCGAGGTCACTAAAAGCATAAAACTATTTCCGGTAATGTCTTTTAAAACACGAATTGCCTTTATTAAAAATGTACATGCAAGTAGTTTTATCGGCTATGGAAATACCTATAAAACAAACAGGGAGACGATAGTTGCGACTTTACCAGTAGGTTATGCGGATGGCTATCCCAGGCAGCTATCCAACAGGGGAAAAGTGCTGGTTAATGGGATCGAGGCACCGATAATTGGCAGAATATGTATGGACCAGACAATGATTGATATAACTGATATTCCTAACAATATAACTGTTGGTGATGAGGTTGTATTGCTGGGAGAGCAGAAGGGAAACAAAATAACAGTTGAAAAAATTGCAGAGCTATTAGATACTATTGCTGATGAAGTGGTAAATATAACAGATAAGGGTAGAGTGGCCAAACTGTTTATTAAAGATAAAAAACCATGGAAAATTAAAAATATTTTAGGTGAATATTATATAAATGGAAAATAATAAGAGAAGTTGTGGGGCTATTACTTATATAAGCAATAGCCCGGTACAGACATTTTCTTTGGGTAAAAAATTGGGAATGCTTCTTAAAAAAGGAGATTTAATTGCATTAGATGGAGACCTGGGAGCCGGAAAAACTTGTTTAATTCAGGGTATAACTCACGGATTAAAAAGTAAGTCCAATGCTTCAAGCCCCTCTTTTTCTATTATTAAAGAATATCAAGGTAATATACCAATATATCACTTTGATTTATATAGACTTAACCACCAAGAAGAAATTGAAGAATTGGGATATGAAGAATACTTTTATGGGAATGGAATTACACTAATTGAATGGGCAAATAAGATAAAAAATTATTTGCCAGATGAATTATTGTTGGTCAAAATAAAAATGAGTAAGGAATATCTAAAAAGGACTATCATTTTTAAGCCAATTGGGGATGGATACAGGAATTTGATGGAGGAGTTAAAATAATTTGAAAATATTGGGAATCGACACAACTACTGATATTTTGAGTTTAGCAATTGTTGAGAGTAAAAAAATTATTTTTGATTATATGGTTAGTACACCAGAAATTACGCATTCTTCTATGCTTGTTCTTTCATTAAGAGAGATAATGAAAATTACCAGAGTTAATATAAACGAATTAGGCGGTATTGCTGTTTCTATTGGGCCAGGTTCTTTTACTGGATTAAGAGTTGGGCTTGCTACTGCTAAAGGATTAGCTTTCTCGCTTTCAATACCAATTATAGGAGTAAATTCTTTGGATGCCTATGCATTAAGGTGGAATGAATTACCTGGCATATTATGTCCGATTATCAAAGCAAGACAAGATGATTATTATTTTACATTTTTTAAAAAAGAAAAAAATAATGACCGGTTAATCAGACTAGAGGATTATCAATGTCTGGATTGGATGAGCATTAATAGAATTTTTGATAAATATAATGAAAAAATATTTGTTTTTGGAGAAGGATTGGGAGAAGTTATCAGTGATAATCAAACTAAATATTTTAAGGAAGATAAAGTTGTTTTAGTTGTAAGAGAACAAGAACCCCCAGGGGCTAGAAATATTGCCCTGATGGGACAAGAAAGATTATTACAAAACAAAGAAGATGATGTATATAAAATATCTCCCTTTTATATAAAAAAATCTGCAGCAGAACAAAAAAGAAAAGAGCTCAAAATACGACAGAAAGATATTAATCAAGATGACTAAAAAGATAATCCTAGGAATTGAAACAACCTGTGATGAAACATCTGTAGCAGTTGTTGAAAATGGAGAAAAAATACTGTCAAATATTATTGCTTCACAGGTAAAAATTCATCAAAAATATGGTGGTGTGGTCCCTGAAATAGCATCCAGAGAACACATGAAAAATATTCTTATTATCTGTGCAGAGGCATTGAAAAAAGCAGGTATATTATTAAAGAATATTGATGGTATAGCAATTGCAAATGGGCCTGGTTTAAAAGGATCATTGCTTGTTGGATTATCTTTTGCAAAGGCAGTATCGTTTGCACTGGACAAACCTTTAATTGGTGTTAACCATATCGAAGGCCACATATATGCAAACTTTCTAGTACATAAAAATATAGAGTTCCCATTTATTTCTTTAATTGTTTCCGGTGGACATACGTCATTAATATTAGTCAACGAAATAGGTCATCTTAAAATTTTAGGTACAACTAGAGACGATGCTGCTGGGGAAGTTTTTGATAAAATTGCGAAATATCTAAATTTGGGCTATCCAGGAGGGCCTATTATTGAAAAACTGGCTTTAAAAGGAGGGAAAAATGCTATCATATTCCCACGTCCTTTGACAAAAACGCCTAATTTAGATTTTAGTTTTAGTGGTTTAAAAACTGCAGTAATATATTTTGTAAATGAAAAGAAAAAAATGCAAGGAGAGCTAAAAGTTGAGGATATCTGTGCATCTTTTCAACAGGCAGTCATTGAAACTTTGATTCACAAAACACTAATAGCTACTGAGAAGCACAGGATTAACGCCATTGTTGTTGGAGGGGGAGTTGCTGCTAATGAATCATTAAGAAGGGAAATGTTGAAAGCTGGCAAAACATATAATAAAAAAATATACTTTCCATCCAAAGAATTATGTACTGATAATGCTGCCATGATTGCTGTGGTCGGATATTATAAATTAATGAAAGGATTTTCTGATTCTTTTTACTTAGATGTTTATACGGGATAATTATAGAGCTATTTCAAAGAATAGGGATATATTATAATATCAAAACAGTTAATAAAGATATTTATGCCAAAAAAGCTTTAAATACTCGTAAATGGTGTTTGCAAAATAATAACACATTATATAATATAGTAAAGGAAATTTTAGCACTCTCACTGTGAGAGTGCTAAATATTTTAAAAAATCATTTGAGGAGGAATAGATATGGATATCAAAAAAATTAAACCCTTAGGTGACCGCATACTGGTTAAACCACTTGTGGAAGAAGAAAAAACCAAAGGCGGTATCGTGTTGCCGGACACGGTATCTAAAGAAAAACCGCAGGTAGGCGAAGTGCTGGCAGTTGGTCCAGGAAGAACAAATGAAGATGGTAAAACATTCCCAATGAACTTCAAAAAGGGCGATAAAGTAGTTTATGCAAAGTATTCAGGTACTGATTTAAAAGACGAAAGTGATGAAGATTATCTGCTTCTTAGTGAAAAAGATATTCTGGCTATCTTAGGATAGATGTCATTGAGCGATTAAAAATTTAATTTACTAAATAGAAAACAATAACAATTGTTTAAGGAGGAAGAATTATCATGGCAAAACAATTTAAGTTTGATGAAGGCGCTAGAAATGCTTTAAAACGCGGTGCAGATACTTTAGCTGATAGCGTAAAAATTACCCTGGGACCGAAAGGTAGAAATGTAGTATTAGAAAAGAAATATGGTTCTCCTACTATTACCAATGACGGAGTTACTATTGCTAGAGAGATTGAGGTAGAAGATCCATTTGAAAATATGGGTGCTCAATTTGTAAAAGAAGTAGCTACAAAGACAAATGATATTGCAGGAGATGGAACTACAACCGCAACAGTATTAGCTCAGGAAATATTGCACGAGGGCTTAAGGAATGTCGCTGCTGGTGCAAATCCCATGCTGCTGAGAAGAGGAATTCAAAAAGCAGTTGAAAAAGCTGTTGAAGAAATTAAAAAGTTAAGCATTGAAATTAAAGATAAAGAGTCTATAGCAAATGTAGCGTCAAATTCTGCTGCTGATAGAGAAATTGGCAATATTATTGCTGATGCTATGGAAAAAGTTGGTAAAGACGGGGTAATAACTGTCGAAGAATCAAAGACAATGGGAACAACTCTTGATGTTGTTGAAGGAATGCAATTTGACAAAGGATATATTTCCCCATACATGGTTACCGATGCTGAAAGAATGGAAGCCTTACTTGAAGACCCTTTAATTTTAATCACAGATAGCAAAATAAGTAACATGAAAGGACTTTTACCTATTTTGGAAAAAGTCGCCCAAATGGGTAAACCTCTGTTTATAATTGCCGAAGATATAGAAGGCGAAGCACTGGCAACTTTAGTTGTTAATAAAATTAGAGGTACTCTAAATTGTGTTGCTGTCAAAGCCCCCGGTTTTGGTGACAGAAGAAAAGAAATGCTTGCTGATATTGCTACTGTAACCGGTGGCCAGGTTATCTCTGAAGAAGTGGGTTTAAAATTGGAAAATGCTGATGTAGCTATGCTTGGAAATGCTCATCAAGTAAAAGCCAACAAAGAAGAAACCATTATTGTTGGTGGCAAAGGTAATGTAGAAGATATTAAGAAGAGGGAAGCACAGATACGAGCACAAATAGAAGAAAGCACATCTGATTATGATAAAGAGAAATTACAGGAAAGATTAGGCAAATTAGTTGGTGGAGTTGCAGTAATTAATGTTGGTGCTGCTACCGAAACAGAGTTAAAAGAAAAGAAACATAGAGTAGAGGATGCCTTATCTGCTACTAAAGCAGCTGTTGAAGAAGGTATTGTTGCCGGTGGCGGAACTGTGCTTATTAATATTATTCCTGAATTAGAAAAATTCAAACTGGAAGGCGATGAACAACTTGCAGTAAAAATAATCAAAAAAGCCCTGGAAGAACCTACTAAACAAATTGCAAAAAATGCAGGTTATGAAGGTTCTGTTATTGTTGAAAAATTAAGAGGAAAAGATAAAGGAATCGGATTTGATGCCGCTGAAGGTGAATTTGTAGATATGGTCAAAAAAGGGATTATCGACCCAACTAAAGTAACACGTTCTGCTTTGCAAAATGCTGCAAGTATCGCTGGAATGGTGCTTACTACAGAATGTTTAATTGCTGATAAACCTGAAGAAAAGAAGGATTCTCCAGCTATGCCAGGCGGAGGCGGAATGCCAGGTGGAATGCCAGGCGGCGGAATGTACTAATTAGTAAAGATATTATTAATAAATATATAATAATTTCTTTACTAATGATTATTACAATAAAAAAGACCTTTTCTTATAATAGAAAGGGTCTTTTTTATTGTGTCTTGTCAAAAACTATAAGTATATTATTTATTATCCATACAATTCATCAATAGGATAATATTTTAAATCAAAAGCATCTGCAACTGGCTTATAGGTTATTTTCCCATTGATAATATTAAGTCCTTTAGCGATTGCCGGGTTACTGATAATGGCTTTTTGAACCCCTTTATTGGAAATTTCCAGGGCATAAGGTAAAGTGGCATTTGTTAAAGCAAATGTGGACGTTCTGGCAAAGGCACCAGGCATATTGGTTACACAATAATGGAGTACACCATGAATTTTAAAGGTTGGATTACTATGAGAAGTTGGCTTACTGGTTTGAATACATCCTCCCTGGTCGATGGCAACATCTACAATGACTGAGTTAGGTTGCATTGACTTAATCATTTTTTCTGTAACTAATTTGGGTGCTGCCGCTCCAGGAATAAGAACTGCGCCTATTACCGCATCTGCATCTTGGATTTCCTTTTCAATATTATGCTGATTGGAAATGATAAAATTCACATTTTTGGGCATAATATCATCAAGGTATTTTAGACGGTCCAAACTAATATCAAAAATAGTGACATTAGCACCGATGCCTGCTGTAACTTTGGCAGCATTGGTTCCAACTGTTCCACCACCAATGACCAGCACTTTGGCTGGCTTAACACCAGGAACACCCCCCATTAAAACTCCTTTCCCGCCGTAGGGAAGGGCTAAAAAGTAAGCTGCTACATGTCCGGCCATTTTTCCCGCCACCTCACTCATAGGAGACAAGAGTGGTAAGTTTCTATTTGGGGTTTCTACTGTTTCATAAGCAATGCAGATACTATTACTATCTATCATTCCTTGAGTTAATTCCCGTGATGCGGCAAAATGAAAATAGGTAAAAACAATCTGTCCTGGTTTGATTAACGGATACTCACTGGACATTGGTTCTTTGACCTTCATAATCATATCAGATTGTTCAAAAATCTGCTCAGCCATATCTAGAATAGAAGCACCGGCATCTCGATATTCCTGATCCAAAATTCCACTACCGATCCCCGCATTTTTTTGAACTATTACCTTATGTCCAGCTAATGTAAATGCTTTGACGCCTGCTGGTGTAATGGCAACCCGGTTTTCATTATTTTTAATTTCTTTAGGTACACCAATTATCATTAGATATATATTCCTCCTTGTAAAATAATGGTATAGGGTAAGGACATAATATAGTATACAATATCATCTAACCCTATACCATCAAATTGAAATAAAAAAATTAAATCTTTAACATTTCAGGATTGGAAAAATATTCCTTTACCTGTTCTGCCATTACACCGCTTAATAATACAAGTCCAATAAGATTTGGTATAGCCATGGCACCATTTAAGGTATCTGTAAGCACCCATACAAAAGGAACTTCAACTATTGAACCAAGAAAAGCTACAATTACAAATAACCATGCGTATGGCATAACTACTGATGGACCTAAGATAAAGCGTGAACATTGCTGACCATAGTAACACCAGGTAATAATAGTAGAATAACCAAACAATAAAGAGCCAAGTGCGACAATTGGACCACCTATATTACCTAAAACAGTAGAAAAGGCATGAGCAGTTAGTTGGGTACTTGTGTATCCAGTACCTAAAGAATCAGTAAGAAGAATAACTAAAGCTGTCATAGTACAGATAATAAGGGTATCGATCATTACATCAATCATGGCAATGGAACCTTGCCGAACTGGATGTTTTGTTCTGGCAACAGCATTGGCAATACTTCCACTACCTAAGCCAGCTTCATTGGAAAATATACCCCGGGCAACACCAAACCGCATTGCCTGGGCTACAGTAGCTCCTGCAAATCCGCCAAATGCTGCCTTTCCGCTAAAGGCACTTCTAAATATTTCTCCAAAAGCCCAGGGAACCATATTTATTTTTGAGATTATAATAATCATAGCTCCGACAATATAAAAGAAAGCCATAAATGGCACCAATTTTTCAGTTACTTCACCGATTCGTTTTATACCTCCAATAACCACCAACCATACCAGGATAGTTATTACAATTCCGGTTACAATTTGAGGAATTCCAAAGACACTGTTTCCAACTAAAGCCATTGAATTAGTTTGTACCATATCGCCAATTCCGAATGCCGCTATAGCACCAAAGAGGGCAAATATCCAACCTAACCATTTTTGTCCCAAACCTTTTTCTATAAAATACATTGTGCCTCCGGCAAGAGCTCCATCCTTATCTTTAATTCTATATTTCACACCCAGTGCAGCTTCACATAACTTAGTTGACATCCCCACCAAAGCAATAAGCCACATCCAGAGGACTGCCCCTGGACCTCCTGAAGCAATAGCGGTTGCTACTCCTGCAATATTACCATTTCCTATGGTTGCAGCTAATGTTGCGGTTAATGCTTGAAATGGAGTGATTTCGCCGGCATCTTGTTCACTTTCATCTTTTTTTGTTAAACCTCTAAAAATAAGTTTCCAACCATGTCCAGAATGCTTGAATTGCGGAAAACCCAATCGAATTGTCAAGAAAAGGCCTGTACCAGCCAAAATTATTAACATGGGAGGACCCCATACAAAATCACCAACAACAGTCAAAAGATTCATAAATGCAGTCATATTTTGTACCTCCTAATATCGTTAATATTAATAACAAATCTTGTTTGTAAAATGTTTATTTAAAAAATATATAATCACTTCCTTTCTATATTGTTATCAGGAAACCTCCTTTCTTTAAATATTTTTTAACTGCCTTGTAATAGTAGATCTCCATACAGATAGTCTTTGCAGGAATGATAGGGCTAACAGCTATACTTTTTTGAATTATTAAATTTTTCATTTGAAATTGAAAGCCTATCAAAATAAAAATCACTAAGATGTTTACCTTTTGCTACTATTTAGCTTTTTTCCTTTTGTTTTTAATACTTTAGTAATAATATTTCTTAAGCAATAGAACTTCCAGCTTTGCCTTCAGGTAAAAAATTGTCATCTAACTTATCTTATTTTTATGGTTAAAAAACTATTTACCGCAGATTTCTTTTGTAGAAGCAAATATTATAGTGAAGTTAATATATTATGATAATAAGAAATCTACTGGGAAGCTTTATTATTTTTTAAAATAATATTGTGTTAAATTATTATATTTTAAGTATACACGGAAAATAATGGTTAGGTGATAGGTTGTTTTGAATAATATCAAACTATTTATATTTTCAAAGAGCGAATAGTAGAAACAAAAAATTATCCCCCGCCTTTGAAGCAGGGGGTTTTACTTAATTACAAAATTATCTTTTATTAACAGGTAGCAAAAAAGGCATAGGTACTATTTTAGCCTTAACAGGACGATTTCTTATTATAATATCTACCTGAGTACCTATCTCAGAAAAGGACTTATCTATAAGTGCCATAGCATAAACTTTCTTTAAAGAAGGACAATAATTTCCTGAAGTTATAAAACCTATTTCTTGATTATTTTTTTGTATCTCCATTTTATTTCTAGGAATACCCCCTTGAGGAATGTAAAGCCCAACTAGTTTTCTGGTAATTCCTTGTTTTTTAATCTCAAGAAGACTATCTTTTCCAATAAAGTTATCTTTGTCAAATTTGACTGTCCACTCCTGACCTGTTTCCAGAGGGTTAACATTTTCATCTATATCGTTACCATACAGCCAATAACCAACTTCAAATCTTGTGGTATCTCTCGCGCCTAACCCACATGGTTTTATTCCAAAATTCTGGCCTTCATTTAGAGTGTTTTTCCAAATATCCACTATATCGTTAGCATAGAGTGTATATATCTCAAATCCATCCTCTCCAGTATATCCAGTTCTGGATATTAGGACTTCTTTTTCAAAAAGTGTACCTTTTATAAAAGCAAACCTTTTTAAATCAGACAAAGTAATCTCACCTCTAAAAAAAGTTGATAATAGTTCTTCTGATAAAGAACCCTGTACAGCTACTTCACCATAATCGCGACTTTTATTTAGTATTTCTACTTTAAAGCCATCGCTTTGTTTTTTTATCCATTGCTCATCTTTTTCAGAGTAACCTGGAGAGGCATTAACAACTAAGAGGATAAAATTGTTGCTTACTTTATATACAAATAAATCATCTACCTGTCCCCCGGCCGGATAGCACATTGGAGAATATTTTATTGTTCCATCTTTCATATTGTCAAATTTGTTGGTTAATAAATAGTTAACAAAAGGAATTGCTTCTGGGCCTTTTATTTCTATTTCACCCATATGGGACACATCAAAAATGCCGACCTTTTCCCTGACAGCATTATGCTCTTCAATAATGCTGCTATATTGAACAGGCATATCAAATCCATCAAATGGGATCATACGGGCATTTAATTTTATATGCTCCTGATGGAGTGGAGTTAATAATAAATCATTAACAGGCATCATAGCCTCCTTGCTAAAAATTTATATTTTCTTTCGAATAATTTAATTTATCTTTATTTTGTAATTCATCATCATAGGTCAAGATAGCTTGTTTTACAGCTAAAGCATCATCGGTTTGACTTACTGGTGTAACATGAGGTGCAGATTTTAAAATTTCTGGGGTTTCTTTGGATTCCTGGGATATTTTAATCATTACATCAATAAAGTTATCCAGGATTTCTTTTCCTTCAGACTCTGGTGGTTCAATCATAATTGTTTCATCAGCATATGGCTCAAAATGCGGGAAGTAAATTGTAGGAGGATGATAACCGTAATCCATCAATCTTTTAGCAATTTGTAATGTTTTTATCCCGTATTTTTTGTATTCACGTCCAGTTAGTGTACATTCATGTCCGCAAAAGCGATCATATGCTGGCTTATAGTAATCCTTTAATTTTGTTAAAACATAATTAGCATTTATGATACTACTTCTTGAAGCTTGATAAAGATATTCTGGTCCCAAAGACAGTATCCAGCACAAAGTTTTAACCAAGACTGAAAAATTTCCCCAAAAACTGCGTATCATGCCAATACTTTTTGCACCAACATCTTTAAATACATATACATTGTTTTCTTGGTCAAAATCGACAAGTGGCGTAGGCAGATAGGGGATAAGGTTGCTTTTAACGCCAATTACCCCGGAACCAGGGCCTCCTCCTCCGTGTGGCGTCGAAAAGGTTTTGTGAAGATTTAGATGAACAATATCAAATCCGGTATCTCCAGGGCGAAGTATTCCCAAGGAAGCATTAAGATTTGCACCATCATAATAAAGTAATCCGCCTTTTCCGTGGATAATTTTCTCAATTTGTTCAATGCCTTCATCATATAAACCAACTGTATTGGGATTAGTAAGCATTAAACCTATAGTTTGTTCATCCATTGCTTTTGAAAGGGCATCTATGTCAACAGTACCATTTTCATTAGATTTTATTTCAACTACTTCAAATCCTCCCATTGCAGCAGAGGCAGGATTAGTACCATGGGCCGAATCTGGAATCAGCATTTTATATCTTTTTTGACCTTGGTCGAGGAAATACTTTCTCATTACCAAGATTCCAGTTAATTCCCCATGGGCTCCAGAAGCAGGAGCCATTGTAAATTGATTCATCCCGGTTATTTCACAGAGGAGTTTATTCAATTCAAACATAACCTCTAAGCTACCCTGCACCAGTTCAATGGGAGCCAAAGGATGTGCCTTTGTAAAATTATTTGAAGCAGCTATTTTTTCATTAATTCTTGGGTTATACTTCATTGTACATGAACCAAGTGGATACAGCCCGTCATCAACACCATAATTATATTTGGATAGTCTTGTAAAATGACGCACAACATCAACTTCTGATACTTCACTTAAATATTTTTTACCTTTTTCTATATATTCCTCAGGCAATATTTCCTCAACATTTATATCATCAAACATATCTGCGGGAAGAGAGAAACCAGCTCTTCCTGGAATACTTTTTTCAAAAATTAGTTTCATTTCTTCCTCCTTATCTGGAAAGTAAACGACAAATTGAGTCTAATTCATCTCTGTTGAAAATCTCTGTTATAGCAAATAGGAAAGTGTTTTCTAAGAATGAATCTGAGTAAAATTTATGTATAGAAAGCGGTGGTATGTAATTATTATCAATTAAAATATTATTTAAATTATTAATATTTCCTTTATAAGTTAATAAAAATTCATTGAAATATGGATATTTATATGTTTGTTCAAATTTACCCGTTTCTAATAATTTTTTTTCAAAATAATGAGCTTTTTTAGCATTTAATAGGGAATATTGATAAAGTCCCTCAGTACCCATCAGTGATAAATATATATTTGAAGCAATTACATTTAAGTTATGGTTTGTGCAAATATTGGATGTTGCTTTTTCGCGACGTATATCTTGTTCCCTTGCTCTAAACGTCATTACAAAACATCTCTTACCATCTTTATCGATAGTTTCTCCGGCAATTCTTCCGGGAATCTGGCGTATGTATTTTTTTCTGGTAGCCAAAAATGCATTATGTGGTCCACCAAAATCAAGTTCTAATCCATATGATTGTGTATTTCCTACAACAATATCCGCCCCCATGTCTCCAGGGGATTTTAATAAACCAAGAGACATGCTCTCAGTGATTACCTGTATTAACAAAATATCTTTTTGATGGGCGATGTCTGAAAATTCATTAATATTTTCAATCCCCCCCAAAAAATTTGGACTTTGCACTAAAATGCAAGCTGTATCTTCATCAATCGTTTGTTTTAGTTTCTTCAGAGATGTTAACCCATTTTCAAAAGAAATTTCTACAATATTGATATTATGAGGAGCCAGGTAGGTTTTAATTGTTTCTAAATAATGGGGGTGAGTCAATGTCGAAACAATAATTTTATTTTTATGTGTTAAACGCAAAGACATAAGTATTGCCTCAGCAGTAGCAGAAGCCCCATCAAATATTGAAGGAACCACCACCTCCATTTTAGTAAGCCTGGCAATGTAGCTTTGATATTCGAACATAGACTGTAAAGTCCCCTGGCTAAGCTCAGGTTGATAGGGAGTATAGCATGTCCAAAATTCTTGTCTTTGCAACAAAGCTTTTTGAGCTTCTGGAATAAAATGCCGATATGCTCCTGCTCCTACTAAGGGTTTAAATTTTTGGAAGTTTGCATTTTTTTGAGATATCCTTGAAATTTTGTCTTCAAGTTCAAACTCTGATAGAGCAGAAGGGATATTTAATTTTCTTTTTAACTTAACGCTATCAGGTATATTATCAATTAATTGCTCAAAAGATGATACGCCAATATCTTTAAGCATTTCCTCTTGTTGCTCCTTAGTTGATGGAATATATCTCATAATTATTTACTCCTGTTTCTTTATTCTTTTCGGAAATCATTATATTCAGAAGAAGTCATCAATTCTTTAATTTCATCCGGGTTGGTCATTTTTATTTTTGCAAACCAGCCTTCACCATAAGGATCCTGGTTTAAGATAGATGGTTCATCAATAACCTTTTGGTTTACTTCCACAACCTCTCCGCTTATGGGAGAATATACATCAGATACTGCTTTTACAGATTCAACAGTTGTAAGAACATCTCCTTTGTTAAGTTTGGTACCGTTTTTTATTTCTTCCACGTAGACAATATCACCTAACTGGTCCTGGGCATAATCTGTAATTCCTATTAACCCAATATTATCTCCTTCGTCTTTTAACCATTCATCATTTTTACTGTAATATAAATTTTCAATTATTTTTGACATTTTAAATTCCTCCAAATTCAATTTTATTCATTTAGAACAATCCAACAGTATTGCCATCTTTATCAATATCAACCCTGGTTGAGGCCGGGACAGAAGGCAGTCCTGGCATGGTCATCATGGTACCCAGAAGGGGATAGAGGAATCCTGCTCCGACAGAGGCCCGGATGTCCCGAATGGGTATCTTGAAGTTTTTGGGCCTGCCCTTTAAGGCAGGGTCATGGGAGAGGGAGAGGTGGGTCTTGGCCATACAGATGGGCAGATCAGAAAATCCGGATTTTTCAAAGA
>Ga0334892_1000149_pt1 | contig 109945 bp, 88 predicted proteins | sample GraSluR3_MG_4_FD_207213 | JGI IMG/M metagenome (GOLD analysis project Ga0334892, IMG submission 207213) | Sludge microbial communities from methane-producing bioreactor in Wageningen University, Netherlands - Granular Sludge_15_04-R3 | ecosystem: Engineered > Bioreactor > Anaerobic >...
GATATCTGGACGATGGGCGAGATTCTGGTCGAGATCATGCGGCCAGAGGTCGACATGCCCCTCAACGAACCCGGCCAGTTCCTGGGGCCCTTCCCCAGCGGCGCGCCGGCCATCTTCATCGACGCGGCGGCGCGGCTCGGCCACACGGCGGGGATCATCGGCGGCGTGGGCCAGGACGAGTTCGGCGACAACTGCCTGACCCGCCTGCGCGGCGACGGCGTGAACTGCGACTTCGTGAACGTCGTGCCGCACCGGTCCACGGCAGTGGCCTTCGTGTCGTACTTCCGGGACGGCTCGCGCAAGTTCATCTACCACATCGACGGCACGCCCGCGGTCCAGGTCGACCTCAGCCGCCTGGACAGCATCGAGACGCCCCGCTTCCTGCACGTCATGGGCTGCTCGCTGATGATCAACGACGCGTTCCGCGCGCAGATCTTCGACGTCGCCGACCGGCTCTACCGGCGCGGCGCGCAGATCAGCTTCGATCCCAACGTGCGGCCCGAACTGCTGGCCGGGCGCGACATCATGGACGTGGTGGGGCCGGTCCTGGAGAAGTGCTCGATCCTGCTGCCGGGGGCCAGCGAGCTGAAACTCGTCACCGGGCAGGACGACGTCGCGGAGGCGGTCCACAAGGCGTTCGAGAACCCGGTCCTACAGACGATCGTGCTCAAGCGCGGCAAGGCGGGCTGCACCGTCTACACGCGCGAGGAGGAGATCGCCATCCCCGCCTACGAGGTCGAGGAAGTCGACCCGACCGGGGCGGGCGATTGTTTCGATGCCGGTTTCCTGTGCGGGGTACTGGAGGGCAAATCGCCCCTGGAATGCGGCCAGATGGCCGCTGCCGCCGGGGCGCTGAATGCCCAGGCGTTCGGCCCGATGGAGGGCGCGATCAGCCCGGCGGCAGTGCGCGCCATGACCGGCTGAGACGCGGCTATCCTCACCGCTGAGGCTCGACGGCGGCAAGCCCGCTCTCGCCATCGAGCCTCGACGTCGCCCGGCTCAGCGGCCCGGCTGCGCGCCCCCACCCTTCCGGCGCGCGATGATGTACTGCGCGTGCGACCAGACCAGCGGCTGGGCGATCGGGCCGCGCCGCCGGACCCAGTCGTCGTAATGCCACGCCGACGCCAGCATCGGGTCGGGGACCTGTTCGGGCAGGTTGCCGTCCGCGTCGGCCCGGCTCTCGGCCCAGGCGATCAGGTCGTCCGCCCGCTGGCGCTCGCCCACTTCCAGGTAATACCACGCCAGCCACAACGCCAGCAGCACCCACGCCCCACCCCCGTAGTACACGTCTTCGAGGTGGCGGTGAATGCCGCTGCCCGGCGCGTGAAGCTCGCGCTCGATGCGCGCGACCGTACGCCGCATCACCGGGTCGTCCGGCTCCAGCAGGCGGTGCGGCACGGCGACGCCGATCAGGTTAGCGTCGACCATGTCCAGCCCGACGGATTTCGCCAGCTCACCGCCCGGCGTCAGCCCCTGGGCCAGCACGAAGCGCCGGATGGCCGCGGTCGTGTCGTCCCAGTTCAGGGACGGCACCAGCCGGCTCGAAGCGACCAGCCCGGCATAGATCGCGCCCAGCGTGCTGACGTGAATGTCGCCGCCGCGCTCTTCCCAGCAGTCGTAACACGGCACCTGCCACATGGCGGCCAGGTAGCGCGCCGCCAGCGTGATCGCGCGTTCCCACGCCAGCGGCAGCGGGGGCGTGTGCGCCCGGTCGGCGTACTCGGCCAGCGACCACAGCCACGTCCCCACCCCGTCGAGCTGGAATTCGGGCCAGTCGTCCGGCCCGGCGTGGCCGTTGGCCCGGTAGCGCGCATTCAGCGTATCGGCCAGCACGGGCGGCTCGCCGCGCGCCGCACGCTCGATGCTGCGCTCCACGGCCTCGGCCCGGTCGTTGATCACGCGGGCGCACCAGTCGTGAAATTCCCGCGCGCTCTCGATCTGGGCCGCCATGCTGCCAGCGTGGAAGATGTCCCCGGCCTGCGCGTCCAGCGCCAGCGCATAAGCAATATAGGCGCCGTCGCGGAACCAGGAAAACTGGTAGTCGGGCATCGTCGGGCAGGCGAGATAGGCGCCGCCGGGCTGCTGGTTTTCCAGGATGACGGCGAGACTTCGTTGGTAAATGCGTTGGCTACGCGCACGGTCGTTCAAGATTCATACTCCAGCACAATCATGGTCCAATAATCGAGGCGGGGCAGCCGCAAGGCCACGTAAGCGCCGTTTTCGTCGCGTCCCGCCTCAGTGTCGATGGGGAAAGCGCCCAGGTCGTCGCCATCCGGCGAGGCCCACCACAGGCGAGCAACCGGGCGATCCGTGTAGATCCGCAGCGCCACGTCCTCCAGCGGATCGGGGCCGCCGGCGAGCGGGCGCGCCCATTCGCCGCTGTCGAGCCCCAACAGGTTCACGAGGCTGAACGTCTCGAAGGCGCGGCCCTGGCGCACGATCGCGGCCACGCGGTCCCGCGAGCGCAGCGACCGGGTGCGGACCCCCTCGATCAGCAGGGCGTCGCCGCGCGCTGCCGTCGCGTCCGTGGTGCCGGTCGCCAGCACGTCCTCGTAGCGCACCAGGAAATCGTAATAGCGCCGGGTCGTCGCCCGCACGTCCGCGTCCATCGCGCCGAACTTCGGGAAGTACGGATCGGCCAGCATGGCGCCCGGCTCGCCCAGCTCCAGGTGCGTCCCGCCGCTGGCGAAGATGACCGCGTTCGCCAGCCGCACGTTGTGGCGGTGATCGGGGTGAATGTAGGCCGCCAGGATGACCGGCTTGCCGCCGCCGAGGTCCTGCGCCCGGACGACGAGCCGGTGCAGGTCCATGAAGTCGCGGTACGGGTCCCAGACCTCGATGTAGACCGCGTCTTGATCGGACGGGGCGACGGTGTCCACCGGCCAGTTGCGCACGGCGTTGAAGATCACCGCGCCCGCCGCGCCGCGCCTGTCGCGGACCAGCGCCGCCGCCTGGTCGATGAACGCCGGGAACACCTCCGCCAGGTCGACGCGCTCGCCCGCCGCGTTCTTCCCGATCTGCGGCGCGCCGTACTGGTCGATGTGAATGCCGTCGAAGGCGGTTTCGTCCAGCACGCGGGCGAATTCGCCCAACAGGTGGGCGTTCCAGGGCGACCCGGGGCTGGGGTCCATGATGATCAGGAACCCGTCGGCGAACTCGAACGGCTTCCCGGTCGCCTGGAGCAGCGCCCATTCCGGGTGCTGTTGGTAGAAAGCCGGTGACGCGCCGTAGATCGCCGTGTACGGCATGGCGGCGATGCCGCGCGCGTGGGCCGCGTCGATCAGCCGCTCGACCGTCGCCAGCGACATGCGCCGCCCCAGCGGGTCCGTGTAGGGATCACCGGGCGGCAGCAGGCTTTCGTGCCGGTACTGCCAGTCGTAGAACTGCAAGCCGTTGACGTGATAGCGCAGCAGCCCGTCGATGGCGGCCTCGGCGTCGTCGCGGCCCGGTGCGAACTCACTCAGGAACCCGTAGCGCGGCGCCTGAGTCCAGCGCTCCAACACGTCGAACGCGGTGGACGCGGTCGCCAGCGTCCGGTCGCCATCCAGCAGGCGCACCGTGATGCCGTAACCGCGCGGCGCGTCGGGCGGCGGCGTCCAGGTCAGCACAGCCGAGCCGTCGCGCATGATCACGTCGAGCACGGCCACCGTCTCGGCGAGGTGCGTGATCGTCGCCTCAGCGCGCTCGCCGCCGCGGGCGGTGACCAGGAAGGTGGCCGTTTCCCCGGGACGGAAGAAGGCCTTGTGGGGAACAATGTCGACCGCAGCATTCACCTGCATGTAGGCTTTACCTCCAGCAAAAACCAGGAACAGCGCGCCCAAGAGCGCCGCGAGTCGCCCGCGCATCATCCCTTCAACGCCCCCGCCGTGATCCCTTTGACGAAGTAGCGCTGGAAGAAGATGAACAGCAGGATCGTCGGCACGACCGCCGTCAGCGACGCGGCGAACACCAGGCCCCAGTCGCTGGCGTGCTGCCCGCGGAAGTTGGCGATCGCGACCGGCAGCGTGCGCTTCTCCAGGTCGGTCAGCACGGTGAGCGCCCAGATGTATTCATCCCACGCGCCCAGGAACGAGAACACGGCGACCGTGCTCAGCGCGGGGCGCGCCAGCGGCACCATGATGCGCGCGAAGATCACGAAATGGTTGGCGCCGTCGATCAGCGCCGACTCCTCCAGCTCGCGCGGGAGCGTCTCGAAGAACCCGCGCAGCAGAAACATGTTGAACGCCATCGCGCCGGCAGTGTACACCAGCACGAGGCCCGGCAGGCTGTCGAGCATGCCCAACCTCCTGGCGACCATGAACTGCGGGATGATCAGCATCATCGTCGGGACCATCATCATCGCCAGGACGGAGTAATAGAGCGCGTTCTTGCCGCGAAACTCGAAGCGGGCGAACGCGTAGGCCATCATCGCGGTCAGCGTCGTGACCAGCGCGGACGTGGCGACCGCCACCCCCAGGCTGTTGAAAAACGCCCGGACGAAGTTGCGGCTGGAGAACGCCGTCTCGAAGTTCTTCAGCGTGGGGTTGTCCGGGATGAACGTCGGCGGGAACTCCGGCGAGTAGGCGTTCGGTTTGAAGGCGGTCGAGGCCATGTAAACCATCGGCGCCATCGCCACGACCGCGCCCAGGCACAGGATGACCAGGATTGTGAACTGGAAACCGCGTTGTGAGCGTGTGTTGGCAAAGATCATGGGATCGCCTCTCAATACTCAACCGGGCGGCTGAACAGCTTCATCTGGAGCGCGCTCACCATGACGATGATCGCCGCCAGGATGTAGCTGATCGCCGCGCCATAGCCGAACCACAGGCGGCCAAACGCGCGGTCGTACATGTAGCTGAGCACGACCTCGGTGCGGTGCAGCGGGCCGCCGCCGGTGATCAGCAGCACCGAGATGAACGCCTGGAAGCCGCCGATGATGAGCGCGATCATCACGAACAGCGTGGTCTGGCGAATGAGCGGGACCGTCACGAAGCGGAAGCGCCGCCACTCGCCCGCGCCGTCGATGGCCGCCGCCTCGTACAGCTCCACCGGGATGCCCTGCAGCGCGGCCAGGAAGATCACCATCGCCCAGCCCACGCCTTTCCAGATGCCGAGCGAGTAGATGATCACCCAGGCGGTGCCCGGCTGGCTCATCCAGGCAACCGGCTCGGACAGGACGTGCAGCATCTCGACCAGCACGTAGTTGACCAGCCCGCCGGGATGCGACACGAAGAGGAACTGGAACAGGAAGCTCACCACGACCCACGACGTGACGACGGGCACGTAGTAGATGGCGCGAAACAGGCGCTGGCCGGTGAAGACGCGGTCGATGAGCACCGCCAGCCCCAGCCCCAGGACCATCTGTCCGGCGACGGTGATCACCGTGTAGCGCGCCGTGTTTTCGAGAGCGAGCCAGAAATTGCGGTCGTCCAGCACCCGCCGGTAATTCTCCAGGCCGACGAACTCGCTGGTCTGGCCCGGCATGATCTTCCAGTCGAAAAAGCTGATGTAAAACTCGTAGCCCAGCGGGTAGAGCATCCACAGCACGTACAGCGCCAGGCCGGGGAGTAAGAACATATAAGGAACGTACCACTGGTGATGGAGTTTGGCGCGCATCGTTTGCCTCAACTGATTGGCAATGGGCCTGGGCGACAGGGTGATGCGTAGGGGCAGGCCGCGCCCGCCCCTACGCCCCGATCGGGTGCCGTTACTCGGCCAGCAGAGCGTCGATTTCCTCTGCCGCCATGTCCAACGCCTCTTGTGCGGACGCCTCGCCGCGCAGGATCAACTGGCCCGCTTCGGTCAGGACCTCTTCCATCTGGGTCCAACGCGGGTGCGGCGTGCGGGCTTTGGCCGTTTCGAGCTGCGTCAGGAACGTCCCATAGTAGGGATGGTTCTGGAAGTAGTCCGTTTCGATCAGCTCGGGGATCACCGCCAACTGGCCGACCTCGGACATCTTCAACTGGTAGTCGTCGCTCTGGGTAAACCGCAGGAACGCGAGCGCCGCTTCAGTCTCCGCGCCCTTGAACAGCGCGATATTCTCGCCGCCGACGACCGAGATCGAGCCGCCATCCCCGGCGGGCATCAACGACGTGTGGATCTCGAAATCGGGATACTGCGCTTCGGCCAGCGGGTACCACCACGGGCCTTCGAGCACCGTGGCGAACACGTCGGTGAAGAAGCCCTCGGTACCCAGGCCGCCGCCCAGGAAGGACGGCGAGAAGCAGCCGTTGTCCACCATCTCGGCCAGGAATTCGTAGGCCGCGACGGTCGCTTCGCCATTCAGATAGCCGGACGCCTGGGTGATGTCCGGATCGGTGACGTCGCCGCCCATGCTCCACACCCACGGCAGCACGGCCCAGCCATAGGTGCCACCGTCGCTGAACACGTACTTATCGTCGCCCAGCGCCTTGATCGCCTCGCACTGCGCGGCCAGTTCGTCGATCGTGGCGGGCGGCCCGTCGATGCCCGCCGCCTCATACATGGTCGAGTTCCACCACAGAATGCGCGTGTTCGTGTCGAGCGGCAGCCCGTAGTAGTGGCCGTCGTAGCTATTCGTGGACAGCGGGCCGGGGAAGACGCGGTCGGCGTAGTCCTGGAAGTCGGGCATGACCTCGTCCAGCGCCTCGAGCACACCCAGCTCGGCGAATTCCGGCGACCAGATGATGTCCAGCCGGGCCAGGTCGGGGCCTTCGCCGCCCGCCAGCGCGGTGAGCATCGTCTGCCGGAATTCGTCATACGGGAACGGGACCGACTCGACCTTGATGCCCGGATTCGCTTCCTCGAACATCGGGATCAGCGTCTCGACCAGCATCTCGTTCTCCGGTGACACCTCGTTGTAGGTGTGCCAGAATTCGATCGTCACGGTGTCCTGCCGGGCGCTTGTCACGCCCAGGGGAATCGCCAGGACGACAACCAACAGGGCAATCAACAGTTTGTGTTTCATCTTCAAGTTCTCCCGTGCTTATCAAGTACTCGTGCGTAAAAAGATGGATTGGCTTGGTTCGATGTCCGATTTTTCGCTGTCACCTCCCGGAAACTGGACCCACTTTCTTCAATCAATGAATTAAGTTGCGCAAAAAAAGAGACCGGTTGACCATCACCCCAGGCTGGGCTCCAGCTCGGGTAGGCTGAAAAGCTTGCCCAGCACCAGGCTGGCTGCCCCGCGCGCCCAGGTGTCGTCGCTCAGGGGCTCGATGCGGATCTCGACGTCCTCGGCCAACTGCGCGAACATGTGCCGGTAGGCCGCCTCGCGCATCGGCGCGAACATGAAATCCCCGGCGCGCACGCCCTCGCCGCTGATGATGATCAGCCTGGGATTGAGCAGATTGACCACGCTCGCCATCGCCTGCCCCAGCACGCGCCCGGCCCCGGCGAGCACCTCCAGCGCGACCGCGTTGCCGGCCTGGGCCGCCGCGATCAGGTCGTCGGCTTCGGCCACGTCCAGGCCGCGCTCGCGCGCGCGGTGCAGCAGCCACGGCTCGGCGACGAACGTCTCCAGGCAGCCCTGGTTGCCACAGCCACACGCCAGCCCGTCCGGATCGATGACCATGTGGCCGAACTCGCCGCCGCCGCCATGCGCGCCGCGGTACACCTGCCCGTTGGCGACGATCCCCATGCCGATGCCGCGCCCGATCGTGATGACCAGGAAATCGCGCACGTGCTGCCCGACGCCGTACAACTGCTCGATCCGCGTCAGCGTGTTCACGTTGTTGTCGAGGTAGACGATGCAGCCCAGCTCGTCTTCGAGCAGCTTGGCAAACGGCACATCGCGCCAACCGTTGTGCGGCGACACCCGGCACAGCCCGGTCTGCGGATCGATGATCCCGGCCAGCCCTACCCCAACCCCCAGCAGGTGCCCCTGGTTGATCCCCGCCGCGCGCAGCAGCGCCCGCACGCTGTCAGCCAGCAGGTGCGACACGTGCTCCGGATCGCGCTCGCCAAGCTGGACGGTGCGCCGCGTGACGACCTCGGCGTTCAGGTCGGTCAGGGCCAGCGTGGCGTGCTCCTCGGCCAGCTTGATCCCCACGACGTACGCGCCGCGCGAATCGAGCGCCAGCAAAATGGGCCGCCGCCCGCCCCGCGAGTCGCCCGCCTGCTTGATCTGCACGAGGCCATCCTCGATCAACTCCGCCGTCAGCCCGGTGACCGTGGCGGGACTCAGCCCGGTCCGTTCGGCGATGTCCGTCCGCGCGATGGGGCCGTGCGACTTGATCACATTGAGGATGGAAACGCGATTGATCGCTTTAAGGAGCTGTTTTCGGGCCATACTTCATTCACTAAATAAAGAAAGTCTACACACAGTCTAAAACCGGATTGCGAATCTGTCAACCAGTTCGCGCGGATTTTCCGAATCTGGCCCTTTCTTCAGATTCTGGGACGCAGAGTGGAACGTTTAGGGGACGCCAGCTTCATATGATAGGCAACATACGCGGCCCACCACACGCACGCTGGTGTGGCAGCCGCTGTGGACGAGCGTTTCAGCAAGGGGGAACAGCACGATGAACTAATGGCAAATCAGGTATCGCCACGATGCACACAGCCAATTTCGCATTCTCAAATCGCAACGAATTCAACACACATGGAGGAAAACGATGAAAGGTCTCAGCATTCTGGTTCTGGTAATCGCGCTCATTCTAGCCGTCGCCCCCGCCGCAGCCACCGAGGATGGGAACAGCTCGGCGCCTGAGATGTGTAAGTTCTTCCAGGACTCGGCGCCGGAAGTCTTCGACTACTTCTACTCGAGCCTGGGCGATTGCGTCAGCTACCTGACCGAACGGCAGGATGATCCCGCGAAGTGGTGCCAGTTGGATTACATCCGCGATTATTACGGGTACGGCAGCGTCGGTGAGTGTGTCAGCGCTATGCGCAGCTGACCCGCGCCAATCGCGCCTTGCCCATACAGTCCGACTAGAGCGTGCAGTGGCGGAGGTCGATCCCTCCGTCACTGTGCTCACCTCGCAAACAGCCCCGCGATTTCCTGAGTCTCACCGCAACGGTCCGGTTGAGTGATCTGTCAAGTACCTCGTTGATGGGGAGTCCCCCGCTCCGCGCGCCCAGCTTGTTGTATGAGTACTATTACAATCGCGGTCGATGCACTCGTTTTTCGCGCGCGGACGGCAATAGCAGTACAATTGTCCTATTCTCCGGTTCATTCCGAAACAGAAATAGTATCAGCGACAAAGGACAGGCGACTCATGAAGCGAACAATGTATCTTACTCTTGTGATCGCGCTCGTGTTGGCCGGTTTTGCCGCCAGTGCGGTATCGGCCCAGGACGGCGACGCGCCCAGCGTCGTGGTGATGACTCCCTGGCTGGCCCAGCCGGGCACGCAGTTGATGGTCGATGCCTTCACCGAGTACGCCGCCGAAAAGGGGTGGGACGTGCAGGTGATCGACACGGCTGAGGACATCTCCGCCCTGATCAGCCGGATGGAGGACGTGGCCCTGCAGGACGTGGACGCCATCGTCATCAACGTCGACCCGACGCAGATCTCCGCCGGGCTGGCGGCGGTTGCCGAGGCCGGCATCCCCGTCTTTGGCATGGACTCCGGCACCGACCCGCTGCTGGTCGCTAACGTGACGAGCAACGGGTACGCGATGGCCGCCGAAACCGCCACCTACGTGGTCGACCGCCTGAACGGCGAGGGCAGCGTCGTCATGTTCATCTTCGAGCCGTACCCGCCCGTGCAGAAGCGCGGCGTCATCGCCGAGGCCATCTTCAACAACACGCCGGACATCACCATCGTCGACAAGATCACGCCGAGCTTCGACGCCGGGCCGCTGGAAGGCGCGCGGAACGCGATGGAAGCCGTGCTGCTCGCCAACCCGGACCCCGGCAGCATCGACGCGGTGTGGGCGGCGTGGGACGAGCCGGCCCTCGGCGCGCTGCAGGCCATCCAGGCCGCCGGTCGTGAAGAAGAGGGCATCGTCATCGTGGGCATCGACGCCACGCCGCAGGCCCGCGACGCCATCAGCATGGGCGGCAGCTTCGAGGCGACCGTCGCGCAGGACTTCCCCGGCATCGCGCGGCAGGTAGCCGACCTCGTCGAGGCGTACCTGGGCGGCGAGGAGATCATCCAGTCGACGTACTACGTGCCGACGAAGCTCATCACCGCGGCCAACGCGCTGGACGAGTAGCGGCGATCGCGCCGTTTTCGCCGCGCAGACAATGATTCTTTCAGGGGCGATCCGGGCGACGGATCGCCCTGCCAAACCATAAGCAATCCTTATGACGATGGCCCACCCACAACCCGCCCAGGCGCCCGCCGAGCCGGCGCCGCTGCTGCACATCACCGGCGCCAACAAAGCCTATCACGGCATTCCCGCCCTGGTGGATGCCTCGCTCACCCTGCGGGCCGGCGAAGTCCACGCGCTGATCGGCGAGAACGGCGCCGGGAAATCGACCCTGATCAAGCTGATGGCCGGGGTCCTGTCCGCCGATTCGATCGCGATGGCGGTGCGCGGCCAGCCGGTGAATTTCCGCGAAGCGCGCGACGCCTTCGACGCCGGGCTGCGCTTCATCCACCAGGAATTGAACGCGGTCCCCACCCTGTCGGTCGCCGAGAACGTCTTTCTCAACCAGCGCTACCCGACCCGCGCCGGGGTGTTCGTCCACTGGCGGCGGCTGCACCGCCAGACGCGTGACGTGCTCGCCCAACTGGGCATCACCCACCTGGCGCCGGGACAGATCATGGCCCGCCTCAGCCCCGGCGACCAGATGCTGGTCAAGATCGCCAGCGCGTTCGTGGACGCCAACCCGTCCGCGTCCGGCGAGCGCGCCGCCGCGATCTACGTGATGGACGAGCCGACCGCCGCGCTCAGCACGGCGGAAGCGGCGCGCCTGTTCGAGGTGATCGACCGGCTGCGCGCCAGCGGCTGCGCCATCCTGTACGTCACGCACCGCCTGGACGAGATCTTCCAGCTTGCCGATCGCGTCACCGTGCTGCGCGACGGGCGCGTGGTGGACTGCGTGCCGATCGAGGGCACGACTGCCGCCGGCCTGATCCGCATGATGACCGGGCGCGATCTCCAGCAGGTCTATCCCCCGCGCGGGCCGGATGTGCAGGTGAGCGAGCGCGTGCTGCTCGACGTGCAGGGCCTGACCACGCGCGCGATTCACGGCGTCTCGTTCCAGCTCTTCGAAAACGAGATTCTCGGCGTGGCCGGGCTGAGCGGCGCGGGACGCACCGAGCTGCTGCGGGCGCTGATCCGGGCCGACCGCGTGCTGGCCGGGACTGTGGCTCTCAACGGATCGGCGCTGCAGGCCCGGTCCCCCGCCGAGGCATGGGACCAGGGCATGGCCTACGTGCCGGAGGAGCGTCGCTCGCAGGGGCTGGTGCTGTCGCGCAGCATCAGCGACAACATCACCCTGCCGCACCTGCGCCACCTGGCCCGGCGCGGCACGTTTCTCAACCACGCGCGCGAGCGCCGGACCAGCGCCGAGATGAGCGAGGCGGTGCGCCTGAAAGCCGAGGGCGTGACCCAGGCGACCTGGCAGTTGAGCGGGGGCAACCAGCAGAAAACGGTCTTTGCGCGGGCATTTGCGCGCTCGCCGCAGATCCTGCTGCTCGACGAGCCGACGCGCGGCGTGGACGTGGGCGCGAAATTCGACATCTACACGCTGATTCGCAAGATCAACGCGCAGGGCACCGGCATCGTCATGGTGTCGTCGGACCTGCCCGAGCTGATCGGCATGTGCGACCGCATCCTGATCCTGCGCGACGGCGCGCTGGTCCACACTGTGCAGACCGAAGCGCTGACCGAAAACGAACTTTTGACGCTGTGTTACGGGGAGCTCTCGGATGACAACCAGCCCGCAAGCCACTGACGACGCCCGCTCGTGGAGGGGGGGGCGCGTCCGGTGGGCGCGCCTGTTCCGGCAGTTTGGCACGCTCATCGGCTTCATCGTGATCGTGGCGTTCTTCTCGTGGCAGAAACCCGACACGTTCATGAACGTGCGCAATTGGATGAACATCACGCAGCAGGTGAGCATCCTGGGCGTGGTGGCGGCCACCATGACGATCGTGATGGTCCTCAACGACTTCGACCTGAGCGTGGGCACCATGGCGAGCATGGTCGGCATCGTCGCCGGGACGCTGCTGCGCGACGGATACATGCTGGGCGTGGCGCTGGCGCTGGGGCTGTTGGTCGGGGCTGGCGGGGGTCTGCTGAACGGCGTCCTGGTGTCCTACATCCGCATCTCGCCGTTCGTCGCCACGCTGGGCACGCTGACCATGTTCAACGGGCTGGCGCTGTACATCAGCGGCGGCACCACCATCTTCGGGCGCGCCATCCCTACCGCGCTCAGCGATTTCGGGCGCGGCGGCATCTACCTGGGCATCGTCGACGGCCAGCGAATCACCCTGCCCTACCTGACGATCATCACGCTCGTCGTGCTGATCGTGGTGTGGATCGTGCTGGAGCAAACCGTCTTTGGCCGCCGCCTGTACGCCATCGGCGGCAACATGGAGGCGGCGCGCCTGGGCGGCGTGCGCGTGCGGATGCTGCGGCTGATGGCGTTCGTGATCAGCGGCATGGGGGCGGCCATCGCCGGGCTGATGCTCGTCAGCCGGCTGGCATCGGCCAACCCGACGCAGGGCGACGGGCTGATGCTGCGGGCCATCGCTGCCGTGTTCCTGGGCATGACGATGAGCGAAGAAGGCGAGCCGCACGTGCTGGCGACCATGCTCGGCGTGTTGATCCTGGGCGTGCTGGCGAACGGGCTCACCCAGATGCAGATCGACACGTACATCCAGCAGATTCTGACCGGCGGCATTATCGTCCTGGCCGTGACGTTGAGCAGCCTGTCGCGGCGCTGAGCGCGGAGGACCAAGACCCTATGGGCGGCAACGCGAATCACCTGCTCCTCACCCTCAGACGCACGCGGGCCGCGGGGCGCATGGCGCTGTGCGGCTATTTCCTGGCGGGCTACCCGTCGCCGGACGAGTTCTACCGGCTGGTGCGCGCCGCCGGAGACCTCGACGTGATCGAGTTCGGCATCCCCTCGCCCACGCCGGCGATGGACGGCCCGGTGATCGCCAGCGCGCACGACGTCGTCATCCACCAGCGCGGCATCGGGGCCGAGACCGCGATGGCCCTGCTCGGCGGCCTGCGGCACATTCCCCAGCCGCGCTTCGTGATGACCTACACCGCGGTCGGGCGCGCCCTCAGCGGCTTCCTGCGCCTGTGCGTCGAGAACCACATTCACGGCCTCATCGCGCCGGACATCGAGCCGGAAGAGGGCCGCTACGTGAAGACCATCGCCGAGGCGCTGAACCTGGCCGTGCTGACGCTGATCGACGCGCACGCGCCGGACGACGTGCTGCACGAGCGCATCGGGCTGGGCAACGTCGTCTATCTGAAGGCCGGGGCCGGGCGCACGGGCCAGCCCGCGGACATCGAGGGCGAGCTGGGCGCGGTGGTGGCGGACGCGATCCGGCGGATTCGCGCCACCGACCCGGATATGCCCATCGCGGTCGGGATCGGCCTCCAGCGCCCGCAGCAGGTCGCCGCCCTGGCCCGTATCGGCGCGGACATGGCGATCATCGGGACGAAGCTCGTCGAGCAGATGCAGGCGGGCGAGAGCGCTCTCGTGGACTACATCCGGACGTTGCGCGACGCAACCTATTACGACGCGGGATGAACGACATGGCAAACCTCTGGCTGGCATTCGACATCGGGACCACGGGCGCCAAAGCCGCGCTGATCGACGGCGCGGGGCAGGTCGTGCGCAGCGCGACCCGGCAGTATTCGACTCACACGGCCACGGGCGGCGTCATGGAGCAGGACGCGGGCGACTGGTGGCGGGCGGTCCGCGAGACGTGCCGCGCGCTCGGCGCGCTTGACGAGGTGGACGCGATCGCGCTCACCGGGCAGATGCAGGACGCAATCCTGGTGAATGCCGCCGGGGACCCGGTCCGCCCGGTGATCCTCTACAGCGACACGCGCGCCCACGCCGAGGCGGCACGCCTGCCCGACCAACTGGGCGCGGCGCGCATCCGCGAGCTGACCGGCAACGACCAGGACGCGGGCAGCCTGCTGGCGAAGCTGGCGTGGCTGCAAGCGCACGAGCCCGCCGCGCTGGAGGCGAGCAGGTGGCTGCTGTTGGGCGCGGCGGATTTCGTCGCCCTCAAGATGACCGGCGCGGCCACCACCGACACCACCACGGCCTCGACCACCGGCCTGATGAACCTCGCGACGCGGACGGCGCTGGACGACTCGGTTTTTGCCGCGCTGGGGCTCCGCGACTGCGCCCGGCTGGTGCCGCCCATCACGCCCGGCGGCCACCGCGTCGGGGCGCTGACGTCCGCCGCCGCCGAGACGCTCGGCCTGCCGGCGGGCATCCCGGTTTATCACGGTCCCGGCGACGCGGGCGCGACGACCATCGGCGCGGGCAGCGGCGAGCCGGGGACAGTGTACGCCTACCTGGGCACCAGCGGCTGGATCGCCTTCACCGCGGCGGAGCGCGCCCAGCCCGGCCAGGGCGTGATCACCCTGGCGCATCCCGCCCCCGGGCGCACCATCCAGGTCGCGCCGCTGCTCACCGCGGGCGGCAACCTCGACTGGGTGCGGGACCTGTTCGGCGGCGGCGACTACGACGCCGTGATCGCCCGCGCCCTGGACCGCGACCCGTCACGCCTGCTCTACCTCCCCTACCTCAGCGGCGAGCGCGCGCCGTTCAGCGATCCGCACGCGCGCGGGGCGTTCGTGGGGCTGAGCGCCAGCGCGACCCGCGACGATCTGTGCCGCGCCGTGCTGGAGGGGGTGGTGTATGCCTACCGCCACGCGCTGGACGCGCTGATCCCCGGCGCGACGACCACGCTCACCCTGACGGGCGGCGGCACACGATCGCGGCGGTGGTGCCAGTTGTTCGCGGATGTGACTCACCTGCCGGTTGCCATCCAGGCGGACCCCGAAAACGTCGGCGTGCGGGGCGCGATCCTCTGCGCGCAGGTCGCCAATGGAGCGCGCGCGAGTTACGCCGCGCCGGAGTTTTTCCCGATCGAGGCCACGCTGCCGCCGGACCCGGCCCACGCGGCGCACTTCGACCGGCAGTACCGCGCGTTCCGCGAGGCTTACCCCGCGCTCAAGCCGATCTTCGCCCAACTGGCCTGACGGGCCACGGCGCGGCGAGCAGGTTTACCCGGCCCGCCCTTCGCGGTAGCTGGCTTCGTCGGCCAGCTCGGTCTCCACGATCAGCTCGCCATCGTCGGCCAGCCGGACGACCTCGTCCCCGCCGCTGCGCTTGGGCTTTTCGTAGCGCGCCAGCAGCTCGTATTCCTTCTGGATGGCGCGGTCGGCGCCCTTCTGCGCGAAATAGCTCGCGCCCATGAAGATCGCCCCCAGCCCGAACAGCACCGCGAAGACCATCACGATCGTGCCGGTCGTGTCGAATCCGTTGCTCAGCAGCCCTGCCCCTGCGATCCCTAAAATCACCCCAGTTACAAGGCAGGCCAGAACCATCGCGCGCAGCTCGTACAGCTCTTTGATCTGCTTCTCGCGCCGTTCCATGTACGCTTGGTCGAACCGATCCATTCGTCCCTCCCACAGGATACGCGTCTGTTGTCTCTATTATACGTCCGGGGCGGGCACAGGTCGCGCGAACCACACGCGCCGCCTGCCCATTCCCCGCGATCTGTTAGAATAGGCGGGCATGGTTGGACATTCCGGCCTGCCTGTTCCTCGGCGCGAGGAAGAGCCAGTCTGGAACGCATTCGAACGCCGGAGATCATGAGACAAACACAACCGGTTCAAAAAAGCTGGCTCGTTCAGCGATCCCCGTTCTACTATGGATGGTTTGTGTGGATTGCCGCCGCGGTCGGGCTGTCCGCCACCGCGCCCGGGCAGAGCTTCTCCATCTCGTTGTTCATCGACCACTACATCGCCGACTTCGACCTGAGCCGGACCACCGTCTCCGGCTTATATGGGCTGGGGACGTTTATCGCAGCGCTCGGCCTGACGTGGGTTGGCCGCCAGATCGACCGGCGCGGCAACCGGCGAGCGGGCACGGTGATCGCGATCCTGTTCGCTGCGGTGCTGCTGGCCTGCTCGCTGATCATGAGCCCATTCACCATTCTGATCAGCTTCATCGCCATTCGCGGGCTGGGCCAGGGATCGCTGGGGCTGAACAGCTCGACGGTGATCGCCGAATGGTTCCAGGCGCGGCGCGGCTTCGTGATGGGGATCACGCTGGTGTGTTTCGCGCTGTTCCAGCGCCTGTACCTGCCCTGGCTGCAAGGTTACATCGACGCACACGGCTGGCGCGAGGCATGGATCGTCCTGGGGGCCGGGGTGGGCCTGATCGTCGTCCCGCTGACATGGCTCTTGATGCGCGACCGGCCCGAGGATTTCGGCTTGCAGCCCGACGGCAAGACCGGCGACTCCCAGAGCACGGGCCTCCGCTCGAATGGCGACTGGTCGCTGGGCGAGGCGATGCACACGCCGATCTTCTGGGCGTTCATGTCGGGCCGCGTGCTGTGCTCCGCCTGGGGGACGGGACTCATCTTTCACCAGATTTCGCTGTTCGAGAACGCGGGCCACACGGCGCGCCTGGCTGCCGAAACCTACGGGTACGCGGCCCTGGTGATGGCCGGATCGACGCTGCTGACCGGCTGGCTGGTCGACCGGCTGCGCCCGAACGTCGTCATGGCGATGCAGTTGACGGCGTTCCTGCTCGCCAGCGGCGTGGCAACGGCCATGTCGGCGGACGCGCTGGTGATCGCTTACGCGCTGGCCTTCGGATTCTTCATGGGGATGGGCTCGGTCTTCGACGGGACGGTGTGGGCCAACCTGTACGGGCGCCGGCACCAGGCCACGATTCGCGGCTTCGTGACAACCGCGCTGGTGGCTGGCACGTCCATCGGCCCGATCGCGTTCGGGCTGGCCTATGACAACCTGGGCAGCTATAACGCGGTCCTCTGGCTGGGCGCCGCCCTGGCCGTTGGTGTCGGGCTGGCGAGCCTGGCCGCCCCCCACCCCCGGCGCGCCGTGTAAGGGTGCGCTTCAAATCTGGGGCGAGTTTTGAACCACAGAGCACACGGAGAACGCAGAGGGAAATTCTGGAGAAGCCCTCAAAATATGCTTTCTCTGTGTCCCCTGTGGCCTCTGTGGTGGGTTTTTTGCCCCACATCTGGACCGCACATCCGCGTAATCAGCGCCCAGGGCGCGGGCCGGGGAGATGCCCCCGGCCACAATCCGCGCAGCGAACCGCTAGCCGCCGCGCACGAACGTGATGAAATCCAGCGAGCCGACGTCGATGCCGTTCTGCGCCAGCACCAGCGCCACCTGCGCCCGGTGCTCGGTGTGGTGGTTGAACACGTGCACGATCATCTGCCAGAGAACGTCCTGCTGCGGGATGCCGCGCGTCGTCCGGTAGGACACGACGCGGTCCGGATCGTCAATCGCCTGCAGGAACGCGCGGAACTCCTCGCGCAGAGGGGCCCACGCCTCGGCCACGGCGTCCAGCGTCGGCAGGTCGCCGGCGGACAGCAGCCGGTCGGGCGACTCGCCCTGCCAGCGCGACAGCCAGACCCGGTCCGCGGCCAGCATGTGCACCAGGACCGCATGCGGCGACAGCCACTCCGCGCGAATCGGCGCGGCGAGGGCGTCCGGGGCGAGCTGGCGCGCCCCTTCGAGCACGCGGTCGTCCGCCCAGATGGTGTAATCGAGCAGAAGTTCGGGATCGATGTTCATCGTTGCGCCTCCTTTGAGCTTCGCCCGTATGGTATGCCGCCCGCGGAATCCGCGCCAGAACGGGGCAGCGACCCGATCGCCCAGGCGGGCCACCCGGCCTCGATCACGCCTCATCCACCCCCGCCAGCACGGTCTGGCGCAGGGCGCGCGCGGCTTCGTCCGGGTAACCGGCGACCCGGTCGCGCAGCAGACGTTCCGCCAGGTCGAGCAGGCCCGCCGCCGCCCGGTCGAGATCGAGCCGCAGCAGCGCGTTGATCTCGCCGGCAATCTGCGGATAGGCCATCTCGAAGCGGCGCAGCGGATCGAGGTTGTCCAGTGCGGCGGGCTGCTCGGCAGGGATGTGCTTGGCGATCAGCCGCAGCAGCGCGTGGAGCGACAGCACCGTGATGAACTGCCGCGCGCTCAGGTGCTCGCCGCGCCGGTAGCGCCCCGTGCCGACCAGCAGGCTGGTGAAGAAGCGTCCCAACAAGGAGCCATCATCCCGGATCGCCGTCTGAAACTCGGCGGCGGTCGCCCGTTCCACGCGCTCCAGAACCGCCGCCAGCCCGGCGCGGTCCACCAGCAGGCGGTAATCGTTGAGCCTGGCGCGCTGCAGCCCGTCCCGGTCCGAGACGGCAAACTCGGCCAGGTGACCGCTCTCGTAGATGGCGGTGACGCCGTCGGTCACGGTGTCGGTGACATACAGGACGATCCGATCGCTGTCGGGCAGCCATTCGCAGTGGGCTTTGAACCACGCGACGGCGTCCGGTTCGACGACCACCCAGAAATCGTGATCGGACCACTCGTCCGGCTGGTGCGACTGCCCCGCCATCGATCCCGCCGACATCAGCCCCAGCACGCGCGAATCGCGTTCCAGGGTGCGCGTCAGCGTCTCGGTGAAAGCTGCATAGTCTCGCGCGTTCATCTCCGGTGATTCTCTCTCCTTCGCGGTTCACTCATAGCGCACAAAATCGGTCGGCTCCGCGCTCAGCGGGACGTATTCGCCCCACTGCCGGTTGGGGCCCCACGCCACGGGGAGCGCCGCGCCCGCCCGCACGAAGACCGGGATGCGGTCCAGCGGCGCGGGGACCCGCACGTGCTGCCCCCCGGCGAAACGGTCGCCCGTCCACAGGTCGCGCCAATCGCCGTCCGGCAGGTAGGCGGACCACGTGTCCGCGCCCTCCTCGACGACCGGGCAGACGAGCAGATCGCGCCCGAAGAAATACTGGTAGGGCGACGCCTCGCGGTGCCACAGCCCCAGCGCGCGCATCACCGGCTGGCCGGTGCGGGCGGCGTGCTGCGCTTCCCCCCAGATATACGGCATCAGATTATGTCGCGTGTTCACGAAATGGCGAAACGCCGGGATCACGCGCTCGTCGCCGGTGCGCGCCTGGATGTTCCAGGGCGTGCGGTCGTGGCACGGCTCGCGGTGCTGGTTGAACTCGGAGTGATACTGCATGATCGGGCAGAAGGCCGCCATCGCGGCGCCCCGCAGGTACAGCTCCGCCGAGGGGATCGCGCCGCTGAAGCCGCCCAGGTCCCAGCCCCAGAACGGAATTCCCGACACGCCCGCCGACAGCCCGGCCAGGATCGAATGGCGGAACGCGTCCCAGGTCGAGTTTTCGTCGCCCGCCCAGTGAACGGGCGACCGCTGCGACCCGGTGAACCCGGCGCGGCTGAACGTCAGGGCGTCGGGGCGTTTGCCGGTCGCGAAATCGTAATACGCCGCGGTGTACAACTGCGGATACTCGTTCAACACCTCGTCGCCCCGGCGGCCATCGGCGAAGCGCACCGCCGTGCTCCACAGGTGCTCGCCGCCGTCCGTCTTGAAACCGTCGATTCCCATCTCGTCGAGCAGGTAAGCGCGCTTGTTCAGCCACCAGTCGCGCGCCGCCGGGTTCGTCACGTCCCACAGGTAGCCGTTGCGGAACCAGAACGGCAGCACCCGGTACAGCGATCCGTCCGCTTTGCGCACGCCGTAGCCCTCGCGCTCGAACACGGCGCGATCGGCCTCGTGCTGGGGGTTCGTCCCGTCGCTGAACTTGAAGACGGGAAGCTGCCACAGCACCAGGCGGATGTCACGCGCGTGCAGCCAGTCGACCATCGCCTTCGGGTCCGGCCATTTGCCGCCCGCGGGGAAGGTGAAATCGGCGAGACGCGGCGCGGCATCACCCGGCATGGGCGCGACCTGCGCGTCGTTCCAGATGTAAAACGTCTGCTCGTCGCTCCACGCCTCGATGACGAGCGCGCTGGGGATGATCCCGTGCTCGAACGACTGCTCGACCTCGCGCATCACGCGCGCCTGCGAGTTCCACTCGTTGCCGCTCATCCACAGGCCGAACGCCCACAGCGGCGGCAAGACAGCCGGGCCGGTGCGCTGCGTGAACTGGGCGGTGATCTCCAGCGGGTCGCCCCCGGTGAACCACGTGGCGGCCAGCGTTTCGTCCGGCCCGATATCGGCTTCCAGGGTCCAGCGATCGGGCCGGGTGGCGGCCAGGTCGAACTGCATCCAGCGGCTGCTCTCGACGTGCACGCCGTAGCCCGCCGACGAGAGCAGGAACGGGACCGGCATGTAGGTCCGCTTGCCCTGGCTCTTGTATTGCTCGTAACAGCGCACGTCCATGATCTCGCCGCGCTGGTCCAGCGCGTTGAAGCGCTCGCCCAGGCCGAAGAACGCCTCGCCGGGATCGCACGCAAACGCCAGCCGGACGCGCCGGGCCCGCGCCCCATCCGTCAACCATTCCACCGCCACCAGCGGCGGTAGCGCCTCGCCAGCCGGTGCCGAGTCCGAAACGGTCCGGCTCACGCGCATCGTCCACTGGCGAGCGTCCGCGCCGGACCGCTCGAACGTCACCGACTCCAGCGGCGCGGGCTGCCAGTCTTCGCCGGTCAGCGTGTATTCCGGCCCGGCCTGCCCATCGACCTCGATCCAGTAGGTCAGCGTCTGGCCGAGCGGGGGCGCGGTCAGTTGGGCGCGCCAGACGTCCTGCTCGATGCGGACGACGCGCTCCAGGTACTCCGCGCCGACGCCCTCTTCCTGGCGCGGCTGCCAGTCGGGATCGCGGGCCGCGGTCACCGTTGGCCCGGCAGCGCCGTCGAGCCGCGTGTGCACCCGCACCGATCCGGCGGCGCCTGGCGGGCGCGTCACGATGCCGACCGCGAACGGCGCGTTCGCCAGCGGCTGGCGCGGGAAGCGTTCTTCAGGCAGTTGTTCGTAAGGGTGTTCTTGCCCCAGCGGGGTGTGAATCATCTCGGTCATCAGGGTTTCTCCAGGCGCGACTCGACGATCAAAACCATGCCATGCGACCACAGCAGGGGACGCGCAACGGTCCCCCAGCGCGCTTCCCACTCGGCGAAATGCGCCGGGTGCAGCAGGTGATCGGACACCTGCTCCGGCAGCGCGCCATCCTCCGACGCCTGCACCTCGATCCACGCCACCAGCTCGCGGGCCTCGGCGCGGCGCCCCAGCTCGATGTAAACCCAGGCCAGCCATGCCGCCAGCAGAATCCACTCACCGCCGCCGTAATACACGTCCGCGGCGTAGCGGTAGACGCCCCCGCCCGGTCGGCGCAGGTCGCGCTCGATTCGGGCGAGCGTCCGGGCGAAGCGCTCGTCCTCGACGTCGAGCAGGCCATACGGCACAGCGGCCCACAGCAGGCTGGCATCGACCGCGTCGCTCCCCAGGCTCTTGACCAGGTGCCCGCCCGGCGCGACGCCGGTTTGCAGGGTGAACGCGCGGATCGCTTCCGGCAGGCCACCGGGCACCAGCGCCGCGTTGTGGCGCCGGACCGCGCTCAGCCCGCCGTACAGCGCCGCCAGCGTGCTGACGTGAATCTGGTGGCGGTGCTCTTCCCAGCAGTCGTAATTGGTGGACTGCCACAGCGGGGCCAGGTAGCGAACGGTGATCGCGACCGCCGGCTCCAGCGCGATCCACAGGTCGCGGTCCCCGGTCATGTCGACGTGCGCGGCCAGCCCCCACAGCCACGCGCCGTAACCATCCAACTGGAAATCCCACCAGTCATCGGTGCCGATCGCGCCGTCGGGCGTGAACCGCGTGGGCAGGTAGTCGGCATCCGCGGGGGTGACGTTCTGCGCGAGCATGTCCAGCAGGCGCTCGACGCGGTCGCCCTGCTTGTTCAGCGTGCGCCCGACCCAGGTGTAGAAGGCGCGGGCGCTGTCGTGCTGCCCGGCGCAGTCCATCCCATAGGCGATCCACGCGCCGTCGCGCAGCCACGCGTACTGGTACTGCGAGAAGGTCGGCGCCGCCACGTAGGCCCCACCGGGGGCCTGCGCCGCGCGAATGATGTCCAGACTCGATTGATGTAGATTCATGGGCTTGACGGGTGAACGGTGCGGCGGCGAGATAGCTCCCGCCGCCGCTGCATGGTCGATGGGGTTGCTAGCTCAACAGCGCGTCGATCTCTTCCTTGGCGATGTCCAGCGCGCTCTGTGCGTCCAGGTCACCCGACACAACCGCGCTCAGCAGGTCGTCGATCAGGTCCTGCATTTCGGTCTGGCGCTCGATCACGGGCAGCGTCGCCACCGCGTTCAACGAGTCGAACACCGCCTGGCGGTTGGCAGGCGGGGTCTGCGCCAGGTACGCCTCGAAGTATTCCGGCTTGTCGAGCGCGGGCAGCTCCCAGCTATTCTCGATGCGCACGCGGGCGGCGGTCTCGCTCGCCGTCAGGAACTGGGCCCAGGCCGCGGCCTCTTCGGGGTGCTCGGTGGACTTGGCGATGGCGACGCCGTTCGAGAAGAACGCCGAGCCTTTGTGGGCCATGCCCAGGTCCACGACGATATCCCATTCGAACTCAGCCGGCTCGAACAGCGGGAACATCCAGATGCCGCTGACCAGCATGCCAACCCGCCCGGTCAGGAAGAAGTCCTTGTCGTCGCCGGAGACTTCCGCCGCCTGCTCGACATCGTCGGCCATCACGTCGTCGGCCAGCATCCCGACCATCGTCTCGACGGTCTCGACGCATTCCGGCGCGTTGATGGTGGATTCGGTCTTGTCTTCGTTGAAGAACTGGCAGTCGTTCTGCGCGGCGCGCTTGTAGAACTCCCAGAAGGTGATCGGCGCCTTGATGCCCCAGACGTTGTCACCCAGCGCCGTGATCGCCAGACCGGCCTGGCGCGCGTCTTCCATCGTCCAATCGTCGGTGGGATAGTCGAGCCCTGCCTGGTCGAACAGGTCCTTGTTGTAGAACAGGACGACGGTCGAGAACGTCTCCGGCAGCGCGAGCTGCTTGCCCTCGTAGTTGAACACGTCGAGCGCGCGCGGATAGTACGGCGTGTCGGGGTCGAGGTACTCGGTCAGGTCGAGCAGCACGTCGTTGGCCGCGTAGTTGACGAACGTCTGGTATTCCAGCTCGAACACGTCCGGCGGATCGCCCCCGGCGAAGTCCGCCTGAAGCACGGTCGGGTAGTCGCCGTAGGGCGCGTCGGACGTTTCGATCTTGATGTTGGGGTGCTCGGCCTCGAACGCCGCCACGATTTCGGCCAGGTCGTCGAGGTGGTCCGGGCTGGACGTGAAGTTGAAGTACCGGATCGTGACGGTATCCTGGGCGAAACTGGTCACCGGGACGAGCCCCATCACCAGCGCCACCACGATACCCAGTGCAAAGAACTTACGGGACATCTTCTTTTCTCCTTCAATCATGAATACTCAAGCGAACGAATGAACGTTTCGCAGCGAACCCTAACCTTTGATGCCGCTAAACGTGACACCACGAACGAACCACTTCTGAGCGAACAGGTAGGCGATCAGGATGGGCAGGATGGTGATCACCGCGCCCGCCATCACGACGTTCCACTCGACCGAGCCCTGGTAGCGGCTGGACCCGGCGAGGTTCGCCAGCGCGACGGGCAGCGTCATCACCTCGGCTTTGCGGGCCACGAACAACGGCCACAGGTACGCGTTCCACAGTGCCATGAAGTTGAACACCGTCAGCGTGGCGAGCGCCGGCTTCGACAGCGGCAGCACCACCCGCCAGAACACCGTGAAGCGGTTGGCCCCGTCGATGAAGGCCGCCTCTTCGAGATCGCGCGGGAGCGTGAGGAACGACTGCCGCAGCAGGAACACGCCGAACGCGTTGAACAGGCTGGGGATGATCAGCCCCTGGTAGGTGTTCACCCACCCCAGGTGCCGGATCAGGATGAACTGCGGGATGATGATCACCTGGACCGGGATCATCAACGTCGCCAGGTAGAGCAGAAACACGGTATCGCGCCCGCGCCACACCATGCGCGAAAACGCGTAGGCCGCCATCGCCGCGAAGATCACCTGCCCCGCCGTCCCAACCACCGTCACGAAGAAGCTGTTGAAGATCAGGCGCGGGATGTCCATCCGGTCGGAGAGGGTGCGGTAGGCGTCGAGGCTGGCCGGGTCCGGGATGAACTGGGGCGTGGCGGTCGCCAGGCCGGACTGTTCCTTGAACGATGTGCTGACCGTCCACACGAACGGCACCAGCATGATCAGCGCCAGCACGATCAACACGGCGTACTGCGCGGCCTGGAGCGCCAGCGGGACGCCCCGGCGCGCCACCCACGGCTCGCGCGTCAGAGAACGTTCCAGGGTCATGGTCTTGCGTGCCTCGTTCATAGGTCGTAGTGCACCCATCGATTCTGAAACCGGAACTGGACGAGCGTGATGGTGAAGATGACGGCGAACAGCACCCACGACATCGTCGCCGCGTAGCCCATGCGGTTGTAGCGGAACGCGTTATCGACGATCTCGCCCACGATCACCGACGCGCCGCGCCGGGCGAAGCGCTCCGGCATGAGCCACGCCTGCTCGAACACCTGGAACGAGTTGATCAGCGAGATGATGAGGGCGAAAAACGTGGTCGGCGTGAGCAGCGGCACGGTGATCCGGCGCAGGCGCTGCCAGCGGTTGGCGCCGTCGATCTTGGCCGCCTCGTAATAATTCTCTGGAATGCCCTGCAGCCCGGCCAGGAACATGACCGTGATGAAGCCGAGGTCCTTCCAGACGCTGGTGATGATGATCGCGTAGAGCGCCGTGTCCGGGTTGATCAGCCACGCCGGGCCTTCGATGCCGACCAGCGACAGGAAATAGTTGACCAGCCCATACGCCGGGTTGAAGACCCACTTCCAGATGACCGCCACCGCCACCCACGACGTCACCACCGGCACGAAGAACGCCGTCCGGAACCAGGCCCGGCCCCGCAGCGGCTGGTCGAGCAGCAGCGCCGTCAGGAAGGCCAGCACCAGCACCGACGGGATGTACAGCACGATGAACGTCAGCGTGTGCTCGAAGGCGGTCCAGAAGGCCGCGTCGTGGTACAGCTCGCGGAAGTTGTCCAGGCCGATGAATTTCGCGTCCGAGAGCAGGTTCCAGTCGTAGAGCGTCAGGCGCAGCGAATAGACGACCGGCCCCAGGATGAAGACGATCAGCCCCAGCAGGCTGGGGGCCAGGAAGAACGCGACCCACCCCCACTTCGTAATACCGCGATTGCCTGCCATCTCACTCACTTTCTTCACTCACTAAAAAAACTGCCTCAAAAAAACAGGAGTCACGCCGTTTCGACGGTTTGAATCAACGGCGACTCGAAGATCTTGCCCACGACCAGCCCCGCCGCGCCCCTGGCCCACGCCTGATCGTCCGTCGGCTTGATGAGCGTTTCCACGCCGTCGAGCAGGCCGTTGAACGTGTGCTCGCGCAGGCTTTCCAGCATCGGGTCGAGCCGGTGCGCCCCCGCCGTGACCCCCTCGCCGCTGACGATGATCAGGGACGGGCAGAACAGGTTGACCACGATCGCCAGCCCCACCCCCAGGTAGTGCCCGCTGCGCGCCAGCAGGTCGCGGGCCAGCGTGTCGCCCTGGGCGGCGGCCTGGGCGATGTCCTCCAGCACAGCCCCGCTTTCGAGCATCGAGGGGACTCCCTCCGCCAGCGCGGCCCGCATATCGCGCAGGATGGCCGGGTCGGAAGCGATCGCCTCCAGGCAGCCGCGCTTGCCGCAGTCGCACGGCGGGCCGTCCGGCAGCAGCGTGATGTGCCCCACCTCGCCCACGCCGCCCTTGTGGCCGCGATAGAGCTGGTGGTTGATCACCACCCCCAGGCCGATCCCGCGCCCGATGGTGAGCACGGCGAAATTCGCCACGTCGTGGCCGGGGCCGAATAGCTGCTCGGTGATGGTGAGCGTGTTCACGTCGTTTTCGAGATAGACGGGGAGCAGCAGTTGGTCGGCCAGCAGCCCGGCCAGCGGCACGTTCTGCCAGTGGAAGAAGGGTGAGTAGTGGACGATGCCCGCCGCGCTGTTGATCACGCCCGCCAGCCCCACGCCCACGCCCAGCACCTTGTCGCGCGTGATGTCGGCCTCGTAGAGCGCGTGGATCACGGTGTGGGACAGGGTTTCGGCGACGGCTTCCGGGCCGTGCGAAGTGGGCAGCGGGCGCTCCAGGTAGTTCAGGACGGTCGCTTCCAGGTCGGTGACGGCGCACACGGCGCGGTCTTCCATGAGCTTGAGGCCGACGACGTAGCCCGCCGTAGGGTTCAGGCGCAGCAGCACCTGGCGGCGCCCGCCGGTGAAGTCGCTCTCGCCTGCCTCGGTCACCCACCGCGACTCGATCAGATCGTTCACGATCTGCGAGACGGCGCCGACGCTCAGGCCGGACAGCTCGGTGAGCTGCGTGCGCGACAGCGGTCCCTGGCTCCGGATGGTGTTGAGGAGCAGGTTGCGATTCATCGCGCGCATCAGGTCCCGGTTTCCACGACGAGGCTTGTTCACGGCTCTTTTCTCATTCAGTGAAATAAGTTGCCTCCAGCATACTCCAGGTGCGGCCCGTTTGTCAATCATTTCGTGCGATCAATCTGGAATCGGGGGCGATCAGGGGGACTCGAACGCCCCGACAGGCGGCGGCTACTCGCCCTCGCCCTGGATGGGCAGGCACACCTTGAAGCGCGTCTCGCCCGGCTCGGAGAACAGTTGAATGTCGCCGCGATGCTCGTGCGCCACGATGCGGTACACGATGTCCAGACCCATGCCCGTCCCGTCGCCGACGTCTTTCGTCGTGAAGAACGGCTCGAAGATGCGCGGCTGCACGTCGGCGGGAATACCGGGGCCGTCGTCCGTGATCTCGACGACGACCCGATCGTATTCGCGCGCGGCCCGGATGCAAATCTGCCCGGCCCCGCCCATCGCGTCGATCGCGTTGTCGATCAGGTTGGTCCACACTTGGTTGAGCTGGCTGCCGTGCGCGGTGATGCGCGGCAGGTCCGGCGCATAGTCGCGCGTGACGGTGACGTTGACCAGCTTGTGCTTGAGGATGGTCAGCGTGTTTTCCAGCCCCTCGCGCACGTCGACTTCCTGCTTGTGCGACCGGTCCATGTAGGTATACGCCTTGATGGCCATGACGAGGGCGGAGATCCGCGCCGTGCTCTGCTCGATCGTGTGCGACAGCTCGGCGGCGGCCAGCGCGCTCGCCAGCCAGTCCAGCGCCGTTTCGAGCGCCGCATCGCCCAGCCAGTCGCGCAGCGCCGCCAGGTCGGCGATCTCCGCGCCGGCCTGCGCCAGCACGGGCGCCAGCCGCCACGCCCCGCCCACGGACCGGGACTCCAGCCAGCCGGTCAGCGCGTCTTCGCGGTCGGCGCGCGCCAGCGGGTCGAGCAGGGCCGCGCGCGCGCTCCGCCCGGCCAACGTCTCCCGCAAGCCCTGGACGAGCGCGATCTGGTCGTCGCTGAGGCCGAGCCGCCCCAGCCGCAGCGACAGGTCTTGCAGGGCGGCGAGCGTTTCGCGGAGCTGCTTGGCGGCGCGCACGCTGGCCGAGGCGGGGTTGTTCATCTCGTGCGCCAGCCCCGCCGCCAGCTTGCCCAGCGCGGACAGCTTCTCGTGCTGCTGCACCATCGCCTCGGTGCTGCGCAGGCGCTGCGCCATGGTGGACATCAGCGCGCGCAGCAGCGGCGCCGCGTCCAGCCCCTCTTTGAACAGCGCGGGCGGGTAGCGCACCAGGTGGCAGTCCGCGATGGCCTTGACCGTCGCCAGGTGCGGCTGCCCGGTGAGCAGCGAGATCTCGCCGACGAACGCGCCGGGATACTGGTTCGTGAGCAGCACCTCGCGCCCGCCGATCCGCTTGGTGACCGTCAGCGCGCCTTCCAGCAGGACGCACAGCCCGCTGGCGGGCTCGCCCTCCTCCATGAGCGTGTCGCCGTCGCGCAGAAACAGCTCCTCGCCCTCTTCCTCGAAGGTGGCGATCTGTTCCTCGGTCAGCGTGTCGAAGGGCAGCGCCCGGCGCAGCGCGTCACGCATGGCTACAGCCCCTCCAGGTACTGGTGCACCATCTGGATCACCATCGCGCCCTCGCCCACCGCGGTCGCCACGCGCTTCACGGACCCGTGCCGCACGTCGCCCACCACGAAGATGCCGGGCACGTTCGTCTCGAAGATGTGCGGGTCGCGATCCAGCGGCCAGTCGCGGATGCGCCCCCGGCTGTCGCGCGGGAGGTACGGGCCGCACAGAATGAAGCCGTGCTCGTTGCATTGGACCAGGTCCTGCAGCCAGTGCGTCTGGGGCCGGGCGCCGATGAAGATGAACACCGCATCCGCCCGCAGGCGCTCGGTGACGCCTCGCTCCAGGTCCTCGACCACGACCGACTCGAGGTGCCCGTCGCCGCACGCCTCCACGAGCTGGGTCCGCACGCGAACGGTGATGTTGTCGCGCGTCCCGAGCTGGTCGACCAGGTAGCGCGACATGCTGCGACCGGGGTCCGGGCCGCGCACCAGCAGCGTGATGCTGCCCGCGTATTTCGAGTAGTGCATGGCCGCCTGCCCCGCCGAGTTGCCCGCCCCGACGATGAAGATATCCTGCCCTTTGAAGGCCGGGGCCTCGCTCATCGTCGCGCCGTAATAGACGCCCGCGCCGGTCAGCCCGTCGATGCCGGGCACATCCAGCCGGCAGTAGTCCACGCCGGTGGCGATCAACAGCGCGTGGCACACCACCTCGCGCCCGTCGGCCAGCGTGATCACCCGGTACGGGTCCTCCAGGCGAATGTGCACCGCCTCCTGCGGCGAGAGGATCTCCGCGCCGAAGCGCCGCGCCTGCGCCACCGCCCGCCGCGCCAGGTCCGCGCCGGAAAGCCCGACGGGGAAGCCCAGGTAGTTCTCGATCCGCGCCGACGTGACCGCCTGCCCGCCGGGCGCGGCCTTCTCCAGCAGCAGCGTGTGCAGCCCTTCCGACGCGCCGTAAACGGCAGCGCCCAGCCCGGCAGGCCCCGCCCCAACGATGACCAGATCGTAGAACGGGCGCTCCGGCTCGGTGCGCAGCCCCAACCGCTCGGTGATCGCGGCCCTGTCGGACGCCGCCAGCCACGAGCCATCCGGGAAGATCAGGACCGGCAGCCTCGGCTCGCCCGGCCCCAACTGCTCGAGCAGCCTTTGCGCTTCCGGATCCGTCTCGATGTCCAGCCACCGGTAGGGCACCTGGTTGAGCGAGAGGAAGCGCTTGACGTCGTAGCAGGCGGGCGACCAACGGTGGCCGATGACGCGCACCCCCTCGAACGGGGGACGGTACGCCGCCAGCCAGTCGTCGAGCAGATCGTGCAGCGGCGGGTAGAGGATCTCTTCGGGCGGGTCCCACGGCTTGTTCAGGTAGTAGTCGATCCCCACGACGTTGATCGCGCGAATGGCCGCGTCGATGTCGGCGTACGCGGTGAGCAGCACGCGCTTGGAGTCGGGATACAGCGCCAGCGCGCGCTCGAGAAACGCGATGCCGGACATGCCCGGCATGCGCTGATCGACGACGAACAGCGCCACCGGCTCGCTGCGCAGCTTCAGTTTGCGCAGCGCTTCGAGCGCCTCGGCCCCGGAGCTGGCGTTGAGGATGCGGAACTGCTCGCCGAATTCGTGGCGCAGGTCGCGCGTGATGCTCTGCAGCACGTCGGGATCGTCATCGACCAGAAAGAGAATGGGTTTCGCCAAGCCTACTATCCCCAGCATGATGGCCGGGCCACACGCACAGGTGGCCCGGTTAATGCAATGCGAAGCAATCCTATTATATCAGATATTGTTGATGGTTTTTAGCGCATTTGCGACGTGCGGCGCAGCAGGCCGCCGGGCGCGCTCACAAGGTGGCGAGGATGCCCCCATCCACGTAGATGATCTGCCCGTTCACGAAGCTGGACGCGTCCGACGCGAGGAACACCGCCGGGCCGATCAGCTCCTCCGGCGCGCCCCAGCGCTGGGCGGGCGTGCGCCCCTTGATCCAGGCGTCGAACTGCTCGTCTTCGAACAGCGCGCGGTTCATCTCGGTTTTGAAGTAGCCCGGCCCGATGCCGTTCACCTGGATGTTGTGCCGGGCCCACTCGGTCGCCATCGCCTTGGTGAGCATCTTCAGCCCGCCTTTGGCGGCGGTGTACGGGGCGATCGTCGGGCGGCCTACCTCGGACATCAGCGAGCAGATGTTGATGATCTTGCCCGCCCGCCGGGCGATCATGCCGCGCGCGACGTGCTGGGCCACCAGGAACGGCGCGGTCAGGTTGGTGTCGAGCACCTCGCGCCACACCGCCTCCCCGACCTGCTCCAGCGGCGCCCGGCGCTGGATGCCGGCATTGTTCACCAGCACGTCGATCGGGCCGGCCTCGCGCTCGATGCGGGCAATCGCGGCGGCCACGTCTTCGCGGCGGGTGACGTCGAACGCGTAACCGTGTGCGTCCAGCCCGGCGTCGCGCAGGCGCTCGACCGCGCCAGCGAGCCGCTCCGCGCCCCGCCCGTTCAGGACGACCGTCGCGCCCGCCTCAGCCAGCCCTCGCGCCAGCGTGAAGCCAAGCCCCTGGCTGGACCCGGTGACCAGCGCCACGCGCCCGGTCAGGTCGAACTGTCCCGTTCCCACGATCATCCCCCGCTCGCCACCGCGAGGATGCGCTCCATCCGCGCGTGATCGTCCGGCGTCACCTGCATGCGGCGCTCGTCCGCCTGGAACCAGTCCAGCGTGCGGCGGATCCCCTCGTGGAAGGGGATGGTCGCCACGTAGTCCGGCACGAAGCGCCTGACCTTGCTATTGTCGAACACGGCGCACCACATCTTGTCGCCCAACAGCCCCGCGCCCACCTCGGGATCGACGCGAGCGATCGCGTCCGACGGGACGTGCACGATCTCCGGCTTCACGCCCAGCGCATCGCCAAGCTGCTCGATGATCTGGTTCCACGTCAGCGCGAAATCGGACGTGATGTGGACCGCGTGCCCGGTGGCCTGGGGATGGCCCAGCAGGCCGACGAAGCCCTTCGCGAAATCCTCGGAGTGTGTCACCGTCCAGAGCGTCGTGCCGTCGCCGTGCACGACGACCGGCTTGCCTTGCAGCATCCGCTGGGGGACCAGGTAGCGGGCCCAGCTTCCCACCGCGACCGGGATGTGCGTGTCGTAGGTGTGCGAGGGGCGCACGATGGTGACGGGGAAACCCTCCTCGCGGTAGGCGTGCATGAGGCGTTCTTCGCAGGCGATCTTGTCCCGCGAATACTGCCAGTAGGGATTCGCCAGCGGCGTCGACTCGGTGATGACCGGCACCGTCAGCGGCTTCTGGTAGGCCGACGCCGAGCTGATGAAGACGTACTGCCCGCAGCGCCCGCGAAACAGGTCCAGGTCGCGCTCGATGTCCGGCTCGCGGTAGGCGATCCAGTCGACCACCACGTCGAAGGTCTGCTCGCCCAGGGCGGCGCGCACCTGCTCCGGCTGGGTGATGTCCGCCCTGATCGTCCGGGCGCCTTCGATGATGCGATCCTGCCGCCCCCGGTGGAGCAAAGTGAAGTCGACGCCTCGGTGGAGCAGCGTGAGGTCGATGCCACGTTTGAGGGCGAGCTGGCTGACCGAGACGCTGATGTTGCCCGTTCCGCCGATGAATAAGACGTTCATGCTTTGTTTCTCCTGACTGACGACAACGCCGCGCAACTCAGCCGGCGCCCGCGTGGGACAAAATCTGGCGGACGAGCTGGCTGCCGATGATCGCCAGCCCGTCGATGATCATGTACTGGCTCGCGGCGCGGTCGAACAGCACCCTGGCCTGGGACGGGAAGCCGTCTTCCTCGTCGCCCAGCCAGTACGTCACCGCCAGCCACAGCCGGGGCAGCGCCCGGAACTCGTAGGCCGCGTCGCCGAAGCCGGACAGCCGGCTGCCCCCCGCCGCCCGCGCGCCGCGCTCGAACGCGGCCAGGTTGTCCCCCAGCGTCCGGCTGAGCAGGCCGCCCGTATACCCGGTGAACGCCTGGTGGTAGAACGCGCCATCCGGCAACTCGCGGAAGGCCACCCACTCGCCCACGCGCGGGGCGCCGGTCGCCGCCAGCAGGTACGCCGTCACCAGCCCCTGGATCATCGTCGGTGCGTCGGCGCCGTCCGCGTCCACGACGCGGTATTCCGGCACGCGCACGACCAGCGGGCGCCCGAAAAACGCCAGGGACAACGTCCCCTCATCCGGGCCGGACGGCTCCCACGACGCGCCGCTGTTGGCCGCGACCTGCTGCGCGACACGGGCGCGCAGGCGCTGTCGCTGGCCCGCCATCTGTTCGTCCATTGATTGCGCCCAGTGTTTCATGCTGTCCTGCGGTTGACGCTCCAACATGGCTCGCCCTCGCCTTGCACACCGTACCGTGTTCAGACTACCGGAAGCGCGAAGCCCGCGCAAGTGAAGGATGTCAGCTTCGCCCACGATTCCGGCGCGAATCCGGCCCATGCTGCGAGTCCGTCCCTCGTGTTTCGGCGAGGGCATTTGAGAATAGCGCATTTTTACGGTAGTATACTTGCATCGCTCTTATCCACGTTGAAGTGAAATCGGTTCGCACTGGCGCCATACCGGCCCGGTAATTCAATGATGCCCTGCGCATCTTCAAACGGTTCTGCCGGCCTTGCGGGCCGCCCAGAGCCTTCAAATAAGCTCATAGTCGCAGCTTTCTCGTTCCAACAAACACCTGCAGGCGGCCAAGCCCGCCCGGCGGTGCAGTCGTTTTAAACTAGCGTAGTCCAGTCTGGAACAACCTCATGATCGAATTGAAGAACGTGACCAAGTTCTATCCCGGTCAGCGCCAGCCCGCGGTAGCCAACGTGACGTTTACCGTGCCTGAGGGCAACACGTGCGTCCTCATCGGGCCGTCCGGCTGTGGGAAGACGACCATCATGAAGATGGTGAACCGGCTGATCGAGCCGACCGAGGGGATCATCTCGATCAACGACAACAACGTCCGCCAGATGAACGCCGTCAAGCTGCGGCGCACGATCGGCTACGTCATCCAGCAGATCGGCCTGTTCCCGCACATGACCATCCAGCAGAATATCGCCGTCGTGCCCAACATGCTCGGCTGGAAGCCCGCCAAGATCGCCCAGCGCATCGACGAGCTGATCGAGCTGGTGGGCATGGACCCGCCCACCTACCGCGACCGCTACCCGCGCGAGCTGTCCGGCGGGCAGCGCCAGCGCATCGGCGTGGCCCGCGCCCTGGCCGCCGACCCGCCCGTGATGCTGATGGACGAGCCGTTCGGCGCCGTCGATCCGATCACGCGCGACCGGCTGCAGAACGAGTTCCTGCGCCTGCAAGAACGGCTGCACAAGACGATCATCTTCGTGACTCACGACATCGACGAGGCGATCAAGATGGGCGACCAGATCGTGATCCTGCAGGTCGGCGGCCTGATCCAGCAGATCGGCAGTCCCGACGAGATTCTGGCAAGCCCGGCGAACGATTTCGTGGCCGACTTCGTCGGCAGCGACCGCGGCCTGAAGCGGCTCAGCCTGATCCGCGTGGGGGACATGTACCAGCAGCATCCCAGCGTGCAGGTGTCCGAAGTGGCCGAGGTCGCGATCGAGCGTATGGACAAGGCAGGCGTCAGGAGCCTCGTCGTGCTGGACCGCGAGCGTCACGTGCTGGGCTACCTGACGCGCAAAGACGCCGAAAAACACCCGCGCCGGCTCGTGGCCGACGTGATGAACCCGCTGGAGGTGTACACCGAGAAGCAGAGCACGCTGCGCGACGCGTTCTCCGAGATGCTGACCAACACGATCCGCATGCTGCCGGTGGTGGACGACGACGACCGCTACCTGGGCGTCGTGACGACGGACGCCGTGCAAAACGCGATCTCGACCCCCCACAACGGGCCTGAAGGGGTGTAGCCATGCAGTACATCCTCGACCGCCCCGACCTTGTGCTCGACGTGGTGATCGAGCACGTCTACATCACCGTGATCGCCGTGCTGGTCGCCAGCGTGATCGGGGTGTTCCTGGGCGTGCTCGTCACGCGCATCCGGGCGCTGTACGACCTCGTGCTCACCGTGGCCGGGATCATCTACACCGTGCCCAGCCTGGCGATGTTCGTCCTGATGATCCCGATCCTGGGCATCGGCTTCAAATCGGCAGTGGTGGCGCTGGTGCTCTACTCGCTGCTGATCCTGATTCGCAATACCGCCGTGGGCATCGACGGGGTCGATCCCAACATCATCGAGGCGGCCAACGGCATGGGCATGACGCCGCTCAGCATCCTGCTGCGCATCGAGCTACCGCTCGCCCTGCCCGTCATTTTCGCCGGGATCCGCATCGCCGCCGTCTCGGCCATCAGCCTGGGGACCATCGCGGCGTTCATCGGGGCCGGCGGCATCGGCGACCTGATCTTCGAGGGCATCAGCAGCCAGCGCGACGACAAGATCATCGCGGGGGCCATCGCGGCGTCCGCCATGGCAATCGGCACCGAAGTCCTGCTGCGGCAGATCGAAAAGGGCGCGTCGCCCGGCATCACCGGCGACTTCAAGACGCTGGGCGAGCACCTCGCCGACGCCTGGAACGCACTCTGGCACCGGCCCGATCTCGTCGCCCTGATCGGCGCGATCCTGCTGCTGGCCGGTTACGGGAGCGCGACGTGGGTCCGGCCTTATGCCGAACACGAAGCGATCGCCGGGAACGAGGAAGCCCAGGCGGCCCTGGCGGACAACGGCCTGCTGAACATGACCGGCTGGGACGTGGCGCGGGTCCGGACGGACGCGCCGGTGAAGCGATCGCTGCAAATCCTGCCCTGGCTGGGCCTGATCGCGGGCGCGCTCGCCTTGTGGAACACGGTGCGCGGCCCCGGCGGGCGCGCCTCGGCAGAAGTGCTGCTGCTGTGCGGCCTGCTGGGAATCTTCCCCCTGCTCCACTTCTACCTGGAGCTGGACCGCGCCGTGGGCGAGCTGGGCAGTTACAGCACGCTCTTTCGCTCGATTCGCAACGAGGTCAACAGCCTGATCGATGGCCGCGTGCCGGTCAACCCGGACACGCTCAGCGCCGGGCCGGGCTTCACCCTGGCGGCGGTCGGAGTTGGCCTGATCATCGGCGGGGCGCTGCTCAAATCGCTGTGGTTCCGCCGGCAGGCTCGCCAGACGGAGGGACAGCCCGCATGATTGGACCGCTTGGCAATCTGAACGCCGACCTGATCGCGCACTTCTTTACGCGCATTCTGCCGGTGGCGCTGGCCGGGCTGGCCGCGGGCGGCGCGCTGGGCTGGGCGCTGGCCCGCATGGCCCTGGAACGCACCGCCGACCGGCTCGACATGGGCGCGCGCTGGCTGCAGCGCCTGCCGCTCGTGCCGCTGCTGGTGCTGGGCGCGGCGGTCCTGCCAGTGCTGGAGCTTCCGCCTCTCGTCGAGATCGTGTTGGTAGCGGCGCTGATCGCCCTGCCGGCGGCGCTGGTCGGCCTGCGCTACCAGAGCCTGCACCTCAACGGGCGGACGAAAACCCAGCTCCAACTCGACCGGCGCGCCGTGCTGCGGACCGGCTGGCGGGATACGGCGCTGGTGCTGGCGGCATTCGTCGCGAGCGGTTTCGCCTACCGGCTGTTGGTGCCCGCCGCCCGCGACGAGGTGAGCGACGCGCTCGCCCACCTGCCCGGCGCGCTGATCATCGGGCTGGCCGGGGGTTTCATCCTCGGCAGCGCGGCGAGCACCATCTACCAGCGCGCCAGCGCGGCGTTGATCGCCCGCCACGAGCGCGGCGTGTACAGCCGCCTGGTGGATGGCTTCCTCGGCACGCTGAACGGCATGATCCCGAAGCTGCTGACGCAGTTCCACGCCACGCCGCTGGCCGGCGTGCTGATCATCACGGCGGCGGCGCTGCCGTTCACCCGCCTGCCACAACTGCCGCTGCTGGCGGTCATGGTACTGGTCCCGGCGGCCAGCGCCGTGCTGGCCGGGAACCTGGTCGAGGATCCCCAACCGAACGAGCCCGATCGCTGGCACCACTGGCGGAGCGGGCTGGCGAACGTCGCCCAGATCGGCATCGGGCATCTGGTGGGCAGCGCCATGCTCATCCCGCTGGCAGCACAGCACGCCTGGATGCTCAGCGATTCCCACGAGGTGCTTCGCCAGTTGAACACGCACCTGGAGCTGACCTTCTACGCCCTGGGCATCTCGATCGCGCTGGGCATGGTCGCCGGAATCCTCGCCTCGCGCGTGGACCTGCTGCGCACCATCCTGACCAACCTGGGCAACCTGGGGCGCACGATCCCCAGCCTGGCCGTCCTGGCGCTGGCGCTGCCCATCTTCGGCGTGGGGCGCGACCCCAGCCTGGTGGCGCTGGTGTTCATCGGGACGCTGCCGATCCTGGTCAACACCACGGTCGGGATCATCAACGTCTCGCCGGAGATCAAAGAGGCGGCGCGCGGCATGGGCATGAGCGACCCGCAGGTGCTGCTCCGCGTCGAAGTGCCGATCGCCATCCCGGTGATCATGGCCGGCGTCCGCACGTCGGCGGTGCTGGTCGTCGCCAGCGCCACGCTGGCCGGGTTCATCGGCGGCGGCGGGCTCGGCGCGCTGATCATCCGCGGCGACGGGTCGGGGCGCGAAGACATCCTGATCACCGGCGCCGTCCTGGCGACCATCCTATCGATCTTTCTCGAATACTTCTTCGGGTGGCTCGAAACCTTGTTAACGCCGCGCGGACTGCGCGAGGCCTAGCGCGTCCGGCGCGTTATTGCGCTGCGCCGGGTTCGTCCCGGGCAGCCTGATCCGTAATAGAACACTTTGGAGGTAAACGATCTATGAACCGCATGACAAAGACGCTCAGTATTCTGCTGCCGCTGGTGATGCTGGTCAGCGCGCTCGTGGCAGTCCCTGCCCCGGGGAACGGCGTGGCCGAAGCCCAGGACAGCGGGCTGACGATTCGCGTGGGCTCGAAGCAGTTCACCGAACAGCTCATCCTGGGCAACCTGATATCGCTGGCGCTGGCCGAGTTCGGCTACGACGCGACCTACACCCAGTTGGGCAGCACCGCAGCCGCGCACGAGGCGCTGGTCGCCGGTGAGATCGACGTGTATCCCGAATACACCGGCACCGGCTACCTGACCTTCCTCGAAGGCGCGTACAACCCGGCGATGACCCCCTCGGACATCTACAACGCCGTCAGCCAGGGCTACGCCCAGGAATGGAACCTCAACTGGCTGGAGCCTGCGTCATTCAACAACACGTACTGCCTCGCGATGACGCGCGACCGCGCCGGAGAGCTGGGCATCGAGACGGTGAGCGACCTGGCCGCCAACGCTGACGGGCTGGTGTTCGGCGCGACGGGCGAGTTCATCGACCGCCCCGACGGCCTGCCCGGCCTGATCGACGCCTACGGTGAGTTCGGCTTTGCCGACGTGCTGAGCTTCGATCCCGGCCTGAAATACAGCGGACTGGCTGAAGGCGAGCTGGACGTCACGACCTGCTTCGGCACCGACGGCCAGATCAGCGCGCTCGATCTCGTCGTGCTCGAAGACGACCAGGGCTTCTGGCCGCCGTACTTTGCCGCCCCGGTGATCAACAACGAGCTGATCGCGCAGGACCCGTACATCGCCGTGATCCTCAACGCCGTGATGGCCGCGCTGGATTCCGAGACGATGTCGCAGTTGAACTGGGAAGTGGACGGTAACAGCCGCGAGCCGCAAGACGTCGCCTTCGATTTCTTCTACGAGGCCGTGCTCGACACGATCCCCGCGCCCGAAGACCTGCCCGCCCCGGCTGACGTGAGCATCGACGTCGGGTCGAAGCAGTTCACCGAGCAGTTGATCCTGGGCAACCTGATCGCCCTGCTGCTGCAGGAATACGGCTACGACGCGACCTACACCCAGTTGGGCAGCACCGCAGCCGCGCACGAGGCGCTGGTCGCCGGTGAGATCGACGTGTATCCCGAATACACCGGCACCGGCTACCTGACCTTCCTTGAAATGGAGTACAGCAGCGACCTGACCGCGGGCGCCGTGTACGACGCGGTCGATGAGGCGTATCTCGCCGAGTGGAACCTGGACTGGCTGGAACCGAGCGCGTTCAACAACACCTACTGCCTGGCAATGGTCGACAGCCGCGCCGAAGAACTGGGCATCCAGACGGTGAGCGACCTGGCCGCCAACGCTGACGGGCTGGTGTTCGGCGCGACGGGCGAGTTCATCGACCGTCCCGATGGCCTGCCTGGCCTGATCGACGCCTACGGCGAGTTCGGCTTTGCCGACGTGCTGAGCTTCGATCCTGGCCTGAAGTACAGCGGGCTCGAGCAGGGCGAGCTGGACGTCACGACCTGCTTCGGCACCGACGGCCAGATCAGCGCGATGGGCCTGCGCGTGTTGGACGATGACCAGGGCTTCTGGCCGCCGTACAACGCCGCGCCGGTCATCGACGCCGAGATCGTCCAGACCGATCCGCGCGTGGCGGTGATCCTCAACATGCTGATGCAGAAGCTGGACACCGAGACGATGTCCGGCCTGAACTGGGAAGTGGACGGCAACAGCCAGGAACCGCAGGACGTCGCCTTCCAGTTCCTGGTCGACTCCGGGCTGATCATGTAACGCTGTTACCCGATCGTCCCACGCACAAAAAAGCCCCGCCAGCGCGCGGGGCTTTTCGATCGGAGCGCCCGGCGAGATCAGCCTGCGCTCAGGAAGTCGAACAGCAGCACGTAGAGCGCGCTCGCCACAATGCCGGAGACGAGCACCGCCGGGATGCCGATGGACAGCCATTCGCGGTCGGTGATGGGCCGGTCGGTGCGCTCGCTCACGGCGATCACCACCACGTTCGCGGTGGACCCGATCGGGGTCGCGTTGCCGCCGATGCCCGCGCCGAGCGCCACCGCCCACCAGATCGGCAGGATGTCGATACCGCGCGTGCCCAGGTTGAGCACGATCGGGATCACGGCGATGGTCACCGGCACGTTGTCGATCAGCGCCGAGAGCACGACCATCGCCCACATGACGATCAGGCCCAGCAGCACGGGCGAGATGTCCTGCAAATCGAGCAGGCTCTCCGCCACCTGGGCCAGCACGCCCGCCGCCTCCAGCCCGCCGACCAACACGAACAGCCCGGCGAAGAACAGCAGCACGTCCCATTCCACGTCCCGCAGGACGTCGTGAACGTTGATGTGCGTCCAGGCGAGCGCGATGCCGGACCCGGCAAGCGCGGCAAACGCCGGGGTGATCTCCAACCGGCGCTCGAGCATGAACAGCGCCACCACCCCGCCGAGCACCAGCAGCACGCGCTGCGCGCTGCGCCGGTCGTTCAGCGCATCAGTCGCGTTCAGGGTGTGGATCGCGTTTTCGCGGTGGGGCACCGCCCCCGTCACGCGGAGCCGGTCGCCCATGCGATAGCGCAGCACGAAGAAAATGCTCGCCCACAGCACGATCACGATCGGCCCCAGGTGCGTCAGGAAGTCGTTGAAACTCAGCCCGGCAGCCGTGCCGATCAGGATGTTGGGCGGATCGCCGACCAGGGTCGCCATGCCGCCGGTGTTGGAGAACATCGCCTGCGAGATCAGCAGCGGGATGGGCGATATGTCCAGGAATTCGGCGATCAGGACCGTCATCGGCGAGATGAGGACGACGGTGGTCACGTTGTCCAGCACCATCGACAGGACAGACGTGGTCAGGCCCAGCATGAACATCAGGCGCACGATGCTGCCGCTGCTGCGCTGGGCGACCAGAATCGCCACGAATTCGAAGAAGCCGGTCGTGCGCAGCAGTGCAACCAGGATCATCATGCCCAGCAGCAGGGCCAGCGTCTCGAATTCGATGGCCTCGATGGCGTGCTCCTCGTCGTAGAAGTTCAGCAGCAGGCCGGCAGCCACCATCACCGACGCCCCGACGGCGCTCACCACCATCCGGTGCCATTTCGCAGAGAAGATCAGTAACAGGGTGACGATGAAAATCCCCGCGGCTACAATTTCGGTCATTGGGGCGCTATTCGCTTTTCTTGTCGAGCCAGTCGACCAGAAAGAGGCTCCCCACTCGCACGCGCGACACGATGCCGATCAGTTCCTTGGCCGCATTCACCACCGGCACATCGGCGACCTGGTGGTTATGCATGAACACCATCGCCTGCATCAGGCTGCTGCTCTCTTCGAGATAGTACGGGGGGCGCATGATCTCGCTGAGGGGCTTGTCGAGCAGATTGGTGGCGTAGGGTCCCATTTCGAACTTCCCGTAGTCGTGGATGAAATCCGTCGACCGCAGGACCTGCACGAACTTCGGCATCAACTGGGTCAGCAGATCGTCGAGGACGAGCACGCCTGCCAGATGGCGGTTCCTGTCGATGACCGGGACGGTGCCCACCATGCGGCTGCCCATGATATACATCGCCTCGACCAGTGTCGCGCCGGTTTCCACTGTGAAAACCTGGGTCCTCATGCAATCAGATACCTGCATTTTGGGTTCCTCCTGGTGACCTACAATGCGTCTCGAACGCGGTGCTAGCCGTCGAGAGCGCGGGTACACCGCCCGGGTGGATGGTCCCGCGTTACAGGGCGACTACGTGACGCCACGTTATGTCTCGTCCATTGTAACACCGATCGGCGCCGGCGGGGCGGCAGGGGGCAGCGCCCCAGGCGAGCGGAGTCGTGCGGGGGAATCCAACCGGGGCGCGGCTCTCCGGCGAAGGACCGCGCCCCGGCGCAGACGCTACGGCTTGATGTTCTGGTTGAGCCGGAACAGGTTGTCCGGGTCGTAACGCCGCTTCAAGGCTTCCAGCCGGGCGTAGTGCGCCCCGAACGACGCCTGCATCATCGCGTCGCCCTCTTCCTGAAAACCGGCGAAGTTGAGATAGCGGCTGCCGTCCGAGAACGGGGCCATGTCCGCCACGAAGCGCCGCACCCACTGGACGTTGGCGTCATCGTCCGCCGCGTCGATCCAGTTCGCTTCCGGGTTGAGCAGGAAGGCCGCCTCGCGCCCGAAGAAGGCGCTCTCGTCCGGGCCGACGCGCGTCACCGCGCCCCCGACGTGCCAGAGGTCGGTCGTGCTGAACGGGGACGGCTGCCGGCGCGCGTGCTCGACGATGCGCTCGATCGCGTCGTCGTCGAGGCGGGTCAGGTTCAGCGATTTCCAGTAGTAGCGCAGCCCGTCCGGATAGTCGGCGTCGAACGCCTGCTGCACCTCGACGTAGGGCATTACGCCGCTGAAGTCGAGCAGGGGCGTGCCGAAGTCGAGCAGCGGCTGCAGGACCTTCTTGCCCTCTTCGACCGGGCCCACGTAAAGGCCGCCGAACGCGGCAAAGGGCTTGCGGTGCAGCTCTTCCGGGAAATGCTCGTCCGGCGGGACCTGGCCCAGGAACATGATCGTGCCCACTTCGTCCGGCGCGGTCGCGCAGAAGTCGCGGTAGAGGCGCACGGCGCGCTGCATATCCTCGGCGGTGCGGCCATCGTGGAACACGAACACGAACATCACGTCCGGGCCGACGGGGTGAAGCTGGAACTCGAAGCGGGTCACCACGCCGAAATTGCCGCCGCCGCCGCGCAATCCCCACAGCAGGTCGCTGTTCTCGGTGGCGCTGGCGTGAACCAGCCGCCCGCCGGCGGTGACGACGTCCGCCGCGACCAGGTTGTCGCAGCTCAGGCCGTAGGTGTTGCGCAGCCAGCCGAGACCGCCGCCCAGCGTCAGCCCGGCGACGCCCGTCCGCGAGAACACGCCGCCGGGAGTCGCCAGCCCGTGAACCTGGGTCGCCGCGTCCACCTCGCCCCACGTCGCGCCGCCTTCGACGCGGGCGATGCGCCGGTCGGCGTCCACCTCGATCGCCTTCATCGACGACAGGTCGATGACGATGCCGCCGTCGTTGGTGGCGTGGCCGGCCACGTTGTGCCCACCGCCCCGCACCGAGACCAGCAGATCGTGCTCGCGGGCGAAGTTGACCGCGGCGATCACGTCGCCGTTGTCCAGCGGGCGGGCGACGAGCGCGGGATGGCGGTCGATCATGCCGTTCCACACGCTGCGCGCTTCGTCATAACCGTCATCGTCCGGCAGGATCACGGCGCCTTTGAACTGTCCAGTCAGGGATTGGAGCGTCGATGCGTCGAGGGTATTTGACTTGACCATGATGATTTCTCCTTGCATATCCGTTTCGATCGGGAGTGATCCGTGAGGCCCTCACGGGTGCCGGCTGCTGGCCCAGCGCCGGGCTGAGCACTGGCAAAAAAGCGCCGGAGTTGTCGCCATGAACGATCGTGCTGTCACGCGTACATCCGGTCAGCGGCTTTCATGATCAATAGTCAAATAAATAGGACAACAAATTGAGGAAACTATTATAAGAGAGCTTTCTAGCATATGTCAATATCCATCGGCGCAGAATGCCCGATCCACCATGCTCGCATCGGCAACCTGGGACGGATTCAAAATTGGATATTGACATATGATATTGAATATAATATACTCATATCCAATGAGGCGAGGCACCACCGACTTCGCCACGAGGGCCGCAAGCCCTGCTGCGCGCAACGGACTTCGAACCGACGTCACCGCCGCAGCCACTGTAGCCGACTATCCAGTTTGTCGAGGGGCCATCATGAACAAGGAACACGTTGTCATCATCGGGGGCGGATTTGGGGGACTGTACGCGGCCAGGCGTCTGAAAAACGCGCCCGTCGACGTCACGCTCATCGACCGCCGCAACCATCACCTGTTCCAGCCGCTGCTCTACCAGGTCGCCACCGGCGAGCTGTCGCCTGCCGACATCGCCTCACCGCTGCGCCACCTGCTGAAAGACCAGGCCAACACGCGCGTGCTGATGGCCGAGGTGACCGGCTTCGACACAGCCAACCGCCAGGTGATTCTGCGCAACGGGACGGTGCGCTACGACACGCTGATCGTGGCCGCCGGGGCGGGCAACCACTACTTCGGCAACGACCACTGGGGACAGTGGGCGCCCAGCCTGAAGACGGTCGAAGACGCGACCGAGATTCGCCGGCGCATCATCGCCGCGTTCGAGGCGGCTGAGGTCGCCAGCGATCCGGACGCGGTGCGCTCGTGGCTGACGTTCGTCATCGTCGGCGGCGGGCCCACCGGCGTCGAGATGGCCGGCGCGCTGGCCGAGATCGCGCGCGAAACGCTGCGGCACGCGTTCCGCAACATCAACCCGTCGGACGCGCGCATCCTGCTGGTACAGAGCGGCGATCGCCTGCTGCCAACCTACTCGCCCGAGCTGGCAGTCAAAGCCGCCGCCGCGTTGGAGAAACGGCAGGTCGAGATCGTGACCGGGGCCCGCGTCACCGACCTGGGGCCGCAGGGCGTGATCGTGTCCCACGCGGGCCAGGACGAGCCGATCGCGGCGCGAACCGTGCTCTGGACGGCGGGCGTCAAAGCGTCCCCGCTGGGCGAGGCGCTCGCCGAGGCGACCGGCGCCCCGCTGGATCGCGGCGGGCGCGTGATGGTCGAGCCGGACCTCACGCTGCCAGGCCACCCGGAGATCTTCGTCATCGGCGACCTGGCCCACTTTGCCCACCAGGGCGACAAACCGCTGCCCGGCGTCGCGCAGGTGGCGATCCAACAGGGGCAGTACGTCGGGGAGCTGGTCAGGCGCCGCCAGCGCGGCCAACGGATGCCGGCCTTCCACTACCGCGACAAGGGGAACATCGCCGTCGTCGCGCGGGGGGCCGCGGTGGCCGAGGTGGGACGCTTCCGGTTCGCCGGCCTGCTCGCCTGGCAGCTCTGGGCGTACATCCACCTCGTGCACCAGATGGAACTCGAAAACCGGCTGCTGGTGCTCGTGCAGTGGGTGTGGAACTTCTTCACGCGGAGTCGCTCGGCCCTGCTGATCACCAACCGGCAGGAGTCCGCGCAGACGTCCGCCACGATGGACGCCGGGCCGGGGCGCTGGGTGTACGACACGGGACTCTGGCCTCGCCTGGAGTGAGGCCAGACGGAACGCCGGGGGAGTCCCTGGCCGGGGGCTCCCCAAGCTGATAGATGTGGTACAGGAGAAACGGTATGGCACGCAAATACGAATCCCGCCGGCGCCAGGCCAGCGCCGCCCGGACGCGGCAGGCCATCGTCGAGGCCGCCGTCAGGCTGCACGCGCGCGGCATCACGACGGTGTCCGCCGTCGCCGACGAGGCCGGCGTCTCGTTGCCGACGGTGAACAAATACTTCCCCACCCGCGAGGACCTGTTCGGGGCGTGCACGAGGCACGTCGCCGAGCGCCTGAAGGTCCCGCGGCTCGACGAGCTGGCGGCCATTCCCGACCCGGCGGAACGGTTGGCGGCGGTGGTCCGGCAGCTTTTCGCGGTCTTCGAGCAGTCGCTGGGCCACGCGTGGACCGGCTACGTGCTGGAAGACGAGTCGCCCACGATGGCGCAGGCGATGGCCGAAACGGACGGGCTGGCCCGGGCAATCGCGGACGTCCTCTTCGCGGGCGAGGCGCCGCCCGAAGCGCTGCGGGACTTCGTGCACGGGCTGCTGCACCCGCTGACCTACCGGGCGCTGCGCGTCAAGCAGGGGCTGAGCCACGACGAAGCCGCCGAATACATGGTCCTGGCGCTGGGGAGACTGCTGGACATCGCCCCGCCCCGCGACGAAAAAGGCGGCTAACCCCGGCCCGAAAAAACACCATCCGCGCCGCGAGGTTGCGGGCACGGATGGCGTGGGTCGGCGTGGTCAGCCGGCGGCTAGCGCGGGACGATGCACAGAGTCGGCATCTCCGCGATCGCGGCAGGGCACACCGAGCGCAGGTCGTCGGCCACGCTCTCGATCTCGAAGTCGGCCAGCCAGAAGGCCACGTCCGGGCTGAGATCGCGCTGGGCGATCACCGTGCACGGCTCCGGCGACGCGTCGGCGTCGGTGGGTGCGCTGGTCATCACCAGGCACTGTCCCGGCGCCAGGCTGCCGATCTCGCCGGGGCTGCGCCGGAATTCATCGGGCCAAAGCTCCGGGTCACCGAAACGCAGCGCCGAGCCGGGAATGGCGAGCGACGGGTTATAGTTGTAGATGGGATTGGCGCCGGTCGGCATCCAGCGATCCTCGCTGGCGTTGATGAGCGCGATCGCTTCCGGCGTGTAGACGAAATACAGGTACTCGGTCAGGTCAGCACCCAGCCCGGCGCCGTCGTAATAGAACTCGCAGCGCAGCGGGTTGGCCTCGTTGCCTGCCGGGGACGCCGGGCAGCTCACCAGCCCCACGCCGTCCGCCAGCACGACCAGTTCCTCAACGCCGTTCGCGCCCCGCCAGAAGTGCTCGGTGGGGTTGCTCGTCACCTGCCAGCGCTGGATGAACTCGCAGTCATCCGGGCGCGACGGCCCCGACCGCGTGACGGACCAGAGCTGCAGGCAGCCCTGGGGGCGCAACTGGTTGATCAGGCGCGCGGGCATGAACGACGTCGCGCTGGCCGCGTCCGTGAAGCTCAGGCGGCTCATATCCGCCGGTGAGTCACTCATGTTGAGCAGCGTCAGGCTGGTGTCGGTGTAGATGAGGCGCATGTTCGGCCCGCGCAGCACCGTCACGCTGACGGCGGTGCCCGCCGGGACGCTCGCCCCCACTTCGATCGACTGCGCGCTCACGCTGTTTTGGGGCAGCCCGCTCTCCTGCGCCCAAAACACAGCCACCTGCTCGCCCAGCACCAACCCGGCAGCGTTCAGGGTCGCGGCGGCCTGGGGCACGTTCAGCCCGATCACGTCCGGCACGATGGCGTCGGACTCCTGGGCGCGCACCGGAAACGCGGCCAGGCTCAGCAAGACCAGCACCAACACTAATCGGATTCTCATCTTCTGCTCCTCACCCCATTGGGAAAACCGGCACAAGCTTTAGTAGAATATACGGTAAGTGCACAGTAGACGCACAGCGTTGCTACAATCTCTATATCCCACCCCACCACTGACCAAACCCATGTGTGCTGTATATCCGGTTACCCATTGTATAAATACGCCGTCGTCAAAAGAGTGAGAGTGAGAATCATGAAAGTTCAACCCTCAACCAACAAGAGAATAACCGTGCCCGTCGCGCTGGTGCTGACCGGGCTGGCCCTGCTGGCGAGTCTCGCCCTGCTGTGGACGCCCGCGCAGGCGCAGGATGGGTCTACCCCCACCGCCCCGCAAGCGTCTTCGATTACCTTCAGCGGCGGCGTCGAGAGCGTTGGCCCGCGCTTCATCGTGGTCAACGGCCTGATGGTCGATCTCCAGGGCGCGGAAGGCCCGCTCGGCAGCCTGCAGCTTGGCGCGCCGGTCACTATCGTCGGGACGCTGCAGAACGGCGTCGTCCAGGCGACTCTCGTCCAGCTTGACGATGACGACGACACGAGCGGCGCCAACCAGCCAGGCGCCCAGCCCGCGACCAGCACCCCGGTGCCGTCGAGCGGCGCGTCCTCATCGGCCAATCGCAGCGATGACGGCGCGCGGCGCATTATCATCCAGGGGCCGGTGCGCCAGGTCAGCCCCACGTCGATCCGCATCTTCGACCTGACCATCACCATCGACCCGAACACCGTGATCGTGACAAACATCAGCGTGGGTGACAACGTGCGCGTCGTGGGCAGTTTCACGACCGTCAACAACACATTCCAGATTCAGGCCGTGAACATCACGCCCATTACCCCTGTCATCTTCCGCGGCAGCGACGATATTTCGGACCGCGACAGCCGCATCAGTGACCGTATCAGTGACACCATCAGCGACCGCCAGAGTGACCGCACCAGCGATAGCTTCAGCGACCGCCAGAGCGACCGCGACAGCGACCGCCAGCCTGCGCCGCCGCCACCACCGCCGCCGCCGAGAAGCGACCGCGACTCGATTTCCGCGGCTTCGTCCCGCTCGAGCCGATCGAGCTAAGCGCCCCGCCGCTTCGACCGCAACGCCGGGCTGCCATGCCAACAGGTGACTGGCAGCCCGGTTGACATCCGCCACGTGAGGCCATATGGGACTGAGCCTGAACCTGAATCCGCGAAAAATCGCGATCGTCCTCGGCCTCATTGCCGTGCTGCTGGCGCTGCAAAGCATCTATTCCGAATACGTGTTGGTGGAGATCATCGGGCTGGGGACGGACACTGCCCCGGCGCGCCTGCTCGACCTGTTCAGCGTCAACATCGAAGAGAGCATACCGACCTGGTACAGCAGCATCAACCTGTTCCTGGCGGCGACTCTGCTGGCCTGGATCGCGCTCAGCAAGCGCCTTCACGGCGAGCCGTACAGCCTCTATTGGGCGAGCCTGGCCCTGGTGTTCCTGTATCTCTCGATGGATGAAGGCGCGGCCATCCACGAATCGTTCTCCGGGCCGCTGAAAAGCGCCTTCGACACGTCGGGATTCTTCGAATTCGGCTGGCTCATCCTGGGGATACCGCTGGTGATCGTGTTCGGCCTGCTCTATGTTCGCTTCTGGTGGCGGCTGCCGGACCGGACGCGCCTGCTGTTCGCTATCGCCGGAGTGATGTACGTCGGCGGCGCGATCGTGATCGAGGGCATCAGCGCCAGCCAGTACGCGGCGGATGGCACCTCGTCCTTTCGCTACCTCGCCATCGCCACCGTCGAGGAAACGTTCGAGATGCTCGGCGTCGTCGTCTTCATCTACGCGCTGCTCGACTACCTCCACCGGGGCGATCACCGGCTCGCCTTGCGGACGCAAACACCGCTGCCGGGGTTCGGCGAGGCGCGGTGGCGCTGGCCGCTTTCGCTGCCGCTGACCGCGCTCGTCTTCGCGGCGATCGTGCTGGTCGTCGATGGCGGCCTGCTGGTCTGGGGCGTCGCCCTGGGCGATGACGAGTCCACCGCCGCCGCCGCGCCCTACCACTACTACATCCTCGTCGAAGAACTCGCCGGCGAGGGCATCACCATCACACATTTCACCGGCGTCTTCAGCCCCACGGACGACGTCGCGCAGCGCACCGCCGCCGCCCTGCTCACCGAGTTCCCCTCGGTGCAGATCCTCAGCCTGCCCACCCTGAACGCCAGCATCGCCGTCGCCAGCGACGAGCCCGTGCTGGACGGCGACCGGATCATCGACCTGATGGACTGGATCGACGAGACGGAATACGTCTTCTACGACACGGACATCATCCGCGCCATCGTCGAGCTGCCCTGAGCGTGTCGCGCCTCAACCAGGGCGTCCCACCTCCGGCTCGAAGTGCTGGAAATACGTCAGCACCGGGTTAGCCGCGGTGAGCCCCAGGCCGCACGCGCACGCGCGCCGGATCGTCTGGCCGAGCCGGTGCAGCCGCTCGCGCTCGCCCTGGGACCCGGCGCCCAGGTTGATCCGGTCGATCAGGCTCAGCATCTGCCGGGTGCCCAGGCGGCAGGGCGCGCACTGCCCGCACGTCTCATGAACGAAGAAGTGCGCGAGGCTCTCCAGCACCTGCCACAGATCGACCGAGCGGTTGAACACCATCACCGCGCCCGATCCGATCGGGACATCTAGCGGGCGCAGCGCCTCGTGCGTCAGCGGCACGTCCAGGCCATCCGGCCCGACGAAACCGCCCGCCGCCCCGCCCAGCAGGACCGCCTGGGGCTCGCCGTCGAAGCCGCCGCCGAACCGCTCGACCAGCTCGCGGAGTGTCAGCCCCAGTGGGACCTCCACGACGCCCGGCTGCTTGACGTGGCCGCTCAGGCAGAACAGCTTGAGCCCCACCGACTGCCCGGTGCCCCACTGCCGGAACCACGCGCCGCCGTGCCGGATCAGGCTGGGGATCACCGCCAGCGTCTCGACGTTGTTGACCACGGTCGGCTGGCCGAACAAGCCGTGCTGGGTGGGATACGGGGGCTTGGAGCGCGGATGCCCGCGGTGGCCCTCGATGGCCTCGAACAGCGCCGTTTCCTCGCCGCAGATGTACGCCCCCGCGCCGCGCCTGATCTCCAGATCCAGGTCGAAGCCGCTGCCGAGGATGTTCTCGCCAAGCAGGTTCGCCGCGTATAGCTCGCCGAGCGCCCACTCGACGACCGCCGTCGCCGCCGGGTACTCGCCGCGGATGAAGATGTAGCCGGTCCGGGCGCCGATCGCGTAGGCGTTGAGGATCAGCCCTTCGAGCACGCGAAACGGGTTGCCCTCCATCAGCGCGCGATCCTTGAACGTGCCCGGCTCGGACTCGTCGAAGTTGCACACGACGTAGTGGGCCTCGCCCGGCGCCTGCCGCGCGAACGCCCACTTGAGGCCCGTGGGGAAGCCCGCGCCGCCGCGCCCGGTCAGGCCCGACTCCTTGACTTGCGCGATCACGTCGTCGGGGGTCATGTGGCCCAGGGCTTTCGCCAGCGCCTCGAACGCGCCCTCCGCCCGGTGCGCAGCCAGGTCGGTCGGGGCCAGCCTGCCGATCGGCCCGGTCAGGATGCGCGGCTCGCCCCTCACCTGGAGCCGCGCCGGGGACGCCTCGCCGCGCAGCAGCGCCGGGACGTCGCCGGGCGCAAGATCGACCTGGGCGCGCCCATTGACCAGGGCGGCGGGCGCCTGATCGCACAGCCCCAGGCACGACGCCGCGCGGACGCTCGTTCGCCCATCGGCGCTGGTGCCCCCTGGCGCGTCGATCCCCGCGTGGCGGCAGGCTTCGGCCAGCACATCCCCGCCGCCCTTGACCGCACACACCGGGTCGGTGCAGATCAGCGCGTGGGTTTCGCCCACCGGGTCCAGGGTGAACATGTCGTAGAAGGTCGCCACGCCGTAGACTTTGCTCAGCGGGACGTCGAGCTTTTCGGCCACGGCCACCAGCAGATCGCGCGGCAGTTGCCCGTACGCCTCCTGGGCCGCGTGCAGCGCCTCGACCAGCCCGTGCGGTTGGTAGTCGAACCGCGCCATCACGCGCTCCACGGCCGCGAAGCGCTCGTCCTGGCCGATCTGGCCCGCCGGGCCGCCTGTCGTTTTTGCAGTCATCGCCCCGTCTTTCATCTTGATGAGGTCCGAAACGCCGCGCCTTCCGACCGCCGGAGCCGGTCCACCAGCCCGGCCTGCGGATTCTCCAGGCGGACGGCGCAGACTTTGTACTCCGGAATCTTGGCGACCGGATCGAGCGCGAAATCGTGAGTCAGCATGTTGGCCGGGGCCTCGCGCCAGTGAAACGCCAGGAAGACCGTGCCCGGCGGCACCCGCTCGCTGATCTGCACGCGGGCCCGCACGCGCCCGCGGCGGCTGGCGACCACCACCGGCGCGCCCTCGCGCAGGCCGATCGCGGCGGCGTCGTCGGGGTGGATCTCCACCGCCCCACCCGGCTCGCGCCAATCGAGCGGCTCGCTGCGGCGGGTCATGGTCCCGGAGTGATAGTGATACAGCACCCGCCCCGTGGTCAGCATCAGCGGGTAGTCGTCGTCGGGCAGCTCGGCGGGATCGTGCGCGATCACCGGGTTGAACCTGCCCCGCCCGCGCGAGAACGTCTCGCCGTGCAAGATCGGCGTGCCCGGATGTGCTGCGTCCGGGCAGGGCCATTGCAGCCCCGCGCCCGCCAGCCGCCCGTAGCTCATGCCGCGATAGATCGGCATCACGCGGGCCAGCTCGTCGAAAATGGCCGACGATGAGGGGAAGTCCCAGTAGCCTGGCTGGCGCGCGATGCCCATCCTGGCGTCGAAGCGCGCCGCCAGCTCGCCCGTGATCTGCCAGTCCGGGCGGGACTCGCCGGGCGCCGCGATCACGGGCTGGATCATCTGCACGCGCCGCTCGGTGTTGGTGACTGTCCCGTCCTTCTCCAGCGAGGCGGCAGCCGGGAGGATCACGTGGGCCAACTGGGCGGTTTCGCTGGGGAAGATGTCCTGCACCACCAGCAGGTCGAGGCCGCGCAGCGTCCGCTCGACGTGGCTCGTGTCCGGGTCGGACATCATCGGGTTTTCGCCCATGACGTACATCGCGCGGACGCGGCCCTCGGCGGCGGCGTGCATGGCCTCGACGATGGTCAGGCCCACCTCGCCGGGCAGCCGCTCGACGTCCCACGCGCGCGCCATGGCCTCGCGCTTTTCCGCGTCGGTGACGCGCTGGTAGCCGGGCAGGACGTCCACCAAACAGCCGACGTCACACGCGCCCTGCACGTTCGACTGGCCGCGCAGCGGGTTCACGCCGGTCGAGGGTTTGCCGATCTGGCCGCACAGCATGGCGAGATTTGCCAGCGTCATGACCATATCGGTGCCGTTGCTGCGCTGCGTGATCCCCATCGCGTACAGGATCGTGCTGTGGCCGCGCTCCCCGGCTTCTGGCGCGCCGTCGGCGTAGATCGACGTCCCGCCCGCGCGCTCGCCCAGGGCATAGATCCGCGCGGCAGCTTCGATCTGCTCGACGGGCACGCCGGACATCAGCGAGGCGCGCTCCGGCGTGTATTCTTCCAGAACCGCCGCCAGCGCGTCGTAGCCTTCCGTGCGCCGGTCGATGAAGGACCGGTCCTCCCAGCCCTCGCGGATGATGGTGTGCATGATGGCGAGGAACACGTAGATGTCGCTGCCCGGCTTGATCTGCAGGAACAGCGTCGCGTGATCGACCAGGGGGATGCGCCGCGGATCGACGATGATCACGTTCGCGCCGCGCCGCGCCGCTCGCACCACTTCGTAGCCGATCACGGGGTGCGACTCCGCCGTGTTCGAGCCGGTGATGAAGATGCAATCCGCGTCGCGAATCTCGCGGATCGAGTTGGTCATCGCCCCACTACCGAAGGCCTGCACGAGGCCTGCAACGGTGGAGCTGTGTCAGAGGCGGGCGCAGTGATCGAGATTGTTGGTCCCGATCCCCGCGCGCATGAACTTCTGGAACAGGTAGTTCTCTTCGTTGGTGCAGCGCGCCGAGGACAGGCCCATCACCGCGTCCGGCCCGTGAGCCTGCACGGTCCGCGCCAGCCCGTCCGCCGCCACGTCGAGCGCCGTGTCCCAGTCCACCGGGATGAAGCGCTCCTCGATGACCCCCTCGCCGGTATCCAACGGCGACTCGTCGGGAAGCTCCCACGGCTCGTCCGTCAGGCCCAGCCGGTAGGCCACGTCGCGGCGGATTAGGGGCCGGGCCAGCCGGTCGGGATGCGTCGCAAAGTCCCAGCCATAGCGCCCCTTGGAGCACAGAAACTCGCCGTTGACCGGCGCGTCCGGCGTGGACTGCGCGTAGAGGATGCGGCCATCGCGCAGCGCGTACTCGATCTCGCAGCCGACGCCGCAGTACCCGCAGATCGTCTCGACCCGCTCCAGGTCCCACTCGCGGCCCTGGCCCAGGCGCGAGCGGGGCATCAGCGCGGCGGTCGGGCAGACCTGCACGCAGCTCCCGCAGAACACGCAGCTCGAGTCGATCATCGGGCCGTCGAACGGCGTGGCGACGTAGCTGTCGAACCCCCGCCCCACGATCTCGATCGCGCTGGCGCCGACGACCTCCTCGCAGACGCGCACGCAGCGCCCGCACAGGATGCAGTACTGGTGATCGCGGACGAAAAACGGGTTGTCGTCCTGGTAGAGCGACCGCGCGATGTGTTTGTCGTAACTGGTTTCCGAAACGCCGTATTCGTAGGCATATTTCTGGAGCAGGCACGCCCCCGCCTTGTCGCAGATCACGCAGTCGAGCGGATGATCGGACACGAACAGGTCGATGATCTCGCGGCGCATGGCGCTGAGCTGCTCGCTCTGCGTGCGGACGACCATCCCTTCGGCGCACTGTATCTGGCAGCTCGGCACCGGGTCGGGCCGCCCCTCGACTTCGACCAGGCACAGGCGACAGCCGCCCGGCACGCTCAGCTCGGGATGGTAACACAGGTGGGGAATGTCGATGCCGTGGGCGCGGGCGGCGTCCATCACCGACACGCCCGGCGGCACGTGGAACGCCCGCCCGTCGATCGTCAATTCAATCATAGATTGCTCCTCAAAGAAACGTGCTCATTTTTCCAGGCGACCGCGCAGCGCGGTGAAAATCGCCTGGCCTCATTATAGCCGCAAACGGGGAGGCCTGTCACCGCCCCGCGCCCGGAGGGGAATCGAGTATTGACGGTGGGCCCCTCTTTGTGGCAATATCAAAGACGCCAACTCGCCCGCCCTGACTTCGCGCCCGGTGCCACCACGCCCCGCGCCGCCAGCAATGCACGAGGGTCCCTCACGTGACTGGAACAACCCGTTGTTAGCCGATTTCTTCGAGACGCTCTCCACCTGGGCGGAGCAGGCCGTCGAGGTGTTGGGGTTGCCGGGCATCACGCTGCTGGCGCTATTCGAGAACCTGTTCCCGCCCACGCCGTCGGAGTTTCTCTATCCGCTGGCGGGCAAGCTGGCCTACGACGGCGCGTTCACCGTGTGGGGCGTGATCGTCGCGGGCATCATCGGATCGCTGGCCGGATCGCTGGCGTATTACACGCTCGGTTACCGGCTGGGCGAGGCGCGCGCCCGGCAGTTGATTGTGCGCTTTGGACAAGTCAAGCTGGCGGGTTTTCGGATACAAATAACCTCCGCAGAGGATTACGACCGCGCGCTGCTCTTGTTCCGGCAGCGGGGCGGGATTATCGTCCTGGTCGCGCGGCTGATGCCGCTGGTGCACAGCGTGGTGTCGATCCCTGCCGGTGTCGCCCGCATGAGCCTGCGGTCGTTCATCGCCTACACTGTCGCCGGCTCGGCCCTGTGGATCGCTCCGCTGACCATCCTCGGCTGGTGGCTGGGCAGCAACTGGGAGCGCATCCTGTACTGGATGGACATCTACGAATATGCCTGGTACGCTTTGATGGGATTGGCCGCTGCGGTTTTCATGGTGCGACGCGTGCGTGGCCGGCGGCGCGGCGAACCGGTGAGCCACCCGGAATAGCAGTTTCGACGTCCGGTCTTAGCTGACCCTTGAGGGATACCCTGTTGTCTAAACACAAACTCGCGGCGTGGCTCGTCCATCTGTATACCGCATCGGGCGGCGTGATCGGCATGTTCGCCCTTTTCGCAGCCGCCGAGGGGCACATCCGGCGCGCCTTCCTGCTGCTGATCCTGACCATGGTGATCGACACGACCGATGGCCTGCTGGCGCGGCGCGTGCGCGTGCGCAGCGTGCTGCCGGACTTCGACGGCGCCATGATGGACAACGTGATCGACGTGCTGACGTTCGTCTGGATTCCGATCTTCATCATGTGGCGCGAGAGCCTGCTCCCCAGCCCGGCCTGGATCATCGTGCCGGTGCTGGCGGCGCTGTACGCCTATGGGCAGACGAACATGAAGACCGACGACGCCTTCTTCCTGGGCTTCCCCAGCTATTGGAACATCGTCGCGCTGTACCTGTACTGGCTGGAGCCGGTAGCGGCGGCGGCGGCGATGCTGGTCGTCGTGCCCGCCGTGCTGACCTTCATCCCCACCCGCTACCTGTACGCCAGCCGGAATCACATCCTGTGGAAAACGACCTGGAGTCTGGGCGCCATCTGGCTCGTCATGGTGGTGTACCTGCTCACCCAGACGCGCCCAGACCTGACGCTGGTGTGGCTCAGCCTGTTCTACCCGGCGTATTACATGATCGCCAGCTTCTACATCGATTGGAAGCTGCGGATCGGGTCTCTGCGCCGCCGCAACCGGTCGGGCTCATCCCTCCCGGCGGTGGACGGGTGAGCTAGCCGAGCTTGCGCTGGAAGAACGAAACCATCTGCTCGAACGCGTCCTGCGCGACTTCGTCCTGGCGGAACTGGCTGTTTTCCAGCATGAAACCGTGCGGCTCGCCGAAGTAGACCTTCAACTCGAAAACCTTCCCCGCATCCGTCAGCGCCGTAGCGTAATCGTAGATCCCCGCGATGGGGCTGGGATCGTCCGCCGTCCCGTGGATCATGAGCATCGGCGCGGCGAGCTGGTCGATCACGTCGGCGGGCTGCGTCTCGCCCGAGTGTGGGAAGCCGTACCACGCGACCCCGGCGCCGAACGCGTCGATCTGGGGCAGGAACAGCATGGTATAGCGCCCGCCCGCGCAGAAGCCGGTCAGCCCCAGGCGCTCGGCATCAACGTCATCGCGCGCGCCGAGGAACGCCACGCTGTCGAGCAGCAACTGCTGCATGGTGGCATCGGTGGGGCTTTCCTCGAACGTCTGCCAGCCCACGGCCAGCACGACGAAGCCCCGCGCCGCGAACTGGTCGGTCATCGTCCGGTAGCCCTCCTCCAGCCCGCGGAAAGAGTGGATCAGCACGATGCCGGGATAGAGGCCGCCTTCGGCGGGCGCGGCCAGGTAGGACTCATACGCCTGTCCCCCGCTCTCCACGCTGACCTCCTCGGTGGTCACCGGCAGGTCTTCCGGCCCTTGCGCGAGGGCCGCAGTGGGCAGCAGCAGTAAAACGCCGAGGAGCAAAATCAGTCTCTTCTGCATGTCAACCTCCTTTTATTTCATACAAATCTATCTTATGATAAAAATTTGCCTCTCTCGGAGTTTACTCACATGTCTCTAATACTCCGTGCACCCGGCGATCCGCGGCGGCGGCGCACACCCGACGACGGTCCCCGGTGTCACTTCTGGCGCCGGAGATAGATCGCGTAGTCCTGGGGCCACGTCGGCACGCCCAGGTGATGCAGCATCGCCAGCACCTGCGCCCGGTGATCGGTCCCGTGATTGAGGACGTGAAACAAGACCTCCCAGACCTGCATCCCGGCCTCCAGTTGCCGGCCCAGCTCGGCGTCCTGGAGCGCGGCGAGGTACGCGCGCATGTCCGCCTCGACGGCGTCCCATCGCTGGCGGATCACCGGGGGCTTGAAGAAGTACACCGGGTTCAGCAGGCCGGGCACCTCCTGACCGCGCAGGTCGCAAAACCAGCGCTCGTCGATGTTCAGCATGTGCACCATCTGGTTGCGGATGGAGCCCACCGAATAATCCAGCTTCTGGACGAACTGCGCCTGGGAAAGATGCTCGATGCAGTGGTCCCACAGTCGCCGGTTCAGGGCGAAGTGGTAATCGTACAAGCGTCGGAAACCGTTGGCGTCCACGTTGACCTCCCTTGACGTCCTGGCTGGCGTCGGATGATGGTGTAGGTTATAGAGCGTTGCGCCGTGCAGGTGCCACCGGTTGGTCACGCGAGAGGGTGTGCCTTTCGCCGCCGGTTTACCGGCAGGTCGTCACCTTGACTGCCCGCCCCCCGGCGCAGCATAATAGGCCCGCGCCGATTCGCACCCCGGAAGGTTTGAGACAGCGATGGCTAACCACTGGCACGATTTCTGGAAGGCAGACTGGGACCGGACCCGCGAGCGGTTCGCCGCGTGGTGGCAGCACGACGGGCTGATCGTGAACGTCCTGGCGCACCGCGAGGGAGCGCCGGGCGACGCGTGGAACGTCCAGGCGCCGTTCTTTTACCTGCAGAGCGGGCTCGACACGCTGGCGACGCATGCCAGCGCGGAGGAGATCACCACCGCGTGGCTCGACCCGGAGCGCCGCGTCCGCCTCGCCGAGGAGGCGCTGTCCGGCATCGTCTTCGGCGGCGACGCGTTCCCCTACTTCGACACGCACCTGGGGCCGGGCAACCTGTCGACTTTCCTGGGCGCCGAGCCGGAATTCGCCCTCGATACCGTGTGGTACCATCCCTGCATCACCGAGCCGGACGCGCACCCGCCGCTCCGTTTCGACCCGGCCAATCCCTGGTTTCTGCGGCAGAAGGCGATCCTCGAAACCGGCATGCAGGCCAGCCGGGGGCGTTTTCTGGTGGGCATGCCGGACCTCGTCGAGAACATGGACATTCTGGCCGCGCTGCGCGATTCGCAGAAGCTGATGGTCGACCTTATCGAGCGGCCCGGCTGGGTCAAGCAGCGGCTGGCCGAGATCAACCGGGTGTATTTCGCCGTCTTCGACGCGTACTTCGACATCATCCGCGACCCGTGGTGCGGCAACGCGTTCTCGGCGTTCGGCATCTGGGGGCCGGGCAAAACGGCGAAGGTCCAGTGCGACGCGGCGGCCATGATCTCGCCGCGCATGTTCCGGGAGTTCGTCGTGCCGCCGCTGGCCGAGCAGTGCGAATGGCTCGACTACGCGATGTACCACCTCGACGGCACGCAGGCGATCCCCCACCTGGACGCGCTGCTCGAGATCGAGGCGCTGGACGCGATCGAGTGGACGCCCCAGGTCAGCGTGGCCCAGGGTGGCGACCCGGCGTGGTACGACATGTACCGGAAAATTCTCGACGCGGGCAAGAGCGTCCAGGCGATCAGCGTGGAGCCGGACCAGGTGGTCCCGCTGCTGGACGCGGTCGGCCCCAGGGGGATGTACATCATGGTGAATGCTGCGAGCGAGGACGAGGCGCACGCGGTCGTCGAGGCGACCGAGGCGTACCGCTAGGCCCACGCACCGGGCCAAACGAACACGCGCCGCCCACCTGCATCCCCTGGGCGGCGCGCGCAGTTCCCCGCTAGCCGGGCGGCAGCAGGTGAACGGTCGAAGGCTCAAACGTCACGCCGACGGTCTGCCCTTCGCGGAAGACGACGTGCGCGCTCGGGTCGGTCTCGACCACGATCAGCACCATCTCGCCCACCCGGACGACATAATCCGTCGACGAGCCGAGATACATCGCCTGCTCGACCGCGCCCTGCGCCAGCGTCGCGTCCTCGCGCAGCGACAGCGCTTCGGGCCGCAGGACCGCCGTCAGGTGGTCGCCCGCCGACACCGCGAACGTCACCGGGACGCGCACGCGCTGCCCCAGCAACTCGACCTCGGCCTCGCCGCCGTCCACGCGCTCGATGCGCGCCTCCAGGAAATTCGCCCGCCCGATGAAGTCCGCCACGAAGCGCGTGGTGGGCCGCCGGTAGATTTCCTCCGGCGAGCCGATCTGCTCGATCTTGCCCTGGTTCATGACCACGATCCGGTCGGAGAGCGCCATCGCCTCCACCTGGTCGTGGGTCACGTACACGCTGGTGATGTTCAGGCGCCGCTGGATATTGCGAATCTCGCTGCGCATCTGCACGCGCAGCTTGGCGTCCAGGTTGGACAGCGGCTCGTCGAACAGCAGCACGCGCGGCTCCACCACCAGCGACCGGGCCAGCGCCACGCGCTGCTGCTGGCCGCCCGAAAGCTCGTTGGGGCGGCGCTCGCCCAGCCCACGCAGGCCCATCAGGTCCAGCACGCGCTCGACCCGCTCGCGGAGTTCCCTGCCCGGCACGCGCTGGATGCGCAGGCCATAGGCGACGTTCTTGGACACGGACATATGCGGGAACAGGGCATAGCTCTGGAACACCATCGCCATGTCGCGCTTGTTGGGGGGCCGGTTGGAGATGTCTTTGCCGTCAAGCAGGATGCGCCCGGCGGTGGGCAGCTCGAAGCCGGAAATAAGGCGCAGCGTCGTGGTCTTGCCACAGCCGGATGGCCCCAGCAGGGTGACGAACTCGCCCTCGTTGATCGTGAGCGATACGTCATCCACGGCGCGGACCTCGCCCTGCCCGTCGCGCTGCGGAAACGTCTTGGAGATGTTCTCCAGGACGAGGCTGCCAGCCTGACTCGATACCATATTACGCGCCCCCTTCCATCGTTCGTTCGGCACCGGACGTTGTGCCGACCGCGATGGACAGCACACCGATCGCTACAAGCACAATCGCAATTAGGATAACGCAGTAGGCAAACGCGTTGCCATAACGGCCATTCTCGACTTCGTTCAGAATCTGGTGAGTCATGATCTTCGTGCGCGGCGTGGTCAGGAAGATGATCGCGGAGATGGTCGTCATCGAGCGCGCGAAGGCGTAGATCAGGCCGGACAGGAACGCCGGGCGGATGAGCGGCAGCGTGATCCGCATGAAGGTGCGGAAGTTGTCCGCGCCCAGGCTGATCGACGCTTCCTCGATGGCCGGGTCGATCTGCGACAGCGCGGCCACGCCGGACCGCAGCGCCGCCGGCACGCTGCGCACGACGTACACCAGCACGATCGCCCCCGCGCCGCCGAATATGGCCCGGCCCCCGGTCAGCTTGGGGATGATCTCGATTGTGCCCACCAGCGGCAGGGTGATCTCGTTGGGCTGGTTGAAGACCAGCAGGTAGCCGATGCCGAGGATGGTGCCGGGCACGGCGATGCCCAGCATGGTGGCGAAGTCCAGCGCGTTGCGCCCCAGGAACGTCTTGCGGGCCACCAGGAACGCGATGATCATGCCCAACAGGCCGGCCAGCGGCGTGGCGATGGCCGCGAGCTGCGTCGTGTCCTTCATCGCCTCCGAGCCATAGCCGTTGATCACGAAATCGAAATGGTCGAGCGTCAGCTCGTTGTTGACGTTCAGGATTTTGGTGAACGCGCCCGCGAAAATCGTCCCGTAGATGAGCAGGATGAACAGCACCACGAACATCACCACGGCGAACAGCGGCCAGCGCACCAGCGGGTGCCGGATCTGCTGCGAGACGCCGCTCGGCTTGCCGGTGATCGACACCACCGAGGTGCGGCTGATCCAGTAGCGCTGGACGATGAACACCAGCAGGGACGGCACCAGCAGGATGACGGACAGCACCGCCGCCGCCGTCGTGTTGTACAGGCCCACGATCGACACGTAGATGCGCGTCGAGAGGACCTCGTAATTGCCGCCCATCACCAGCGGGTTCCCCAGGTCGGCAATCGCCTCGACGAACAGCAGCAGGAACGACCCGGCGATCCCCGGAATCAGCATGGGGACCGTCACCGTGCGGAAGATGCGCCATTTGCTGGCGCCCAGGTTCGTCGCCGCCTCGTCCAGCGCCGGGTCGAGCGCCTGCAACATCCCCTTGAGGTTCATATACGCGACGGTGAAATAGGACAGGGTGAGGACCAGCGACAGCCCGTCCAGGCCGTAAATGTCGTACCGGACGCCGAACCAGCCCTGCGTGATCATGCCGTTGCGCCCAAACAGGATGAGGACAGCCGTCGCCAGCGCGAACGGCGGCGAAATGATGGGGATGAGGGCCACGATGTGGATCAGGCGCTTGAACGGCACGTCGACCTTGACCTGGACGTAGGCTAGCAGGAAGCCCAACGCCGTGCCCAGCGCCGCCACGATCAACCCCATCCGCAGCGTGTTGACGATGATCGTCCGGTAGACCGGGGAATTGAGGTAGCGGTCGAATAGCTCCTGGCCGTCTGGCGTCCGGCTCTCGTCGACCATCGCGTAGATCGGCGAGAGGATCGCGATCAGCACGAAGATCACGACCAGCACCAGGCCGATAAACAATACAGGATCTTGAAAAATACGCCTGAATTCAGCGATGTGGCGGCTGGGATATAGTCTGTTCACGTGCGCACTCCGGGCAGATGGCACGCCCCCACCGCCGGGCGGTGGGGGACGTGGCATGAACTGAAACGGGTCGTCCGGGGATTATTCGGTCGGCTGCGGCGCGATGTCCGCGTCGAAGCGCTCGACGATCTCCACGCGATTCATACCCGCCGCGACGAAGTTGTAGTCCACCAGGTTGACTTCGCTCAGGTTCACCGACAGCTCAGAAACCGGGGTATCGGGGTTGGTCGGAAGCTGGAGCGAGTTCACGTCCTGGCCGATGACCTGCGCCTCGGGGCTCAACGCCCACTCGATCCACATCTTGGCCGCCTCGGGTTCCGGCGCGTTCTTGATCAGCGCCATCCCGCCGATTTCGTAGCCGGTGCCCTCTTCGGGGAACGTGTTAACCACGACGCCCTCGAAGCCTTCGACCTGGAGCTTCACGCAGTCATGCGAGAAGATGATCGCCACGGCGATCTCGCCGGTGCCGGCCATCTGGCCGGGGGCCGCGCCGGAGCGCGTGTATTGCAGAATATTCTGGTGCAGTTCGCTATAGTATTCGAACGCGGCGTCGATGGCTTCCTGGGTGGGCATGCCGTCTTCGTCGTAGCCGGTGCCCTCTTCGGCGGCCTCGAATTCATCCGCCTTGAGGGTCACGATGGTCCAGAAGGCGGTGAACGCCGTGCCGGACGTCGCCGGGTGCGCCATGGCGACGTTGCTCTTCAGCGCCGGATCGAGCAGGTCGTCCCACGAGGTCGGCGGATCGATCCCCAGCTCCTCGAGGAAGCTGATGTTCGAGCAGAAGCCGAGCGCGCCCACGTAGACCCCGTGCCACGAGTGATCGACACCGACGGCGTTCGGCGCCAGCACCGAGGCCAGCTCCGGCTCGTAGGGCTCGATCAGGTCTTCTTCATAAGCAGCGATGAACGCATCGGCGGGGCCACCCCACCAGACGGAGAATTCGGGATCATCCTGGGTCGCGCGGATGCGGGCCAGCGACTCGCCCGAGGACATGCGCACGTAGGACGTCTCGATCCCGGTTTCTTCTTCGAAGGCCTGGGTCATGGCAACGCACCAGTCTTCCTGAGGGGTACAGAGCACCGTCAGCGTATCTTCCTGGGCCTGAACCTGGGCGGGAGCCGGCGTCACCACCGGGGCGACAGCGACCACAATCATGAGGCAGAACACAACTAAAGACAGGCGTTTCATTAATTCATCCCCTTGTACAAATAACCTGCGATCTATAGCGAATGGTACCATTATATGAGATATTTCATAGGACACAAGATTGCGCACAGCAGTTCTACCGCCCCCGGCCAGTCGGACCGGCGCGCGTATTGCGGATTCCCCGCCCCGCCTCACGCCTGGGTGGAGAGCGTCCCGGCGACCTGCACATCCACCGGAACGCCGTCCAGGGTGGACGGGATCACGTCCTCGGGCGCCAGGTCCGCGAGCGGCACCTTGCGGCGCACCATCACGACGAGCGCCACCTCGTCGGTGCGGACGCCGCCGCGCTCGCGCAGGCCCACACCGACGCCCACCACGTTCGCCTTCTTCATCAGGGCCGGCGCGTGTGCCCGCTTGACCGCCTGAACCCTGGCCTGGTCAGCCGCGCTGTCGTGGTTATCGTGGCTCATCGCACCATCCTCGTCTCAGATCACGATGTCGAGGCACTCGAGCACGTCCTGGATCGGGTTGTAGACCGTGGTTTGATCGGACCCCGCGAACAGCAGCCCCACCGCTTGCAGCGAATCGCCCGCGACCAGCAGCGAGCCGGAGTCGCCGGGCGCCGACATTGGCCCCGACACGATCTGCCCCTCGAACTGGGCCGTCTGGTTGTCGTAGCTGACGTTCACCGTGGCGTCGAGAACCGTGATCTCGCCGGTCGTCAGGCCCGTCGACCGCCCGGACTTGCGCACCGGCATCAGCAAGGCGTGCGCCCGCGTGCCCTGGATCAGGCCGATCTCGAGAATCTCGTCCATGATCAGGTCGTCCTGCAGCGGGCGCCCCACGGCGGCATCCACGCGGTTGGTCGCCTGTGGGTTGACCTGCACCGGTTGCAGCCGGTGCCGCGAGCCGAGCAGCCGCGCCAGGACATTCGCCAGCCCCGCCGCGCGCCCCGCAATAGCGCACTCGCCCGGCGCGGTGGCGAACACGATCGGGCAGAATCGCTCCAGGCGGGCGATCACGTCGCTGCCCGGCGCGCCGCCGTCGATCGGGCCGGGCTGCAGGATCGGGTCGCCGGCAGCCGCGTCATTGCTGTTGGCGATGACGTGGTTGTTGGACAGGATCAGGCGCGCGCCGCTGGCCCGGTCGCGCACCACCGCGCCGAACGTGCCCGCCGTGATCTGGTAGTGGCCGATGCTCACGCCAGGCGGCGCGGGCCGCCAGCGATCGGTCCTGGCCTGTAAAGCGCGAATTTCCCCGACCTGAACGACGTCCGTCGTGACGCCGTCCAGCCGGGGCGGCACCACGGCCTGGGGATCCAACTGCTCCGCCGGGACCTTCTCGCGCACGAGCACCGCCACGCTGAGTTCGCCGGTGCGCTCGCCGCCGGTCACCTTGTACCCCACGCCGACCCCAACCACGTTGGCCTTGTCCATCAGGCTCTCTTTGTGGGTTTCCTTCGCCTCGATCACGTTCTGTGGTACGGACATCGCTCAGTCTCCCTGGCTCTTGTGTGGACGGTGAAGGTGTGATGAAAAGACCGATCTGACTCAGTATAACCCGTATTTGGCTGGAGAGTGCAGCCCCCGCCGGGAATCGGCCCGGAATCAAAACGCCCGGCGGTTGGTCCACGCGGCCCCGCCGGGCGTCACGATCACGTTGGATTGACAACGCCGGTCACGCCGTGCCGGGCGCGACCTCGCTCACTTTGACCGGGCGCCCTTCGAGCAGCGACTTCTTGGCGGCCAGCCCTACGGCGACCGACATGCGCCCGTCCAGGCCGGTGGGCTGCGGGGGCCGGTCGTCCACGATCGCGCTGATGAAGTCCTGGATCTCGTTGACGTAGCTCGTCGTGTACCGCTCCATGAAGAAGTTCAGCGGCAGATCGCGGTACACCGCTTTGGCCGAGCTGAACGTCACCTGGTTGGGGTACAGGTTGGCGGTGGAGATCCCGCCCCGGCTGCCCAGCACCTCGACCCGCTGGTCGTACCCGTACACGGCCTGGCGGCTGTTGTCGATCGTGCCGATGACGCCGTCCTCGAAGGTGAGCATCACCAGCGCCGTATCGACGTCGCCCGCCTCGCCAATGCGCGGATCGATGCGCACCGCGCCGCGCGCGAACACCTCGCTGACCTCGCTGCCGACCAGGAAGCGCGCCATGTCGAAATCGTGGATCATCATGTCCAGGAAGATCCCGCCCGACACGCTGACGTATTCCGGCGGCGGGGGCGCCGGGTCGCGGCTGATGACGTGCAGCAGGTGCGGCTCGCCGATCTCGCCGCCCTGGATCGCCTCGCGCACGCGGGCGAACGTAGGGTCGAAGCGCCGGTTGAACCCGACCTGGAACTTGACCCCGGCCCGCTCGACGACGCGCAGCACCTCGTCGATCCGGCCCAGGTCGAGCTCGATCGGTTTCTCGGTGAAGATGTGCTTGCCCGCCGCCGCCGCCGCTTCGATCACGTCCGCGTGGGTGTCGGTCGACGAGCACACCAGGATCGCATCCACCGCGGGATCGCTGGCCGCGGCGTGATAGTCGTCGCACACGCTCGGGATGCCGAGCTGGCCCGCCAGGGCCTCCGCCGCCGCGCGGTTCACGTCGCAGATCGACACCACGCGCGCCGCCGGGATGCGGAACGCCAGGTTTTCGGCGTGGACCTTCCCGATGCGGCCCGCCCCGATGATTCCGATGTTGACGGTTGCCATCATTCTCCCTCGCTCATTCCAGGCCCAGGCCGCGCAAATAGTCGCGGTTGCGCTGGGCGCTCGCTTTGGGCGATCCCATCGACGGCAGCACGTCCTGCTCGACCACAATCCACCCGTCGTAGTGGCGAGCGCGCAGCGCGTCGCGCATGGCCGGAAAATCGACCGCGCCCTGGCCCAGCTCGCAGAAGACGCCGTTCTGAACCGTGGCGAAGTAGTCCCAGCCCTGGTCCCGCGCCTGCTGCGCCACCGCCGGATCGAAGTCCTTGAAGTGCACGTGCCAGACGCGGTCGGCGTGGCGTTCCAGCAGGTCGAGCGGATCGCCGCCGCCGAACATGCAGTGCCCCGTGTCGAGGCACAGGCCCACCAGCGCCGGGTCGGTGAGGGCCATCAGGCGGTCGATTTCGGCGGGCGTCTCGACGTAGCCCGCGCAGTGATGGTGAAACACGGTGCGCAGCCCGGTCTGCTCCCGGACTGCACGGGCGACGCGATTCGCGCCCGCGGCGAACGTCTCCCACTGCGCGCCGGTCAGGCCCATATCGGGCGTGACGCGCCCGGCGTTGCGCGTGCGGATCGGGACGCTGCCGTTGTCGTCGGCCAGCACGATGAAACAGCCCTCGCCCGCCGCGTCGCGCAGCAGTTGGGCGGTGCGCACGGCAGCCGCTTCGCCATCCGCGTGGGCGCCGGCGTTCGCCAGCGCCACCGGCACGAACGCCGCCAGCAGGTCCAGCCCGCGCTTCGCCAGCTCGGCGCGTAGCGCGGCGGGATCGGTCGGCATGAAGCCCCAGTCGCCCAGCTCGGTGCCGGCGTAGCCGGTCTCGACGATCTCGTCCAGGACCTGCTCGTAGCCAGCCACCTCCCCTTCGAGATCGAACTCAAGCACCCCCCACGAACAAGGGGCATTGGCAATACGCATTGAACCGCTCACGGATTGTGCTCCTCGAAAATAGAAAACAGCCTGTCTCAACGGTTTTTACAGAAAATACCGCTCGTTTCGTTTCGCTTCTTCGTACTCCCGGCGCGACGCCTCGACGTCGGCGCTCGCGGACACCTCCGCCACGGCCACATCCCACCAACTCTCGTAGCCGCCGACCCGCTGCGAGCGATCGGTCTCGACGACGATGCACACCGGGCCGCCCTCGTGCCGCTGTGCCGCCTGGAGCGCGTCCGCCAGCTCGTCGCGGCTGCTCGCCCGGATGACGTGCGCGCCCAGGCTGGCCGCGTTGGCCGCGTAGTCGACCGGCAGCACGTCGCCCGCCAGCTCGTCGTCCTTGGTGCGGCGGCGGTACTTGGTGCCGAATCCGTCGCTGCCGACGCTCTTGGACAGGCCGCCGATGCTGGCGAAGCCGTGGTTGTCCAGCACGACGACGATCACCTTGAGCCCTTCCTGCACCATCGTCACGATCTCGCTGTTCAGCATCAGGTACGAGCCGTCGCCCACCATCACGTAGACGTCACGCTCCGGCGCGGCCATCTTGACGCCCAGCCCGCCCGCGATCTCGTAGCCCATGCACGAATACCCGTACTCGAGGTGATAGCCCTTCGGGTCGCGCGTGCGCCACAGCTTGTGTAGGTCGCCGGGCAGGCTGCCCGCCGCGCACAGCAGCACGTCCTGGGGGCGCGAGAGCATGTTCACCACGCCGATCACCTCGCCCTGGCTGATCAGCGGCCCGTGCTCCAGGTGATAGATCCGCTCGACCTCGGCATCCCACTCCCGGTTATAGTCCGCCGCGCGGGCGCGGTACGCGCTCTCCACGGCGTACCCCTCCAGCAGCGACAGCAGTTCGTCGAGCGCCGCGCGGGCGTCGCCCACCAGCGGGATCGCGTTGTGCTTGTACGCGTCGAACTCGGCGGCGTTAATGTTGACGAACCGGACATCGGGGTTCTGGAAGGCGGTTTTCGAGGCGGTGGTGAAGTCCGAATAGCGCGTGCCGATGCCGATCACCAGGTCGGCCTCGCGGGCGATGCGGTTGGCGCCCAGCGTGCCGGTCACGCCGATCGCGCCCAGGTTGGCGGGGTGATCGTAGGGCAGCGCGCCCTTGCCCGCCTGCGTCTCGCCCACGGGAATCCCGGTGCGGTCCACGAATGCGCGCAGCGCCTCGGTCGCGTCGCTGTAATGCACGCCGCCCCCAGCGATGATCAATGGCTGGCGCGCTTCCCGGATCCAGGCGGCGGCGCGCCGGAGCTGGGCCGCGTCGGGCCGGTTGCGCGGGATGTGCCACACCCGCCGCTCGAAGAATGCCGCCGGGTAGTCGAACGCCTGGGTTTGCACGTCCTGGGGCAGCGCCAGCGTGACCGCGCCCGTTTCGGCGGGCGACGTGAGCACGCGCATCGCTTCAGGCAGCGCGGTGATCACCTGCTCCGGGCGGTAGATGCGATCCCAGTAGCGCGAGACGGGCTTGAAGCAGTCGTTAACCGAGATGTCCTGCGAATGCTCGGATTCCAACTGCTGCAACACGGGCGCCTGGATCCGCTCGGCGAAGATGTCGCCGGGCAGCAGCAGCACCGGGATGCGGTTGATCGTCGCGCCCGCCGCCGCCGTGAGCATGTTGGTGGCGCCGGGGCCGATCGACGACGTGCAGGCGAACGTCTGGAGGCGGTTCTTCATCTTGGCGTAGGCGACCGCCGCGTGAACCATCGCCTGCTCGTTGCGCGACTGGTAGTAGCGGAACGTGCCCGCGACCTGCTGGAGCGCCTGCCCGATCCCGGCCACGTTGCCATGCCCGAAGATGCCCCAACAGCCCGCGAAAAACGGCTGCTCGACGCCGTCGCGCTCCACGACTTGATTCTGCAAAAACTCGATCAGGGCCTGTGCCATGGTGAGGCGTTTGGTTGCCATAAGACTCCTCGTATCAGTAATCACTCGCTGGCGTGCGGCGCGGCGTCGCGTCCCGCCCGGCGGGCGGCTACAGGCCGCCGTAAGGCTCGACGAACGCCAGCACCTCGTCCATTGTCGGCATGAAGTTGGCGCAGCCGTGCTTGGTGACGACGATCGCCCCGCAGGCATTCCCCAGCCGGGCGGCTTTGTACCAGTCCCAGCCCTTGACGTACCCGTACAAAAAGCCCGCGCCGAACGCGTCCCCCGCCCCCAGGATGTTGTAGACCTCGACCGGGAAGCCGGGCGCGTCGATCACGGTGCCGTCTTTGAGGTGAACGCGCGCGCCTTGCTCGCCGGCTTTCTCGATCACCGCTTCGGGTCCCAGCGCCAGCAGGTTGGCGATGGCCGCTTTGATGTCGCCGCTGACCTTCGTGTCCGAGACCTGCGAGTGAGTCAGCGACATCTGGGCGGGATCGGTCAGCATGGCCGCGTTGATCTCGTCCTGGGTGCCGATCACCACGTCGATCGAGCGCAGCACCGACCGGATCGCCACGCCAAAGGCACGCGGATCGTGCCACTGGTCGGGGCGGAAGTCGATGTCGAGCACGACCTTGCTCCCCGCCCCCCGCGCCAGCTCGGCGGCGAACGTCGTCGCGCTGTGGCTCGGCTCCTTGGAGAAGTTCGTCCCAGCGAACTGGACGACGCGCGCCTCCCGGACCGGGGCGGCCAGCACGTCGTCGATCGTGATCGCGATGTCGGCGCAGTTGTCCCGGTAGTACACCAGTGGGAATTTGTCCGGCGGCTCGATGCCCAGCACGACGGCGCTCGTGCGGCGGTCCGGCTTGCGCACGATGTAATCGGTGATGACGCCTTCCGTCCGGAGAAAGTGCAGGATGAAATCGCCGACCGGGTCCTCGCCCAGGCCGGTGAGCAGGGCCGAATTCAGCCCGAGCCGGTGCGCGCCGACGCTGATGTTGGTCGGCGAGCCGCCCACGTAGGCGGCGAAACTCTGGATGTGATCGAACGGGGTGCCGACATCGTTGGAGTACAGATCGATCGAGCTGCGACCGATGTTGAGGAGATCAACCGTTTTTTCCACGCCACTATCCTTTTCGTACCTGCCAAACACGACGCCAGAGCGATCCGAAACGCGGGATCGTCTGGCTTCCACCGCCCGCCGGTCGCCCGAAGTGATCGCCCCTGTCTCGCCACCTGCGCCGTTTGAGAAAACGTTTACCAAAGCCTAAATGATTTTCCCAGGCGTGTCAAGCAGCGCGCGGGGCCGCCCCCCCCCCCTCAACGGCAGGGCGCCGTCGACTGCCGCACAACCAGCTCGGTGTTGAGCGTGACGGTTTCCGGCGCAGCATCCGGATTCTGGAGCTGGCGCAGCAGGACGCGCACCGCCGCCTCTCCGATCGCGTAGATCGGCTGGGCGACCGTCGTCAGAGGCGGAAGCACGTACGCGGCCAGAGAGATGTTGTCGAAGCCGACGACGGACAGATCGTCCGGCACGCGCAGGTCGAGGTAGGCGGCGGCGTGCAGGACGCCCACCGCGATCGAATCGGCCAGCGCGAAGATGGCCGTGGGCCGCGCCGGGCGCTGGAGCATTTCGAGCGCCGCCTCGTAGCCCGTCTCGAAGTCGGACCCCCGGTTCATGATCCGCACGTCCGCATCGATCCGCGCCTCGGAGAGCGCCTGCTGGACGCCCGACAGCCGCTCGACCGGCATGCTCTCCAGGTTGGCGCAGATCACGCTGATGTGCGTGTGCCCCAGCCCGATCAGGTGCTGGGCGCCGTCGTAGCCCCCCTGGAAATTGCTGATCAGCACGCGGCTGACGTCGAAGCCCGCGAACGACCGCTCGATGAGCACGACCGGGATCTCGCGCTCGACGATGCGCTGCAAATTGGGCTGGCTGCCGGTGATCGAGGGGAAGTAGATGATCGCGTCGACCTGCTGGGTCAGCAGCATATCGACGTACGCCCGCTCCTTGCCGGGCTGTTCTTCCGTGCTGCACAGCAGGCCGCGATAGTCGCTGGCGAACAGGGTCCGCTCGATGGCAAACGCCAGCGTGCTGAAGAACGGCTCGTGAATGCGCGGGATCAACACGCCGACCGAGCGCGTGGCGTTGCGGCGCAAGCCCTGGGCGATCGCGTTGGGCTGGTAGCCGAGGCGGTCCATGGCGGCGAGCACCCGCGTGCGCAGGTCCGGGCTCACGCGCCGGTTGCCGTTCAACACGCGCGAAACCGTGGCAATCGACACCTGGGCCTCAGACGCGACATCCTTGATGGTCGGAATGGTGGGCCTGCCTTCCTGGGTGAGCAAAGCGGTACAGTCACGGTACAGTCATTTGAACAGTAGCACCAACCCCACCCGGCGTCAAGACGCCCCATGCAACTTTTTTCACGAACACCCGCCGCCCGCGCGGGCGGCCTCCACGCTCGATAAAACGTTTTCACAAAATGCTTGACATGCGCCGCAAAACCGTGTTATGGTGAGATCGACTTGTCCGGACAAGACGCGACAAGATTCTTTTTTGCGAGCGACCAAAAGATGTTTACGCTTTCCAAAACCAGCCCCATCCCGCTGCACACGCAACTGCTCAACGAGCTGCGCCACGCGATTCTCAGCGGCAAGCTCAAGCCGCACGAGCAACTACCCGGCGAATACGCGCTGATCACCCAACTCAACATCAGCCGCTCGACCGTGCAGCGCGCCTGGCAGACAGCCCAGGACGAGGGCCTGATCTATCGCGTCCCGGCCAAGGGCACCTTCGTCAGCGAGCCGGCCAAACGCCCCACCACGACGCAGTTCGTCGGCTGTATCGTCGCCGAGTTCCGCTACACCTTCGACGGCAGCCTGCTCGACGGCGCCGACGAACTCCTGCGGGCGAAGGGCTATCGCCTGCTGTTCGCGCAGAGCGAGCGGCGCATCGAAGAGGAAAACCGCCTGATCCGCACCATGTGCGCCGAGGGCGTCGCCGGGATTCTGCTGTGGCCGGTCACCGACAACAGCAACAGCCGCCGGCGGTTCGTCACCGATCCGTCCTGCTCGGTGCCGGTGGTGCTGCTCGACCGCCCAATTCCGGGGGTGGACCTGCCGTGCATCACCAGCCAGAACTACGACGGCGCGCTGCAGGCCATGCGCCACCTGCTGAAGCTGGGGCACCGCGACATCGCGTTCGCCGCGTGGCCGCCCCTCGATCTGCACCCGATTGCGGAGCGCTACCGCGCCTACCGCGAGGCCATGATCGAGGCCGGCCTGTCGCCTCGCCCGATCCTCACGCTGGGCGAGCCGGTCGAAGAGGTCAACTACCGGCGCTACGCGCAAGAGGCACACGAAGACGTCGCCTACCTCACCGAGGTGCTCCGCCAGCCGGACCGGCCCACGGCGATCTTCGCCATGAACGACCTGCTGGCCGTGCTGGTGCTGCGTGCCGCGCGCGAGGCCGGGCTGCAACTGCCCGCCGACCTGTCCGTCGTGGGGTTCGACAACCTGGAGTTGACGACGCGCACCGAGCCGACCCTGACGACCATCGCCCAGGATACGCCCGTCATTGGCCGCGAAGCCGTCAGGCGGTTGCTGGCCCTGATCGATGGCGATCCGCCGCGACAGACATTCACCCTGGTTCCGACTCGCTTGATTATCCGCGAATCTACCAGTACTCCCCCTACTCGATTCGAAGCTGGCGAAAGGAGGTAGAGGCTAGCCGGGAATTGCCCGTCGTGACTCTCTGTGGTACCACACAATTCGTGAAAACTCTGTTCCAGGAGGAAATCAAATCAATGTTTAGGAAAGCTATGTTTGTCAGGATGTTGGTGATCGTCGCGATGATCAGCACGCTGAGCGCCGCTTTCGCCGGCCCGGCGGCTGCCCAGGACGAAATCAAACTGACCATGACCTGCCGCTGCGTGGCCGACGGCGTGAACTCCGAGCTGGTCGGCTGGCTCCTCGAGCATGTCATCCCGACCTTCGAGGAAGCGATGGCCGCCGAGGGCAAGAACGTGACCGTCGAGCTGGTGCAGTTTGGCGGCAGTGACGAGCAGCTCAAGGAGCAATACGCGCTGGACCTGGGCGTCGGCGGTGGCTACGACCTGTTCTCGTTCGATGGCTTCTGGGTGCCGGAATTCGTGGACGCCGGGCTGCTGCAGCCGCTCCACGCGGTGGCCGGTGACGTCGTCGACGAGTGGGAAGGCTGGGACCACATCTCCGAAGGTATCCAGGCGATCCTGGGTTACCAGGGCGAGCGCTACGGCATCGCCGCCGGTACGGATGTCCGCGAGATCTTCTACCGCCGCGACCTGTTCGAAGAGGCCGGCATCGAAGTGCCGTGGCAGCCGACAAGCTGGGAAGAGGTGCTTGAAGCGGGCCGCATCCTCAAGGACGCGGGCGTAGAGACCCCCATCCAGATCAACGCCGGCACGGCGATGGGCGAAGCCACCACAATGCAGGGCTGGGATATGGTGCTGTTGGGCGCCGGCCAGCATATGTACGACTTCGACGAGGGCAAGTGGAACGTCAGCAGCCCCGCGATCCTGGACGCGCTGAACCTGTACAAGACCATCTACCTGGACGAAGAACTGGGTGACGCCCGCCTGCAGTTGATCGCCGATGGCCGCGATCGTTCGTTCGCGGACTTCGCCTCGGGCAAGATCGCGATCCTGGTCGAGGGCGACTGGTTCTGGCGGTCCGCCATCCTCAGCCAGATGGAAGAGGAAACCCGTAACGAGGTCGTGACCTGGGCCAAGATGCCCGCCAAGGAACCGGGCGCCGGCTTCCGCGGCCAGGACTTCGTCACGATTTCGGGCGGCACCGGCTGGGTTCTGAACCCCAACACCGATCACCCCGAGGAAGCCTGGGCGCTGATGGCTCACATGTCCAGCCAGGACATGCAGCTCATCTGGGAAGAGATCCTGCCGCGCATCAACTTCCGCGACGACGTCCCGGTGGCGGGCGATGAGGTCATGTCGGCCATGGCGGACGAACTGCTCCCGCTGACGACCGTGCGCCCCATGCTGCCGGACTACGCGAAAGTTTCGTATGAAGCGCAGCTCATGACCGAGCGCGTGGTGTCCGGCGAGATGTCGCCCGAAGAGGCGATGGAAGCCTACGCCGAAGCGGTCACCGACATCGTCGGCGAAGACAACGTGATCGTCATCCCGGTCGAGTAGCCCTCACGATGGCACATCAGGGGCCCGGGAAGCGTCTTTCCTGGGCCCCCTGTTATTGAACACACCTGGAGAAAGACAGTGGAGAAACGTCCCGGAGTATTCTCCGGCAAAGTGGGCCTGACCTTCCTGACACCGGCGTTGTTTTTCGTCGCGATCTTCCTGATCTTGCCGTTTTTCTGGATCTTCTACCTGAGCTTCACCAACCGCACGCTGACCGGCGTCACCGCCGCCAACCCGCAGTTCGTCGGGCTGGAGAACTACCAGCGCCTGTTCGACTTCGACCAGTGGATGCGCTATGGGCAGTTCGGCAACGCGCTCAAGATCACCTTTCAGTTCGTGCTTGGCTCGGCGCTGTTGGGCCAGGCGGTGGTCGGGCTAACGGTGGCCTGGGCGTTCTACCGGCGCAAAGGGCTGCTGCGTGAAACGGTGTTCACGCTGGCGGTGCTGGCGTGGATCATCCCCGAGGTGGTGGTGGCGTTCGCGTGGAGCGCCTTTCTGGACGTCGACCGAGGGACGCTCAACACGATCCTCTCGGCGGTGGGCCTGGGCCAGCCCGACTGGCTGTTCGATTACCCGCTGCTCACCATCATCATATTCAACACGTGGCGCGGATCGGCGTTCTCGATCCTGCTGTTTTCCTCCGCGCTCGAAACCATCCCGCCCTCGTACGTCGAGACTGCCGACGTGGTCGGCGCCTCGGCGTGGCGTAAGTTTCGCGATATCATTTTCCCGCTCATGCGCGGGCACATCCTCACCGACCTGATCCTGATCACGCTGTGGACCTTCAACGTGTTCACGCCCTTCCTGCTCACCGGCGGCGGGCCGACCTTCAGGACCGAGCTGGTGTCCATTTATACCTACCGGACCGCGTTCAAATTCTTCGAGTTTGGGCGAGGCGGGGCGATTGCGGTGGTGATGATGCTGATCAACTTCACGCTGGCGATGGGCTACCTGATCGCGCTCCGGCGGCAGAAGGCGGTATCATGAGAAACTACGAATCGACCTTCTCGAAACTGCTCCTCGTGCTGTTCTCGCTGGCGTGCATGGCCTTCTTCGCGCTGCCGCTGTTGTGGCTGCTGACCGCGCCGTTCACGCCGATGACCACGCTGTCGGTCGAGATCCCGGACAACCCCACCCTGGACAATTTCCGCACCGTGTTCAAGAATGAGTTCGCCATCCGCGCGCTGTTCCGGAACAACCTGATTATCGCCGGGGGCGCGATGCTGTCGGTGGCGACGGTGGCGACGCTGGCCTCGTACGGCCTGTCGCGCACGCGAGTCGTGGGGCGGGACATCCTCGTCTACGTGCTGATGCTGTTCTCGTCGGTGGTGGGCGGCACGGCGGCGATGGTGCCGCTGTTCCTGCTGGCGTACCACCTGCAACTGATCGACACGCACGTCGGCGTGATCCTGGTGATGACCGGTGGCCTGCTGCCCGCGGCCATCTTCATGATGCGCGACTTCGTGGACTCGATCCCGCGCTCGTACGAAGAGGCCGCGCTGGTGTGCGGCGCGGGGCCGTTCCGCATCTTCCGCGACATCGCGTTTCCGCTGGTGCGACCGGGGGTGGCGGTGGTGGCGATCTGGGCCTTCGTCAACGCGTGGGGCGCGTTCCTGATCCCGGTCGTCATGCTGCGCAGCCCGGAGAACATGCCCGCGTCGGTGGCGTTGTACTCGTTTTACAGCGAAGCGGGCACGCCCGTGCACACGCTGGTGTCGGCCTACGCGTTCCTGTACGGCCTGCCGGTGCTGGTCCTGTATTTGCTGGTGAACTGGCGTTTCGGTTTTCGCTTCTTTGGCGGCATCAAAAGCTGACAGTCTGGATGCAGAGAAAACATGGCAAAGATACAACTCGAGAACATCACGAAGAAATTCGGCGAGCTGACTGCCGTCAATGACGTCAGCCTGGAAGTGAGCGACGGCGAATTCGTCGCCCTGCTCGGCCCGTCCGGCTGTGGCAAGACGACCACGCTCCGGCTGATCGCGGGGCTGGAAGTGCCCAACGAGGGGCGCATCCTCATCGGCGACAAGGAAGTGACCAAGCTGCCCCCGCGCGACCGCGACATTGCGATGGTGTTTCAGGACTACGCGCTCTACCCGCACATGACGCTGCTCGACAACATCGGCTACCCGCTCAAGGTGCGCGGCGTCGCCAAGCCGGACATAACCGCGCGCGTGACAGAAGTCGCCACCGAGCTGCAGATCGGCGACCTGTTGGAGCGGCGCCCGGGGCAGGTTTCCGGCGGCCAGCAGCAGCGCGCATCGGTAGCGCGGGCGCTGGTCCACCAGGCCCAGGTGTTTCTGTTCGACGAGCCGCTGAGCAACCTCGACGCCAAGCTGCGCCTCGAAGCGCGGGCCTTCCTCAAGCACCTGCAGCAGGAAGTCGGCGTGACCGCCGTGTACGTGACGCACGACCAGGCCGAAGCGATGGCGCTGGCCGACCGCATCGCCGTGATGAATTACGGGCGCGTGATGCAGTTGGGCCACCCGTTGGACGTCTACCGCCGCCCGGCCAACACGTTCGTCGCGGCCTTCATCGGCAGCCCGCCCATGAACCTGCTGCCGTGCGAAGTCGACATCCACGCCGGCAAGATCCTCTTCGAGGGCGACCGGGTGCTGGACATCGCCAGCTACCGCGAGCGTTGGGGCGGCGTGCTCAAGAACGGGCGCGACATCACCCTCGGCGTCCGGCCCGAGAACATCGCGATCAGCTCAACCGAGGTCCCTGGATCGATCCCGAGCCGGGTGTACGTCATCCAGCCGCTGGGCGGTGAATGGCTGGTCGTCACCCAGGTCGGCGGCGAGCTGGTGTCGGTGCGCCTGTTCCAGGACGAAGCGCCCGAGCTGTCCGAAAACGTGTGGCTGAAATTCGACCTGGACCGCACTTTCCTGTACGACAAGAACGGTGACCTGCTCCAATGAGTGGCGCGCGGTGGACCGAGCAGCGGCTGGAGGGTTTTCTGGCGCCCGACCAGGCCCAGCAGTACCACAATGTGCCCTTCGAGATGCCCCAGGGCGTGCGCCGGCTGGAGGTGAGCTACGAGTACAGCCACCCGATCGGCAGCGACCCACACCTGACCGGGGGCAACACGCTCGATATCGGGCTGTTCGACCAGCGCGGGGCGGACTATCCGGGCCGGGGATTCCGCGGCTGGACCGGCAGCGCGCGCAGCGCGTTCTTCATCGCGCACGACGACGCCACGCCGGGCTACCTGCCCGGCCCGCTGGACCCCGGCGAGTGGAACATCTCGCTGGGCTTCTACAAGAGCGCGCCCGAAGGCTGTCACTACACGATCGCGCTGCGCTTTCTGATCGACGAGGATCGCGAGGCACCCGCCCCGCCGACCCTGCTCACGCTCGCCAACAGCCGCGCGAGCCTGCCCGCCCGCGCCAGCGGCTGGTATCGCGGCGAGCTGCACTGCCACTCGTACCACAGCGACGGCGATTCCGACCCGCGCGACCTGATCGCCATGGCCAAGGCGCTGGGGTTGGATTTCCTGGCGATCACCGACCACAACTCGATCAGTCACCTGGCCGCCCTGGCGAAGATCGATCCGGGCGAGTTGGTGCTGATCCCCGGCTGCGAGGTCACCACCTACAAAGGGCACTGGAACGTCTGGGGCCTGGAAGAGTGGATCGACTTCCGCACGCTGACGCCGGACCTGATGAGCCAGTCGATCCGGCGCGCGGTGGCGCTGGGCTACCTCACGTCCTGCAACCACCCGCGCGCGATGGGTCCCCCCTGGGAGTTCAAGTCGATCACCGGGCAGCACTGCATCGAGGTGTGGAACGGCCCCTGGCAGTTGTTCAACTCCGAGTCGCTGGCGTACTGGGAATCGCGGCTGCGCAGCGGCGAGCGGCTGGTGGCGGTCGGCGGCAGCGACGCGCACTACCTGTCGCGGCCCCACATCGCCCGCATCGGCACGCCGACCACCTGGATTTACTGCCCGGACGACCCGACCGCCGCCTCGCTGTTGGACGGGCTGCGCGCCGGGCACGCGTTCATCAGCGACGCGCCGGATGGTCCGCAGGTCTATCTGGAGTGTGGCGACGCCATGATGGGCGACTGCGTGCCGCGTCCGGCGGGCGGATCGCTGGACGTGAGCGCGCGCGTGGTGAACGGGGCCGGGCTGCGCCTGGAATTTCACAGCGCCGCGGGGCGGCTGGCGCAGGTCGGCATCTACAGCGAGAATCAGTCGATCCGGCTCACCGTCCCGGTGGAAAACACGCCTTACGTGCGCGCGCAACTGGTCGAGACCGCGGGCGAGCCGGGGATGGTTCGCGCGCTGACGAATCCCATTTACATCGAATAGATCGAGGTTTCAGCATGACTCGTGCACCCTATCGTATCACCATCGTGTCGCACACCCATTGGGACCGTGAATGGTACCAGCCATTCCAGGTGTTCCGGTTTCAACTGGTCGAGCTGGTCGATCGCCTGCTGGACATTCTGGACAGCACGCCGGCCTATCACAGCTTCCTGCTGGACGGGCAGACGATCGTGCTCGAAGACTATCTCGCCATCCGGCCCAAACGCGAGGCCGATCTCCGGCGGCACATCCAGGCCGGCAGGCTGTTGATTGGCCCCTGGCACATCCTGCCCGACGAGTTCCTGGTCAGCCCGGAGGCGACGGTCCGCAATTTGATGCTCGGTGCGCGGGTCTGCGCGCGCTTTGGGACGCGGATGCCGGTCGGCTACACGCCCGACCCGTTCGGGCACATCAGCCAGCTTCCGCAGATCCTGGCGGGCGTCGGGCTGGAAGCCGCCGCGTTGCAGCGCGGCCTCGGCGACGAGCCGACCGAGCTTTGGTGGGAGGCCCCCGACGGCACGCGCCTGCTGACGATTTTCTTCCGGGCAGGCTACGGCAACCTGGCCTGGGCGCCCACCGCGTCGGACGCCTTCACCCGCGCGGTCGAGCGCCAGATCGAGTTATTATCGCCGCACACGCACACGCCCCACCTGCTGCTGCTCAACGGCACGGACCACATGCTGCCCCAGCCCGAACTGCCGGAGCTGATCGACGAGGCCAACCGGCGGCTCGGCGGGCGCGCCCAGGTGGTTCACGGCACCCTGCCCGATCACGTGGACGCGGTGCGCCGGGCGTTGCCCGACGTCAGGCCCCTGCCCGTCGTGCGCGGCGAGCTGCGCTCCCCGAAGCGCTCGCCCCTGCTGCCGGGCGTCTTCTCGGCGCGGATGTGGATCAAGCAGGCTAACGACGCCTGCCAGACCGCGCTGGAACGTTACGCCGAGCCGGCCAGCGCGCTGGCTCACCTAGCCGGCGGCGCCGATCGCCGGGGCGAGCTTGGGCAGGCGTGGCGCTATTTGATCGAGAATCACCCGCACGACTCGATCTGCGGGTGCTCGGTGGACCAGGTGCACGAGGAAATGCGCGCCCGGTTCGCCTGGAGCGAGCAGCTCGCCCACGAGGTGATCACCGCCAGCCTGGGCCATCTCGCCAGGCAGATCGACGGCGCGCGCCTGCCCGCCCCGCCGGTCGCAGCGGAGGCCGATGCCCCCGCGCACGCCGTCGTTTCGGCGCAAACCGACCGCGCCGTGCTGGTCTACAACCCGCTGCCGGGCGCGCAAACCGGCGTCGTCGAGATCACCGCGCGCTGGGCCGGGCCCCGGCGGCGCTATCGCCTGCTGGACCAGGACGGGAACGACGTGCCGCACCGGATTCTGGACGGCGACGAGATCGTCTTCGAGCAGCGCGACGTCACGCGGGACGAGTTGTCCGCCCTGCTGGAGCAGGTCGAGATCGGCTTCTACAAAGGCCGCCTGATCAGCGACGTGAGCGTGTGGATCGATGGCGGCGAGGCCCGGATCGAGATGGTGCTGCCCGAATACCACACCGGCCAGATCGGCGATTTCTCCGGGCTGGTGGCGACGCTGCGCCGCGACGAGCGGCTGGCGTCGGTCCGGCGCTGCCACCTGACGACGTACCTGGCCGACAACTTCCGGATCGCTATGGTGGCGCGTGACGTGCCCGGCGTCGGCTATCGCGCCTACCGGCTGGCGAACGTGCCGGGCAGCGGCCCGGCGGATGCCCCGCCCGCCCCGGCCCGCATCACGGCGCTGGAGAACGAATGGCTGCGCGTGGAGGCCGATCCGCAGGACGGGACGCTCCGCGTCACCGACAAGGCGACCGGGCGCACGCTGAGCGGGCTGAACCGCGTTGAAGATGGCGGCGACCGGGGCGACGAGTACAACTACTGCCCGCCCGCGCACGATACGCTGGTCACGCGCCCGGTCGAGCCGCCCGCCATCACCTGCCGCGACGAGGGACCCTTCGGGCAGGTGATGGTGATCGCGGCCCGGTACGCCCTGCCCGCCGCGCTGGCGGACGACCGCGACGCGCGCGCGCCGGAGACGGTCGAGCTGCCGGTCACGACGACGGTCCGGCTGGTGCCGGGCGTGCGCCGCGTGGACGTGCACACCGAACTTGACAACCGCGCCCAGGATCACCGGCTGCGCGTGCTGTTCCCCGCCGGGGTCGCCGCCGAGCGCGCCATCGTCGATGGGCACTTCGACCGGCTGGAGCGCGGCCCGATCGCCGTGACGGATACGCAGGGCTGGGCCGAACAGCCTACGCCCACTGCCGCCCAGCGCGTTTTCAGCGCCGTCGAGCAGGACGGCGCCGGGCTGATGGTCGCGGCGCGCGGCCTGCCGGAATACGAGCACGTCCGCGACGCGAACGGGTCCACGCTGGCGCTGACGCTGCTGCGCGCGGTGGGCTGGCTCTCGCGGGACGATCTGGCCTGCCGTCCGGGCCACGCGGGGCCGGGACGCCCCACGCCCGGCGCGCAGTGCATCGGCCCGGCGAGCTACGATTACAGCCTGATCCCGTTCGGCGGCGAGTCGTTCGGCCTGGACGAGGCGGCGCACGCGGCCTTCGCCTTCGCCGCGCCCCTGCGCGCCACCGCCAGCGAAGCGGCCCAGGGACCGCTGCCGCCCGAACTGCGGTTCGTGGCGCTCGAACCCGCCGCGTGGGTCCTGACCGCGCTCAAGCCCGCCGAGTCCGGCGAGGGGATCGTCGTGCGCTTCTACAACAGCAGCGCCGCCGCCGTCTCGGGCCGGGTCGAGTTCGGCCTGCCCGTGGACGAGGTAACGCCGGTCAACCTGCTCGAAGAGCCGGTCGACCTGCCGGGGATGCGAGTCGAGGGGCGCGCCGCCTGGCTGGACGTGCCGGGCAAGCGCATCGTGACGCTGCGGGTCGCCTTCGCGGCGCGCTAAGCCCTGTTTCCATCTCGACGAGGAGCACAGCGATGCGCGACGGCAAACTTGATCCCGCGCCATACCGGGGCGCACAGCCCGGCGACACCATCACCTTCGGCGTGTATCCACAGGCGGCGCACGGCGCGGACCGAACGCCGATCACGTGGCGGGTGCTGCACAACGGCGGCGGGGAGTTGTTCCTTCTGAGCGCGGCCATTCTGGACTGCAAGCGGTATCATGGCGCGTTCGTGGACGTGACGTGGCGTGACTGCGATCTGCGGCAGTGGCTGAACGGCGCGTTCTACGCCGCCGCGTTCGATTCCGCCGAGCAGGGGCTCATCAAGACGACACGCTGCACGGACAACGGCGCGGGCAGCCCGGACACAGACGACAGGGTATTTCTGCTCAGCATCGCCGAGGTGGAGGCAGCGACCGGTACGCTCGGCCAGGATTTTCGCCGCGCCATCGGGACGGAATTCGCCAAAGTCAAGAAAGCCGACGGGTGTCACCTGTACGTGTACGACAAGAGCGTCAGCGAAGACTATCTGACCGTCAACGGCGAAAAGCATGGCTGCTCGTGGTGGTGGCTGAGAAATCAAGGCACGCTGAAAGACAAAGGCAACGACCCATCACGTGCCGTGTTCGTCGGCACGCGCGCCAGCATCCGCCACTACGCGCGAGTCAATCGCACCGGCTACGGCGTGCGCCCCGCGCTAAAACTCGATCTCCGGTAAGCGGAGCCGGGTATTCCCGCCGGCGCCCGAATCGAAACGGGCGGGATCGCCTCCCGCCCTTGTGCTGCCTGGCGTTGGCGCGCGCTAGCGGCGCGTCAGGGTGGGATCGAACGCGTCGCGCAGGCCGTCGCCCACGAAGTTGAACGCCAGCACGATGATGCTGATCAGCGCCCCCGGCACGACCCACATCCACCACGCGGTGAGCATCCAGGCTTTGGCGTCTTCCAGCATGTTGCCCAGGCTGGCATCCGGCGGCGGCACGCCCAGGCCGATGTAGCTCAGCGCGGACTCGCTCAGAATGGCGGACGGGACGACCAACGTGGCCGCGACGACGATCGGCGACAGCGCGTTGGGCAGCAGGTGGTGCAGGATCAGGCGGCGCGACTGCGCACCCACTGCGCGGGCCGCCAGCATGTAGTCGCGCTCTTTGAGCGCCATGAACTCCGCCCGCACCAGCCGCGCCACGTCCATCCAACTGAAGAAGCCGAGGATCAGGATCAGGTTCCAGATGCTGGGGTCCAGAATGGCGTTGAGCGCCAGGAACAGGATGAAGCTGGGCACCGACAGGAACACGTCCACGACCCGCATCAGGACGTTGTCCACCATGCCGCCCGCGTACCCCGCAACGGCGCCCACCAGCACGCCGACTATGATACTGATCAGCATCGCCATGAACCCCACGCCCAGCGACACGCGCATCCCGTACAGCGCCCGCGAGAACAGGTCGCGGTTGTAGTTGTCGGTGCCGAACGGGTGCTCCAGGCTGGGCGGTTGGGGCGTGCCGCGCACCACCAGCGGGTTGCGCGGATCGATGTCGTTCGGGTTATAGGGCGCGATCTGATGGGCGAACAGCGCCAGCGTGCCGAGCACGACCAGCAGCACGAGGCTGAACAGCGCCAGCCGGTGCCGCCGGAAACTGCGCCACGTCAGCCGCCAGAGGCTGTCCTGGCGGGCGTCTGCGTCGAGGGTGATGACTGCGTTACTCATAACGGATCCGGGGGTCGGCCCAGTGATAGGCCAGGTCGGCCAGGAAATTGCCGAGGACGATGAAGATGGCGGAAATCATGGTGACGCCCATGATGACCGGGTAGTCACGCCGCAGCGCCGCGTTGACGGCGAGGCGACCCATGCCCGGCCACCCGAAGACGAACTCGATGATGAACGCGCCGGACACCAACTGGGGGATCGACAGGCCGCCGATCGTGATCATGGGCAGCAGCGCGTTGCGCAGCGCGTGGACGCGCAGCACCCGCCGCTCGCGCGCGCCCTTGGCCCGCGCCGTGCGGATATAGTCCTGGTTCAGCACGTCCAGCAGGCTCGAGCGCTGGTAGCGCGCCCACCGCGCGATCGAGGCCGCGCTGAGCGCGATGGTAGGTAGCACGAGGTGCTCCGCCACGTCGCGGACGGCGCGCCAGCCTTCGTAGTTCTCGCGCACGTCGTGCATCCCCGTCGAGGGCAGCCACCCCAGCTCGACGGCGAACACCTGGATCAGAAACAGGGCCACCACGAACCCCGGCACGCTCAGCCCGATGAACGAGACGACGGTGATCACGTAGTCGAACACGGTGTAGCGGTAGATCGCCGACAGAATCCCGACCGGGATCGCCAGGATCACCGTCAGCGCGAGCGACGTGAACCCGAGCAGCGCCGTGTTGGGCAGGCGCTCGCCGATCTCGTCCGTCACCGGGCGGCGCCCGGACAGCGAAAAGCCCAGGTCGCCCTGCACCGCGTTCCCCAGCCAGCGCACATACTGGACCGGCAGCGGGTCGTCGATCCCCAGGTCAGCGCGCAGGCGGGCGAGGTCTTCGGCGCTGGGCGGCGGCTTGTTGGGGTCGATGTAGACCACCGTGGGATCGCCCGGCGCGAGGCGGATGATCAAAAACGCCAGGATCGAGATGCCGATCAGCAGCGGGATCGTCTGGACGACCCGCCGAATCAAAAAACGCGTCATGCTTCACTCACCGTCGGGCACGTGGGTTACCGGCGCCGGGGGCCGCTTTGCAGCCCCCGGCACACACGCGTCTGGCTCCGCGGACGGGCCAGCTTAACTTAGTTCTGGTAGATCCGCTCCGGGTGACGGAAGTTGGTCCCCAACGAGATGTCGAGCACCGCATCGTCGATGTTGAAGCGGCTGCTGAGCACCGCCGGCTCGGTGTTGCGATAGAGCGGCAGCGTGGGCAGTTCTTCCCACAGGATCGCCTCGATCTTCTCGTAGATCGCCATGCGCGCATCGAAGTCCGTCTCCACGCGCGCGGCCTCGAACAGCTCGTTCACCTCTTCGTTGCGATAGTTCGGGATGTTCGGCCCCAGGGCGTCGGTCCACATGTAGAAGTTCGCGTAGCTGTTCGGCTCCGGGCCGATCACGCTCCAGCCGGAGGTGTGCACCTCGAACGGCTTGTCGACCACGCGCTCCTGGTAGATCTGCTCGACCAGGGTGGACAGGTCGCGCAGTTCCAGTTCCGTCTGCACGCCGATGTCCTCCCAGAACGCCTGGACGACGACGGCGTAGTCGGAATAGTCGCGGAAGCCGCCGGAGAACGACGCGATCGTGATGACCCACGGCTCGCCGTCCACGTCGCGGACGCCGTCACCGTCGGAGTCGGTGATCCCGGCCTCGTCGAGCAGCGCGCCCGCCCGTTCCGGATCGTAGTCGTAGCCGCCGAGCTTGTCCTGCTGGTAGAACGGCACCACGTGGTCGAAGTGCGAGTTGTGGACCACGCCGTACCCCTGGCGCACGATGTCCACCACGGCCTGCCGGTCGATCGCGGTCATCAGCGCCTGCCGCACGCGCACATCCTGGAACTTGGGATTGTCCAGGTTGAAGAACATCTGGAACAGGCTGTCCTGCTCGGCAATCGACACGGTGAACTCGGGATTATCCTGGAACGTCGGGACCGACGCGCCCGGAATATTCGGCAGGAAATCGACCTCGCCGGTTTGCAGCGCGGCGACCTGGGTCTGCTCATCGGGGATGATGCGGAAGATCAGGCGGTCGATGCACGGGCGGCCCCGGAAGTAGTCCTCGTTGGCTTCCAGGACGATGCTCTCGGCGGTGTTCCATTCCACGACCTTGAACGGGCCGGTCCCGATCGGGGCGCGGTTGAACGGGCCTTCGCGCAGGTCCTGGCCCTCGAGGGCGTGCCTGGGCACGATCGGCACGCTGATGTCGGTGAAGAACGACGCGTTGGGCGCGTTCAGCGTGGCGACGACGGTGTAATCATCGGCGGCCTCAAACTGGATCGGCTCGTCGCCCTGCATAAAGCGCGGGCGGAACGGCGCGATATCGGCCTCGGACGTCTGGATCGTCTGGAACGTGTAGACCACGTCCTCGGCGGTCAGTTCTTCGCCGTCATGCCATTTCACGCCCTGGTGCAGGTTGAAGGTCCACGTCAGGCCATCCTCGCTCACGCTCCAGCTTTCGGCCAGGTCGCCCTTGATCTCGGTGCCCCAGTTCTCGCCGCCCAGCGTCAGCGGGTTGAAGACGTACGACAGCACCGCAACCGAGGCGCCGTCGTTGGCATAGATGCCGTTGAGGCTCACCGGGTCATCGGTGATGGCCGTGATCAGCGTGCCGCCGGTGTTCGGGCAGGCGAACTCGTCGGACTGTGCGGCAGCCGGCGCGGGCCCGACCGACGGGCTTCCGGCCAGCACGGCGATCACCGCCAGCACGATCAAACCTGATACCATTTTCAGACGCATGTTGTTTTCTCCTTGTTGTGTAATTAAATCGACCCTCTAGGGATCATCTGGCCGGGCGTGCACCAGCGCCAAACCATGACCGGGAGCAGGTAACAATTCAGGGGAACAGCTATCCCTGATCGCCCATCTGCCGGATGCGGTCTCAGGGATGTTAACAGGTAGTATATACCGCTATCGTCAGATCAACAACTGCTTGCGGCCCGTTTCGGCTGGTTTGCGCTCGACTGTGTTGATTCCGGGGGGTGTTTTCCCCTAAGATAAATGCATGTCGATGTAGCACATCCCGTTCGCGCAAGCTGTTGTGAGCAGGCGCATCGCCGCCTCGCCAACGCACTGCACTTCCTGCTCCTGTGGACGGCAAGACCAGCAAGCCAACCTCCGGTTCGACAAGTAGAGCACAGGAAGGGAAGAACCATGAACGATCGACAGACCGCACGACTCGCCCTGTTCAGGATCGTGGTAGCGGCGGGCTTGTTGCTCGCCTTTGGCGCGCTGCCTCACACCCCGGCCAGCCACGCGGCGGCGCTCCCGCCCAGCGACTGGTGGCTGGTGATCCATGACCAGTGCGAGGACACGTTACACTGGATCAGTCCGGCGGGTGAATTCGCCTCGATCCCGCGCCCCACCCTGCCCGACGAAGCGGCAGGAACGCCGTGCAGCTTCAAGCCGATGCACATCTCGCAGGATGGCCGCTACTTTGTGAGCGTGGCGCCGCTCAACAGCGGGCGGGCGGGCATCGGCTTTTTCGACCTGCAAACGGGGGCGCTGCTTCAGCTTCACCAGGCCCAACCGGATGAGATGATCGTCCTGGGCGACCGCTACTCGTCCGACGCGGCGAACCGCATCGCGGTCGGATTCGTCAACGAGGCCGGCGCGGCGCGCGCGTGGCGCGTGATCGTCTTCGACCTGACGACCGGCGACGTGCTCGATATCCTGACCAGCAGCGGCGCTGAGATCGCCGGCTTCGTGGGCGGCGAATTCCTGGCAACTGCCGAGACCATCCCGCACGTGACGCTGCTCGCCGACGACGAGGCGACCGGCACCTATCACGCGCAGATCCGATTCGACCCGCTCGAACCGGGCGACGAGCCGCTCGGCGCGGTGGCGTGGTATCCATACGGCGCGCCCGGCGTCGTGCAGGAGTTGATCAGCAGCCCGTACACCGCGGCGGACATGGACACCCTGCCCAGCGGCGACGCGATCCTGGCGTATGCCGACCCCGCGTACCCGGCTGGCCCACCCCTGGGCACCCCGCCGCACGCGATCACGACCAACGCGATCGGCACGCTGCGCCCCGGCGGCCCGGACGACATCAACCCGCCGCGCCAGCTCTTTTTCGCGGATGGCGTGCACACGCTCTACCGGCCCCAGTGGGCGGCGGACGGCGACATCATGCTGTTCCGATCGTCGGATGGCGAGGATGAGAGCGTCCGGTGGCTGCGGTCGGGCACGGCGATCATGCTCACGATGGAAGAGCAGGTCGGCCAGATCCTCGGCGTGCCGGCGGGCTTCGTCTACAACGTGGACGACGAGATTTACTACATGGACATCGCCGGTACTGCGCCCAGCGGCCCGGTCTTCACCGATCCCATGTTGAGCGGCGGGGCGGCGTTCGTGTGGGCGACGGCATTCGGCGACCCGGCGCTGGCGCTGGACACCCCGGCAGCCCCGTCGATGCCGGCATCGCCCTCGACGCCGGTCAGCCCGACCTCCCCCGCCGTGCCGACGCCGACCACCGTGCCGCCCACCCCAGCAGCCGGCGGGCCGGACCTGTTCGTGAGCGAGTTTTCACTGACACCCGCCAGCCCGGTCCAGGGCCAGCCGGTCGAAGTGCGCGTTGGCGTGTACAACGGCGGCAGCGCGGCGGTCTCCAGCCCGTTCCGCATCGAGTGGTATCCGGGCGAGAGTTTCAGCGCGCCGGGCTGCGACTGGACGCTGGACAGCATGGCGGCGGGCGGCGGGCGCATCCTCACCTGCACGTACGCGGGCTATCCAAGCTGGTACGCGTCGATCAACACGCGCGTGCTGGTCGATACGGCCAACGCCATCGCGGAAACCAACGAGGCCAACAACGGCTTTACGCAGACGATCACGGTCAGCGCGCCGGTCGTCGCCCAGCCCGACCTGTTCGTGAGCGAGTTCTCGCTGTCGCCCGCCAGCCCGGTCCAGGGCCAGCCGGTCGAGGTGCGCGTCGGCGTGTACAACGGCGGCAGCGCGGCGGTGGCGGGCAGCTTCCGCATCGAGTGGTATCCCGGCGAGGGTTACGCCACGCCGGGCTGTGACTGGACACTGGACAGCATGGCCGCCGGTGGCGGGCGCATCCTCACCTGCACGTACGCGGGCTACCCAAGCTGGTATCCCTCGATCAACACCAAGGTCGTGGTCGATACGGCCAACGCCATCGCGGAGAGCAACGAGGGCAACAACACCTACACCCAGGCGGTCACGGTCACCGAGCCGGTCGCCGCTCAGCCCGACCTGTTCGTGAGCGAGTTCTCACTGTCGCCCGCGACCCCCGTGCAGGGTCAGACCGTCCAGGTACGGGTGGGCGTGTACAACCGCGGCGACGCGGCGGTTTCCAGCACGTTCCGCGTGGACTGGTATCCCGGCGAGAACTACCCCACCCCGGCCTGCGAGTGGCTGCTGGACAGCCTGGCGGCGCGCGGTGGGCGAATCCTGACCTGCAACTACGCGGGCTACCCAAGCTGGTACCCGTCGATCAACACCAAGGTCGTGGTCGACCGGACGGGCGACATCGCAGAGAGCGACGAGAGCAACAACACGTACATCCAGGCGGTCACCGTGGCGCAGCCCTGAGCGCACCGCGCCAGGGTAACCAGAATAGAACCGTCCAGCGGCGCTGGGGCAGCCCGGCGCCGCTGGTTTGCCATCACACCCCGGCGGCGCGGCGACCGACCGCCCAAATCGCCGTGTCGCGTCTACCTCGAAAGAATACGTTTTCTCGGCTCGATTGGCCTTGTGTGTTAAACTCGGGCCCGCCCGAACGCCAGTTTACATGGGCGGGACTGAACGCGCCCTGTCCAGACCGTGTGCTCAATCACATGATAGAAAGGTGATCGAAGATCGTGATGCAGAAGAAGACGCTAGCCAACTACATCGACGGAACGTGGCAGAAGTCCGCCGCCAGCGAATACCAGGACGTGGTCAACCCGGCGACCGGCGACGTCATGGCCGAGGTCCCGCTGTCGCCCCCGGAAGAAGTCGACCGGGTGGCGCAGGTGGCCGCCGCAGCCGCCGACTCCTGGCGGCGCGTCCCGGCGACCGAGCGGGTCCAGCATCTGTTCAGGCTCAAAACGCTGCTCGAAGAGAACATCGACGAGCTGTCGCGCGCGATCACCAACGAAAACGGCAAGACGTTCGCGGAGGCCAGGGGCGAGATGGTGCGCGCGATCGAAAACGTCGAAGTCGCGTGCGGCATCCCGACCCTGATGCAGGGCACCGTGTCGGAGGACATCGCGGCGGGCATCGACGAGATGATGATCCGGCAGCCGGTGGGCGTGGCGGCCATCATCGCGCCGTTCAACTTCCCCGGCATGATCCCGTTCTGGTTCCTGCCTTACGCCGTGGCGACCGGCAACACGATCATCGTCAAACCGTCGGAGCGCTGCCCGATGACGATGCACCTGGCTTTCGAGCTGCTCGAAGCGGCGGGCTTTCCGCCGGGCGTGGTCAACCTGGTGAACGGCGGCCCGGACTGCGTGAACGCGATCCTCGACCATCCCGCGATCGACGCGGTGAGCTTCGTCGGCTCGACCCCCGTCGCGCGCCACATCTACGCGCGCGCTTCGGCCAGCGGCAAGCGCGTCCAGGCGCAGGGCGGCGCCAAGAACCCGGTCGTCGTGCTGCCCGATGCCGACCTGGACATGACGACGCGCATCGTCAACGACAGCGCCTTCGGGAACGCGGGTCAGCGCTGCCTGGCGGCGGCCCTGGCGATCACGGTCGGCGAGGCGCGCGACACGTTCACCGACGCGATCGCCGAGGCGGCGGCGCGGCGCGTGGTCGGCTATGGCCTGGATGACGGCGTGACGATGGGGCCGGTCATCACGCCCCAGAGCAAGGCGCGGATCGAAAGCCTGATCCAGACCGGCCTGGACGAAGGCGCCCGCGCCGTGCTCGACGGGCGCAACAGCCCCGTCGCCGGGTACGAGCGCGGCAACTTCCTGCGACCCACCATCCTGGGCGACGTCCAGCCGGGCAGCACCATCGCCCGCACGGAAATCTTCGGCCCGGTGCTGGGCCTGATGCACGCCGAGACGGTCGACGACGCGATCGCGCTGGTCAACAGCGGCGAATACGGGAACATGGCCTGCCTGTTCACCAGCAGCGGGGCGGCGGCGCGCAAGTTCCGCTACGAGGCGAAGGCCGGCAACATCGGCATCAACATCGGCGTCGCCGCGCCGATGGCGTTCTTCCCGTTCAGCGGGTGGAAGGCGAGCTTCTTCGGCGTGCTGCACGGCCAGAGCCACCACGCGGTGGAGTTCTACACCCAGACGAAAGTCGTCGTCGAGCGCTGGCCGAAAGAGTGGTCGCGCAAGTTCTAACCGCGCGCGGCGATCCCCTGCGCGCCCCCTCCCGATCATGCACGGTAACGATGCCGGTCCTACCCGCTGGGGACCGGCATCGCCGCTTTGTGAAGCGAATCACTTGACACCTCATTCGATTTGCGGTTTAATGTGATCGAAGCGCTTCGATCAGAATTTTACGGTCAATACTGCGTTTTCGAAGACAGGTTTTTTGGTCATGCCACCCACGATTAAACAAGTCGCCGAGCGAGCCGGTGTATCGATGTCCACCGTCTCGCACGTCCTCAACGGGACGCATTTCGTCAGCCCGGAGCTGACCCAGCGCGTGCTCAACGCCGTGCAGGAATTGGACTACCGGCTCAACCCGGTGGCGCGCAGCCTGGCCGGCGGGCGCTCCGGCGTGATCGGCCTGATGATCCCGGAGGTCGCCGTCAGCTACAGCGGCGAGATCCTGCGCGGCATCGACGAAGAACTGGCGAGCGCCGGGTACGATCTGCTGCTGCACACCACGCACAACCAGCGGGTCAAAGAGCCGGTGTTCGTCCACACGCTGGCGCACGGGCTGACCGAAGGGCTGCTCCTGCTGCTGCCGTCCGACCCGAACGCGTATCTCGCGCCCCTGCACAACAAGAAATTCCCGTACGTCGTGATCGATCACCAGGGCTTCGACGATTTCAGCCCGACCGTGGTCTCGACCAACTGGCGCGGCGCGTTCGACGCCACCCAGTACCTGATCGAGCTGGGGCACCGCCGGATCGGTTTCGTGGCGGGCGCGTCCCACACCAGCAGCGCGCACGAACGCCTGCAAGGCTATCGCGCCGCGCTGCAACAGGCCGGGCTCCCGTTCGACGCCGAGTTGGTGCGCGAAGGCTTTTTTCTGCGTACGCCGTCGTACGAGGCAGCGCTCCACCTGCTGGATCTGCCGGACCCGCCGACCGCGATTTTCACCGCCAACGACGTATCAGCATTCGGCGTCATCGACGCGATTCACAGCCGCGGGCTGCGCTTTCCGGACGACGTCTCGGTGATCGGCTTCGACGACATCCCCGAAGCGGCGGCGGCGCGCCCCGCCCTGACGACCGTCCGCCAGCAGTTGGTGGAGATGGGCCGGACGGCGGTGCGAATGCTGATGGAATACATCACCCAGCCGGAGCGCCCCATGCAGCGCGTCACCCTGGACACAGAGTTGATCATCCGCGAGTCATGCAAGCCGCCAAAGAATTCAGCGTGAACAGCATGATCCTGAGCTAGAAAGGAGTGAACCGAGAGCCAACTGAGACACCGCGTTTCGTGTTTGACGTTCGATCTCGTAATAACCGCAATAGACAAGGAGTTTCTGACATGCGTAAACTGTTGATTCTGGCGCTGATTCTGGTCATGGTGGTGGGCACCGGCTCGCTGGCGAGCGCCCGCCAGACCAAACAAATCACTTTCTGGCACATTCAGGTCACCGGCACCGGGCCGGAGCTGATCCAGCAAGCGGTGGATCGCTACATGGCGGATAACCCGGACGTGGAAGTTGAAGTCGTGCCGATGCAGAACGACCCGTACAAGACCCGCATCCGCACCGCGATGGGCGCCGGCGACGCGCCGTGCGTGTTCATGTCGTGGGGCGGCGGCCCGCTGTACGAATACGTCCAGTCCGAGCAGGTGCTGGACCTGACCCCGTACATGATGGAAGACGACTACTACACCCGATTCCTGCCCGCCTCGCTGAGCAACGTCACGTTCGACGAGAAGATCTGGGGCGTCCCGGTCGAGAATACGGCCGTCGCCGTGATCTTCTACAACAAGCAGATCTTCGAGGACTACGGGCTCGACGTTCCCGCGACCTGGGATGAACTGCTGGAAGTGGCGCAGACCCTGATCGACAACGGGATCGCGCCCTTCTCGCTGGCGAACAAGACCAAGTGGACCAGCTCCATGTACTACATGTACCTGGTCGATCGTCTGGGCGGCCCCGAAGTCTTCGCTTCGGCGGCGAACCGGACCGGCGGCTCGTTCGAGGACCCGGTCTTCGTCCAGGCGGGCGAGATGGTGCAGCAGCTCGTGGAAATGGGCGGCTTCAACGAGGGCTTCAACGGCCTCGACTACGACACCGGCCAGGGCCGCATGCTGATGTACGCTAACCAGGCCGCGATGGAGCTGATGGGTAGCTGGGAAGCCTCGAACTTCCTGGCCGAGAACGAAGAGTTCTTCAACGACTCCCTGGGCGTCTTCCCGTTCCCGGCGGTCGAAGGCGGCGCGGGTGATCCGAGCAACGTCGTCGGCACCGTTGGCGACAACTACTACCACATTTCGCCCACCTGCGAGTATCCGGATGAAGCCTTCCAGATGCTCCAGTACCTGATCGACGACGAATCGGTCGCGCTGCGCGTAGAAGCCGGGCGTATTCCGCCGGTGGTGGGCGTAGCCGACATGATCGAAGACCCGATGCTCAGCCAGATCATGGGTATCGTAGAGAACGCGGCCAGCGTGCAACTCTGGTATGATCAGTACCTGCCGCCGGAACTGGGTGAGGTCCACAAGGACGTCATGCAGGCCCTGTTCGGCCTGGAGCTCACGCCAGAGGAAGCCGCCGCACAGCACGAAGAGGCGGTCGCCGAGTACTTCGGCCAGTAACGCGGCACTGCATCCGCTGTTCTTTACGGACTGAATGGGGAGTGGGCCGTGAATGGGCCGGCCCACTCCCGGCTGAGGAGCAATTCGATGAACTCTATGGCCTCGGTGCGAGAAACAGGCCAGGTCGGGCGCTGGCGCCTCCTCCCCCGTTTGAATGCCGACACGCTGACCATCTTCCTGTTTTTGCTGCCAACGCTGGTGTTGATCGGCATCTTCGTCATCTGGCCGATTGTCAACTCATTCCAATTGAGCTTTTATAAGTGGAACGGCATCGCCCCCACGCGCGAATTTATCGAGTTCGACAACTGGTCACGCCTGCTGCGCGACGACATCTTCGTCAAAGCCTTTCGCAACAATCTGGTCGTCGTCTCGCTGTCGATCGCGATCCAGATGCCAATCGGCATGGGGCTGGCCGTCCTGCTCGACCAGGGTGGGCGCTTTTTCCTGTTCCGATTGTTCAAGACGATCTATTTCTTCCCAATGCTGATGTCGTCGGTCGCGATCGGGATCCTGTTCAAATACATTTACGACCCGTCTTTCGGCCTCATCAACCCGGCCCTCGAAGCCGTTGGGCTGGACTCGTGGACGCGGGCCTGGCTCGGCAATACGGACACCTCGCTGTATGCGGTCATCGCGGTCATTTGCTGGCAGTACACGCCGTTTTACATGGTGCTGTTCCTGGCCGCCCTGACGAGCGTCCCCGAAGAACTGCGCGACGCCTCGCTGATCGACGGCGCAGGCGAGGGGCGCTATTACTGGCACATTGCCCTTCCCCTGGTGAGCGGCACCGTCCGCACGGCGATCATTCTCTCGCTGATCGGGTCGCTCAAATATTTCGACCTGATCTGGGTCATGACGGAGGGCGGGCCGAGCAATTCGTCGGAACTCATGGCGACGTATATGTACAAGAAGGCGTTCCCCTCGTTCGAAGTCGGTTACGGCAGCACGGTGGCCTCGGCGCTGTTCATCATCGTGATGGGCCTGGCGGTGTTCATGCTGCTCTTCACGCGGCGCTTCGAGACTGAGGTGTAAGGGCCATGTCGAAGCGAGATCCACTCAAGATGGTGTCCCTGCTGGCGATCGGCATGGTCTGGCTGGTCATCGCCGGCATGCCGTTCTACTTCATGGCCATGACCGGTTTCAAGGGCCAGTTCGAGCTGTTTTCGGGCAGGTCGGTCTTCGCCTTTCCCGAAGACCCCTCGTTCCAAAACTATGAAGAGGTGCTGACGTCCGGCTCGTTCTTCACGTACGTGCGCAACAGCCTGGCGATTGTGGGCGTCTCCGTCGTGCTGATCTTGCTCTTTGGATCGATGGCGGCCTACATTTTCGCCCGGTTTCGATTCCGGCTCAACCGCCCGCTGTTCATCCTGATCATCGCCGGGCTGGTCATCCCGGTGCACGTCACGCTGATCCCGGTCTACCTCTTCACGCGCGAGATCGGCCTGTACGACTCGCTGTGGGCGCTGCTGGGGCCGTACGTCGCCTTCAACCTGCCGCTGACGATCTTCATCCTGACCGATTTCATGCGCCTGATCCCCCGCGAGATTCAGGAGGCGGCGTACATCGACGGCAGCGGGCCGATCCGGTTTTTCTTCCGCATGGCGCTGCCGCTCTCGACGCCGGGCCTGGCGACGATGGCCGTCTACAACTCAGTCATATTGTGGAACGAGTTTGTATTCGCGTTCGTGCTCATCACCTCGCCGGACAACCGCCCGCTGCCGCTGGCGATCTGGGAATACCAGGGGCAGTACGCGATGAACATCCCGGCGATTATGTCCGTATTGACGCTGTCGGCGCTGCCCCTGATCCTGATCTATATCGTGGGCCAGGAGCGCGTGCTGAAAGGCATGATGGCCGGCGCCCTGAAGTGACTTTTTGACTCACCACCGAAAAGGACTACTGTCATGGTTCAAAACACACCGGTATACAAGAACGCAGCCAGCCCCGTCAACGAGCGCGTCAGCGACCTGCTCGGGCGCATGACCCTGGCGGAGAAGCTGGCCCAGATCACCAGCGTGTGGGTCTACGAGCTGTTCGAAGCCACGCAGTTCTCCGAGCAAAAAGCCCGCCAGCGAGTCGGGGACGGCATCGGGCAGATCACCCGCCTCGGCGGCGCCAGCAATTCCCCGCCCCAGCAGAGCGCCGAGCTGGCGAACCAGATCCAGCGCTTTCTCACCGAGCACACCCGGCTGGGCATTCCGGCCCTGGTCCACGAGGAGAGCTGCAGCGGGTACATGGCGATGGGCGCGACGTGCTTCCCGCAGATCATCGGCGCCGCCAGCACGTGGAACCCGGACCTCGTCGAGCAGATGGCCGCCGTGATCCGCGACCAGATGCGCGCCGTGGGGGCGCACCAATCGCTGGCGCCCGTGCTGGACATCGCGCGCGATCCGCGCTGGGGCCGCACCGAGGAGACCTTCGGCGAGGACCCGTACCTCACCGCGCGGATGGGCATCGCCTACGTCACCGGGCTGCAGGGCGACGATTTCAAGACCGGCATCATGGCGACCGGCAAGCACTTTCTCGGCTATGGCGTGACCGAGGGCGGCATGAACTGGGCGCCCGGCCACGTGGGCTGGCGCGAGCTGCGCGAGCTTTTCCTGGTGCCGTTCGAGGCGGCGATCAAAGAGGGCCGGATGGCCTCGATCATGAACTCGTATCACGAGCTGGACGGGATTCCCTGCGCCACGTCCGACCAAATCTTCCGCACGCTGCTGCGCGACGAGCTGGGCTTCGATGGGCTGGTCGTCTCGGACTACTTCGCAATCGACATGATCGGCGCGTATCACAAGGCGGCGCGCGACAAGGGCGAGTCCGCCGTGCTGGCGATGAAGGCCGGCATCGACGTGGAGCTGCCCAGCATCGACTGCTACGGCGAGCCGCTGCGGCAGGCGGTCGAAAGCGGCGAGGTCGAGATGGCGCTGGTCGATGAGGCGGTGAGCCGCATCCTGGCCTGGAAGTTCAACCTGGGCCTGTTCGAAAATCCGTACGTCGACACCGGGGCGGCCCCGGCGGTTTTCGACACCGCCGACCAGCGCGCGCTGGCCCGCGAGATCGCGCGCCAGTCGTGCGTGCTGCTCAAGAACGAGGGCGGCCTGCTCCCGCTGGCCAAGGACACCGCCTCGATCGCGGTCATCGGCCCCAACGCCGACAGCCTGCGCAACCTGATGGGCGATTACTCCTACCCGGCGCACATCGAGGCTCTGGCCGAAACCACCGCGTTCACCGTGTTCGAAACGCCGCAGTTCGACGACATCGCGCTCGTGGAGGCCCCGGTCGAAATGGTGAGCGTGCTGCAGGGCATCCGGGCGCAGGTGTCCGGCGCGACCCAGGTGCGCTACGCGAAGGGCTGCGACGTGATGAGCCACGATACGTCCGGTTTCGACGAGGCAGTGCGCATCGCCCGCGACTCGGACGTGGCGGTCCTGGTCATGGGCGACAAGGCCGGCCTCACGCTCGACTGCACCACGGGCGAATCGCGCGACCGGGCCGAGCTGGGCCTGCCGGGCGTGCAGGCGGAGCTGGTCCGGGCGGTGCTCGCGACGGGCACGCCGGTCGTGCTGGTGCTCGTCACGGGGCGCCCGCTGACGCTCACCTGGATGACCGACGAGATTCCCGCCATCCTGGAGGCGTGGCTCCCCGGCGAGGAAGGCGGCAACGCGGTCGCGGATATCCTGTTCGGGGATGCCAACCCCGGCGGCAAGCTAACCATGTCCTTCCCGCGCCACGCGGGCCAGATCCCCGTCTTCTACAATCACCGGCCATCTGGCGGGCGCTCGCACTGGCAGGAAGACTACGTCGAGACCAGCGTCAAGCCGCAGTACCCGTTCGGCTTTGGCCTGAGCTACACCGAGTTCACGATCGACAACCTGGAGATCGCGCCGGGGCAGGTCCAGGCCGGGGACGCAGTGACGATCAGCGTCGCGGTGACCAACACCGGCCCGCGGGCGGGCGACGAGGTCGTGCAGTTGTACACGCACACGACCGCCACCGGCATCACGCGCCCGGTTAAGGAACTGAAGGGCTTCAAGCGCGTGACGCTCGAACCGGGCGAAACCCGGACGGTGCGCTTCACGCTCGCGGCCAACCAGCTTGGCTTTTACGACCGCGACCGGCGTTTCGTGGTCAAGCCGGGCACGGTCGACGTGATGGTCGGCAACTCGTCGGCCAACCTGCCCTGCCAGGGCACGTTCGAGATCACCGGCCCGGTGACGGACATCGCGCGGACGAAAGTCTACTTCAGCACGGCGGAAGTCGAGTAGCCAGAGGACCAGCCGTTGCGCGATGATTGTGCCGGCGCTTCCCACAGTTGGGCCGGACCATATCGCCGGACCGGGAAACAGTCTCTCTTGTGACGGGGCGACCGCATCGATATGAGGTGCGGTCGCTTCGTGCGGGGGATCTCGCGCCGGGCGCCCAACTGAATATTGACATTTTGGTCTTCCAAATTTATAATTACACTGGCATTCCTCCAGACAGCCATCTCCCTTTCTTGCGCAACCACCATCTTGATTGCGAGCGACAGGGTCGACGTCGCGCCCATTTGGGCTGTATCAGCGACTTCGCGATCGGCGTTTGGCGGGTGCCGGAACGATTGCTAGACCACATAACCACTATAGGAACATAATGGCACAAAAACTACAGATCACTCCCCTGGGCGGCCTGGGGGAAATAGGCAAAAACATGACTGTCTACGAATACGGCCGCAACATGATTATCGTCGATTGCGGGGTGAAATTCCCCGATAACGATATGTACGGGATCGACCTGGTACTGCCGGACTTCGACTACGTCGTCCAGAACCAGGACCGCCTGCGCGGGATCATCCTGACGCACGGCCACATGGATCACATCGCGGCCCTGCCCTACCTGCTGCGCGACATCGACGCGCCGATCTACGGCACGCCGCTCACGCTGGGGCTGGTCCAGCGCCAGCTCAAAGAGAAGCACGTGCTGGACCGCGCCGACCTGCGCACGCTGACGAAGAACGAAACGCTGCACTTCGGGCCGTTTCGCGTCACGCCGTTCGCCGTGGCGCACTCCATCCCGGACTCGGTCGGGTTCGTGATCGATACGCCCGCCGGCACGATCGTCCACACGGGCGACTACAAGCTCGACGAGACGCCCGCCGGTGGCCGCACGACCGACCTGGACAGCCTGCGCGCGCTGACGAAGAACGGCGTGCTTGCGCTGGTCGGTGACAGCACCAACGCGGATCGCCCAGGGCGCACCGAAACCGAGCGCGTCGTCGGCGAAACGCTGGACCGCCTGCTGGCCGGGGCGAAGGGCCAGCGCGTGATCATCGCGACATTCTCGTCGGTGCTCGCCCGCCTGCAGGAGATCATGACCCTGGCGCACAAGCACGGGCGCAAGGTCGCCCTGGCGGGCCGCAGCCTGATCGAGAACGTCAACCTGGCGCGCGAGCTGGGCTACCTGGACGTCCCCGCCGGCCTGCTGGTCGACGTCAACGCGCGGGTGCCCAAGCACAAAATGGTCGTGCTGGCGACCGGGTCGCAGGGCGAGCCGCGCTCCGCGCTCAACCAGATGGCGAACGACGAACATCGCCAGATCAAGGTTGGGCAGGGCGACCTGGTGATCATCTCCGGCGGCACGATCCCCGGCAACGAGGAAGTCGTCGGCCAGATGCTCAACAAGCTGTTCGAGCGCGGCGCGAACGTGATCTACGGGCGCATGGACACCGTCCACGTCTCCGGGCACGGCAGCCGCGACGAACTGCGCACGATGATCGAAACCGTCCGGCCCCGGTTCATGATCCCGGCGCACGGCGAAGCGCGCCACCTGCACCTGCACGCGCAGCTCGCAGCCGAGGCGGGCCTGCGCCCGGAGGACATCTTCATCCTCAAGAACGGCGCGCAGTGGCTCACCGACGGCCAGCGCGCCTGGACGGACGAGCCGCTGCCCGTGGCCGATGTGCTGGTCGATGGGCGGCTGATCGGCGAGATCGGCGAGATCGTCATGCGCGACCGGCACCGCCTGTCGCAGGACGGCTTCATCGTCGCGCTGATCCCGGTGGACGGGCAGAACCGTCTGGTGGGCGAACCGCAGATCGTCAGCCGCGGCTTCGTGTACCTCAAAGAGGCCGAAGACCTGGTTGCCGCCAGCCGCGAAGAAATCAAGCGGCAGTACAAGCGCGGCAAGCGCGACGTGCAGAAGGCGCTGGAAGACCTCTTCTACCGCGAGACGCAGTCGCGCCCGGTCGTGCTGCCGCAGTTCATCCGCGTATAGCGCGCCGGGCACCGGCTGCACACGCATGAATGGATATGATATGTCATCGATGACGCAACGCCTGACGGGCACCGTCAAATGGTACAGCACAAGACAGGGTTTTGGTTTCGTCACCCCCGACGCCGGGGGTGATGACGTTTTCGTACATCACTCCGCCCTCAAACAGGGCCTGAGAGCGCGCATCGATGCGGGCGTGCGCGTGGTGTTCAACGTCGAGCACCGCAAGAAAGGGCCATCGGCCACCGAGGTGACGCTCGACGAGGCGCCGCCCGCGCCGGAGGCGGCAAGCCCGGCGGCGAGCGGACATTTCAGCGAGCTCGATCTGACGCCGGACCTGCTGCGCGCCGTGGACGAGGCCGGTTACGCCGCGCCAACGTCGATCCAGGTGCAGGCCATCCCGCACGTGCTGGCCGGGCGCGACGTCATGGGCTGCGCCCAGACCGGCACCGGCAAAACGGCGGCCTTCGCGCTGCCCATCCTGCAACACCTGGCCGCTTCGTCGAACGGGCACCGCAGCGGCGAGCGCCGGGGACGTCCCGCGCGCCCCACGCGGGCGCTGGTGCTCTCGCCGACGCGCGAGCTGGCGATCCAGATCGGGGACAGCTTCGGCACCTACGGGCGGCACACCGGGCTGACCAACACGGTGATCTTCGGCGGCGTCGGGCAGAATCCGCAGATCAAGGCGCTGCAGCGCGGCGTGGATATCCTGGTGGCGACGCCGGGGCGGCTGCTCGACCTGATGGGGCAGCGGTACGTCACGCTGGATCAGGTCGAGGTGCTGGTGCTGGACGAGGCCGACCGCATGCTCGACATGGGCTTCATTCACGACGTCAAGCGCATCCTGGCGAAGGTGCCCCGCCAGCGCCAGACGCTGCTGTTTTCGGCCACGCTGCCGCGCGAGATCGTCGAGCTGGCGGCGGACATCCTGCGCGACCCGGTCCAGGTGGCCGTGACGCCCGAACAGCCGACCGTCGAGGCCATCGAGCAGGCGGTGTATTTCGTCGCCAAGCAGAAGAAGCAGGCGCTGTTGGAGCACGTGATCCGCGACGCGAAGATGGCGCGCGTGCTGGTCTTCACCCGCACCAAGCACGGCGCGAACAAGGTCGCCAAGAAGCTCAACCAGGCGGGCATTCAGGCCGAGCCGATCCACAGCAACAAGTCGCAGACGGCGCGGCAGAGGGCCCTCAAGGACTTCCGCGATGGCCGGACGCGCGTGCTGGTGGCGACGGACGTGGTGGCGCGCGGCATCGACGTCGAGGACATCTCGCACGTCATCCAGTTCGACCTGCCCAACGAGCCGGAAACCTACGTCCACCGCATTGGCCGGACGGGGCGCGCAGGCGCGGAGGGCGTCGCGCTGGCCTTCTGTGGCGATGACGAGCGCCCCTTCCTGAAGGACATCGAGAGCCTGATCCGGACCCGCGTGCCGGTCGTGCCCGATCACCCTTACCGGGCGTGAGGGTCGCCGGGCGCGGCCATCTGCCGGAAGCGGACGCCATGCGCCCGCGTCGGGGAGAAGCGCCCCTCCTGGGCGCGCTCGACGACAAGCTGTAAAGCCACCAGCGCCTCAGTTGATTGGGGCGCTGTTTCGTTTGGCATCTCGCGCAGGGTCACGCACCCGATCGCCCGCCCGGAGCCAGCCGCCGACCCCGGCGGCGCGCCGAACAGCTGCGCGTAGCGCTCCGCCGCGGGGTCCATCTCGCGCACGGCGATCTCGATGCCCCGCAGCCCCCGCGCGCCGTTGGCGTGCGCCGTCACGGCGGGATCGCGCGCAATACGCCCCTCGCGGGGGGTGACGTCCTCGATCAGAAACGGCGCGAACCCGCCATCGAGCAGCGCCAGCTTCCACCGGATCACCGTCCCATCGGCGCGGCGGCGCTCGCCGGGGATCGCCTCGCCCACCGCCACACCCCCGGCCCGCAGGCGCGCCCGCTCGGCGTCGAGATCGTCCGTGCGCAGCGCGTACCCGGCCAGCCCCTCGCCGTGCCGGAGCAGCACGCCGAAGTCGATGGCGCCGGGGATGGGCGGCTCGCCGGTCGCGGCCAGCAGTTCGAGATACGTCTCGTCAGCGAAGGTGATCAGCGCGTTGTGGGTGGCGCGGTTGGCGTGCACCCCGCCCCGCACCACGGTAAAACCGAGAGCGCGGTAATCTTGCACCGCCGCGTCCAGGTCCGCGACGGCGATCACGGCGTGGTCGAGTTGGAGAGTCATGGCCTTTCGCCCCCTTGTGCGGTTAGCGAATGGCCGCGATTATAGCACGGCGCCCCGCCCCACCAGCCCGGCGACCAGCGCGCGGACCTGGGCGATCTCCGTCTGGCGGATGGTGTGCGCGCTGTCCGGCTGGACCTCCACGCGGACGACCGCGCCCAGCGCCTCCAGCACGCGCCCGGTGAGGCGCAGTTGTTCTTCCGTCACCCACGAATCGCGGTTCGCCCCGCCCACGTAGACCGGCGTGCCGTCCAGCGATCCGGGATAGTCCCTCGGCGCGTCGACCGGCCCCAGCAGCGCCCCGCTCAGCACGAACAGCCCGCCATAGCGCCGTGGGTGCCGTGCCACGAATTCGGCAGCCAGACATGCCCCCTGCGAAAATCCGCCAAGCGCGACGCGCTCCGCGGGAATCCCGGCGTCCGCGATGCGGGCGAGCAGACCGGCCACCGTCTCGAACGCCGAAGCCACGTAAGGCTGGTTACCCTCGACCGGGATGAAGCCGGAATTGGGATACCACGTCTGGTTGGCCGCCTGCGGCGCCAGGTACGCGATGCCGTCCTGGGGCAGCTCCCCAGCCAGCGCCAGGATGCTCTGCGCGGTGGCGCCGCGCCCGTGCATCAGGACGACCGCCGCCCTCGCGCCGTCCAGCGGAGTGCCCGCCGTGAAAACCGGTTGGTCCTGGTGAATGCGTGTTTCTGCCATGATGACTGCCTTTCTCGCTTCTGCGACTCCCGCCCGCTTAGCCGACCGCGTCCTTGACCGCCGGGGCGATCGTGGTGGCGAACGTTTCCATCTGCTCGACCGGGTCGCCCTCCACCGGCCAGAAAACGAATGTGTCCTGCCGGTACTCGCGGACCAGCATCGCCAGGTGATCGATCCACTGCTGGGGCGTTCCGGCGTAGTTCTTGCCCTCGAACCCGTCGCGCACCTCGCGCCCGGTGATGGTCCCCATCAGGTTGTACATCCGGCGCACGGCTTCCGGCGAGCGCCCGGCAGCCTGGGCCGCGGCGTCGATCTGCTCGTTGAAGCGCGCCAGCTCGCGGTAGGGCACGTAGGGCGTGGACACGGTGATGCCGTCCGCCTGCTCGCCGATCAGGCGCAGCATCTTCGGGCCGGAGCCGCCGACCCAGATGCGGATATCGTGCACGGGCGCGGGGCCGGGAATGGCGCCGCTCACCCGGTACAGCTCGCCCTCGAATTTGAAGCCGCGCCCGGTGTTGGCCCACATCCCGCGGATGATGGCGAGGGCTTCCTCGAAGGCGGTGAACGGCTTATCTTGCAGGTCTTCGCGCCCGCCATAGGCCACGATGCCGCGCCAGAAGATGCCCGCGCCCAGGCCCAGCTCGACGCGCCCGCCCGAGATCACGTCCAGCGAGGCGGCCATTTTCGCCAGCATCGCCGGGGTGCGCAGCGGGATATTCGCGACGTTCGTGCCGACGTGCACGCGCTCGGTGCGGGCGGCGATGGCCGCCAGCAGCGTCCACGTATCGAGGTGGTCCTTGTTGTAGGGATGGTCCTGGATCATCACCAGGTCCAGGCCGGTCGAGTCGGCCAGTTCGGCGATGGCGAAACCGGTCTCCAGCGATCCGACACCGGGATCGACGTTGGCACCAAACAGGGGCGTATTCACGGGATTCCCTCCTGTTCATCACATGAATGGGACGAAGTGGGCCGGGCAGGTTCGAGCGCCCGGCCCAGGCGCGCGGCGGCGCGCTACGGCTGCGGGACGACGATCGGCTTCAGGCCCGCTTCGATCTGCTCGCGTTGCGGCTCCAGGAACGGGGGCAGCGCCAGCGTTTCGCCCAGGGCGTCCGGGTCTTCGTCGGCGGCGAAGCCGGGGCCGTCGGTCGCGATCTCGAACAGGATGCCGTTCGAGATGCGGAAGTAGATCGACTGGAAGTAGAAGCGGTCGATGACGGGCGAGACGCGCAGCCCGACGCGGGCGGTGCGCTCGTGCCAATAGCGCTGTTCGTCGCCGTCCGCCACGCGGAACGCGACGTGATGGACGCCACCCGCGCCCAGCCACGCGACCGGCGCGTCCGGCTCCTCGACGACCCACACCTCGCGGCCCGGACCGCCCGCGCCCATCTCGTAGATCGCGACCTGCGCGCCGGTGGGATAGTCCGCGCGGCGGGTTGGACGGAACTGGAGCACCTCGGTCAGAATCGGGTCGACGCGGTCCAGGCGCGGCACGGAGAGCATCACCGCGTAAAAGCCGCGCAGCGCGTGCGCGACCGGCACCCCGGCGCCGTCCCAGATCTCACCCTCATAGGGCGCACCGCCGTCATCGACCAGCACGAGGCGCTGGCCCTCGGGATCCTCGAAGCGCAGCACGTCGCGCCCCGCGAAAGACTCGATGCCGTGGTGCGTCACGCCTTCGCTCTCCAACCGGGCGATCCAGTAGTCCAGCGCCGCGCGCCCGTCGACGCGAAAGGCCGTCGTGACGATGCTGTCCGTGCCGCGGCGATCCGGCCCGGCCCCCGGCCAGTCGAAGAACGTCATATCCGTGCCGGGGCTGCCCACCTTGTCCGCGTAGAACAGGTGATAGGCGCTCACGTCGTCCTGGTTGACCGACTTCTTCACCAGGCGCAGCCCAAGCACCCGCGTGTAGAAATCGACGTTGCGGCCAATCTGGCCCGATACGGCGGTCACGTGATGAATGCCATTGAGTTCCATGTCGTCGCTCCGTTGCGTCTATCCCACCGGTGTGGGGTCGCGGTCGATTCCGGCAAAACAGTTTGAACTTGAACTATTCCACATTGAATAATTTAACCGACTATGCTACGATTGCCAAATGAATCCGGATTAGAAACGCGTTAATGCGCGCCCTGCCACAGGAAAACATCATGCCGACCCACTATGACGGAACTGCCGAAGAACGGCTCGCTCTGGATGCCTACATCAAACTCCAGCGCGCCGCCGATACGGTGCTGGCGCGCACGACGGCGCACCTGGCCGAGCACGGCCTGACGGTCAGCCAGTTCGGCGTGCTGGAGGCGCTGCTGCACCTGGGCACGCTCTCGCAGCGGGACCTGGCCCAGAAGCTGCTCAAGAGCACCGGGAACATCTCGACCGTGCTGAAAAACCTGGAAAAACGCGGGCTGATCTCGCGCACGCGCAAGGCGGACGACACCCGCTACATGGAGGTGTGCATTTCCGACGCGGGCCGCGCGCTGCTGACCGGCTTCTTCGACCGGCACGTGCAGGGCATCGTCGCGGAGATGGGCGCGCTCAGCGCCGGGGAACAGGCGGAGCTGGCGCGCCTGTGCCGCAAGCTGGGGCGGCGTGAGGAAGCGTCCGAGAACTGACGATTGCCCGGCGCGGGGGCGCGCCGAGGCTCACTGGTCGCGGCGATAGAGCGACTTAATCACGTTCCCCTGAATCGTGCGCAGCCGCTGGCTGATCACGTGGGCGATGCGCCGCATGACGATCAGGCCCACCGCCGGGTTCTCTTCCAGAATGTCGTTGAACCGCTGCCCGTCGAAGGCCAGCAGGGTGCTGTCTTCCTGGCACAGGGCGGACGCGGTGTAATAGTTAGGCGGCATGAACCCGGACCAGCCGACGAGCTGCCCAAACGTGCTGAGCGACACGATCGTCAGCGGCTCGGTGAGCGCCGTCGGCTGTACCAGCACGTTGATCTTGCCCGTCCGCAGCAGGTACAGGTGGCTGGCCTCGTTCCCCTCGCGAAACAGCATCTTTCCGGCAGGACAAGTCACCTCGCGGGCCAGCGCGGCGAACTGGTCCAACACATCGGCGGGCAGGTCGGAAAACAGGGGGCTTTGGGCGAGTTCCTGGGACGTGATCATGGCGAGTCTCCTCCTGGGTACACCGTGAGCGCGCAGTGATAGTTGCAGCATAGCACAAGTGGGCGCTGGGACAAAACGGTCGAGGACTGCGAGGAGCGTCTCAGACTCGAGACAAGAAACTCACCACGGCGGTCGCAGAAGACACAGAGAGAGGGATGTCTTGAGGCTCTCTCTCAAATCCCTCTCTGTGCACTCCGGGCGCTCCGTGGCTCAAGACTCGCCCCAGACGTGAAACACACCCGGCCCGCGTCCCAGCGCCCAGCGCCAGGGCGAAGGCTGTCGCTCCGGCGCCCGGACGCGCAGCCCGGCGAACAGATCGTCTTCGACGGCGCGCCCGCCGTTGACCAGGCTGAACGCCCGGTAGAACGTCTGCGTCCCCCACAGGGCGCGATGATGGTGCGCGGGCAGGTCTCTCAGCGCCTGATAGCCGGGCAACTGCGACCGGTGGCACGCCACCGCCTCCCAAACCTGCTCCCAGTAGGCGGAGGTGTCGATGCGGGTCGTGACGGCCCAGTCCTCCCAGGCCACCGCGCGCCGCTCGGTGCCGTCGATCGTCATGACGAGATCGCCGAACGTCGCCTCATAGGCCGCCAGGGCTTCGCTGACCGGCGCCAGGTAATAGAGCTTGCTGATGCGGTGGGGCGGCAGAGCGCCGTTGTGCCCGGCGCTGGCAGCCAGCACCAGCGCCGCCGACGTGAACTGCGAAATGGCGATGTGATCCGGGTGGCCGTAGTACCCGTTGGGATCGAAGGTGACGACGACCTGCGGGCGAACGCGCCGGATGTGGGCCGCGAGCTGCTCGATTGCCTCCACCGGGCCGGCCTGGTCCAGGTCGCCGTCCGTGTAATCGAGCAGGGTCACCTCGCGCACGCCCAGCACGCGCGCCGCCGCGCGCAGCTCCCGCTCCCGGATGCGGCCCAGGGCGTCCGGTCCCGGATACTCGTCCGGCGCGCCAAACCAGCCGCGCTGGCCGCGGGTGGCCGTCACCAGGTAGGTCGCAACCCCCTCCGCCGCGTACCGCGCCAGGATGCCGCCGGTCCCCAGCGATTCGTCGTCCGGGTGGGCCAGAATGCACATCAATCTGAGCTGTTCGTTCATGGTCACACGTTCTCATGGAATGACCGGCTCACGGGGTGGGCGACACCCATGAGCCGGTGGGCTGCCAGATGTGGACGAGATTTAGACATAATCCTCCCGCTCGCCTGCCCGCTGCCGAAAGTGCAGGTAGATCGCTATGACCGTGGGGATGACCGCCAGCGTGACGTACACGAAATGCAGCTCGATGCGGGGCAGCACCAGCTCGCCGATGCTCGTCTGGCGCGGCTTGCCGAACAGGTAGAACTTCGTCACGTACTGCGCCTGCAGCAGGAAGTGCTCGAAGAAGTGCCACCCCTGAAGCAAGATCGCCACGTTCAACCAGCGGCGCGCCCGGCCCGAAAACCCGTAGGCCAGGAACAGCAGGCCCAGCAACTGCACCAGGTTGTAACTGAAGTGCAGGACTTCGGTCCGCATCAGCTCGGGAAACCACAGCCCGAGCATGCCCATCGATTGGTGGCGGGGCATGCCCACCACGAACGCCTGAATGAGCTGGATGATGTGCTCGGAGAAATGGCCGAGCACCAGGCCGCCGTACAGGATCAGCGCGCGCGTGTGCGGGTCGCTGAGCAAGCGACTCAGTCTGTTCGGACGCAGGGCTGTGAGTTCCATCGTTGAGTGACGCATGATCGTGTTTCCTCCATAGTAGCTGGTTGCGGACAGATAAACGGTGCCCCGCTCGCCTCAGCGCTGGGCCTGCTGGCTCCACTGCTCGCGGAAGGCGGCGATTTGGGCGCAGTGCTCGCGTTTGTGGCCGTATGCGGTATAGACGATGAAATCTTCCAGGTCATAGGCGACGCCATACCACGGCAGCGTGCCGTTCAGGCGGCGCACCCGGATCGGAACCTGGGCGAGAAGAGTCAATGTCTTGCGATAGGCGCCTTCGTATTCTTCCCAGACTTCGTGAGCCAGCAGGCCGCGCCGCTGGCTGACTTCACGGGTGTTGAACTGCTCCGGCCCGGCGATGAAACTGGTGAGCGTGAGCGTGGGGCCTTCGCGCAGCACAGAGTGCAGCACGTCCACCAGCAGCAGCTCGAATGAGGCCAGGTGCGCCAGAATGTCTTGGACGGACCACTCGCCGCACGCGCCGGGGACGGTCCAGGCCGCATCCGGCAGCCCGTCGAGCGCCTGCTCGACAATCTGGTGGCCGTATCTCAGTATGTCCATCGCGTTCATCGTCGGTTCCTTTGTTCGGCTGGTCCGGGCCCCTCGCCCGGCGCTAAGACGGTATCAGGTCAACATCTGGTGAAGCGTCCGGCCCATAGTGAGGGCGGCAGGGCCTGGCCGCGGCCAGGCCCCCGCTCGTGCCGGCGCTCGGTGGGCGCCAGCTCAGTTGGTCACCGGCGCGAACATGGCGAACTGGATGTCGTCGCACGGATAGGCGTCCATCGGGTCGCAGCCGCCCCCGAAGGTCGAGACCTGGTCGGCGAACACGTCGTCAACCGCCGGGCCGTGCGTGCGGACGACCAGGTGAATCTCGGCGGTCTGCGCGTCCAACAGCCCCGGGCCGAACACGATCCCCGGCACGTCGCCCTCCGCCAGGCTGGCCGAGACGGTGAGCTGGCCATCGGCGGTATAGGTGCCCGACGCGTGCTGTACCGAGATGTTCGCCGCCGCGATGCCGTCCATGTTCATGACGCGGTTGCCGGCCTCGTCGCGCGGGATCCCGGCCTCGGTGCTCCAGCGGCGCGCTTCCCAGACGTCCCACAGGATATTGCCATCGGCGTCACGGGGAATCCCCCCCTCGGACACGGCGAAGATGTCATCTTCGTTGCACACGCCGTTGCTGCAGTTCTCCGGCGCGTTGAAGACCACCCACCAGACGGTATACGCTTCGCCGGGCGTGAGGTCGTTGGTCGTGATCGCCATCGTCACCCCGTTTTCGTAACGGGACAGGCGGGCATAGGCGCCGTCTACCTGCGAGGCATCGGCGAAGCGGTGGACTGTGCTGGTCTGGACGGTCGGATTGGTAACAGTCTCGCGGTCTTGCGCGAAGGCGCTCACCGCGGCAACCAGGACAACCAACAGACTGAGAATGACGACGAGTTTGGTACGCATAGCTTTGTCTCCTTGTGATGGTATTGCGGTCGATTGCGTTCGGACGATATGCCCGGTGTGAAGCCCGTTTGGCCGCACATCTGACCTTAAGCATACGGCCCGACCGTTCCGCAACCGTTCCGCAAAGCGTCCCCAAAACGTCTCAAGTCAAAGTCCTCATTGTCACGCGCTGCGTTGCCCGGCGAACCAACCACGCCGCCGCCTTTTCAACATCTCCCATCAAGCAGCACGTCAGGGCTGTGCTGGAGGGGTTGGGAATGAAACCGGGTTCAATCCGGGGGATAAATTGATTTATGGTATAATAATCGCCATCATGACATTTTTAAGACCAATAAGGGTGAGAGACCATGGCCCAACTGCGCATCCACCTGTTCGGAGCGCCCCGTTGCGAATCAGAAGGGCGCGCAGTTGAATTCACCCGCCGCAAGACGCTGGCCCTGCTGGCATACCTGGCCGTCACCGCCCAACCCCACGATCGCGACGCGCTCGCCACGTTGTTCTGGCCCGAATACGATCAGGCCAGCGCGCGCGCCAACCTGCGCCGCACTCTCTCGCAGCTCAAAGAGGCGCTGGGCGACGAAATGCTGGACGTCAGCCGGATGCAGATCGCGCTCGACCCACAGGCTGACATCTGGCTCGACGTGAGCGAATTCCAGCGCTTGCTGGCGGCGGTGGACGCGCACGGGCACGCTCCACAGGAGTTGTGCGCCGGGTGCCTCGATGCCCTGACGACCGCTGCCGAGCTGTACGACCACAATTTCATGGCCGGGTTCAGCCTGCCCGATTGCCCCGAATTCGACGAATGGCAGTTCTTCCTGTCCGACGGCCTGCGCCAGTCGCTCGCCCGGATGTTGCAGACGCTGGTCGAATGGCACGGCGCGCACGAAGACTACGAACGCGGGATCGACTATGCGCGGCGGCAGGTGGCGCTGGACTCCTGGCACGAGCCGGCGCACGCCCAGTTGATGCAGCTTTACGCGATGGCCGGGCAGCCGTCCGCCGCGCTGCGCCAATACGACACCCTGGTCCGGATGCTCGACGACGAACTCGGCGTTGAGCCAACGCCCGAGACAACTGAACTGTACAACGCGATCAAGAGCCGGCGATCGGTCGCCTCATCCGCCGGTCCGATCCCCGCGCCCGCCGGTGCTGGCGAGTCGGGCGCGCTCCCAGCGTCGACGCAGAAAGACACCGGCGCGCAACGGGCGGACGCGCCGCAGCACAATCTTCCCGCGCAGATGATGCCGTTCGTCGGGCGGCGCAAGGAGCTGTTCGAGATCGCCCACCTGCTGCTCGATGGCGCGGAGCAGCCCCTGATCAGCCTCGTCGGGCCGGGCGGCATCGGCAAGACCCGCTTGGCGATCCAGACCGGGCGCGAAGTCCTGGACCGGTTTCGGGACGGCGTCTGTTTCGTGCCGCTCGCCGGGCTGGCGTCCAGCGATTACGTCGTGCCGCTGCTCGCCGAGAAGCTCGAACTCCGTTTCTACCCGGGGAAAGACGCCAACCAGCAACTGCTCGACTTTCTGCAGCCCAAGCAGATGCTGCTCATCCTCGACAATTTCGAGCACCTGTTGGACGGCGTCGACCTGGTCCGCGAGATGCTGCAGGCCGCGCCGGGCATCCGGATCCTGGTGACATCGCGCGAGCGATTGAACATCAGCGGCGAGCTGATCTACGTGATTGGAGGCATGGATTTCCCCCAGCACGACTCCGTCGAAAGCCTGCTGGATTACGACGCCGCCGAGCTACTGGTCCAGGCGGCTCGCCTGTCCTACCCCGGCTTCGAAGTGGACGACGGCAACATCGGCGACGTCATCCGCATCTGCCGGTTGGTCGAGGGGATGCCGCTGGCGCTGGTGTTGGCGGCGGGCTGGCTGGGCGTGCTGTCGCTGGTCGAGATCGCGCAGGAGATCACCGCCAGCCTGGATTTTCTCGAAACCGAACTGCGCGACGTCCCCGAACGCCAGCGCAGCGTGCGGGCGGCGTTCGAATACTCGTGGAAGCGGCTCTCCGCTGACGAGCAGCGCGTCTTCATGAAGCTGTGCGTCTTTCGCGGCGGGTTCACGCGCCACGCCGCCGAAGCCGTCGCCGGGGCCCGGCTGCCCGTGCTGCGCACCCTGGTCAACCGGTCGTTCGTGTCGGCTGCCGGGGATGGCCGGTTTGTGATTCACGAACTGCTGCGACAGTACGGACTGCTCCACGCGCAACAAGACCCGGCGGACTACGAACGGACGCGCCTCAATCACAGCGCCTACTACGTCGCGTTCCTGCGCGAGCGGGCGGTCGTGATCAAGGAGCACCACCAGAGCGAAACGCTGGCCGGCATCGCCGCCGACATCGACAATGTGCGCATGGCGTGGGATCACGCCGTCGCCTGTCACGACTGGGACGCCCTCGATCCGGTCGTCGAGTGTTATTGGCTGTTCTCCGAATTCCGCGGCGCGCTCTCGGCGGGCGAAGCGGCCTTTCGCCACGCGCTCGCCACCCTGTTGGAGTCCGGCGCCCCAACGGACGCAGGCCCGCCCGCCGATCGTGCCGGGCTGGCTGGTTTCCTGCTGGCGGCGGCGGGCTGTTTATGCGCGCGCCAGGGCGGCTTCGAGGATGGCGTGGCGGACATGCACGCGGGCATCGCGTGGATACGGCGCGCAGACAAACCGGATCGCCGGAAAGAGGCGTTCGCCCTGGCGTGGCTGGCATTCGTGTTGGTGGTTCAGGGCCGCTACGACGAAGCCAGAACGTATGCCGAGGAAAGCCTGTCGTGGTTCCCCGAGACGGGCGACCGCTGGCTGAAGGCCGGTTGCCTGCGGCTGATCGGCGCGTCGGAGCTGTACAGGGGCCGGCTCGACGACGCAGAGCAGGCGCTCCGGTCGTGCCTGGGGGTGTGCCAGGAGATCGGCGAGCGCCGCATCCGGACCTACGCCACGGCCAACCTGGGCCTGATCGCCATGCTGCGCGGCAGCTATGCGGAAGCCGGGCGGCTGCTGGACGAGGCGCTCGAAACGTCCTACGTCCTCGACGATCTGCTCAGCCGGGCGGAGGTGCTGCGCGAAAAGGTCCGGCTGGCGCTGCTGCTGGGTGACGATGCCCGCGCCGCGGACTACGTCGAGCACAGCATGGCGATCTACCGGAAGATTGGCCGCAGCGACACCGGGGCCGTGTTATGCGTGCTGGGGGACATTCGCCACGCGCAGGGCGACACCGCCGCCGCCGAGCAGTTGTACCGGGAGAGCCTCGACCGGTCCCAGGCGGTGAATCACCAGCCGGAGGTCGCCCGGTGCCTCAGCCAGTGGGGGATGCTGGAGTACGCGCGGGAAGCGTACGGGCCGGCGGAAGCGCACCTGTGCAGCGCGCTGGCGATCTGGCAGCAGGCCGGCAACGAGGTCGAGATCGCGTCGGTGCAGCGCCACCTGGGGCACATCCTGGCCGCGTCGGGCGACGAGCGACAGGCCGAAGCCGGGCGACATTATGCCGAAGCCCTGGACCTTGCGCTGCGCCACCAACTCGCCCCGGTCGCGCTGGACGTCCTGGTGGGGAGTGCTGCTCACCTGCGGCACGCGATGACCGCCAGCGAGGCAATCGAGCTGCTGGCCCTGGCGCGCGACCATCCCGCCAGCGCGTTCGAGACACGGCAGCGCGCCGCAGCGCTGCTGGCCAACCTCACGCCCGGTGGGGACGATCGGGCTGAGGCAACCGCACCGCCGGATGCACCGTCCCTGGACTGGACGCGCGCCGCCGGGCAACTGGCCGAGTCGTTCCGCCAATTCGCCGGCTGAGTCCCCGGCGCTAACCGGGGCTGCCGGTCAACGAACAGCACCCGGCTGGCGATGACCATCCAGCGCGGGTGCTGTTCTGCGAGGGAACTCGTTCCGGCTAGAGGCTGTTATGCACTTTAGAGCACATGAGCCATCAACCGAACGAACTGATTTGCCATCAAAATAGCAAAGGCCAAGAAATGCAAGCCTTTCAAGGTGTCGGGCAAACGCTCATAG